>Ga0315556_1001267_pt1 | contig 15365 bp, 13 predicted proteins | sample SalMarSW160310MG_FD_202112 | JGI IMG/M metagenome (GOLD analysis project Ga0315556, IMG submission 202112) | Salt marsh sediment microbial communities from the Plum Island Ecosystem LTER, Massachusetts, United States - Salt Marsh Sediment SW1603-10 ...
GTTGTAAGTGAATTTCTTCTCCGAATAGTACTTGTAGTACTCCGGATAGGCGGTGATCAGAGCCCGGGTCAGGCGGGCAATGTCGCGCGCCGTGGTGTAGTGCTGCGGATTCGGCAGGCCGGTGACATCGGCGAAATGGGTGTGCGTGAGTCCGAGCTTGGCGGCGTCCTGGTTCATCATGTCGACGAAGGTCTGCTCGCTTCCGGCGATATGCTCGGCCAGCGCCACGGTGGCGTCATTGCCGGACTGCACGATCATGCCCTGGATCAGGGTGCTCACCGGAACCTGGGTGCCCACCTCGAGGAAGGTGCGTGAGCCTTCCATACGCCAGGCCTTCTTGCTGATGCGCACCATGTCGTCCATCTTCAAGCGGCCGGCCTCGATCTCATTGAACACCACGTAGGCGGACATGAGCTTGGTGATGCTCGCCGGTTCGATCCGGCCCTCGCCGTCCTTCTCGGCCAGCACGTCGCCGCTGTGATAGTCCATCAACAGGTAGGCCTTGGCGCTCACCTGTGGCGCGGCCGGCACCGGCGCCGGTGCCGGCGTGGGCCGGGGCGCGGGAGTGGGAGTGGGTGTGGCCAGGTTGGTGGCAGCCGACGCGGCGAAGGTGACGAGGCTCAGGAGCAAAGTCGTGAGAACGGTGCGAATGCTGGACATGACGTGTGCATTACCTCCCTGGTGGGGTGGGATGGCGTTTCGAAGACGGTTCGGATGTGTTGCGGGAAATGGGCCCGTCGGGCGCGTTCACATTGTAACGTGGAAGTGCCGCGCGCGCATCGGTTCAGTCGACGACGATGCGCGTGTCGGTCATTCCGCGGCGGGCGAGGTCTTCGGCCATGCGGTCGGCATCGCCTACGCTGGCCAGCGGCCCGATGCGCACACGATACACGGTTTGCTGGTTGCTGAAACCTTGCTGAATCTCCACGTTCGCCCGGGTCATCTCTTGTGACAGCCGATTGCGCAGGCGCTCGGCGTTGAGGCGACTGAGGAATGCGCCCACCTGCAGATAGAGCCGGGTGGCGTGATCGGCGACCGGCTGGCTGGTGGCGACGGGGCGCGGTGCCGGCCGCTGGGCGACGACGGTGCCCGGATGGTGCGGATCGATGGCGCGCACTTCCACCGGAGCCGTGCCCGAACCGACCACACCCAGCTTGAGGGCGGCGGCATAGGACAGGTCGATGAGGCGGTTCTTCACGAATGGACCGCGGTCGTTGATTTTGACGATCACACTGCGGCCGTTGTCCAGGTTGGTCACCCGCGCATAGGTGGGCAGCGGCAGGGTGCGGTGCGCGGCGGTCATGGCGTACATGTCGTAGCGCTCGCCGCTGGAGGTGAGCCGGCCGTGGAACTTGGTGCCGTACCAAGAGGCAATGCCGCGTGCCACGTAGCCGGCGCTGGATCGGCGCACGTGGTAGACCTGTCCGCCGACGCTGTAGGTGGCGGGATTGCCGTGGCGGCTGCGGGGCTCGACCCGGGGCACGGCGTTGGGGATGGCGCTGACGTCCACCGAACGGTCGGGGGCGCCGTCGCCGCTGGTGTCCAGCACCGGTGTGGAACTGCACGACCAGAGCAGCGGCAGGACGAGCAGCCAGCAGCCACCCCTCAGCAGGGTTGCCGCACTGGGCCGACGTTGAAGAGTCTGTGGACGCATCCTGTGTCTGCCGTGCCTCACTCTCCGGGATGTTCGGGCAGCGTGGGCTTGCCGTTGGCCGACTGCCGCTCACGCTGTTCGGCGATGGCTTTGCCCAACTGATAGACGGCCATGGCATACAGCGGACTGTGATTATACCGCGTAATCACGTAGAAGTTCTGCAGTCCCAGCCAGTACTCCGGCCCGTTGGCGCCGTCCAGGCGGATGAGGCTGGCCAGGGCGTCGTCCGGCAGCGGCGTGGCACTGCTGACGCCGTAGTCGCGCAGATGGCGCAGGTCGTACTGTGGCTTGAGATCCGTGGTGTCCAATGCCTGGTACTTGTCGCCGCTGACCTTGGCCGGCGCGGCGATGGGTTGGCCGGCCTGCCAGCCGTGTTCGCTGAAATAGTTGGCGACGCTGCCGATGATGTCATCGTAGTCGTCGATCAGATCGCGCTTGCCGTCACCGTCGAAATCCACCGCATAGTGCCGGTAGCTGCTGGAGATGAACTGCGGTCCACCCATGGCGCCGGCGTAGGAGCCTTTCACTGTCAGTGGGTCGAGCTTCTCCTCCTGGGCGAGCAGGAGGAACTGTTCCAGTTCGCTGCGGAAAAAGGCGCCGCGTTTGGGGTAGTCGAAGGCCAGGGTACTGAGTGAATCGATGACCGGATACTTGCCCTTGTAGGTGCCGAAGCGTGTTTCCACGCCGATGATGGCGACCACGATTCGTGGCGGCACCCCGTAGGTGCGCTCAGCCTTCTCCAGTGTCGCTGCATGCTGATTCCAGAACTTCACCCCGCCGTCGATGCGCGCCTGGGTCAGGAAGATGGGGCGGTACTGGGACCAGGGCTTGGCCTCGGCCGGATGGTTGATGGCGGCGATGATGTCCGGGCGCAGTCGCACGTGGCTGAAGAGCGTCGTCAGCGCGGCCTTGTCGAAATCGTGCTTGGTGACCATCTCGTCGATGAAAGCCTGCACTTCGGGACGCTGTACGAAGCCGGCGTCCGCCGCGAAGGCCGGTGAAACCGGGCCGAGCAGGATGGTGCAAAGGGTGATCAGGCGCAGCAGCAGCCGCGCAACCAGGGGGCCGGGTCGACCGGTGGAAGGACGTGTCATGGTGACAACAGTTTCCGGTGCGTGTGAATGGACATCAGGATACCGAAACCGGCCATCAGGGTCACCATCGATGTGCCGCCGTAGCTGATCAACGGAAGCGGCAGGCCGACCACCGGCAGCAGGCCGATGACCATGCCGGTGTTGACGAACACATAGACGAAGAAGGTCAGGCTGAGGCTGCCGGCCAGCAGGCGCGAGTAGGTGTCCTGGGCCTGGGTGGCGATGTACAGGCCGCGGGCGACGATGAACAGATACAGCCCCAGCAGCAGGGTCTCGCCCATCAGGCCGAACTCTTCGCTGAAGACGGCGAAGATGAAGTCGGTATGGCGCTCGGGCAGGAAATCGAGCTGGGACTGGGTGCCGTTGAGCCAGCCCTTGCCGTAGATGCCGCCGGAGCCCACCGCGATGACGGACTGGATGATGTGATAGCCCGAGCCCAGGGGGTCGCGCTCCGGGTTGAGGAAGGTCAGCACCCGGGCGCGCTGATAGTCGTGCAGCACATAGTGCCACAGGGGCCAGGCCGCCGCGGCGGCCAGAATGATGGCGCCCAGGATGATGCGCCAGCGCAGGCCGGCCAGGAACAACGCAAAGAAGCCGGCGGCGGCGATGAGCAGGGCGGTGCCCAGATCGGGTTGTTTGGCGATCATCAACACCGGTACGGCGATGATCACCAGGCTCACCACCAGTCGCCACGGTCGGGGCGGCAGGGGGACGTCCGCCAGATACCAGGCCACCATCATGGGCACGGCCAGCTTCATCAGCTCCGAGGGTTGGAATCGCACCACGCCCAAATCCAGCCAGCGCTGCGCTCCCTTGCCGATTTCACCGATGATGAGTACGGCCATCAGCAGCATGATGCCCATGGCGAACAGCGCAGGCGTCCAGCGTTTGAGCGTCTGCGGCGAGATCTGGGCGACCACCAGCATGACGGTGAAGGCCAGCCCCATGCGCAGCAGCTGGCGTTCCACCGCGGCGAGGTCCTGGCCGGTGGCGCTGTAGAGTACGAACAGGCCGACGGTGACCGTGATCAGCAAGCCCACCAGCAGCGGCACGTCGAGGTGAATGCGCTGCAGCAGGCGGGCGAGGTATTCGCCGCTCTCGGCCGAATGGGAAGCGATATAGGGGTCCTGGCGCATCATGGAGTCTTGTCCGGCTTGGCTTCCTGGGGCAGCAGGTAGGCATCCAGCACCTTGCGGGCAATGGGTGCGGCCACATGGCCGCCGCTGCCGCCGTTCTCCACCACCACGGCTACGGCAATGGTGGGTTTGTCCACGGGCGCGAAACCCACGAACAGAGCGTGGTCGCGCAGCTTCTTGGCGACCTTGGTCTCATCGTACTCTTCTTCCTGTTTGATGCCGAACACCTGGGCGGTGCCGGTCTTGCCGGCGATCTTGTAGGGGGCGTGCTTGATGAGGTAGGCGGTGCCGTGCGGTGCGTAGACCACGTCCGTCATGGCGTGAATGATGTAGTCCCAGTTTTGTGCCTTCACCCCGGTGACCGGTGGCTCGGGCGTGGGCGCCACGATATTCAGTTGTTTGGTGGCGGGATCCTGGATGGCGTGGATCATGTGCGGCCGCATGCGCTTGCCGCGCATGGACAGGGTGGCCGTGGCCTCCGCCAGCTGCAGCGGTGTGGTCAGCATGAAGCCCTGGCCGATGCCGGTGTTGAGGGTTTCACCCGGGTACCATACCTGGTGCAGCTTGCGACGCTTCCATTCCCGCGACGGCAGCAGTCCGGCATTCTCCACGTGCATGTCGATGCCGGTGCGCTGGCCGAAGCCGAACTTGGACAGGAAGGCGTGGATGCGGTCGATGCCCAGCAGACGCGCCAGGTTGTAGAAATAGACGTCGCACGATTGGGTGATGGCGTCGTCCAGGTCGACATGTCCGTGGCCGCCGCGTTTCCAGTCGCGAAACTTGCGTTCTTCGCCCGGCAGTTGGTAGTAGCCGGGGCAGAATTCCTTCTGGGTGCCGTTGATAACGCCGTAGTGCAGGCCCGCCAGGCCGATGAAGGGCTTGATGGTGGAGCCTGGCGGATAGCGTCCCTGCAGTGCGCGATTGTACAGCGGCTGGTTGTGGTCCTTGCGCAGGGCGGCGTAGTCGGCGGAGCTGATGCCGTTGACGAAGGCGTTGGGGTCATAGCCGGGCTTGCTCACCAGGGCCAGTACCTCGCCGGTGTTGGGGTCGACGGCCACCACCGAGCCGTTGTAGTCGCCCAGCGCCTTTTCGGCGGCCTGCTGCAGATGGGCGTCGATGGTGAGATAGATGTTGCGCCCCGGCACCGGTGGCGTTTCCTGCACCACGCGCATGATGCGCCCGGCGGCGTTGGTCTCCACCTGCTGATAGCCCACCTCGCCGTGCAGCAGTGCCTCGTCGTATTTCTCGATGCCGATCTTGCCCGTGTGGCTGGTGCCGCGGTAGTTGGTGGCGTTCAGATTCTGCAAGTCACGGTCATCGAGCCGGCCCACGTAGCCGACCACGTGGGCCATGCTTTCGCCCAGCGGATAGTGGCGGCTGAGGCGGGCGACGATGTTGACGCCGGGCAGGCGGTGGCGGATGACCGCCAGGCGCGCCACTTCCTTGTCGGTGAGCAGGAAACGCAGCGGGATGCTTTCGAAGCGCCGTGAGCGCTTGACCGCGTCGCGGAAGCGCTCAAGGTCGTCGTCGGAGATGTCCACCGTCTGGCGCAGTTCGGCCAGCAGCTTGTCCATGTTCTTGACCTGTTCGGGAATGATCTCCAGGCGGTAGCTGGGGACGTTGTCCGCCAGCAGCACACCGTTGCGATCGTAGATCAGTCCGCGGGTGGGCGGCACCGGCAGCACCTTGAGCCGGTTGTCGTTGGACAGCGTGGTGTAGTGGGCATGGTTGATCACCTGCAGGTAGACCAGACGGGTGATGGTGAGCGCGATGAGCCCCAGCATGATGACGCCGGCCCAGATGGCACGTGCCGTGAACTGGCGGCCTTCCGAGCGGTGATCCTTGAGCTGAACTCGACGTCGCATAATCCGGTGACTGAGTGGGGCGTGCGGGACTGGCCCTGCGGCCAGCCTAGCTGACTCTGAAGCGGCGGCGCAGGTCGCGCAGGATGATGAACACCCAGGGCCACAGGAACATGCCGCTGAACGACGGGATCCAGTAGGCCCAACCCTTGGCGGTCTCGCCGCCGGTGATGCCGTCGAACCACAGCGACAGCAGTTGGTAGAGCAGCAGCAGCATCAGCACGGCCAACGCCTGTTGCCACAGGGGAAACACCCGCACGCGCTGATGTACGTTCAGGGTGATGTACGCCACCACCGTCATGGCGAGCGCATGCTGGCCCAGCAGCGTGCCCTTGAGGACGTCCACCAGCAGCCCGATGGTCCAGCCGATACCGACACCGACGCGCTGAGGCAGGGCCATGCACCAGTAGATCAGCACCAGTACCGGCCACGCCGGACGATAGGGCTCGGCCCAGAGGGGCAGCGGCAGGATGGCCAGCATCAGGGCGATGATGATGCTCAGCACGATGATGCCGCCGCCGCGGTGACGCACCATGGTCATGGCTTTTTACCGTGGTCAGGTTTTGCCGGGACGGCGCCGGGCAAGGCGTGGCGATGCTCCGCGGACCATACCAGCAGCACTTCGCGACTGCGGTCCAGGTGCGCGGTGGGTTCGGCGCTGACGCGCGCGAAGGGGGCGCCGGGGTCGCGGACCACCTTGGTCACCTTGGCCACCGGATAGCCGGGGGGGAATACGCCGCCCAGGCCGGAGGTGACGATGAGGTCGCCCTCGCGCACGTCGGCGTTGTTGGGCAGGTAGGGCAGGTCCAGCTGGTTGATGGCGCCCGTGCCCACCGCCAGGGTGCGCACACCGTTGCGGTTGATCTGTACCGGCAGCACGTGGCTGGGATCGGTGATCAGGCGCACGGTGGAGGTGAGCGGTCCGGCCTGGATGACCTGCCCCATGATGCCGTGGGCGTCGAGCACCGGCTGGTCCACGTAGGTGCCGTCGCCCTTGCCCTTGTTGATGGTGATCAGCTGTTTGTAAGGGTCCATGTCGACCCGGTAGAGCTCGGCGATCAACACCCGATCGGCGATCTTGAACGACGACCCCAGCAACTCCTGCAGACGCTGGTTTTCCGCCTGCAGCGCATCGAACTTGAGCATCTGTGCCTGCAGCAGGAGATTCCGTGTGCGTAGCCGCCCGTTTTCTTCCAGGAGGCGCTGACGGGTGGAGAAACTGTCGGCAAGCCAGTGCCCGGCGTCCACCGGCAGATTGACCAGATAGCGGATGGGGAAGACCACCACCTGCAGGCTGGAGCGCACGGTCTGCAGGTGTTGCTGCTTGTGGTCGAGGGTCATGAGGGAGATGGATGCCAGCACCAGCAGCACGAGCCGGGTGGTGATGGATGGACCCTGTGTGAATAGCAGCTTGATCGCTCTGGCCTCGGATAATGCGCATCAGGCGACAAGGCGCCGCGCCGACGCAATGCGGCGCTCCGGCGGGCCGGAACGCCCGCCGGGAGTTCCGTGCCTATTCTATCGTAAAGATGTCGCCGCCGTGTTCGTCCATGAGCTCCAGGGCGCGGCCGCCGCCGCGGGCCACGCAGGTCATGGGCTCTTCGGCAATCACCACGGGCAGGCCGGTTTCTTCCATCAGCAGGCGGTCCAGGTCGCGCAGCAGGGCGCCGCCGCCGGTGAGTACGATGCCGCGTTCGGCTACGTCGGAACCCAGTTCCGGCGGCGTCTGTTCCAGAGCCGTCTTGACCGCGCCGACGATGCCGGACAGGGGTTCCTGCAGGGCTTCGAGGATTTCATTGCTGTTGAGGCTGAAGCTGCGCGGCACGCCCTCGGCCAAGTTGCGGCCCTTGACCTCGATCTCCAGCACCTCGTTGCCGGGGAAGGCGGTGCCGATCTGGTGCTTGATCTTCTCGGCCGTGGACTCGCCGATGAGGGTGCCGTAGTTGCGGCGCACGTAATTGATGATGGCGTCGTCGAAGCGGTCGCCGCCGATGCGCACGGAGGCCGAGTAGACAATGCCGTTCAGGGACAGCACCGCCACTTCGGAAGTGCCGCCGCCGATGTCGAGCACCATGGAACCGCGCGCCTCGTCCACCGGCATGCCGGCGCCGATGGCCGCCGCCATGGGTTCCTCGATCAGGTACACCTCGCGGGCGCCGGCGCCGAAGGCCGACTCCTTGATGGCGCGGCGTTCCACCTGGGTGGAGCCGCAGGGCACGCAGATCAGCACCCGCGGGCTGGGCTTGAGAAAGCGGCTTTCGTGCACCTTGTGGATGAAGTGCTGGAGCATTTTCTCGGTGACCGTGAAGTCCGCGATCACGCCATCCTTGAGCGGCCGGATGGTGGTGATGTTGCCGGGGGTGCGGCCCAGCATCAGCTTGGCCTCCTGACCCACGGCGGCGATGGACTTGGGTCCGCCCGGACCGCGGTCCTGGCGGATGGCGACCACCGAAGGCTCGTCGAGCACGATGCCCTGGCCGCGGACGTAGATCAGGGTGTTGGCGGTGCCGAGGTCGATGGAAAGGTCGTTGGAGAACAGTCCCCGGAGACGCTTGAACATGGCGGAGGTGGGCCCTCTGAATAGGCGGACGAAATCGAATAAAGTACTGTAACAACGGGTAGGGCTTTGGGCAAGATTCCGATTGTGATAACTTACCCGTCCTGATAAACGAGTCACACAGCGCAAGGGGTATGGCATGTCGCTCGCGCCCAGCGAAGTTGAAAAGATCGCCCACCTGGCCCGGCTGGCCATCAACGAGGAGGATGCCGCGGCCTACGCCGACAACCTCTCCAACATTCTGGCCCTGGTGGAAGAGATGAGCGCCGTCGACACCGCGGACGTGGTGCCCATGGCCCACCCCTTGGACATGGCCCAGCGTCTGCGCCCCGACGTGGTCGCCGAGACCGATCAGCGCGAGGCGTTCCAGGCCGTGGCGCCGCAGACCGACGCCGGCCTGTACCTGGTGCCCAAGGTGCTCGAGTAGCGCCCGGCGCCCCTGCCCCCGCCGGGGTTTCCCTTTTCCAGCAGTCTGTTACCGTCTTCCGGACCGTATTTCCATGCATGCAAAGACCATTGCCGAGTTGTCCGCCGGGCTGCGTGCCCGCGAGTTCTCCAGCGAGGAGCTGACCCGCGCCTTCCTGGACCGTATCGCTGCCCACGACGGCCGGCTCAACAGCTTCATTACCGTCACCGCCGAGCAGGCGCTGGACGCGGCCCGCGCCGCCGACGCCCGCCTGCAGGCCGGTGACGCCGGGCCGCTGACCGGCGTGCCCATCGCCCACAAGGACATCTTCTGCACCCGCGGCGTGCGCACCAGCTGCGGCTCGAAGATGTTGGACAACTTCGCCGCCCCCTACGAGTCCCATGTCACCGAACAGCTGGGCGCCGCCGGCATGGTCATGTTGGGCAAGACCAACATGGACGAGTTCGCCATGGGATCGTCCAACGAGACCAGTTTCTACGGGCCGGTGAAAAACCCCTGGGATACCGAGGTGGTGCCCGGCGGATCTTCCGGTGGTTCGGCCGCTGCGGTGGCCGCGCGCCTGGCGCCGGCGGCCACGGGCACCGACACCGGCGGCTCCATCCGCCAGCCGGCCGCCCTGTGCGGCCTTACCGGCCTCAAGCCCACCTACGGCCGCGTGTCGCGCTACGGCATGATCGCCTTCGCCTCCAGCCTGGATCAGGCCGGCCCCATGACCCGCAGCGCCGAGGATGCCGCGTTGCTGCTGGGCGCCATGGCCGGTTTCGACCCCCGCGATTCCACCTGCGTGGACCGGGAGGTGCCCGACTACACCGCCGGGCTCAACGATTCCATCGCCGGGCTGAAGATCGGCCTGCCCAAGGAGTATTTCGGCGAGGGTCTGGATCCGGCCATCGGCAAGGTGGTGGACGCCGCCATCGACGAGTACCGCAAGCTCGGTGCCGAGGTCGTGGAGATCAGCCTGCCCAACACCGGCCTGTCGGTACCCACTTACTACGTGGTGGCGCCGGCGGAGTGCTCCTCCAACCTGTCGCGCTTCGACGGCGTGCGCTTCGGCTACCGCTGCGAGAATCCCCGCGATCTGGAAGACCTGTACAAGCGCTCCCGCGGCGAGGGCTTCGGTGCCGAGGTCAAGCGCCGCATCATGATCGGCGCCTACGCCCTGTCCGCCGGCTACTACGACGCCTACTACCTCAAGGCCCAGCAGCTGCGCCGCTTGATCAGCGATGACTTCAAGAAGGCCTTCGAGCAGGTTGACGTGATCATGGGCCCCACCACGCCGACCGCGGCCTTCAAGATCGGCGAGAAGTTCAACGATCCGGTGACCATGTACCTGTCGGACATCTACACCATCGCCGTGAACCTGGCGGGCCTGCCCGGCATGTCCATCCCCGCCGGCTTCGCCAACGGCCTGCCCGTGGGTCTGCAGATCATCGGCAACTACTTCGACGAGGCGCGCCTGCTGAACGCGGCGCACCAGTACCAGCAGGCCACCGACTGGCACTGCCAGGTTCCGGCGGGGTTTGAGTAACGCGAAGGACGCAAAGGCGCAAAGAACGCAAAGGGTTATTGTTGTTTTGTTTGACGTCCTTCGCACGAATAGCGGCGGTGGTGTATGGCAGTGGGGGTGCAGGACGTGCAGGCAGTGATGCGGAGAGGTGAATACGCAAGAAATCTTTGCGTCCTTTGCGCCTTCGCGTTCTTTGCGTTCAATACCGGCAGCAACGAGCGCGCCGCGGTGTGAATAACGAGGTCAGAAATATGGAATGGGAAGCGGTTATCGGGCTGGAGATTCACTCCCAGCTGGCCACTAAGAGCAAGATCTTCTCCGGCGCGGCTACGGCCTACGGCGCGGAGCCCAACACCCAGGCCTGCGCCGTGGATCTGGGCTTGCCGGGCGTGCTGCCCGTGCTCAATGCCGAGGTGGTGCGCATGGCGGCCAAGTTCGGCCTGGCCATCGGCGCCAATGTGGCGCGCCGGTCGGTGTTCGCGCGTAAGAACTATTTCTACCCGGACCTGCCCAAGGGCTACCAGATCAGCCAGTACGAACTGCCCATCGTCGAGCAGGGCTCCATCGAGATCGAACTCGAGGACGGCAGCACCAAGACCGTCGGCATCACCCGTGCCCACCTGGAAGAAGATGCGGGCAAGAGCCTGCACGAGGACTTCCACGGCATGACCGGTATCGACCTCAACCGTGCCGGCACGCCGTTGCTGGAAATCGTCTCCGAGCCGGACATGCGTTCGGCCAAGGAGGCCGTGGCGTACATGAAGAAGATCCACTCCCTGGTGCGCTACCTGGAGATCTGCGACGGCAACCTGCAGGAAGGCTCGTTCCGCTGCGATGCCAACGTGTCCGTGCGGCGCAAGGGCCAGCACAAGTTCGGCACCCGCGCCGAGCTGAAGAACATCAACTCCTTCCGCTTCGTGGAGCGCGCCATCAACCTGGAGATCGAGCGCCAGATCGACGTGCTCGAAGGCGGCGGTTCGGTGGTGCAGGAGACGCGTCTGTACGATGCCGACAAGAACGAGACCCGTCCCATGCGCAGCAAGGAGGAGGCCAACGACTACCGTTACTTCCCCGATCCGGATCTGCTGCCCCTGGAAATCGATGACGCCTTCGTGGAGTCGGTGCGAGGTACGCTGCCGGAACTGCCGGATGCCAAGAAGCACCGCTTCATGGAAGAGTTCGGCCTGTCGGCCTACGACGCCGGCGTGCTCAGTGCCAGCCGCGAGCTGGGCGACTACTACGAATCGGTGGTGAAGTCCGCGGGCGGCGAGCCCAAGCTGTGCGCCAACTGGGTCATGGGCGACCTGGCGGCGGCGCTGAACAAGGACAACAAGGAAATCACCGACACGCCCGTGAGCGCCGACATGCTCGCCGGCATGCTCAAGCGCATCCTCGACAACACCATCTCCGGCAAGATCGCCAAGGAAGTGTTCGAGGGCATGTGGGCCGGTGAGGGCGATGCCGACGCCATCATCGATAAGCGCGGCCTGAAGCAGATCACCGACACCGGTGCCATCGAGAAGGTGATCGACGAGGTGATCACCGCCAATCCGCAGCAGCTGGAGCAGTACCGGGCCGGCAAGGACAAACTGCTGGGCTTCTTCGTCGGCCAGGTAATGAAGGCCACCGGCGGCAAGGCGAACCCCGGGCAGCTGAACGAGCTGCTGCGCAAGAAGCTCAGCGAGTAGCGCCAAGCTCTCGGATATGACGCGCGCCTGTAGGAGCGCCCTTGGGCGCGAATGCCGTGCTTGGACCGGCGGCCGGTTCGCGGGCAAGCCCGCTCCTACACCATCGCAGCCAAATCCACGATCGCGGCGGGGTGTCCGGCCCCGCCGGCTTCGATACAATCCCCTTATCCCACTCCTTATCGCGCCTGCCGCGGGTGTATCGCCATGGCTGACCAAGACCTGCTGCACCGCTTCCTGTTCGAACACACCAGTGTGCGCGGCGAGTATCTGCGTCTCGACGCCAGTTGGAAGGCGGTGCTCGCCCGGCGCGACTATCCGCAGGTGGTGCGCGATCTGCTGGGGCAGGCGCTGGTGGCGTCCATGCTGCTGGGGGCGACCATCAAGTTTCGCGGCTCTCTCATTCTCCAGATTCAGGGCGATGGCCCCGTCAGTATGCTGGTGGCGCAGGTGACCGCGGAACGAACCATGCGTGGCACCGCGGAATGGGAGGGGGAGATTGCGCCGGGATCGCTCCAGGACCTGTTCGGCAGCGGACATCTGGCCATCACCATCGATCCGGGCGAGGGGCGCGAGCGCTATCAGGGCATCGTGGAACTGGGCGAGGGTGGGCTCGCGGACGCGCTGGCCAACTATTTCGACCGCTCCGAACAGTTGGCCACGCGTCTGTGGCTGGCCGCCGACGATGAACATGCCGCGGGCCTGCTCCTCCAGCAACTGCCCGGCGAGGACCCCGATCCGGATGCCTGGAACCGTACCCTGCAGCTCGGTGCCACGGTCACCGACGAGGAACTGCTGGCGCTGCCGTTCCGCGATCTGCTCTGGCGTCTGTACCACGAGGAGGATGTGCGCGTGTTCGAGCCGGAGCCGGTGAGTTTCCGCTGCCGCTGCTCACGCGAGCGTATCGAGGAGGTGCTGCGCAGCCTGGGGCACGACGAGGTCGGCGATATCGTCGCTGAACAGGGCAAGGTGAGCGTGCAGTGCAGCTTCTGCGGCCTGAACTACGAATTCGACCCGGTGGATGCGGAGGGCATCTTTGCCGCCGAGCATCCGCCTCGAGTCCCCAAGACCAAGCACTGACGACCGTCAGTTCTCCACCGACAGATCCACCACCTTCAGTCCGCCCGTCTCGCTCAGGTAGTAGCCGTTCATCTGCAGCACCCCCTTCGTATCCAGCGAAATGATCAGATACAGCGCCTCCGGGTAGCCGACCTGTTCCAGGTCCGTGACCGAAGGCACGGGTGGCGCGTGGGGATGGGAATGGTAGATGGCGAACAGGTCCTCGCCGGCCTCGCGCATGGCGCGCATGGCGTCGATCTGTTCCTTCGGGTCCATGCGGAACAGGTGGTCCGCGTTCTGGGCCACGTTGTCCACGGGCCAGACCCGCGTGGGCTGGCCGCCGACGGCGGCGATGAGGCCGCAGACCTCCCGCTCCGGATGCTTCTGGGCGTGGGTGAGGAGCTGGTTGACCAGGGGTCTCGGCAGGGTAACGTGCTTCATGCGCGGGCTTCGTGACAGTGAAATCGGTCTTGGGCAGGAGCATAGCACAGGGCCGGCCGCTGGCGGATCTGTCCACAGCTGCTATACAGCGTTGTGACGGTCCTCAATGACTGGTCTGGCGCCTGCGTCCAGGGGTTGCGTCGCACCGGTAAGCGAGGTGGACGACCTGTCGGCAAAGGAGGGCGGGAACCGGATGGCGGTCGAGCGAAGAGCACTGACTCATCGGGGCCACGTCCGGCGCGTATACGTCGTGATCGCCCTCGGTGTGGCGACCATGGTCCTCGCCTTCGTGCTGCTGGTGTTCCAGCCGCTGAGCGGCTACCTGCGTCAACAATATGAGAGCGAGGTATCTTGCTTCTTCGATACAAGGTCGCTGCTTCTGGACCGCGCCATCGCCCGCGATGTCGGCCTGGCCCAGGAGGTGGCCAGCCGGACGGATATTCGCAGCGCGCTGGCGGGCTACGACAATGGGGGTGCCGACCTGGCGCGCACGCGTACGGTGACCGCGCCAAAACTGGCTAGCGCCTTAGAGTCCCGTCAAAGCATTCTGGGCATCGGTCGCTTCGCTCGCGATGGGCGGCTGATAGTCGCCGTGGGGCAGCCGTTGCCTGCGGCGTATGCGCGTTCCGGCTGTAACGGCGGTGACGCCGTGTCCGTCGCGGGGCATGCGCTGCTGGGGGGGGGTGGCGACGCCTTGTTCTACTTCTCGCCCATTCTTCGGGGCGAACGCCTGTTGGGCTGTGACGCCATCATGATGAACGACAGTGAACTGCACGCCTTGGTCTCAGCACCCATTGGGGCGTTCGGGAACCTGTTTCTGGTGCACGGGCAGGACATCGTCTTCGCTCCGGTTCGGCCTGTGGATCCGCGTCTGCCGGACGCGCTGCGTGCGGGGCTGGCCGGCGCGGTGCCCAGTGGTTATCTGATCGCATTCCGGCCGGCGCCGGTTCCCGGTTGGCGGATGGCGGCGGTGGTGGATGAGCACCGGATGTTCGGGCATCTGGATCGTGTGCTGGACCGCATGGTGGTTATGGTGGGCGCCATGGCCGCCCTCATTTTCGTATCCCTGATCATGGTCCTGCGCCCCATTCTGCGCACCCTGGTGGCGGAGCGCGAACTCTACGACTTGGCTCGCGTGGATGGTCTGACCGGGCTCTACAACCACCGCCATTTTCAGGAGATCATGGATGCGGAACTGAGCCGGATCGGGCGTCATCCGCAACACGCCTTATCGCTGCTGATTCTCGACCTGGATCACTTCAAGCAGGTCAACGATCGCTATGGCCACCAAGCCGGTGACGCCGTGCTGCGGGCCAGTGCCGATACCCTGCGCGGCTATCTGCGGGGCGAAGATATGGCGGCGCGCTACGGCGGCGAGGAGTTCGCGGCGGTGTTGCCGGACACCGGACCCGAACAGGCCCAGGCCTTGGCCGAGCGCGTGCGTGAGGCGCTGGGCGCGGCCGTCATCGCCGTGGGTGGGGAGAACATACGGATCACCGTCAGCATCGGCGTCGCCGGCTGTCTGCCGGGCGAGCAGCCGGACAACAAGCAGGCATTGATCAAGGCGGCCGACCGTGCCCTGTACGAGGCGAAGCGCGCCGGCCGCAACCGCGTGGTCTTGCATGCGTGCGGTGTGGCTACGCCGGTTGATTGAGGGCCGCTGAGGCGCACACCGGGCAGGCTGGATCTTTGCGCAGGCGCAGGCGGCGCCATTCCATGTCGCGGGCGTCGAGCAGCAGCAGCGCGCCGGTCAGGGACTCCCCCAGCCCCAACAGCAGTTTGAGGGCCTCCATGGCCTGCACGCTGCCGATGATGCCCACCAGGGGCGCCAGCACGCCGTTGTCACTGCAGGTCTCTTCCAGTTCCCCTTCGTCCTTGTACAGGCAGCGATAGCAGGGGCTGTCGTCCCGGTCCGGGCGGAACACCGCCACCTGGCCTTCCAT
>Ga0315556_1001269_pt1 | contig 15338 bp, 16 predicted proteins | sample SalMarSW160310MG_FD_202112 | JGI IMG/M metagenome (GOLD analysis project Ga0315556, IMG submission 202112) | Salt marsh sediment microbial communities from the Plum Island Ecosystem LTER, Massachusetts, United States - Salt Marsh Sediment SW1603-10 ...
TACAAACTAGTTTGCAGGGAGTTCACCATGGACAACCAAATGCCTTCCGTGAAAGAGTTGATCGATAGGCCGTTCCGCTACTTCTACGATGATGGGCTGGTAGAACTGGCCGTCGGCACGCTCTTCCTGGCCGCAGGTTTGACCATCAGCGCGTGGGCGGCCACACCCGCCGGTTCGATGTGGCGGCTGGTGGGCGCGCTGCTGCTGGTGGCCATACCCCTCTTGGGAAGCGTTCTGTTCAAATGCCTCGTGCAGAAGGTCAAGGACCACTGGGTCCATCCGCGTACGGGCTACGTCGACTACGGCGAATCCCGGCCCTCCCGGGCCCGTTGGATTGTGATCGGTGGCGCCTTGGCACTGGCCATCGCCGGTTTCGTGCTGCCGGACAGACTCAACAACATGGCCCTGGGGGAAGGCGCCCTACTGGGTTTGGTCCTGGCCACGCTGGCCTATCGGGCCCGCCTGACACGCTTCTACTTGCTGGCGGCCATCGCAGCCCTGATCGGGTTGGCGGCGGCCCTTTGGCTCGGACCCGATCTGTGGGGCAGCGCTGCCACCTTCGGCGCCACTGGGGCCGTGATGATCCTTTCCGGGGGCTGCGCCCTTCGCCAGTACTTCATGGCCCACCCTGCACAATCGGCCCAGGGGGACCGAGCATGAGCGAGCCCATCAAATCCTTGGTTGAGGCGGACCGCATCGTTCATGAGCCGGCTCGCCTGGCCATCCTGGCTCTGCTGCACTCGATTCGAGGTGCCGACTTCCTCTACCTTCAGGAGGAAACAGGGTTGACCAAGGGCAACCTGTCATCTCACCTGAGTCGATTGGAGGATGCCGGCTATGTCGAGATTGAAAAGACATTCAAGGGTAAGATCCCGCGCACGTTGTGCCGGATCACAGCCGACGGCCGGCTCGCTTTTGAAACCCACTGCCAGGCGCTGAAGGGGGTAATCGAAGGCGAAAGTTGAAACCGACCTCATGGGGTCGATGTGGCCCCAGGAGGCTCCCCTTCCACTGAGATGTCGTCCCAGAAGACCTCGGACACGGTCCCGTTTGAATCTCTGAACTGAGCGCTGACGAAGTAGCCTGCCCAATTGACTGCGGGCACAATTTCAAAGGTCACCCGCGGCCTGAATGGCTCCCAAGGTTGATCAGTCAGGTCTCCCGGTGTGGCCGCAGCCAAGCCAATGCGCGCCCGCATCTCGACCACTTCACCTAGCCAGCTTCGTGCCTGAAGCTCGGCGTGCAGCGTCAGTGGGTGGCCCGCCTCCCCGCCGGCACAGCAGCGTCCATCTTCTAGCAGCACATTGCCCAAGATCGGCACAAAGGGTGTGATTGTGGGCGGGTAGAGCGTGCTTGTCCCCCTGGGGACGACCGTAGCCAAGTGCGAAACGAAGCCGCTCAGGCGCGTGACCTGCGCGGCCTGCTCGGCCAAGCCCGTCGCCTGAACCACCTGGGTTTGCCGCAGGCCAGCCACCTCGGCTTGTAGGCCACTTACATCGCCGTTCGTCGCCGATTGGCTTGGGTCATCCGCAATGTTCACCTGGGCGCAGCTGGCAGCGAGCACCAAGAAGCCCACCGCAGCCGAGAGGCTGAGCGTTCGCCCCAAGCTCACGGCAAGTCCACGGAGGCCAGCACCTCCGGCAGGGGTTCGAGCGTTTCGGGGTCGTGGATCGAGAAGCCCACCATCTGTCTGTCAAGACGAACGAAGGTCCATTCAACCATGAACGGCACGCCGCCGCCCCCAATCAGGACACGCTGTGCAGGCCGTCCGTCCAGGCTGATGTCCTCGACCGGATTCGCCGGACAGGTCTGGCACTGCTGCTGGATGAAGGCTTCCACCGTCAAGCTGGAAGCATCTCCGATGACGATCCGGCTCATTCCCGGCCCGCTTTCAGCGGCGGGATCCAGTCCAAGAGCGTAGCTCTGATAGCTCAGCCCGCCGGCTTGCACCTCAAATGGGCCTGCTGCGCTCCAGCCATCAGGCAAAGCCAACGAGAATCCCGCCCGCTCATTGGTGTAGAGGTTGCCCTCGGAAGCATTTGACGCCTGAGTGGCTGAGCCGTCAGTCGCTGCCGGCGGCAGGCTTGTGGAAACAACGATGGGCGTGCTGGTTGGTGATGCTGTCGCCCCGGCGCAGGCCGGCAGAGCCAGACCGATCAGCCAAGCCGCTGCAGCCACGCGCCCCGGGCGTGTAAGGCGCTTGTTTCTCCGCATGATCCCTCTCCCCAGAGACGATGTGGACCGAAGAGGGGAGAGTCTACTAGAGACGGCTGCGTTTTGTCTATGGCTGGCCGGTATCAGACCGCCCTACGCCGAAAGGAACCCGCCATCGACGGGAATAGCGGCACCCTGGACGTAGCTGGCCAGATCGGAGGCCAGCACCAGCGCCATTCGAGCAACCTCGTCCGGGTCCCCCAGCCGGCCGAGCGGGATCCGCTCGCGAAAACGCAGGCCAGTACGAATCAGCCCCAGTTGCATCCTGAGCACGCCCCAGGCAGCACTCTTGGTCCCTTGGGTGACGATTCCGCCCGGCAAGAGCGCGTTGATCCGGAATCCGTCCTTGCCGTGCTCGCGCGCTAGCGAACGGGTAAGCGCCATCACGCCTGCCTTGCTCACGCTGTAGTGCGCCAGGTCGGCCTTGAAGGCCACCAGGGCTTCGATAGAGGCCAGGTTGATGATCACTCCGCCCTTCTTCAAGCGCCGGCCGATCATCTCCTGGCACATCCAGTAGACGGCGCCGAGATTGACGTCCAACACATGATCGTAGAAGGCCGCGTCCACGTCCAAAAAGCCCTTGAAGGGATAGATCCCTGCGTTGTTGACCAGGATATCAGGCGGATGGTCCCCCACCGCCTCCCACAGCAGGCTGCGCCCGACGTCGGTAGCGATATCCGATAAATGAAGGTGGATCGACGGTGCCACAGCCTCCAGTTCTCTCCCAGTCTTCAAGAGCGCCGGTTCCGAGATATCAACCAACTCGAGCGCTGCCCCTGCCTCGGCGAACCGACGCGCAATGGATCGGCCGATACCGGCCGCAGCGCCTGTGATCATCGCCCGCTTGCCTTCCAACGAGAGAAGCGATGCCAGGGGGGCGTCCTGTCGGGCCTTGCTTGTCTTCGCAGCTGTCATGCGCAGTCTCCGCCTGATGGTCGAGTTTGTGAATTGTTTCACAACCTTCATTATCAACGACGCCCAATGGGGATGCAATCCCTCTCATGGCTGCGAAGTTGAATGGTGGACCGGAGCACTCTCAACTTGGCAAAAGAAAAAGCGGGCCCATGCAGGGCCCGCTTGAGGATCAGTGGGGCTCGATCAGCACTCACTGTAGCCGCAAGAGTAGCATTTCCGGCAGCCTTCTTCGTTGACCACCCCGGCGGCGCCGCACTCCGGGCACAGATCTCCGATTGTCATCGGGATCTGGGACGGGACCTCGCCCGGCGTTTGCGTTATGCCGCTCTCGGGAGTGTCGCCCAGATAGCCCGCCAACGCTTGGGCTACGCCGTCGGGCAGGGAGAGCACCCGATTGGGGCCGAAGCCGAGCGGCCGACCGCCGCCAATTCCGGAGAGCTGGCGGACGATTTCGGCCAGTCGATCGCGCGGCGGCACCGGCGAGGCGATGCGCAGGACGTAGGACGCCATCCGCCCGATGGCCTCGGAAATGGCCGCCGTTTCGGACCCGGCCTTGGCGGTGGTGATAAAGACCTCAAAGGGCTGCCCTCCACCATTTTCGTTGATGGTCACGAAGGCTTTGCCCAGCGGAGTATCGATCTGATACGTGGCGCCATCCAACCGCGAAGGGCGCGGTTTCTTGCGTTCGTTCCAAATTTGGAGTTGGCCAGCGGCCGCCTCGGGTGCCGGGTCACCGGCTGTCTTCTTATCGGCTGTAGCCTTGGTTTCCAGGACGACCTTCTGCCGCGAGCCGGTCACGTAGACTGTCAGGCCCTTGCAGCCCAGCTCCCAGGCCAATAGATAGGCTCGGGCGACGTCGTCTTCCGAGGCGCCCTCAGGAAAGTTGCACGTCTTGCTGATGCTGTTGTCAACGAAGGCCTGCATGGCAGCCTGCATCCGAACGTGCTCTTTGGCGCTGATATCGGATGAGACGACGAAACTGTGGCGGATCTCCGGCGGGATCAGATCGACGTTCTGGCACGAACCCTTAGCCATCACTTGCTCGACAGCCACCTGGCGCTGCTCCTCATCCAGACCGGCGTCGATGAGCGCCTTCTCAAACAAAGGGCTGGTGTAGGTCAGCCTCAAGTCTTCACCGTGATCGTTGACATGGCGGTAGTAGGCCAGTGCGAAGACCGGCTCGCACCCATAGCCCTCGCACCCAGCAACGGTGGCAATCGTCCCTGTGGGGGCGATGGTCGTCTGGGCAGCGTTGCGGATGCCATGCGCTTTGATCCCTGCCTCCACCTTGGCCCAATCGACGGTTGGGCGTTTGTATACATAGCTGTAGGGGACCAGCGGCTCGGGAGCCGTCCATTTCAAATCGTCTGGATCATAAAGGCTGCCTTCGATAGCCGGAAAGGGCCCGCGGGCCTCGGCCAGGCCTACGCTGGCGAGCATCGAATGATAGCGGACAAACTCCATCACCTGGGCGGCGAAGTCTTGGGCTTCGTCCGAGCCATAGCGAACGCCGACGTGATACATCAGGTCGCCCAGTCCCATGATGCCCAGCCCGATGCGCCGGGCGCGCAGGCCGGCCTCCTTCAACTGCGGCACCGCCGGGACATAGGCATTGGCAGTGACGACGTTGTCCAAGAAATGAGTGCTGAGAACCACGCTTTGGCGCAGCTTCTCCCAATCAACGGTTCCACCCGGCCCCAGGTGCTGGGCCAGGTTCACCGAACCCAGGCAGCAGTTCTCATAGGGGCCCAACCATTGCTCGCCACAGGGGTTGGTGGCTTCCAAGTCATACAAATGAGGCACCGGGTTGGTGCGGTTGGCGGCATCCAAGAAGAGCATTCCCGGCTCGCCGTTGTGATGGGCGTGGGTGACGATCAGATCGAATATCTCCCGCGCGCGGGCCTGCTCGACCACCTCGCCGGAGTTAGGAGCGACGAGGTCGTAGGTCGTATCGTTGGCAACGGCTTCCATGAAGGTGTCCGTGACCCCGACGGAGATGTTGAAATTGGTGATCTGATTCTCGTCGACCTTGCAGGTGATGAATTCGCGGATATCCGGATGATCCACCCGTAGGACAGCCATGTTGGCCCCGCGCCGCGTCCCGCCCTGGGCGACCTCCCCAAAGGCCTTGTCATACACGCGTAGGAATCCGACGGGACCAGTGGCGCGACCCATTGAAGATTTGACCACCGAGCCCTTATGTCGCAGCCGGCTGAATGAAAAACCATTGCCGCCGCCGGTCTGTTGGATCAGAGCCGCGTCGCGCAGAGTCTGGAAGATTCCCGATGAATCGCGGCCCATGTCATCGTTGATCGGAAGCACAAAGCAGGCAGCCAGCTGGCCGAGGGGCGTCCCCGCGCCGGTGAAGGTCGGCGAGTTGGGAAAGAAGCGCTTGGTGGTGAGCAGCTTGTAGAATGCCTCAGCCACGGGCTCGACCGGCGCGTCGTGGACGGCTTCGGCGGCGGCCACATGCCACGCGACCCGCCAGAACATCTCCTCCACCCTCTCCCCCGGCTCCCCGTCCGGCGAACGCCGTAGATAGCGCTTGGAAAGCACAGTGCGAGCGTTGTCGCTCAGATCGACCGAATCGAGATCCTCCGGCAGGCTGGGCCGCTCCGGCATCCGAATTTGTGCCTCGTGGCGCACATCGATATCCTTCTTGTCGGTCTCCAACATCAACCTGCCTCCCTCACTTGTCAAAACTCTTACTAACAGCCCAAGGCACGAGCACCGGCGCGTCCCGTCCCTAGCGATGCGAAACGCCTTCCTGTCAGGCGGATGCGGCTGGCCGTGTAACGGCCAAGCCCGAGCCCCTCACCCGCCGAGGAGGGCGTCGATTTCGTTGCGAATGGCCTGCAAGTCGTCCAGGCCAAGATAGACGATGGCGTACCGAATGTACGCGATGTGGTCGAGTTCCTTGAGGCCCGAGATGGCCATATCCCCCACGACTCGGGAAGAGACCTCGGCCTGCCCCATCGCCTGCAGCGCGGCTTCGACCTCGCCCACCATGCGGTCGATATCGGCCGCCGCCACAGGTCGCTTGGCACATGAGATGCGGATGCCGCGGGTCAACTTCTCGCGGTCGAACGCCTCGCGGGTGCCATCCTGTTTGACCAGCATCGGGGTGGCCTGCACGGCACGTTCGTAGGTTGTAAAGCGGCGCTCGCACGTCTGGCACTCCCGCCGGCGACGGATACCGCCCCGAGAATCGTGGGAGGTGTCGATGACCCGGCTGTCCTGACTCTGGCAGTAAGGGCACTGCATCGCGAACGCCGTCCTTGAAACAAACGTTCGCCGCCATATCTAGGTTGACTTCGGCGGCGACCCCGATATCTCGGGCTACAGGGAGCCAAATTCTAGCACCTGCGCGAATCCCCCGCAAGTCGCAAGACCGACGACAGCCTTAAAGTCTTCTGGTACTTTGGTCATGGTGGAAGCACAAAGCCCGCCGGCCGGCGTCGGGAGGAGGGTCCGACGCCGGCCAGCAGGCTGCGGCCGGAAGGCGGAACGCACCAGCAGGGCGCGCCCACCTCGGCTCATTCCAGCGCGGTCATCCGGACCTTGGCCTGGGCCCGGATGTGAGGCGCACTAGCGCCGGCGCAGGAACGCGGGAATGTCCAAATCATTGACGTCGAAGGCTTGCGGCTGGAAGGCCTCCACCTCGACGGCTTCTTCAGCACCGTTCTTGGCCTCCGTTCGCGCCACGGTTCGGCGTGAGGAAGGTCGACGGATGTTCGAGCCCTCGAAACCAGTGGCGATCACCGTCACCCGAAGCTCATCGCCCAAGCTCGGGTCGACCACGGCGCCGAAGATCAGGTTGACGTCGGGGTGCGCTGTTTCCTTGATGATAGCTGCCGCCTGGTTGACCTCGAACAGGCTGAGGTCGGCGCCGCCGGTGACATTGAACAGGATGCCGCGCGCACCATCGATGGTGATGTCAAGCAGCTGGCTCGAGATCGCCATCTCCGCCGCCGCTCGGGCGCGGTCTTCGCCGGTGGAGCGACCGACGGCCATCAGGGCCGCACCGCCCTCCGACATAATCGTGCGTACATCGGCAAAGTCCAGGTTGATCAGGCCGGGCACCGTGATCAACTCACTGATGCCCTGGATGCCCTGACGGAGCACATCGTCGGCCATCTTGAACGAGTCCTGCAAACTGGCGCGTTTGTCAGCGACCTGAAGCAGGCGATCGTTAGGGATCACGATCAACGTGTCCACGACTTCCTTCAGCCGGCCGATGCCCTGCTCGGCAGATTTCGCCCGCTTGACGCCTTCGAAGGTGAAGGGGCGGGTAACCACGCCGATCGTCAACGCGCCGACTTCTTTGGCCACTTGGGCGATAACCGGGGCCGCGCCGGTGCCGGTGCCGCCACCAATGCCGGCGGCGATGAACACCATGTCGGTCCCTTTCAGCACTTCGTACAGCTCTTCCGCCGACTCTTCGGCGGCTTTCTGCCCCACTTCAGGGTTGCCGCCTGCCCCCAAACCCCGGGTCAGCTTGTCGCCGATGCGGACCCGCTTCGGCGCGTCTGAGAGCACCAGGGCCTGGGCGTCGGTATTGACGGCCACGAATTCAATGCCCGCCAGGCCTTCTTCGATCATCCGGTTGACGGCGTTGCTGCCGCCGCCTCCGACCCCCACGACCTTTATTCGAGCGAACGATTCCATGTTAGGTTGCGGATGCATAGCGTTCCTCCTCTTGGATGTTTCCCGGGCCCGTCTTCCATGCGGGACCGGCCTTGCACTAACCAGGCAATAATCGCTTGAGAAAATCAGCCGCTCGCGCCAGGTCCCATTTCGCCAGGCTCAGCGGACTGTAACCTCGCCCATCCAACATGAATTGCTCCTGCTGCAGCTTGGCCCAATGGAGCAGGCCCAGACTGGCGCTGAAGGCCGGGGAGTGCAGCTGGTCCACCAATCCGCGCAGATCATCTGGCCCCGACTGGCGAACTGGAAGCCGCAGCACGTCCGCGGCGACTTGGCGGATCCCTGGCAGCTGGCTCGTGCCGCCAGTAAGCACCACCCCTGCAGGAAGCAGGCCATCGTAGCCCGAGCGCTTGATCTCTTGTCGAACCAACCCAAAGAGCTCCTCAACTCGCGGCTCAAGGATGGTGGCCAAATCGTCCTGCCGGATCTGCACGGCTTCACCTTGTCCAAACGGTCGCACGGTAAAAGCTTGGTCGCCTTCAGCCATGGCCTTGGCGGCCAACCCATGACGGCGCTTCACCGATTCGGCAGTCTCCGCCGGAAGGTGAAGCCCTTGGGCGATGTCATTCGTCAGATGGTCGCCACCGACCGGGATGACAGCCGTATGCCAAACGGATCCTTCAATGTAGATCGCCAGGTCGCATGTGCCGCCGCCGATGTCACACACCACAACACCCATCTCACGCTCAGTCTCGGTCAGCACCGTCTCGCCAGCAGCCAGCGAACTGAGCACCCATCCATCGACGGTTAAACCTGCGGCCTCGATGCATTTCTCCATATTCCGGAGTGCCGTAGCACTGTCCGTGACGATGTGGGCTTCGACTTCCAACCGGTAGCCGTGCATGCCCAAGGCAGACTTGATCCCGTCCTGCCCATCAACCACGAACCCGCGCGGGATGACGTGGACGATTTCTCGGTTGTATGGGATAGCGATCGAACGGGCGGCTTCCAGGGCTCTCGCAACATCGTCGAAACCGATGGTTCGGCCCGATACGCCGGCCATGCCCTTGCTGTTCACGGAGTTGATCTGCTGCCCGGACAGGCTGACCAGGGCAGAGCTGATCTCGTAGCCAGACGTGCGCTCGGCCTTGTCCTTGGCGGTCTCGATCGCACGAGCCAAGGCTTCCAGGCTGACCACCCCGCCCTTGCGCATCCCAGCCGACGGCACCAGGCCGAGCCCTATCACGCGCACCCGATTCTCCGGGTCGAGATGACCCACTAGCGCCGTGATCTTGCTGGTCCCAATATCCAGCCCTACGAAGATCGGCTCGTCCTGTCGAATAAGTGCCGTCACAAGTCTGTCCTCACTGCCTGTAGTACGGCGTGGTTGGGTCTTCTACGCTCACCATGTTGGCCTGGATGCCTTGATCAGCCAATTGGGCCGCCAGGGCTTCATACAACCTCATCTTCATGAGCATGTCGCCGTCGACCCCAAAGTAGGCCGTCCAACCCTTGGGATCGTCAAAACCCAATCCGTAGACAGGGTCATAGCGCAAGGTGGTCCCTTTCGGCAGTTGCGCACTAAGCACGGTGGCCGCCACCAGAATCTTGTCCGGGATAACCTTGGCCAGCGGGTCGTCGCTGATACTCAGTACGGGCTGATCGCTGACCACCTTGACCAGATCAGGCCATTGGCCGTGATCCAGGAATGCAACACCTTCCGAGCTGATCCACCAGCGCCGTCCGCTGTCGTCCCAGGCAACCACCGGCGTGCGTTCTGTGACATCGATTACGACCTTGTTGGGCCATTTGACCTTGACCCGGACATTCGCCACCTCAGCGATGGATGAAAAATGGGCCACGCCGGCACTAGGATCCACCGAAAAGACCGATTCGCGATCGACACGCGCAATCGAGCGCACCTGGTCAGCAGTCAGCATTTGGGCGCCAACCACGTCGGCGTCGGCCACATAGAACGCGCTTGCTCCTTTGACCGCCATGAGCCCGTAAGCCACCAGGCACAGCAGCACAAACGAGATCAACCTTGGCCCTGCGTGCACGTTGGGGATCGAAGGCAGACGGATCTCGGCCCCCAGTTCAGACGGGATCGCCAGATCCAGTCGGCGTCGAGGCCTACCTGCGCGCCGCGAGTTCTTGGGCTTGGTTCTGCCCGACAGCGGCTCGAGCTTGCGCCGTTGGCTCGCCCGGCGCGCCCGCACTTGCTCGGCACGCGTCCGTGGCCCGCCCAGGACCCGCTCGGAAACCGTCACACGTCACCCCCGTAGGTTCTCAGCAGGCGGTCTCTCTGTGCTTTTCGGGCCAAACCGAGTACGACCAGCCTGTCGCACAACTCGGGAAAGGGCAGCCCGGAGGCATCCCAGAGCTTTGGGTACATGCTGATCTGGGTGAATCCGGGAATGGTGTTGATTTCGTTCAGGAACAGCCTTCCCGTCGTCTTCTCCAGCAAGAAATCGACGCGGGCCATTCCAGCGCCGTCGATCGCCCGGAAAGCGCGACCTGCAATGTCCCGCACTTCATCCATCGTCACGTCGTCGATCGGGGCAGGGATCTTCAGCTCCGAGTTGTCGTCCAGGTATTTCGCCCGGTACGAATAGAACTCGTCCCCCGGCACAATCTCACCGGCAATGGAGACCTCGGGCGATTCGTTGCCCAGCACACTGACTTCGATCTCGCGCGCTTCGATGCCGCGTTCCACGATCACCCGACGATCGTACTGGGCGGCTTCCATCAGACCTTCCACCAAATCAGACCGCCCGCTCACCTTGTTCACACCGACAGAAGAGCCCAGATTGGCCGGCTTTGTGAACAGTGGGTATCCGCCCAGGCCCTTGACATCATCCAGCGCCCGCTCCACATCGGAGACGATCACGTCTGAGTCCAGGGCAACAAACTCAATTTGCGGGATGTTGTGTGCCCGCATCAGGGATTTGAAGAGCACCTTATCCATCGCAACCGCCGATGCCAGAACACCGGCGCCGACGTACGCCATGTCGGCCAGCTCCAGCAGACCCTGCAACGTACCATCCTCGCCGAAGGTGCCATGCAGCATCGGGAAGACCACGTCCAGTTGGACGACTCGCTCCAATGCCTGGTCGGCCTGCCTGCGAAAAAGCCAGCCACCGGCCGGTTCGGGCAGCAGCACCACGGGTTCCAGGCTGTCGAGATCGCCCGCTTCGAAGGCATCCAAAGCCCCATCTCCGGCGAACCAGCGGCCAGCATGATCGATGCCGATCAAGACCACCTCGTACCTGTCGCTGTCCAGCACCGATATCACGGAGCGGGCTGACATCAACGAGACTTCGTGCTCGCCTGAGCGGCCGCCGAAGAGCAGCCCCAGCGTGAGCTTCTCGCTCATGCTTGCGCCGCCTCTCTCGAGCGTTTCGTCTGCGAGGGATCTTCCCAATCGCCAACTCGCTCGATCTCCATCTGCAGTCGGACGTCAAAAGTCTCTTCGACCCGTCGCTGAGCTGTGCGCAGCAAACGCCAAACATCGTCCGCGGTCGCGTGGCCGTGGTTGATGAAGAAGTTGGCGTGTTGATGGCTGATCTCAGCATCCCCTTCTCGCAGCCCTTTCAATCCCGCCGCATCGATGAGTCTTCCGGCGAAATCCTTGGGCGGGTTCTTGAACATCGAACCCCAGCTTGCGCCGGCTGGCTGGGTTGCCTTGCGGTGGTCCACAAATGTCTGCATCTTGCTCCGGGTGGAGTCCACCGACGATGCCGTCAGGCTGAATGTGGCCGAAAGAACCACGGCCTGGCCGGGATGACGCTTGAGCCAACTGTTCCGGTAGCCATAATCCAGGTCTTCAACCGGCCATTCGGCCTCGCCCTTGTCACGTTGCAAGATTTCGGCCAGCTCCAGCGTCCCAGCCGTGTCACCGCCATGAGCGCCTGCGTTGCCAAAGACCGCCCCACCGACGGTTCCGGGCACGGTAGCTGCCCACTCAAACCCTGCCCAACCGCGATCGACCGTCCGGCGAGCCAGGCTGCCAAAGGAGGCACCCGATTCAGCCCAAGCTTTCGGCCGAGGTGAATCGTTGTGGAACACGACCTTGCGAGCATGGTTCAACACCACAACGCCTCTCACCCCGCGGTCCGCCACCAGAATGTTCGAACCGCCGCCCAGCACGAATGCCTGCGCCTCGTGGGCCCAAAGGATTTCGAACACCCGCCGGAGCTCATCCCGCGTTCGAACCTCCAACAGGAAGTCTGCCGGCCCGCCGATGCGGGACGATGTGAAGGGTGCCAGAGCCACGCCCTCCTGGAGACGGTCCCCGAAGGCCTGCCTGAGTTCTTGCAGCGCTTCGAGGCTGATCACGGCCGATTTCACAATTTGCGCACCTTGGCAATCAAGCGGGTCACCAATTCTTTGGGAGGCTGCTGGCCAGTCAGGATCAGGGTCGAGCCCGATCCACCAGAGTCGGCAACCTGCTTCAGGGCCAGCCTCAACCTGAGTTCCATTTTTCGATCGCTTTCGAACAAATGTTTTGATTGTTTCGCCACCTCAGCTCTCTCCCTTCCGGCTCAAGCCCTCCAGCAAGAGCTCACCAACTTTGTTGCCATCACCTGCCGACAGGGTCACAACCACGTCTCCTGCCGATACCTCCCGAAGGAGGATTTCAGACGCCTCGTCCAACGATCTGGTCGCTCGGGCTTTCGTGCCTGGGATGCGGGACGCCACCATTTCGGAATCGACTCCCAGGTCATCTGTTTCGCGCGACGCAAATATCGGCGTCACCAACACTTGGTCGGCAGCCTCGAAGGCGTCGCCCCAGCGGTCCAGGAATGCCAATGTGCGGGTAAACGTGTGCGGTTGAAACACCGCCCAAACTCGCGCCTCAGGGAACCGAGCCTTGAGCGCCGATAGACTGGCGGCGATCTCGGTTGGATGATGAGCGTAGTCGTCCACCACGGTCACCCCGCCCGCCTCACCTCTCGTCTCCAAGCGGCGAGCGGCGCCATGGAACTCCGTCAGCGATTGGCGCGCTTCGGAGAAAGGCACACCAACATGATCGACCGCCGCCAGAGCCGCCAACGCGTTGAGGACATTGTGCCGTCCGGGGAGCCGGATTCGCGCCAGCCCGAGCACCTCACCCTTGCGAAGCACCAGGAAATCGGAGCCGCCCGCCTGATTGGGTCGAATCTCATCCGCTCGCCACTCGGCGTCAGGTGAAAGCCCATAGCTCACCCGGCCACGGCCGGGCACCTCCAGCGCCGACGCCCCAGGGTCATCGGCACAGTAGATCAGCAGATCCTGGATCTGGTCAGCGAAGGACTGGAAGGCCTTCTGGACATCGGCCGCCGCGGCGAATTGGTCCGGGTGGTCGTGTTCGACGTTGGTCACAATGCCAACATGGGGGAACAGGCCCAGGAAGGCCATCCCATACTCATCGGCTTCGACGACAAAGTGCGGCCCAGCGCCGGCCCGGGCGTTGGCCTTGAAATCCACCAGCTCCGCTCCGACGATGAACGTCGGTGCTGCGCCGGCCCGCTCGAGCAGCCAGGTAGTCAACCCGCTGGTTGTCGTCTTTCCGTGAGTTCCGGCCACGGCCAGGATTTCGTAGCCCTTGGTGAGTTCGCCCCAGAAATCATCTCGATGCAGGATGGGGATTCCCAGCGAACGCGCTTCCACCAGTTCGACGTCGTCAGCCGGCACGGCAGCCGAGGCCAGCACGACTTCGGCGCCGTGGAGCGCTTGGGGGTTGTGTCCGTAGGTGACTTTCACTCCGGCCCGCTCAAGTGCCTCAGCGTAGCGCGTCCGGGCACGGTCCGAGCCAGTGACGCTTACACCCCGCTCGTGCAGTACTCTGGCGATTGCGGACATTCCAACACCTCCAATCCCAACCAAGTGCACGTGCCTCTTCATACGAATACGACGATGATGAAGACAAACACCACGCCCACAGCGAAATAGATGTGGGGGATGGGCAGTGCCGCAGGCGGCAGATACTGGACCAGATTGTTGATCGTCTGCTCCATATCGGGCACGGGCGGCGGCCAGACGACCAGATCGGTCGGATAGCCCGCCTGGTGCAGGTAGTACCAGAGCGAACCCACGATCAGGTACCCGTTCAGCGCTCCCAAGAACATGCCCAACAAGAGTTCTTCGAGTCGTTCGCGAGCCACTTTGGGTTCAAGCGCTCGGATGTGTGGCGTCTGGTAGCCGAAGAACGCTAGCAGGATCAGCAGACTGCCGCGGATCAGAAACTGCGTCTGGCCCGGCTGGAGAAACAACGCCGTGCGATAGGGCGAGATGTAGGTTTCCAGAATGGCGTTCAAGAACAGGCCCAGCACCACGGCGCTGGTCACCAAGAGTTCCTTGGCCCAGCCGCGCATGGCGCCGATCACGCCAAACAGCACCACAAACATGCCGAAGAGGACAACCAGGCTGATCACTCGGCCCTCGCATCCCTCTGCCCGACGGCCAGAATCTCATCTGCGATGGCTCGGGATGCGTTCGGTTTGGCCAACGCTCGGGCCGCACCAGACATGGCCTCCAGACTCTCCTGGTCGTCCAGGAGTTCAACCAGGGCTGGCCACAGCCTCAGGTTCAAGTCCTCATCCGCCAACTGGATCGCGGCTCCCCGGTCAACCAGATACTCCGCGTTGACCTTCTGGTAGCGCCAAGCGTGCGGATAAGGCACCAGAATGGCCGGAAGGCCGAAGATCGGATACTCCCCCAAAGCCGACGCGCCCGCTCGGGAGACGACCATATCGGCTGAGACCAGGGCGGCTGCCATTTCATCGTGCAGGTATGGATAGGGGTGGTAGTCGGCCAGATGAGCCGGCGACAGCTTCCTCTGCTCACGGGCCACCTGGGGCCATTCGCCGTCTCCTGTCAAATGAATGACCTGCGCCCTCCCCAAGAGGCCCGGAAGAATCCGCCACAATGCTCGGTTGATCGATCGCGCTCCCCGACTGCCGCCTTGGACCAGAACGACCGGACGGTCCAAGGAGAGGCCTAACCCGCGGCGCCCTTCTTCGCGGGTTAGGCCCCCGAAGCCTCGGCGAGTCGGATACCCGGTTATCCGAACCCGCTCGGAGCCCCCGTAGTAGGCAACCGAATCCTCGGTCGTCACACAGACCCTTTCGGCCGTGCGGCTGATCAATCTTGATGCCAATGCCGGCTCGATATCAGGCACGAGAACCACCTTGGGTACCTTGCGGCCCGCCAATGCCATAGGAATTCCCACGTACCCACCTGTGAAAAAGATCACATTTGGCTGAAAGCGGCGCAGGACCGCCCGTGCGGCCAGCGTTCCTGTGGCCAGTCGCCACAGATTGGCGGGCAGTGTCCGCAGGCCAACGCCGTGCACCCCGGCGGCCGGGATCGCTTCGAAAGCGATTCCCGCCCGGCGGACAAGCTGCTCTTCCATCCCGCCGAGTCCTCCGACCCATAGGACCTCAGCCCTCTCGCCGAGGGCGTCGATGACGGCCAAGGCGGGATACACTCCGCCGCCTGTGCCGCCAGCCGATACCAACAGTCGCAATGTGACCCCTTATGTCTTGGACTTCGGGTGTCTCTCGCCTGGACACGTTGAG
>Ga0315556_1001270_pt1 | contig 15330 bp, 17 predicted proteins | sample SalMarSW160310MG_FD_202112 | JGI IMG/M metagenome (GOLD analysis project Ga0315556, IMG submission 202112) | Salt marsh sediment microbial communities from the Plum Island Ecosystem LTER, Massachusetts, United States - Salt Marsh Sediment SW1603-10 ...
CGCCGGCCGTGGCCAGCACCTCGAACACCCCGCGCTGCAGGCGCAGGATCGAGATATCGAAGGTGCCCCCGCCCAGGTCGTAGATGGCGATGGTGCCATCCTCTCCCCGGTCGAGACCGTAGGCCACGGCGGCAGCCGTAGGCTCATTGAGCAGGCGCAGCACGTTCAGCCCGGCCAGGCGTCCGGCATCCTTCGTGGCCTGGCGCTGCGCCTCGTCGAAATAGGCCGGCACCGTGATGACCACGCCCTGCAGGACATCGCCCAGCGTGTCCTCGGCCCGCTGCTTCAGGTTGCGCAGGATTTCCGCGGACACCTCGACCGGACTGACATCGCCGGCGCCGGTGCGGATCAGCGGCATGGCGCTGCTGCCCGCGACGTATTCGTGCGGCAGTTCGCTGCCGATGTGCCGGACGTCGGCAATGCCGCGTCCCATCAGGCGCTTGACCGAGGCGATGGTATTGAGCGGGTCCTCCACTGCGGCGGCCAGCGCCGCGTGTCCCACCTGCGCTGCCTGGCCGGCCCGATAGCGCACCACGGAAGGCAGCAGGTGTTCCCCGGTTTCGTCCGGCAGCGTCTCTGCGACGCCGCTGCGCACGCTGGCCACCAGCGAATTGGTGGTGCCCAGGTCTATGCCGGCCGCCAGCCGGTGCTGGTGCGGCGCCGTGGTCTGTCCGGGCTCGGAGATTTGCAGCAATGCCATGTGCAGGGTATCGGATAGGCAGTCGGGGTTAATGTCGGTGATCGATCCGGCTCATGCCAGTTCATCTTCGAAGGCAATCTCGAGTTCGACCGCCTCCTGCTGCAGGCGCCGGAAGAACTGCATCTTCATGAGGACAGCGCCGGCCTCGGCCAGGCTGCCGGCATCGTCCCGCTCCAGCAGGTCGGCCACGCGCGTGGCCAGCTGGTCGAACTCGCGGACGACCCGCTGCTGGATGTCGGCCAGCGCGGCAAACCGGTCCGCTGCCGTGCGCACCCCGGCCAGCGCCTCGCGCAACTCCATCTGCTCCATCAGGAAGCCGGTGTCACGCGTGGTACGGTGCTCGTCGTTGTGATCGATACCGGCCAGTTCCAGCAGGTAGCGCCCGCGCGCAAGCGGGTCCTTCAGGGTCTGGTAACCCGTGTTGATCCGGGTGGCCTGTTGCGCCGCCAGGCGGCGCGCGCTGTCTCCGGCGTTCACGTAGCGGTCGGGATGCACCGTACGCTGCAGCTCCCGGTAGCGTTCGTCCAGGCGCTGGCGATCGACGCGGAAGGATCGCGGCAGACCAAACAGCTCGAAATGATCGGGAAGGGAGTGCGTGGCCATACCGGAGACTGCAACCGTACCGTGCCGGCGCGGGCCGCGCTCAGACGTTGAAACTCTCACCGCACCCGCACAGGTCCCTGACGTTGGGATTGTTGAACTTGAAGCCCTCGTTCAGACCCTCGCGTGCGAAATCCAGCTCGGTGCCGTCCAGGTAGACGAGACTCCTGGGGTCGATCACCACCTTGACGCCGTGATCCTCGAACACGACGTCGTCCGCCTCGATCGTGTCGGCAAACTCCAGCACGTAGGCCATGCCGGAACAGCCGGTGGTCTTGACGCCGAGCCGCAGTGCAACGCCCTTGCCCCGCTGGGACAGGAAACTGCGTACGTGCTGCGCCGCCCGTTCTGTCAGTGAAATTGCCATATCCGTCACCTGTTACCCGTAAGCGGACTCCATTGTACCGGCCATGCAGCTAATGTGCGGCCCATTGCACGCTATTCAAGTCGACCCCTTCCTTGTACATGTCCCACAGCGGTGACAGCGCGCGCAACTTGTCGACCTTCTGGCGGACGATGTCCACGACGTAGTCTACCTCCTCCTGCGTGGTAAAGCGGCCGATCGTGAACCGGATCGAGCTGTGGGCGAGTTCATCGTTGCGCCCGAGCGCGCGCAGCACGTAGGAGGGCTCGAGACTGGAACTGGTGCAGGCGGACCCGGAAGACACGGCCATGTCCTTCAGCGCCATGATCAGGCTTTCACCTTCCACGTAGTTGAAGCTGACATTCAGGTTGCCGGCCACGCGCTGCTCGAGGTCCCCGTTGAGGTAGACCTCCTCCATCTGGTTCAGACCGTTCCAGAGCCGGTCGCGCAGGGCCGTGACGCGGCGGTTCTCCGCGTCCATCTCTGCGCGTGCAATGCGGAAGGCCTCGCCCATGCCGACGATCTGGTGGGTGGGCAGCGTACCGGAGCGCAGCCCGCGCTCGTGTCCGCCGCCGTGCATCTGCGCCTCGACACGGACGCGCGGCTTGCGGCGCACGTACAGGGCGCCGATCCCTTTCGGTCCGTAGATCTTGTGTGCGGAGAACGACATCAGGTCGACCTTGAGCTGCTGCATGTCGATGGGCAGCTTGCCGGCGCTCTGCGCCGCGTCGACGTGGAAGATGACCTTGTGTTCGCGGCAGATCTCCCCGATCGCGGCGATGTCCTGGACCACGCCGATTTCGTTGTTGACGTGCATGACGCTGGCCAGGACGGTATCGGGACGCAGGGCCGCCGCGAACTTCTTCAGGTCCAGCAGCCCGTTCGGCTCCGGATCGAGATAGGTCACTGTATAGCCTTCGCGTTCCAGCTGGCGGCAGGAATCCAGTACCGCCTTGTGCTCGGTTTTCAGCGTGACGATGTGCCTGCCCTGTTTCTGGTAGAAGTGGGCGACGCCCTTGATGGCGAGATTGTCGGACTCGGTGGCGCCCGACGTCCAGATGATCTCGCGCGGGTCGGCGTTGATCAGCGCGGCGACATGACCGCGCGCCTCCTCCACCGCTTCCTCCGCCTTCCAGCCGTACACGTGGGATCGCGACGCGGGATTACCGAACTGGCCCTGGCGGGTCAGGTACGCCATCATTTTTTCCGCCACGCGCTCGTCAACCGGCGTGGTCGCCGAGTAATCCATGTAAATCGGGATACTGATGCTGTTCATGACGTCTGCCTAGCTCCGTATTGCATTGCTTTCAGGCCCGTTCCCCGCGATCCGCCACGTTCACGCCACCGTCTTCTGCAGACGCGGCATGCCCACCAGCTGGCGGCGCTGCTGGCGCCGCACCACCAGACCGACATCTTCCCGCTCCAGGAAACTGGCCAGGGTGACGCTGGTGAGAAATTCGTGAATCCGGTTACCCAGTTGCTGCCAGAGTTCGTGCGTCAGGCAGCGCTCGCCGTCCTGGCAGTCGGTCCTGCCGCCACACAGGGTCACGTCGATGCCTTCGCCGATCGCGTCGATGACATCGGCCACGGAGATCTCCGCCGGTGGCCGGGACAGCTGGTAGCCGCCGCCGGGACCACGGATGCCCTCTACCAGCCCGTGCTTGCGCAGGCGGGCAAACAGCTGCTCCAGGTAGGACAGTGAAATGCCCTGCGCCGCAGAGATGTCTGCCAGTGTGACTGCCCCTTCCCCATGGTGGATCGCCAGATCCAGCATGGCCGTGACAGCGTAGCGTCCTTTTGTGGATAACCGCATCGGGAATCGTATCCGCCGGCAGGCCCGTAGTGCCCCGGCGGAATAACCAAGTAATTTAGTCAGGAATATTATGCGGGCGCGCCGCAGCGCTTGCAAGCGCGAAGAACTATCACGATGGGGATATACGGGGATAACCCGTTCAGGATTACACGCCGAGCGGATTATCCGCCAGGACCCGGTCGGCTTCCTCCTGCGGCAACTCCACCCGGCCGGGTACGAAGCGGTGGCCCTGCAGCAGACAATACCCGAGCCACTTCTGCAGAAAGCGGTTCATGCGCCATTTCTGCTCGATCGAATAGCGATGGAACATCCGGTGGTACTCGGCATGCCGACGCCCGCGCCGGCGGCCGCAGGCGATCACCTCGCCGACCTGGGCATCGTGGTACAGGCGCACCAGCATGTCGGGCGCCGGAAAATCGCCGTCGCGGTCATGGAACACGTAGCTCAGGTTCAGCGTGGTGGTGAAGCGGCTGCGTTCGATGACCCGCAGGTGCAGGTCCAGCACGCCGTCCACCCGGGAAATCACGCATTGCGGAATGGCGTCGACATCCGGCAACAGGTTGCGCAGACGGATGTAGATGCACTCGTACAGCTCCATCAGCCCGGCGAAATTCTTCGCCGGTATCCCATTGTACAAAAAATGTCTGACGGTACACTGCATGTTGCTTTCAATTCACCGACACCGGTCAATGGTTATACGGGGTGATTGCACGTTGACTGCGTTATGCAGCACTATCGGCGATAATCATCGTTACTTGACGTTCCGTCAACGCTTGACTTGGCACGAGGAACATGTCCCTGCACCCGGTTCTTGCCGCGCTGCAACACCATCTGCCCGCCGGTTGCGTACTCACCGATGCGGAAGATCTGCGTCCGTACGAGTGTGACGGACTGTCCGCCTATCGCCGTCTGCCACTGGCCGTGGTGCTCCCGGAAACCATCGAGCAGGTGCGTGCGATACTGGTCACCTGCACGGAACACCGGGTGCCGGTCGTGGCACGCGGCGCAGGTACCGGCCTGTCCGGCGGTGCCCTGCCGGTGGAGAACGGCATCCTCCTGAGCATGGCACGTTTCAACCGGATCCTGGAGATCGATGTGCCCAACCGCATTGCGCGCGTGCAACCGGGCGTTACCAATCTGGCCATCTCGATGGCCGCCGAACCGTACGGACTCTACTATGCGCCGGACCCGAGTTCGCAGATCGCCTGTTCGATCGGGGGCAACGTGGCGGAGAACGCGGGTGGCGTGCATTGCCTGAAATACGGCCTCACCACACACAACATCCAGGCCATCGAGCTGCTTACGATGGACGGGGAACGACTCTCCCTGGGCGGGCCCGCACTCGACGCCCCCGGTTACGACCTGCTGGCCGTGCTCACCGGCTCAGAGGGTCTGCTGGGCGTGCTGACCGAGGTGACGGTGCGGCTGCTGCCGCGCCCGCACACCGCGCAGGTCGTACTGGCGGCCTTCGCTTCCGTGGAAGCAGCCGGTGCGGCGGTCACCGCCACCATCGCCAGCGGCATCGTCCCGGCCGGGCTCGAACTGCTGGACAACCCGGCCATCCGCGCCGTGGCCCGGTTCATGGACACCGGCTACCCGGAGGACGCCAGCGCCATCCTGCTGTGTGAACTGGACGGCGAGACGGAAGATGTCAGCGGCCAGCTCGAACAGGTCTGCAACGTACTGCGCGCTGCCGGCAGCACCTCGCTGCAGGTCTCCCGCAGCGAGGCCGAGCGCCTGCGCTTCTGGGCCGGGCGCAAGGCGGCCTTTCCGGCCATGGGCCGGCTGTCCCCCGACTACTACTGCATGGATGGTACCATCCCCCGCAGGCACCTGAGCCGGGTACTGAACGAAATCGGGCGCCTGTCCGGGGAATACGGCCTGCGCATCTGCAACGTGTTCCATGCCGGTGACGGCAACCTGCACCCGCTGATCCTGTACGACGCGAACCAGCCGGGCGAGCTCGAGCGCACCGAGGAACTCGGCGGGCGCATCCTGGAGCTGTGCGTGGCCGTCGGCGGCACCATCACCGGTGAGCACGGTGTAGGCATGGAGAAGCTCGACCAGATGTGCGTGCAGTTCAACCCTGCCGAACTCGAGCAGTTTCACGCCGTCAAGCGCGCATTCGACCCGCACCAGCTGCTCAACCCGGGCAAGGCCGTTCCCACCCTGCAGCGCTGTGCCGAGCTGGGCGCCATGCACGTGCATCACGGCCAGTTGCCGCACCCGGAACTGGAGCGATTCTGAGCCGGCGATGGACCAGCAAGCCCTCCTGATCGAACAGGTACAGGCCGCCGCCCGGGCGCGGCAGGCCGTGCAGATCCAGGGCGGCGGCACCCGCTCCTTCTACGGCCGCAACGCCACCGGCACCCCGCTGGAAACCGGCGGGCACCGGGGGATCACATCCTATACACCCTCCGAGCTGGTCATCTCGGCCCGCGCCGGCACCCCGCTGGCGGAACTGCAGACCGTGCTGGCGGAACAACGGCAGATGCTGGCGTTCGAACCCCCGCGGTTCGGCGCCGCAACCACCCTCGGCGGAGCCATCGCGACCGGTCTGTCCGGCCCGCGCCGTCCCTGGAGCGGTGCCGCCCGCGATTTCGTGCTCGGCGTGAACTGCATCAACGGCAAGGGCGAATACCTGCGCTTTGGCGGCCAGGTCATGAAGAACGTGGCCGGCTACGACCTGGCCCGGATGCTGACCGGCTCCCTCGGCACGCTGGCCGTGCTGCTCGAGGTGCATCTCAAGGTGTTGCCCGCCCCGCAGCGCGAGGTCACCCAGTACCTGGAATGCAACGCGGCGGATTCGATCCGGCAATGCGGTGCCTGGACCGTGCAGGGGCTGCCGATCACGGCGGCCTGCCACCTGGACGGGCAGTTCCTGCTGCGCCTGTCCGGCACCGACCGGGGAGTGGCGGCCGCGGTGCAACGGATCGGTGGCGAAACGCTGGATGCCAGCAACCGGTTCTGGCAACAGCTGCGCGACCAGCGACTGTCCTTCTTCAGTACGCGGCAACCGCTCTGGCGACTGTCGCTCCCTCCCGCTGCGCCGCTCCTGCCGCTGGAAGGCAGCTGGCTGCTGGACTGGGGCGGCGCACTACGCTGGTTGACCGGCACACCGGCCAGCGCCGGTGAAGTACGCCAGGCGGCACACCTGGCCGGTGGCCATGCCACCCTGTTCCGTCATGGCGACCGCGCGGGCGAGATTTTCCAGCCCCTGCCGCCGCCGTTGCTGGCACTGCACCGGCGCCTCAAGCAGGCCTTCGATCCGTCCGGTATCCTCAATCCCGGACGCATGTACGCGGACCTCTGAGACGGATTCCGGGGATGCAGACCACACTGACGCAATCCATCCTGCAGACCAGTGCCGGCCGGGAAGCGGACAGCATCCTGCGCAACTGCGTACACTGCGGTTTCTGCAACGCCACCTGCCCCACCTACCAGCTGACGGGCGACGAGCTGGACGGTCCGCGCGGGCGTATCTACCTCATCAAACAGGTGCTGGAAGGCCGGACACCGGGCGCCGGAACCCGCCTGCACCTGGACCGCTGCCTGACCTGCCGTGCCTGCGAGACCACCTGTCCGTCGGGCGTGGACTACCACCGGCTGCTCGATACCGGCCGTGACCTGCTCGAACAGCAGGCCCCGCGCCCGCTGCCGGAACGGGCCTTCCGGCTGTTGCTGCGCCGGACACTGGCGCAGCGGTCCCGCTTCGCCCGGCTGCTGCGCCTCGGCCAGTGGCTGCGGCCGCTGTTGCCCGCCGCGTTGCGGGCCCGGGTGCCGCTCCGGCAACGCGCCTCCCCGTGCGTCACCGGCCAGCTCCACGCGCGCCGGGTCCTGCTGTTGAACGGCTGCGTGCAACCCGCGCTGGCGCCACAGATCAACCGGGCCGCGGAACAGTTGCTGGATGCCCTTGGCATCAGCGTCGTGGCGGAGCACGGCGACGGTTGCTGTGGCGCACTCAGCCAGCACCTCGCCGCACCGGCGGAGGCGCGCGCGTTCGCGCGACGCAATATCGATGCCTGGTGGCCACACATCGAGCAGGGGATCGAGGCCATCGTGATCACCGCCAGCGGTTGTGCGCCGATGGTGAAAGACTACGGCCGCCTGCTGGCGGACGATCCCGCCTGTGCCGACCGGGCGGCCCGCGTCGCTGACCTGGCCCGCGACATCAGCGAGGTGATCGAGCGCGAACAGCCCTGGACCCGGCTGACAACGGCGCCCGCGATACGCGTGGCATTCCAGTCACCGTGTACGCTGCAGCATGGCCAGCGGCTGAACGGCGTGGTGGAAAACCTGCTCGTGCAGTGTGGCTACCGGTTGACCCGGGTGGCCGAGCCGCATCTGTGCTGCGGCTCGGCAGGCACCTATTCCATCCTGCAGGGACGCCTGGCACAGGCCTTGCGTGACCGGAAACTGGCCGCCCTGCAGGCCGACTCGCCGGAGCTGATTGCCACGGCCAACATCGGCTGCCATGCCCACCTCGCCAGCCACAGCAGCGTGCCGGTGCGGCACTGGGTGGAATTGCTCTCTGCACTGCTGCCCGGACAGGCCCCGTGACCGCCCCCCTGCTCCCGCTGCTCGTTGAGCCAGGTATACTTGAACAATCATTGGGTTGCGAGAATCTTCTGATTATCGACCTGAGCAGGCACGACAACTACCGCAAGCTGCACGTGCCCGGCGCGGTGCACCTCGACTACGCACAGATCGTCGCGACGCGGAAACCCGTCCTGGGCCTGCTGCCGGACCACGATACGCTGCAGCAGCGCCTGAGCGCCGCGGGCATCCGGGCCGGGGCGCACGTGGTGGCCTACGACGATGAAGGCGGTGGCCGGGCCGCGCGCCTGTTGTGGACGCTGGAAACGGCGGGCCACAGCCGTTATTCGCTGCTCAACGGCGGCCTGCATGCCTGGGCCAACGAAGGCCACCGGTTTGAATCAACCGCAACCCCGCCACAGCCCGGTACATTTACCGTGCAGCACACTGAACACGCGCTTGCCCGCAGCGACTACATCCACAGCCGCCTGCACGACGACCATGTCTGCCTGCTCGACGTACGCAGTCCCGACGAATACCACGGGGTAAAGAAACTCGCGCAGCGCGGCGGTCACATCCCCGGGGCCGTCAACCTGGAGTGGACGCAGGCCATCGACACCGCGCGCAATCTGCGCCTCAAACCGGCCGCCGTACTCAGGGCCATGCTGGAAACCATCGGGGCCACGCCACAGCGCGAAGTGATCGTGTACTGCCACAGCCACCACCGGTCCGCGCACACCTGGCTGGTGCTGAAATACCTCGGCTACCGCGCCGTGCGGGGTTATCCCGGTTCCTGGTCGGACTGGGGCAACCAGCCATCCCTGCCGGTGGCGTAGGAGCGCTCATCGACCGCGAATCCCTTGCAGCGGATCGAATCGCGCCCGGTGGGCGCTCCTACCTGAACAAGTACTCGCGGTAATACTGCAGTTCGCGTATGGAGTCCCGGGTGTCGTCCAGCGCCTGGTGGGAACCGCCCTTGCGGAATCCCTGGGCCACGGTCGGTGCCCAGCGCATGGCCAGTTCCTTGATGGTGCTGACATCCAGGTTGCGATAGTGAAAGTAGCGTTCCAGCTCCGGCATGCAGCGAGCGAGGAAGCGCCGGTCCTGACAGATACTGTTGCCGCACATGGGTGAACAGCCGGGCGGCACGTGTTCGCCCAGGAAGCGGAGCGTGTCCTGTTCCGCCTGCTGCTCGGTGCAGGTACTGCTGCGCACCCGTTCCGTCAGTCCGGATTTGCCGTGCTGCCGGGTATTCCACTCGTCCATCGCTTCCAGCACCGCGTCGGACTGGTGAATAGCGAGGACCGGTCCCTCGGCCAGGACGTGCAACTGGCTGTCGGTAACGATGGTGGCAATCTCGATGATATGATCCCTGGCGGTATCCAGACCGGTCATTTCCAGATCGATCCAGATCAGGTTTCCCGCATCCTGCGTCATACCGGTTCCTTTCGTTTCCAAGGGTTGAGTCGCATTGTAGCAGAGGCTAATCTGCGGATGACGAATAATCGGAAACGACTCCATGCATGGTTTTACCTGGCTGTTCCTGCTGGCACTGGCTGCCTCCGTGAGCCTGCGTCTGTGGCTGGCATGGCGCCACATCGCCCACGTATACGCGCATCGCGCACAGGTCCCGGCATCCTTCGCGGGCCAGGTGAGCCCCGCTGAACACCACAAGGCCGCGGACTACACGGTGGCCAATACCCGCCTCGGCATGCTGGCATTGCTGTACGACAGCGCACTGCTGCTGGGCTGGACCCTGGGTGGCGGACTCGAACGGCTGGACACGCTGGTGCGCGCCACCGGCCATGGCGCGGTCGTGACCGGTACCACGGTCATCCTCGGGTACGTGGCACTGGCCACCGTGCTGGACCTGCCCTTCGGCCTGTGGCACACCTTCGTAGTGGAGGAGCGCTTCGGGTTCAACCGTTCCACCCCCGCGCTGTTCGTCACCGACCTGCTCAAGCAGACACTGCTGCTGGCCGTGCTCGGCACCCCGCTGATCGCACTGGCCCTGTGGATCATGCTGGCCGCAGGCGGCCTGTGGTGGCTGTATGTCTGGCTGGTATGGACCGGGTTCACCCTGTTCATGTACTGGGCGTATCCCGCCTTCATCGCGCCGCTGTTCAACCGCTTTACCCCGCTGACGGACGAATCCCTGAAATCACGCATCCAGGCACTCATGGACAAGTGCGGATTTCACAGCAACGGTATCTTCGTCATGGACGGTTCGAAGCGCTCCGGTCACGGCAATGCCTACTTCACCGGTTTTGGCAACAACAAGCGCATCGTGTTCTTCGATACCCTGCTGGAGTCCCTCGAACCGGTGGAAATCGAGGCCGTCCTGGCCCACGAACTGGGTCACTTCCGCCTGCACCACATTCGCAAGCGCCTGCTGACCGGTGCGCTGATGAGCCTGGCCGCACTGGCGCTGCTGGGCTGGCTGTCCGGGCAGGCCTGGTTCTACCAGGGTCTCGGCATCCCTGTACCTTCTCCGTGGATGGCCCTGCTGCTGTTCCTGCTGGTACTGCCGGTATTCACGTTTCTGCTGCAGCCGCTGCTGTCGCGCCTGTCACGCCGGCATGAATTCGAGGCCGACGACTACGCGGTGCGGCAATCCAGCGGTGCCGACCTGGTCCATGCCCTGGTGAAGATGTACCGCGAGAACGCCAGCACCCTGACGCCCGATCCGCTCTATTCCGCCTGGCACGATTCCCATCCCCCGGCCCCGGTGCGGATTGCCCATATCTACGCTACCATGCACGCGTAACTACCCGGAGCACACACCATCATGAAAACCCGACTGAAGATCGCGCTCGCGCTTGTCTCCTGCCTCGCCGTGTTGCCGGCGGGCGCCGCCGATATCGCGCATGGACAGCAGCTCTACAAGGCCAACTGCCTGCGCTGCCACAACGATTCCGAGTTCACGCGCAAGGACCACAAGGTCACCACGGCCGATGCCCTGCACAGGCGGGTGCAGCTCTGCGAAATGCAGCTGGGTCTGAAGTGGTTCGACGAGGATATCGATGATGTCGCAGCCTATCTCAACCAGAACTTCTACCACTTCAAGTAATGGCTGAGCAGACCCTTGCGGAACGCCACTGCAGCCCCGTCGCAAGCGGCACGCCCGCGGTCGACCGCGCCCGCGCCAGCGCCCTGCTGGGACAGCTGCATCCCGACTGGGCACTGACCGGTGATGCCACCGCGATCAGCCGCGACTACCGGTTCGGCAATTTCCACGAGACCATGGCCTTCGTGAACGCGCTGGCCTGGATTGCCCACCGCGAGGATCACCACCCGGACCTGGAGGTCGGCTACCGGCATTGCCGGGTGCACTACAGCACGCACAGTGTCGGTGGTCTCTCGGAGAACGATTTCATCTGCGCCGCATGGATCGACGCCCTGCTCCCGGCCGCATCCTGACCGGGACCGATTCCCGCCTTGCGCCGTCATCCCGGCGCCGGACACCTGGCCCTGCCCGCCTGCACGGCCCGCATGGATCCTGACCGGAACCCGGGAACGGCGTCCGGTAGTGTGTGCGCCGAATCCGGCCTGGTCATCGTCAACTACGGCAAACACCTGCTGCTGGAAGACGGCGCCGGCACGCTGTTCCGCTGTGTGGTGCGACGCGGGGCCGGGGTGCCGGTGTGCGGGGACCGGGTGCAATGGCAGGGCACCGGCGACGGCGCGGGGGTGGTCGAATCGATCGGTGCGCGCCGCACCCTGCTGCAACGCGCCGTGGGTGAACAGCACAAGCCGCTGGCCGCCAATATCGACCAGATCGTCATCGAGGCCGCCATCGAGCCGGTGCTGGACGGTTATCTGGTCGACAAGTACACCGTGGCTGCCGAACTCGCCGGTGCCGTGCCGCTGCTGGTCATCAACAAGGAGGACCTGCTGAGCACCGCACAGCGTGCGGAGATCGACGTTCTGCTCGCGGACTACCGCGCCATCGGCTATACCTGCCTGTATACCAGTGCCTTGCACAATACCGGCATCGACGCCTTCCTGGCGTGGCTGGCCGGCAAGTCCAGCATCCTGGTGGGACAGTCCGGGGTCGGCAAGTCCTCGCTGATCCAGCGCCTGCTGCCGGATCTCGACATCGCCATCGGCCGGCTGTCCGCCGCCTCCGGCCAGGGCCGGCACACCACCACGGCCACCACCCTGTATCACCTGCCCGGTGGCGGCGACCTGATCGATTCACCCGGCGTGCGCGACTTTCATCTCGGCAGGGTATCCCCGGACGAACTGGCCAGGGGATTTCGCGAGTTCCAGCCGTGGCTCGGCCGGTGCCGGTTCACGGACTGCCGGCACCGCAACGAGCCGGGGTGCGCGGTGCTGGCCGCGCTGGCGCAGCAGCGGATCTGTGGTCGACGCATGCAGAGCTACCGGCGCCTGCTGGAACACACCGCCTGAGCACCGCCCGCCGCATCCCGTTGCTAGCGGAAGCGCCAGCGGATGCCTGCGGAGAGCCCGGACAGGCCGGTCTCGCTGTCGGGTTCGGACACGCTACCGATCGGCACTCCGCCGGCGGTCAGGTCGGCCACCGCGCTGCGTCCAAGCGCCTGGTATTCATACCATGTAGACAGCCAGAGGGAACGCCGCTGATCGAGCCGACGCTCGAGCGACAGGCTGACCCGGTACCCGGTCCGTTCCCCCAGGTCGAGTCGGACACTGTCCCAGCCGTTGCGAAAGCGCGCCTTGATTTCGGGATTGAGCGTACGGATGAGCTGCAGGTCCAGCGCCAGGCGCGTCCCGGGCTGCAGCCCGTACTCACTGCGTACCCCCAGCAGGGCATAGCCCCAGCGATAGGTCTCGTCCTGTCCATACACGGTCTGCCCGATTGCATTGGTCGTGTTGCGGATATCGCGTCGCCATTCGCGCATCCCCAGGCCCGCAACCACGTGCAATCGTGCGCGGCCGCGCTGCCACAGCGGCCGGCCGGCCCGGAGTTCCAGCTGGCGCAGGTCCGTATCGGTGGTGGAATCGGCCACCGGCGCGGCATAGTCGACTGTGCCGGCCGACCAGTCCAGGCCGGCACCGGCAAACCAGGACCCGAAATCGTGCTCCACGGCGGCGTGCAGGCCGGGCAGCCAGCCCCGCTCGCGATCCAGACGGATGCCGTCCGTATCGTTTTCGCGGTAGTGGAAGGATTGTGCGGTGAAACCCACCGAGGCGGTCGTGCCCTGCGTGTCCGCACCGGCCAGTGCCAGCACGGGAACGCCAGCCAGCAGCCACCGGAGACGCGTGCAGTACATTCGGGTCATCAGTTACCTCCGGTGGTACGTTGTCCGGTATGCACCGGGACCCCGCGTGGCAGCATCAGTGTACCGCACCGGCCGGCGGGCGCCGGCGCAGCACGGCACCGGCCGCGGTCAGCCCGGCAGCCGTCAACACCGCACCGCCGAGGAATGTGGCGCCCGGCCCCAGGTGGCTCCACAGCAGCCCGGCAAGCACACTGGCCACGAGCTGCGCCACGCCCGTGACCAGATAAAACAGGCCGAAGGCACTGCCGCGCAACGCGGCAGGCGCCCGGTCCGCCACCAGCGCGGCGAGCAGACCCTGGGTCAGTCCCAGGTGCAACCCCCACAGGCACACACCGGCCAGGACCCCGGACACGTCCGTCGCACGCGCCAGCACGAGATCCGCCAGGATCAGCACGAGAAAACCGCCGACGAGAAAGTTGCGCTTGCCCAACCGGTCGGAAAGCGCGCCCACCGGGTAGGCCGTGAGTGCATAGACCACGTTCATGAGCACCAGCACGACCGGCAGCAGCGCCAGCGCCAGGCCCCGGTCCTGCGCGCGTAAAATCAGGAAGGCCTCGCTGAAGCGGGCCAGCGTCAGGATCGCGCCGATTGCGACCACGGCCCAGAACCGGCTGCCGAGCCGGCCCAGCGCGGACCAGTCGACCGGCGCCCGTCCGGGGCTGGCCGCCCCCGGGCGCACCGGCTCGCGTACCCCCGTCACCAGGGTGAGCACGGCGCACAGCCCGGGAATCACCGCCAGCCAGAACACCAGCCGGAAATTGTCCGCCGATCCGGCCATCAACGCGATGGCCAGCAGCGGGCCGGCAAAGGCACCCACCGTATCCAGGGACTGGCGCAGCCCGTAGGCCGCTCCGCGCAGCTGCGGCGGTGCAAGATCCCCGACCAGCGCGTCGCGGGGCGCCCCGCGGATCCCTTTGCCGAGACGGTCCGTGCAGCGCGCAACCAGCACCCAGCCGGCCGAAGGCGCCAGCGCGAAGACCGGTTTCGTGAGGGCACTGATACCATAGCCGAGGACGGCGAGCCGCTTGCGTCGGCGCAGCCGGTCGCTCAGCCAGCCCGAAAACACCCGGGAGATGGATGCGAGTGCCTCGCCGATCCCCTCGATGGCGCCCACCGTGACGGCGGACGCTCCCAGCACCGTGACCAGGAAGGCCGGCAGCAGCGCGTGGATCATCTCCGAAGAAATATCCATGAACAGGCTGACCAGGCCCAGCGCCCAGATGCCGGCCGGTAGCTTCCGGTACTGCCGTTCCCGCACCCCGGCACCCGGTTTCACGAACGCGTGGCGACCACGGGCGGTGCGCTGCACAGGCCTGCGTGCCCGCGCCAGCCGCAGCATGCCGGAACGGACATGCCGGAACCGGGGGCTCAGCCGGGCGGCCAGCGCATGGGCCGGCCGCCGAGCACGTGCAGATGCAGGTGATACACCGATTGCCCGGCCTCGGGATTGCAGTTCAGCACCGTTCGATAGCCACGCTCGGCGATCCCGGCGTCCGCGGCCACCTGCCTGGCGGCCAGCAGCATGCGTCCCGTCAGGTGGGCGTTACCCTCGTCCAGGTCGTTGGTGGTGGCGATGTGCTGTTTCGGGATGACCAGCACGTGTACCGGGGCCTGCGGGTTCACGTCCCGGAACGCCAGCACGTGCTCGTCTTCGTAGACCACGTCCGGCTGGATATCACCAGCCACCATTTTGCAGAACAGGCAATCTGTCATGTAACACCTCCGGGAAAGGGAATCCGCACCCGTTTACTGACTGTCACTCTCGGAAACACCCGCCACAAGGGGTATGGTACCGGCCGGCCTACATCTCCTGGCGTCCGGCGAACGCGTGCGACAGCGTGCCGCTGTCGATGTATTCCAGCTCGCCCCCCATCGGCACGCCATGCGCGATGCGCGTGCTGCGTACCCGGCGCGCGCGCGCCAGCTCGCTGATGAAATGCGCCGTGGCCTCGCCCTCCACCGTCGGGTTGGTGGCCAGGATCAGTTCGCGGACTTCCCCGCTGGCCAGCCGCGCCTCCAGCTGCCCCAGGCCAAGCTGCTCCGGGCCGATACC
>Ga0315556_1001272_pt1 | contig 15327 bp, 11 predicted proteins | sample SalMarSW160310MG_FD_202112 | JGI IMG/M metagenome (GOLD analysis project Ga0315556, IMG submission 202112) | Salt marsh sediment microbial communities from the Plum Island Ecosystem LTER, Massachusetts, United States - Salt Marsh Sediment SW1603-10 ...
GCCGAGCGCACCGTCGATGGCCTGTGGAGCACCATCGGCGGCCTCATCGACCTCTTCACACCGCAGGAATGCGCAAACTACTTCGCCGCCGCCGGATACGATCCAGATTAAGCCGAATCCGCTCTAGAGCTAGGGGGTCACGATGGCGATTTGCCAGCCCGCATCGGTTGGCCTATTTTCTCCCCGGGAGCCAGAACGCCATCGGGGACCGTCAATTGGCTAGCGCAATCCAGTCCTTCCGCGGCCTCCAGCAATTTCTGGAAAATCCCGACCGCGACGAAAAGAAATACTTCCTTGGCTGCCACCGCACCCTCCCGCCCGCTGCAACTGTCGAGCGCATGCGTGCCCTGATGCCTCACATGGGCATCACCCGCATTGCCAATGTCACCGGCCTCGATCGCATCGGCGTTCCGGTCGTCATGGTCTGCCGCCCCAATGCGCGCTCGCTGGCGGTGTCACAGGGCAAGGGGCTTGATCTGGCGGCCGCAATCGCCTCGGGCCTGATGGAATCGGTTGAGCTTTATCACGCCGAACATGTCGAACTGCCCCTCAAGCTGATGAGCCTGCGCGAGCTTGCCACTTCGCATGCCGTGGTCGACGTCGGCCGCCTGCCACGGGTCGCGGGCGGGCGTTTCGATCCCGACCTTGTGATGCTGTGGATCGAAGGCTTCAATCTTGTGTCGGGCCAGCCACGTTGGCTGCCCTTCGAGTGCGTGCGGACAGATTTCACGCTGCCGCCACCACCCGGTAGCGGGTGTTTTGATTGCAGCAGCAACGGCCTGGCCTCGGGAAACACGCTTGGCGAGGCCGTGTGTCATGCGATTTGCGAAGTCATCGAACGCGACGCCACGGCCATCTGGAACCAGTCACCAGCCAACAGGCGCCGGCAGACCGGACTCGTTCTGGAGAGCGTGGATGATACCGCCTGCCGGCAAGTGCTCGAACGGCTCGAAAGCGCCGAGTTCGACGTCGCCGTCTGGGATACGACGGGCGATATCGGGGCTGCTTCCTTCTTCTGCCTGATCATCGACCGCCGCAGCCGCGATGGCCATTGCGGTATCGGTGCGGGAACCCACCCGGCACGGGAAATTGCACTGCTGCGGGCACTGACCGAAGCGGTGCAGGTGCGCACCACCTATATATCGGGCACCCGTGATGACTTGTTGCCTGAGGACTATGGCGAGGCGGAAAGGGCGAGAAAGCGCCAATTGGCCGACGGCCTGTTGCGGGATCACCGCCCGCTCCGCTCGCTTGCAGATGTTCCCGACCTGTCGTCGCGATCACTGTCGGTCGACCTTTCGCGGCTTCTTGAGCGGCTGAAGGGCGCCGGTGTCACTGAAGTGCTGGCGGTCGATCTGACCCAAGCGCGGTTTGAAGTCCCCGTTGTCCGGGTCGTCATTCCAGGGCTGGAAGGCCCGGATGACCACGACGCCTATGTGCCGGGTGAGCGGGTTCGCCGGCTTGGTGGGAGACGCCCATGAATGTGGTCATCTTCTGCGGCCCGAGCCTGCCGATCTCGGAGCGGACGCAATACGCGGATTTCCAATTCCGCCCGCCGGTTCGCCAGGGCGACCTTTACGGCGCAACGCGTGAGCGGCCAGCGGCCATCGGCATCATAGACGGCCTTTTCGATGGCGTGCCGTCGGTCTGGCACAAGGAGGTTCTGTGGGCGCTGGCCGAGGGCATTGCGGTGTTCGGCGCCGCCAGCATGGGTGCACTCCGCGCCGCCGAGTTGCATCCCTTCGGAATGCTGGGCATCGGAAAGATTTTTGAGGACTACCGCGACGGCCGGCTCAACGACGACGATGAAGTTGCTCTGCTGCATGGCCCGGCCGAGACCGGCTATATCGCCTTGAGCGAGCCCATGGTGAATGTGCGTGCAACCCTTGATCACGCGGTCGCCGAGGGGGTGATCGAAAAGGCGGCTGCCGACGCGATCGGCGCGGCGGCCAAGGCGCAGTTCTACCAGGAGCGCACCTGGGAAACCGTCATGACGGCGGCTGAGGCGCAGCTTCCGGCTGACACCGCCCGGCATCTGACGACGTGGCTTGCCGGCGGCAAGGTCGATCAGAAGCGGGCCGATGCCGTGCTCCTTCTTGAAGCCATCGATCGCTTCGTGAAGGAAGGCGCCAGGTCTTCCCCGGCATCGTTTGCATTCGAATTCACGCAAAGCTGGGCCAACGCGCCGTGGCGAAGCGCCGATAGCGAGACTGACGAGGAAGCCGAAGCGATACTCGACGAATTGCGTCTGTCGGGCGACGACTATAACCGCCTGCGGCAACGCGCACTCCTCGATGTACTGGCCCATGATGCCCTGGCAAGTTCAGGTCTCGAGCCCGATCGCCGCGATGTTTACCGCGTCCTGAAGGCGTTTCGCGCGCAACGCGGGATGTCGCGCCAGGCCGACGTCGCCAGATGGGCATCAGACAATGACATCTCCATCGCCCGCCTCGAACAGCTCATGGCGCAGTGCGCCGGGTTGGAAAAGCTGCAACGCGTCCGCGATAAGGCGTTGCGTTCAGCCCTGCTTGATCAGCTTCGACTGGCGGATTCCTACGCGGAGATGCGCCGCCGCGCCCGGGCCAAGGCGCCGCTTCGCGAGGCCGCGGCGCGCCAGACCTTGGCGCGCGTGCCGCCGCCGGTTCTGGTCTCCTGGTACTTTTCCACCCAACTGAAGCAGCCGGTGCCCGACAATCTTGCCGATTATGCAGCGAACCTTGGGCTGGACGGCCTGCCGCAATTCTACGAACTGCTGGCGCTGGCCTACGCCCAAGCCCATGCCAACACCCACGCCCGGGACAATGCCGTGCCCAGGCGCTCTGGCGGGCCGCGCAAGAAAGGATTATCGTGAATGTACTGGCCGGTGCATCACGCGAAAGGAGGATCGCGCCGTGACCGCGGGCATGATGGCATACCCGGGAGGAACGCGCTTCCGTTTGTTTGCGCAGGCGCCTTTTCTGCCACCGTTCGATGAACCCGAGACGGTCTGGGTCTCGCCACCGGCCGGCACGGTCGGGCCGGGCCCGGCAGATGGGCGGATGTATGTCATCGATCCGATCGGCAAGTCGCTGCCCTACGGCGAGACAGATGGAGACTCCGGCAATCGGGCCTACCTGATGCCGCCATGGCCAGGGCCGATCTACCCTCCGGCGCTGCCCGATGCGCAAGGTCATTTCGACCACATTCCGATCACCAGCCCTGAATTCCAGTTGGCCCATCTCTACGGCGTGGTGCGGCGAACGCTGGATGTGTGGGAGGGCTATTTCGGCCATCGCATCGAATGGCACTTCGCCCGCAATTTCGATCGGCTGGAACTGGTGATCCAGCGCAACCTGATCGACAACGCCTATATGGGCTTCGGTTTCCTCGAGGTCGGCTACCACCCGGCCCACAACGGCGACCACCAGTCCTTCACCCTGAACTTCGACGTGGTGGCGCATGAGGTCGGCCATTGCATCGTCTACGCGACGGTGGGTGTACCCGATCCCGGCACGGCCGATGCCGAGTATTACGGCTTCCATGAATCGGCCGCCGACCTGACGGCGCTGATCGCCGCCCTCAACTTCGAGTCGGCGCTCGACGACCTCCTCGAGACGAGCCACGGCAATCTCTATACCTTCAATTACGTCGACCGCATCGCCGAGCTTTCGCGCAACGACCAGATCCGCATGGCGGCGAACCCGGTGACGCTGCTCGATTTCGTCGACGGCTGGCGCGACGAGCATCAGCTGGCCCAGCCGATGACCGGTTTCGTGTTCGATACCCTGGTCGACATCTTCCATGAGGAACTGGTGGACCGCAGCCTGATCAGCGCCAGCGCCGAGGATCTCTCCGACAAGCTGGAGGAATCGCCGGACTACTGCATGGTGATCCAGCCCATCTTCGATGAGGCCTATGCGGCCGCACCCGAACTTTTCCGCGCGGCGCTCATTGCCGCCCGCGACACGCTCGGCACCTATCTGGCGGAGACCTGGCGGCTGCTGCCGCCCGATAATCTCAGCTACGTCGAGGTGGGCCGGACGCTGCTGGCGGTCGACCGTATGCTAAGCGGCGGACGCTACCAGCGCATCATCGAGGTCAACCTGCGCGAGCGCGCCATCGGCTACGTCAAGGTAGGCCCGCGCCTCGGGCCGCCCTCTCCGCATCACCACTTCGATGAAACCCGCCTGTTCATTCCACCGCCGCCCCGGCTGCCGCGCAGGGACCGGCGGCGGCTCTCCTACCGCGAGCGGTTCGAACTGGCACGGGCGGGGCACAAAAATTGACGTAACATCCGTCTCCGGTGGATCGTTGTAAGTAACAGTAATATCAATTATGCTTCAAGTTTACGCGGGGTTTTGGGGCGGGTGGCGAATTGCCGGCTTATTGAATGGAGGATGCATTCATGCCCGAAACACTGCTGAGTCCTTCGAACGTGTTGCTCTTTGGTTTGGTAGTCAAAGACCTGAATATAGACCACACTGGCGGCGCCAGTCACGACCCCGCAAAGGGTGGCCGCAAGGGCGTGGAGCACGAACTGTCGAAGCAACTTAAGGACCCTCACGCAAAATTTGCGCGGATTTACGGATTTAGCTACGAGGGATTCTATTACGATTTGCCAAGGCCGGTACTCTTTCTGGTACATGGTGATGGGGATGACGTGAGTCCCGATATCGGGGCCGGACCTCCGAACGTAGCAAGGTCTGTTCCCGATGCGGAAGTGGGCGGCGTAGGTGCAGGGGACTTCCAAGTCGCAGACCACATTAAGTTCTGGTCCTACGACAAGGCCGACTACACTATCCGCATGGACGTCGACAACGGCATGTTCCAGGAGGTGCTGCTTGATGCCATGCTGGGCAGTGGAGCGGACGGCATGGACGCCCGCGGCATGAATGCCAGGGGCATGAACGCACGCGGCATGAATGCAAGGGGCATGAACGCCCGAGGCATGAACGCTCGCGGCATGAATGCCCGCGGTGGAAGCAGCGACTGATCGGCGCGGAAGTAACAGCAGCGGACTCAGGCGCTCCCTGTCCAGACCATGTCGAGGATGGTCGAAGCATCCGCATCGACGATGCGAAAGCCGAGGCGTTGGTAAAGGCCGATCGCCCGGTTGGTGCGGATAGCGGAGAGCGAAACGGTCTTTCCCGCCCGTTGCGCGCGCTCAAGCAGGCTATTGATCAGCCGCGTGCCGATGCCGTTGCCGCGATAGGGTTCGAGCACCTGGATCTGCGCCAGGTTGAAATCGGTGTCGCGTTCGCTGACCTGCATCCAGCCAATGGCCATGCCGTCAAGCGTCACGATGCTGACTTCGTCGGTCTTGTAGGAGCGGCGGAAAGCAGTTCTGCGCTGAGCCTCGTTCCAGCAGCCGAGTTCAAGCATGAGCGGACGCATCGTGTCGATATACGTCGCTTCGGCAAAGTCGTTTTCGTCGGCTCGGGCTGGCCTCAACCCAAATCCAGCTTCGCCCATCATGAGACAAATATAGCCGATATTGGCGCCCGGTTCAGCCGTTGCTTCAGGAGCTGCCCGATACTGGGGTCGGCGCCCACATGTGGTATACTGGTCTGACAAGGCGCGGCAGGCTCCAGTCGGCGCCTTGAGGGAGTGGGAGCCGATTATGAACCGAGCGCCGCAACACGCTTCGGACCGCAAGCTGTCGGCGGTGCTGCACGCCGACATCCAGGGCTATGGGCGCCTGATGGAACGCGACGAGGCGGGCACCATCGAGCGGGTGACCCGATCGCTCAAGCTTATCCGCAATTTGGTTCGCGACTATGGCGGCTATGTCGAGAACGTTGCCGGCGATGGCGTGCTGGCCCTGTTTCCGACACCCCGGCAGGCGCTGCACTTTGCAGTGGAAATGCAACGCGAGATGTCAAACGAGACCACCTGGTCGAGCGGCGAGGAAGCCATCGCCTACCGCATCGGTATCGCCATTGGAGAAATCGCCGCCGGCGGGGGTACCCTTCACGGGCACAGCATCAACCTGGCGGCACGTCTGCAGTCGATTGCGCCACCGGGCGGTATCCGCGTATCCGAGACCGTATACCAGACTGTGAGAGACAAGACAGAGTTTGCCATGCAGTCTCTCGGCAAGCAGGCGCTGAAGAACATTACCGAGCCGGTTGAGGTCTTCAGCGTGGCGATCGATTCCGGCCACCCCAGCCCGCAGCCCGCTCCGCGCCTCGTCCGGCCGTCTTCGGACCCGCTCACCCCCGACAGCTCGCTTGCCGTCCTGCCGTTTGAAAACGTCTCGGGCGATCCAGCCGATGCCCATCTGTGCCTCGGCATCGCATCCGATCTTATCTCCAACCTGTGCCGTTTCCGCAACCTGATGGTGATCGCGCGGCAATCGGCCTTTCTGGTTTCCGCGCACCTGAGGTCGGTTCGCGAAGTCGGCCGACAGCTCGGGGTCCGCTATGTGCTGTCGGGAAGTCTGCGACGTGCCGGCAACCAGATACGCATAGCGGTCGACCTTGTCGAGGCGAGTACGGAAAACACCATCTGGTCAGAGCGCTACGATGGCTCGCTGGCGGACATTTTCGCCTTTCAGGATGACGTCACCGCGAGCACGGCCGCACGCCTTGCGGTGCAGATCGACATGGCTGAAAGACGCCGCCTTGCAATGCACGCCCACCCGGACCTTCACGCCTACGGGCTGGTTCTCAGGGGACAGGATATGAGCTATCGGTTCAGGCCCGAAAGCAATGCCCATGCCCGCCGGCTGTTCGAGCAGGCACGCGACACCGACCCACGCTACGGTCGCAGCTACGCGGCAATCTCGAGGACGTTCAATGTCGAGTGGCGCTACAACTGGACCAGCGATCCCGAGGCGGCCCTCGACAAGGCGCTGAGCCTTGCCCAGCTGGCCGTCCAGCATGACGACCTCGACGCTCGCGGCTTTTCGGAGATGGGGCTGGCCCATCTCTACAAGAAGCAGCACGATGAGTCGCTTGCAGCCTACGAGCGGGCGCTCGAGCTCAATCCCAACGATGCCGACCTGCTGGCCGAAATGGGGGATTGCCTTGTCTACGTGCGTCAGCCCGAACGGGCCGTGCGGCTGCTTCACCAGGCCATCAAGCTCAATCCCTATCATCCCGATTCCTATCTCTGGTATCTGGGGGACGCGCACTTCCATATCGGCGAATATGAAAAGACCATCCAGACCCTGCACAAGATGCGGGACCAGTCCGAGGGCCACAGGCTGATGGCCGCCAGCTATGCGCTATTGGGCAAGATGGACGAAGCGCGCCAACAGGCCCGGGCGGTGTTGGAGGCGCACCCGAATTTCACCATCGAACAGTGGCGCAAGGTTCCGCCCAACAAGTACCCAGAGGACCTGGAAGTCTTTGTCGAAGGGCTGAGAAAGGCTGGATTGCAATAGCCTTCCCATCCGATGTACGCATGCGGCTGATCTGCCAGTCACATCGGCGGCGGCTGCTCACCGCATGATGGGGAGTAGACTCAAATGGCGCCGGGCAGGTTGCTGACCTTCGCGGCAAGTTGCGGGTCTGTTGAAACGCCTCAGTCCGCTCACGCATAAAAAGTGCAAAGCATGGAAATCGATGCCGATCACTTCCCTCCTGGCGCCATGGCAAAATCCCCGATAACACTTCTGCAACCCACAACAGCCTTCATGCAGTTGCCCGCCAGCCGATGAGCACCCAAGCCCGCGAACGGCCCCCCGGCATTGCTGACGACGACCTGCTCGAACTGGTGCAAAGGCAGACCTTCGGCTATTTCCGGGATATGGCTCATCCATCGAGCGGCCTCGTGAAGGATCGCTCCAGCGGTCCGCCCGACCTTGTCACCATCGGCGGATCGGGCTTTGCCGTCATGGCCATGATCGTGGCGACCGAGCGTGGATGGGTGACACGCGAGGAAGCACTGGCACGCATCGCGCAGATGGTCGCCTTTCTGCGCCAGGCGGTTGCCTATCACGGCGTCTTCCCCCACTTCATGAACGGCCGCACCGGCGCCACCATTCCGTTCTCGCGGCACGATGACGGTGCCGATCTGATCGAAACGAGTTTCCTGATCCAGGGGCTTTTATGCGCCCGACTGTATTTCAGCACCGAGACGCCGAAGGAAGCCGCGCTGCGTGAGGGCATCGATACGTTGTGGCTTGCGGTCGAATGGGACTGGCACACGCGCGGTGAAAACTGCCTCACCTGGCACTGGAGCCCTAACGGCGGATGGAACATGGATCATCGCGTCCGCGGCTGGGACGAGTGTCTCATCGCCTATGTGCTGGCCGCCTCGTCGCCCAGCCACCCCGTCGGCCCTGAGGTCTACCATGAAGGCTGGGCGACCGGGCGGACCTTCCTCAACGGCCAGAGCTATTACGGCATCGACCTGCCGCTGGGCCCGGCCTTCGGGGGACCGCTGTTTTTTGCCCATTACTCGTTCCTCGGCCTCGATCCCCGGGGCTTGCGCGACCGCTATGCCGACTATTGGCACCAGAACACCCACCACGTGCGGATCAACCATGCCCACTGCCTGCACAATCCAAATCACTGTCGCGGCTACGGGGCCGCCTGCTGGGGCCTGACGGCAAGCGACAAACCCGGCGGTTATGCCGCCCACGCACCAGCCAACGACCACTGCGTCATCGCACCGACCGCTGCGCTTGCGAGCTTTCCCTATTGCCCGGAGCTTTCGATGCCCGCCCTGCGCCATTTCTATCACGATATGGGCGCCCACATCTGGCGTGAACATGGCTTCACCGACGCCTTCAGCGAGGAGGCCGGCTGGTATTCCAGCGATCATCTTGCCATCGACCAGGGACCGATCGTCGTCATGATAGAGAACTATCGCAGTGGCCTCATGTGGCGGCTGTTCATGAGCTGCCCGGAGATCCAGGCCGGGGTCAGGCGTCTCGGCTTCGAGAGCCCGCAGCTTTCCTGAGGCAAGGCCCCCATGTCCCGTGATCACGACCGCCCGAGCGCCCGCAAGACGCCGTTCGAAGCCTGGCTCGCCGCTGAACTCCAGTTTGCAGCGGGCGCCATGATGCGCAGCGTTTCGGCCACCGGTCTGACGCGCCGACGCACCGGCTTTGGCCAGACGATCATGCCGAAGAAAGGCTCGGTCGTCGCCTCGCCCGAATTCGGCGACTACAACCCCCGACCCGATTACTTCTTCCACTGGCTCCGCGATTCCGCCCTGGTGATGGATGCCTTGCGCGAATTGATGATTGCCGGCATGGCCGGTGCCCAGGTTCACGCGCATTTTGCCGATTTCATCGCGTTCAGCCTTTCCCTCAACGCCATCGACGGGCGCCGGGTGCAGCCCGACCCTCTCTCGATAAGCTCATCGCATCGCCAGTTCCTGCGGCCACCTGAGGAACTCGACAAGGCCGTGGGCGAGAACTTGCTCACCGAAGCGCGATACAATCCCGACGGCACCCTCGACATCATCCAATGGGCGCGCCCGCAGCACGACGGCCCAGCACTGCGCGCCCTCGCCCTGATGCGCTACTGGCCCCATTGCCCACCGGGCGACCGCGAGACAGGAGAGGCGTTGCAGCGGCTAATCCGCCAGGACCTCGCCTTCACGCTGCGCCATTGCCCCGAGCCCTCCTACGACCTGTGGGAGGAAGAGCTTGGCGGGCATTACTACACCCGGCTCGTGCAGCTCGGCGCGCTGGTCCACGGCAAGACGTGGCTGCGCTCCATCGGCGAAATGGCCGAGGCCCAACGGGCTGACGAGGCGACCGGGGTTCTCGCTGCCCGGCTCGATGCCCACTGGTCCGATGCGGCCGGCATCTACAGGGCCCGCTCGGATAGCCCCGACGGCGTTCCCGGCAAGGACCCCGACATCGCGATCGTTCTCGGTGCCCTGCACGCCGACCTGCCGCACGGAGCCCACTCGCCCTTCGATCCCCGGGTGATGTCCACGCTTGCCGCCACCGAACAGGTGTTTGCCGAAAGCCTTGCGATCAACGCCCGTGGCGGTAACGACGAGGCGCCGGCACTGGGCCGCTTTCCCGGCGATGTCTATTATGGCGGAGGGGCGTTCTATCTGGCGACCCTGGCAGCGGCGGAACTTCATTTCCGGCTGGCCATCGCCGCCACGCCCGGGGAGCCCACGAAAGCCGCCGCACTGTTTGAACGCGGAGACGCCTTCCTCTCAACCGTCAGGAAGTTCACGCCTTCTTCAGGCGAGCTCTCCGAGCAGTTCGACCGGGCAACGGGTGAGCAGACCTCAGCGGGCAATCTCGCCTGGAGCTATGCCGCCTTCATCACGGCCTGTCGTGCCCGCGCTGCGGCGCAGGCTCGCCGCTAGATCAGCATGCAATTGGGTGGAATCACCCAATTGCATAAAAGCTGATCGATTCCAATATGTTGAGCATGATGTTATCCGAAAAGTGGTTTCCACTTTTCGGCATCATGCTCTAAGAACCTCCGCCACCCTGTCATCGGCCTCCCATTCGATCTTGTGCGCCAACAGCACATCCGAACTCGGTCCGATCTGCACGATGAACGTGCCCGGCTCCCACACCCGTTCGGGCTGGGCGAGGCGCTCGGCGGGGAAGAACGAGAGATCGGCAACCGTGATCGAAAAACTCACCACCTGCTCCTCGCCCGGTTGCAGGACGATCTTGCGGAAACCTTTAAGTTCGCGCACCGGGCGTGAGCGGCTGGCCACCGGATCGCTGATATAGAGCTGGACGATTTCCTCACCCGCAACCGCGCCTGCGTTGCGCACCGACACCGAGGCGGTGAGGACGGCTTGCGCCCCGCGCAGCCTTGTCTGGTCAAGCTTCGGCTCGCCATACGTAAAGGCGGCGTAGCCAAGACCATGACCAAAGGGGTAGAGCGGTGTATGGGCGCCCTCGAGGCGGCAGGCGGTCGTGAACTTGCGAAACACATGCCGGCCGTGCGCGTCCACCTCGTTATCACCGGCAACATCGACGCCGATCCCGTCGATTGGGCGCCCCGTCGGCGCCTCGGCATAATTGACCGGGCACTGCCCGTCGCTGCGCGGAAAGCTCATGGCCAGCTTGCCGCAAGGGTTGGCATCGCCGAACAACAAATCGGCGATCGCGTTGCCCGCTTCACTGCCGCCGAACCACGCATGCAGGATGGCGTCGGCGTTTCGATCTTCCCATTCGAGCGCCAGCGGCCGACCGCTCATGGTCACCACGACAAGCGGCTTGCCGGTCTTCTTGAGCGCCAGCAGCAGCCGGCGCTGGCTGTCGGGCAGGGTGAGCGTCGTGCGTGTCGAGGATTCGCCGGAATGCTCCTTTGCCTCGCCAACGCAAGCGATGATCACATCGGACTGCATGGCGATCGCCATCGCCTCGCTCGCCATTTCCTCGGCACTGCGCGCATCGATGGTGAAGGTGGCGCCAAAGACATTGAGCCGTGCGGCGATATTGGCATCATCTTCGATATTGGCGCCCTTGGCGTGGAGGACTCGGCAATCGTCGCCGGCGGCCCGCTGCATGCCCTCCAGCACCGTGACGCTGTCGCCCGGATGGGCCGAAACCGCCCAGGTTCCCTGCATGTTGATGCGGCTGTCGGCCAGGGGCCCGATGAGAGCGAAGGTGTGACCGTCGCGGCGAAGCGGCAGTGCACCGTTGTTCTTGAGCAAGACGCAGGCTTTCGCCGCCGCCTCGCGCGCCAGCCGGCGATTGTCCGCGGTCAGGGTGACGCTGCGCCGGACATCTTCGTCTAGGCCGCGATAGGGAGTCTCGAAGAGGCCGAGCCGTGCCTTGGCAAGCAGTACCCGGCGGCAGGCGGCATCGACCGCGGCCTCTGTGATCCGCCCTTCGGCCACCAGTCCGGGCAGGTGGTTGAAATAGCATTCGCTGATCAGATCGATATCGACGCCGGCGGAAAATGCCAGCAACGCCGCCTCCTTTTCATCCCCCGCCACACCGTGGTTCATCAGTTCCATGATGGCGGTGTAGTCCGAGACGATGAGCCCATCGAACCCCCACAGGCCGCGCAGCACATCGACCAGCAATTCGCGGTGGGCCGTGCAGGGGATCCCCGACAGGTCATGAAAGCCAACCATCACGGCGCCGGCGCCGGCATCGACAGCGGCCTTGAACGGCGGCAGCACGACGTTGTGCATCCGGTAGGGGCTGGCATCGACACAGTTGTAGTCGCGCCCGCTCTCGGCAAGGCCGTAGCCGGCGAAATGCTTGGCCGTCGCCATCATCGTGTCCGCGCGGGCGAGGTCGTCCTGCTGGAACCCTTCGACCATGGCTGTAGCATAGGCGGCAGCCAGGAACGGATCCTCGCCAGGACTTTCAGCCGAACGCCCCCAGCGGGCATCGCGTGCGATGTCGAGCATCGGTGCCCAGGCGAGCGCCACGCCGCTTGCCGCAGCTTCGCTCGCGGCGACACGGGCAGTGCGGCGCACCAGATCGGCATCCCATGCGCAGGCGAGGCCAAGTGGCAACGGGAATATCGTCCGGTGGCCATGGATCACGTCCAGCGTGAAGAGCAGAGGGATGCCGTTCGGCGACTGTTCGACGGCTATCGTCTGGAGCACTCGCAGGCGGGCTATGTCAAAGCCCGCCGCCAGGCTTCCAACCTCGCCCAGACGTAGGCGTGACTCGATGTTGCCGACCGCAGTGCCCGCGCCGGTGCTGGTCTCGGACGTGGCCTTTGGATGGTTGAGCTGCCCCACCTTTTCATCGAGGCTCATCCGTTGCATCAAGGTTTCAATGAAGTCAGGCATCGTCTTCCACCGCCTTGGGAAAGGGTGGCCTCACAGCCTTGCGGTCACGGGCAGGCGTTGAGGCGATTTCAAGCAGTCGCTCGCGCCACCTAAGTCTCTGCTTTCAGCTTTGGCAATGCCGCGACGACAGCCATCTGAAGCCCGGTGGCGACGTCGAGGCCGGCTTCTGGCGGCTGTCCGCGTTCGCCGGCCGGCTGCGGCGAAGGCCGCTTGTGATGCAGCATCGCTCCGTCCGGCGTGCGTATCAGGTGCAGGGTGCGGGTGTGAAATGCCTCAAGGCCCGGGCGGTGACCGATACTCAGGACAGCGGCACGCGACAACTCATGTTCGAAGATGGACATCACCCTGTGCTGACTGACCTCGTCGAGCGCAGAGGTCGCCTCATCGAGGAAAACCCAGCCGGGCTTGTGCAGCAGCAGGCGGGCAAACCCGATAAGCTGTTGCTCGCCGAGCGACAGGTGCTTGTCCAGCCGTTCTTCGACATCGAGCATCGGCAGGAAATCCTCGAGGCCGATCCGCTTTATGACGGCAATGATGTCGGCCGCCGCGAAGGCATCCGGCGGGTCCGGGTAGGTGATCGCCGCCCGCATGGTGCCGAGCGGCAGGTAAGGTCGCTGCGGCATGAACATCATCGCTTCGGTTTCGGGAAGACGGATCGTGCCATATCCCCACGGCCACAGGCCGGCAAGGGCGCGGAACAGCGTGCTCTTGCCGGCACCCGATTCACCGACGATGAGTACCCGTTCGCCACGATTGATCTCGACCGTCGCCTCGGCAACGACCACCCGGCCGTCGGACAAGAGCACGCTCACATTGTCGAAGGCGAGCTTGCCGTGGGGATGTTTCTCCAGCTTGATGCGTTCGACGGCTTCGTCGATCTCGTCCACTTTGTCGACCGCCGCCTTGAAGACGCTGACGCGATGCAGCGTGGCGCGCCAGTCGGCGATGGCCGGGAAATGGTCGACAAACCAGCGCAGTGAGCCCTGCACCTGGTTGAAGGCGCCGACCACCATCATCAACCCGCCGATGGTGAGACCGCCGTTGAAGTAGCCCGGCGAGGCCACGACGACCGGCACGACGATGGCGATCCAGCCATAGCCGGAGGTAATCCAGGTGAGGCGCGAACGCGAACCCGACAGTCTTCGCATGGTGAAGATGATGCGATCGAGGATGCCGGAGAGCTGGCGGCGCTCATCCTGCTCGCCCCCGAACAGCGCGATGCTTTCAGCACTTTCGCTCACCCGCACCAGCGCAAAGCGCAATTCGGCCTCGCGGGCATAGAGCTCGACGTTGAGGCCGATCAGGGGGTAACCCGCCCGCCATGTCAGCAACGATCCGATCACGGCATAGGCGAGAGCGCACCACACCATGTAGCCGGGGATGTTGAAGTGATGGCCGCCGAGCACGAACAGCAGCTTGCTCGACAGCGCCCACAAGATGCCGATGAAGCTGATCAGCAGCAGGCTCGCCTGCAACAGCCCGACAGCGAGGCTTGCCGACAGCTCGGTGAGCTTGCGCGTGTCCTCCTCGATGCGCTGATCGGGATTAACGCCAATCTGGCCGGCAAGGCCCAGGCGGTAGGCGCGGCCGGCGACGAGCCATTCGTCCAGCAGGTGGTGGGTCAGCCACTCTCTGAGGCGGACCTTCAGCATCTCCTGCATCCAGGTCTGCCCGACAACCAGCGCAAGCAGCACCGCGACAATGGCGAAAAAGATCACCAGCTGATGGCCAAGGCCGAAGAGATTGCGCTGCGCCAGTGCATCGAAGAATTGGCCATGCCAGATGTTGAGCCTGACCTGGCCGACCATATTGGCAATGAGAATGGAGAAGATCCCGCCGGCCAGAAGCCCGACCTTGAGGCAATAGCGCGAACTCCACAGACAACGCAGGAGATCGAGGCTTTCGGAAGTGAAGCTATGGCCTTGGCGGGCGGGCGGGCCGGCATCTGCGCCACCGTCGGCGCCCTGCCCCATCTGTTGTTGTCCGGAAATGTCGTCGCCTGGCAGGCCTTCAGGTTGAAGGCGCAGTTTAGCGGTCGCGCCCGGGTTCAAGTCAGACCACTGCGTGTCGACCGTTGGCATCAACCACTTGTCTTGTCTGGCATGATAACCTCGCCCCCCGAATCAAATGCAGTGTATGAGGGCAATTGTCACGCTGCAATCGAGGTAATGGATTACGATGTGTTACCTAGCGGCATGAACACGCCGCGACATCCGCGGCTCGCCGGGATTGGCCCGCATTTCTCACACGCGCAAGCTCAGCCTGCCAAACGCCATGACGGCGCCGCCTGGCGTCGCGGTCGGGACATGAAACGGCCACAAACGTGGCTGAGATTTTTCCTGGTTCTTCGCAGCCACTCGCCCCGAGACACGCTCTTCGGCCGCAAGCCGGCTACGACCGGCGTTCCAGGACTTGACGACATGGCCGTAGCCGAAACCGATATTGCAGCAATTCGATTTGGCTTCGGGCGCCTTCCCGGCAGCCCGCCCAGCGCCAGGCTTGTCGACCTGCTCGACCAGGTCAGGCAGGTGCCCGCCCGCCCGCCCGGCGCTGCTGGCCGATATCACCTCGCCGCCGCGCATCAAGAGCTATTCCGCCATCGCTCGCGCCCGTGACAAGAACAGCATGGAAAGCGTGTCGGTCTTCAAAAAG
>Ga0315556_1001274_pt1 | contig 15311 bp, 14 predicted proteins | sample SalMarSW160310MG_FD_202112 | JGI IMG/M metagenome (GOLD analysis project Ga0315556, IMG submission 202112) | Salt marsh sediment microbial communities from the Plum Island Ecosystem LTER, Massachusetts, United States - Salt Marsh Sediment SW1603-10 ...
CGTGCGGTCGGCGCCTGCTGTGCCCGAGGTCGGTTCTGGAAGCTATGATCGAGCGATCATGAGCGACCGGCCCTTCGTCGTGCGGAACACGCGGTTCTCCGAGGTGATCGAGCGCCAGGACATGGAGGTGTTCATGCGGGTGTGTCCCGAGCGTCCCTACGGCCGGGGGGACGCGGTGTTCCGGGAGGGCGACCCGGCGCGTGAGATGCACGTGATCGCGAGAGGGCGCGTGAAGGTGGTGGTGGCGACGCCCGAGGGGGAAGAACGGATCCTGGCGATCTGCGGGCCGGACGACTTCATCGGCGACGCCTTCGTGGCGGAGGGCGCTGCCTACCGGGCGGAGGCGGTCGCCCTCACCGACGTGGTGACCTGCCCGATCTCGCGCGACCAGTTCCTGCAGATGTCCTTGAAGGCGCCGGGGTTCGTGCTGGGTCTGTGCGAGATCCTGTCGGGTCATCTGTTCGATTGCCGCGCGCAGCTGGCGAGCGGGTACGACCCGGTGATGGTGCGGGTGGCGAAGGTGCTCCTGGATCTGGCCGAGCGTTTCGGCGAGCCGGAGGCGGACGGATGGGTCACGGTCGCGTCGAATCTGAAACACGAGGAGATCGCGTCGATGGTGTCGGCGACGCGCGTGTCGGTGACGATGGCCATCGGCGAGCTGCGCGAGCAGGGCCTGGTGGAGGGCAGCCGGGGCAACTACCGGCTGCACGTGCCGGCGTTGGCGTCGATGGCCCAGACCTCCGGCGTCGGGTGAGGCCGCGAGAGGCCGTCGAGCCGTTTCGTGCGCCGACGGCGCAGCCTGGCGCTCGCCCGGCGGCTACAGCCTCGCGAAGAGGTTGTTGAGGGACTCGGCGTAGCTGGGGTGAGCGATGGGGGCGTCGCGGAGAACGGTGTAGGGGAGGTCGCCCAGCATGGCGATCTGCAGGGAGGCGGCGAGCTCTCCGCCCTCGGGCCCCAGGACGGCGGCGCCGAGGATCCTCTGGGAGTCGGCGTCGACGATCGCCTTCATGAGGCCACGGGTGTCGTCGGTCTCGATGGCGCGGGCGACGTGGCTCATGGGCAGCGTCGCCACCTGGACGCGGTGGCCGGCGCGCTCCGCCTCGCGCTCCGTGAGGCCGACGCGACCGAGCTGGGGATCGCTGTAGACCGTGTACGCGAGGATGCGGTCGCTCGTGCCCGGGTGACTGCCGTCGCCGAGGAGGTCGGAGGCCAGGATACGGTAGTCGTCGTAGGCGGTGTGGGTGAAGGCAGGCCCGCCGGTGATGTCGCCGAGGGCGTAGATCCCGGGAACCCCGGTTCGGAGACGGTCGTCGACGGCGACATAGCCTAGGTCGGTGAGCCGCACGCCGGCGCGCTCGAGCCCCAGCGCGTCGGTGTTGGGCCGGCGGCCGGCGGCGACGAGCAGGTGGGTGGCGTCGACGGTGCGTTCGCGGCCGCCGACGAGGGCGGTGAGCCGGACGGCGCCGCCAACGGACTCGACGCGCCGGGTGTCGGCCTCGAGCCAGATGTCGAGGCCTTCGTCGCGGAGGATGTCGGTGAGGGCCTCGGCGATGTCCGCGTCCTCCTTGGCGAGGAGCTGGCGGCCGTGCTGGAGGAGGGTGACCCGGCTTCCGAAGCGCCGGAACATCTGGCCGAATTCGACCCCGACGTAGCCGCCGCCGATGATGGCGAGATGCTCGGGGACCTCGGCGAGCTCCATGATGCTGGCGTTGGTGTGGAAGTCGCTGCGGTCGAGGCCGGCGATCGGCGGGACCGCCGGGCGGGTGCCGACATCGACGACGATGGTGGGGGCGGTGAGCTCGCGGTGTCCGCCGTCGACGAGGGCGACGTCGAGCGTGTGCGGACCGGTGAAACGCGCGTTGCCCATGACGAGATCGAGAGGGTCGATCGCGTGCAGGCTTGCCTCCGAGCCGCTGCGGAAGCGGTCGACGACATCGCGCTTGCGTTGCCGGACGCGCGCGAGGTCGACGCGGACGGCATCGTCGTTGCCGATGTGGACGCCGTAGTCGGCGGCTCGCCGAGCGAGGTGGGCGGCGCGGGCGCTGGCGATCATGGTCTTGGTGGGCGTGCAGCCTTCGTTGATGCAGGTGCCGCCGACGTGGGCGCGCTCGACGAGCGCCACCTTCCTGTCGGCCCTGGCGAGCCGTCCGGCGAGCGGGCCGCCGCCCTGGCCGGCTCCGATCACGATGACGTCGTAGGGTTCGCTCATGGTCTCCTCCTGCTGGGTCCGCCGCTGTGGATAGGGGAGGGGGTCAGCTAGGGCCATCGTGCACGGCCCGGCCGCGGCACACCGTCAAACGCTTGACGCGACCGGTGGGGCAGGGCGCTTCGTGGCGTCGGCCCGCGCCCCGACCGGGCGATTGCGTGTCCCCGACAGCGGTCTGCCGGGTTCTCCGCCCTTCTTCATGAGACCCGGTCTGTACCCCTAGCCGGCCCCAGGGTCGAAGCCGTAGGGCAGCTCGAGACGGTGCCGTCGCATGGTCTCGCGCTGGCCCAGGACCGTCGCCGTGGGGCCGTCGGCGACGATGCGTCCGCCGTCCATGACGCACGCGGTCGGACACAGCTCGAGGGCGAACGGGAGGTCGTGCGTCACCAACAGCAGCGGGATCCGCAGGTCGATGAGCAGGCGCGCCAGATCGCGGCGGCCGGACGGGTCGAGGTTCGCCGTGGGCTCGTCGAGCACCAGGACCTCGGGCCGCATCGCGAGCACGGCGGCCAGTGCGGCGCGGCGCTGCTCCCCGACGCTCAGGTGGGCCGGCGAGCGTTCGCCGGCGCCCGCGAGGCCGACGGTGCGCAGCGCTTCCTCGACGCGTCGGTCGAGGGCGTCGCCGCGAAGCCCCTGGTTGGCGGGGCCGAACGCCACGTCGTCCCGCACCCGCGCCGTGAAGAGCTGGTCGCGCGGCTCCTGGAACAGGACTCCCAGGCGGCCGCCCGCGGCGTCGATGCCGGCGGAGTCGAGCGGCCTTCCCAGGACGCGGATGCTGCCGCTGGCGGCGCGAAGCACGCCGAGCAAGTGCAGGACCAGCGTGGTCTTGCCGGAGCCGTTCGGCCCGAGCAGCGCCAGCCGCTCGTCGCTCCGGAGACGGAGCGAGGCGCCGCTCAGGGCGGCCGTACCGTCCGGGTAGGCGTACCAGAGGTCGTCGACGGCGAGCAACTCGCGGCGTTCACGAGTCGGCGCCGTTTCGCCGCCGGGGTCGGTGGACGAGGTGCCCGCGGCGCCGGTTCCGGCGGTCGTCCCAGTTGTGGTCCTGGTGGCGTGGCGGCGGTCACGGGTCATGGCGGGCCTAGTGGGCGAGATGCGCCCATGCGTAGCACCCCCATGCGAACGCCGGGACGAGACCGGCCGTCAACCACGCGTCGGCGTGCACGGACCGACTCCCCTGGTCGGGCATGCGGCCGCCGTAGCCACGTGCGTGCATCGCGTAGTACACGCGCTCGCCTCGCTCGAACGTGCGCACGAAGAGATGTCCCAGAAGCGGAGCCAGTACGCGGGCGGCCGCCGTGCCGCCGCCGCGGAAGCCGCGGGCCGCCATCGACGTGCGGGTCCGCTGTAGGTCGGCCGTCACGAGATCGAGATAGCGCAGCATGAAGCCGGCCACCTCGGTGAGCCGAGGCGGAAAACCGAGGCGCTGCGCTCCCACGAGCAGGTCCGAGCTCGGTGTCGTGGCGGCGACCAGCGACGCTGCCAGCAGCGACAGGACAGCCTTGATGAACAGGGCGGCGCCCGCCTGGGCGCCGACGGCCGACCACGGCAAGCCCACCAGGGTGGAGGTGGGGTGCGCGTGCGTGAAGGGCAGGAGGAAGGCGTAGAGCGCGACAGGGGTGCCGATCCAGATGCGCCGGAGCAGCCAACGCGGCCGAATACGGGCCGAGACGAGCAATCCCGCAAGGACGGCCGCGATGGCCGTGAACGCGGCGTAGGCGGTCGCCGGGAGGGCCACCACGGCGACCGCCGTCGCCAGCATGGAGGCGAGCTTGGCCTGCGGGGCGAGACGGGTCCAGCCCGGAGGGAACGCTCCCGGTTTCGTCGCGGCGTGGGGCGCGGAAGGAGTCGCGGCCGAGTCATGGCCCGCTTCGGGCGCTGTACGAAGGGGCCCGAAGCGAAGTGGCCTCACGTCGGGTCACGCTCCTCGGCTCCGCGGCCGTGGAGTCTCCGCAGGCCACGCATGGCCGCCATCACGGCGAGGACGGCGAGCACGCCCAACACCCCTGCCAGGGACGTTCCTGCCACGGCGGCGGCCACGCCAGGCGTGGTGTAGCCGGCCAGCGGTCCGGCGGCGACCGGACTGAGGCGCTCGTGGCCCGCGAATCCGAGCGTCGATGCCACGTGCTCGAGACCGTCAGGCAAGGTGCTGGCCAGCGGTCCTGCGGTGGCGGCCAGCGCCAGGGCGGCCACGACCGCGGCGGCGCTCGCCAGGCGTCGGTGGTGCGCTCCGTGGACGGCAGGCGTGGGTTCGACGCGGTCGCTCGCGACGAGATCGGGACGGATCGAGCGGATCGTCCCGACCGCGGCGGCGGTGATCAGTCCCTCCCCGACCCCGATGACGGCATGGACGCCCAACATGGTTCCTGCCACCAGTAGCGCGGGGGCACCGCCCACACCGCCCAGCGCGTATTCGAGGCCGAAGGCGCCGGCCGCGCCCACGACCCCGATCGCGCCCGCCAGGAACGTCGCGGTCGCGTCGGACGCGGGGTAGCGCGGCAGGGTCGCCCGGGCGAGGCGGAACGCGCCCCAGGCCAGCCAGGGCGCCACCACCGCCATGTTGAGCACGTTGAGGCCGAGGGCCACGATCCCACCGTCCGCGAACAGCAAGGCCTGCACGAGCACCACGGCCGTCAGGCTGACCGTGGCGAGCCACGGCCCCAGCAAGACGGCCGCCAGGCCCGCGCCTAGGAGGTGGCCGCTGGTACCGGCCGCGATGGGGACGTTGAGCATCTGGGCGGCGAAGATGAACGCGGCGAGGAGCCCGGCGAGGGGAACGGCCCTCCGTTCCAGGGTGGCGTCGCTCCGTCGCAAGGCCACGCCCACGCCTGCCGCCGCCGCCGCGGCGGCGGCGAGCGAGGCGGGAAGGGAGATGAAGCCATCCGGGATATGCACGGGACCTCGCAGCCGTCGGCTCAGGGTAGGTCCGCTCCGCGCGCGGCCGAGAGGTGCGATTGTCCCATTGCCTGCGTGGTTCCTCCCGGGTCGCTCGGTTGAGTCGAGCGGCCGAGCGCCCTTCATGGTGCCGCGTTTCAGCGGGCCCGCGGGGGTCCGCCATGGTGTAGCTTGAATGCGGTGAGAGCGAGCCTGGAGCCGGGAGCCGGCGCCCCTTTGCGCGGTCTCCCCGAGCCCGCCGCCGGGCGCGGAGCGAGCGGATTGCGGCTGACACTCGGTGCCGGAGCCGAGGGCATCGAGCGTGTCGCGGTGCGCCTGCGGGGGTTGGCCTACGCGCCGCATCGCCACGACACGTACGCGATCGGCGTGACGTTGGCGGGCGTGCAGACGTTCCGATACCGCGGTCGAAGGCGCGTGTGCCTGCCGGGGGAAGGACATGTCCTCCACCCGGATGAGATGCACGACGGCGGCGCCGGCACCGAGGACGGCTTCGCCTATGCGATCCTCTACATCGATCCCGCACTCGTGCAGGAAGCCCTGGGGGGACGGGCGCTCCCGTTCGTGGCCGATCCGGTCATCGGGCGCGCGCAGATGGATCCCACGCTGGTCACTCAACTGCGGCGGATCGACGAGCCTCTCGGGGACGTCGGGCGCGTGGACCTCGCGGTGGCCGTCGCCGCCACGTTGCAGCGGCACGCCGGCGGGTCGGCGCCCCGCCCGTCTCCGCTGCCCTGGGCCGAGCTGTTGCGCGTGAGGGAGCTCATCCTCGAGGATCCGACGGTCCGGCACCGGGTCGAGGCGCTCGAGCGGATCGCGGGTCTCGACCGGTGGACGCTCGCCCGGCGATTCCGGCAGGCGTTCGGTACCAGCCCCAGCCGTTTCTGCACGATGCGGCGACTGGACCGGGCGCGCCGCATGATGCTGGCGGGTATGCCGCAGTCCGCCGTGGCCCTGGAGTCCGGGTTCACCGACCAGAGCCACATGGCTCGGTCGTTCAAGCGGACCTACGGTCTGACGCCCGCGGCATGGACGGCCGCGGCGCGGGGGCAAGCCCCGGGGAGCTCCGCACCGGGTTAGGGGTCGGTGCGGCGAGTCTGGACGGCCGGGATCGGATCACGCCCATCGGATCATGCGGATCGCGCGTCGGTACGACCTTCGATCGCGTGGAGGACGGCAGCCATGTCGGACCGGCCGAAGCCCAGCGCCAGGGCCTCGGCATACAGGGCGTGGCAGACGTCCAGCAAGGGCGAGGCCAGGGAGGCCGCGTGCGCCTCGTCGGTGATCAGCCGCGCGTTCTTGAGAACGTCCGGGATCGCGGCCTGCACGGTGAAGTCGCGTTCGACGAGTTTGGCCGTCTTGGCCCGTGATACGACGCTCGCCATCGGTCCGGCGTCGATCACGGTCCGGAGCAGGTTCAGGTCCAGCCCGTGCCGTTCGGCGAAGTGCACGGACTCCGCCAGGCTCGTGACCATCCCGATCAGGAAGACGTTGACCGATAGCTTCATGAGCAGCGCCGTGGGGACCGGTCCGCACACGACGGAGTCCCGGCACATCGGGTCGAGGAGCGGTCGGATCCGCTCGATGGTGGCGGGCTCGCCGGCCAGCATCGCGACCAGGGTCCCGTCCTCGGCCGGTCCCCGCGATCCGGAGACCGGGGCTTCGACGAAGCGACCGCCGGCAGCGAGGACGTCGGCTTCGAGCTGGTGCGAGTAGCCGGGCGTGGTCGTGCCCATGGGCACGATCGTGCGTCCTGCCACATTGGCGGCGAACGCAAGGGTGCCGCGGCCCAGGGCGGCGTCGGTCGCGTCTGCATCGGCCAGCATGAGGATCACGGTGTGCGCCTGCGCGAAGACCTCGGCCGGGCTGCGCGCTACCGTCGCTCCGGCCGCGCGGAGGCGTTCGGACCTCTCCCGTGAGCGGTTCCAGACGATGAGCTCGATGTCCGCTCCAGCGAGTCGCAGGGCCATGGGCAACCCCATGACGCCGAGACCGATGAATCCGATGGGCATGACGGCCTCACCTTCCGCCCCGAGGGAGGCCGCCGTGCATGCGGGCGAGAGCCCGGGCGTCCCCCTCGAGGGCTACGCGCATCGAGGGGGATCCTAGGCTGACAGCGCCCGGCTTGTCTTGAACGGTTGTGCGTGCGGTCCGAGGCGCCGGGATCGGCGCAGTGGGGGGCCGGTCGGAGCGCCTAGCGACCGATCCAGGCGTGCGCCTCGTCCTCGAACACCACCAGCTTGCGCCGTTCTCCGGCGAGCGCCCAGAAGTAGTACAGGCGGTAGCCGGGGGCCGCGGCCACGGGGTGGAAACCGCGCTGGAGAAGGGCCGCGTCCCCGTCCAGCACGCGTGCCGCCTCGTCGAGCACGGCGTCGTTGGCGTACAGGCCCTGGAAGCCGAAGCCCGTCCGGGGATCGGTCCGGTAGTAGTAGACCTCTTCGAGGTAGGGCTCGCCGTTCTCGCCGTCGTGCTTGTGCGGCGGGAAGCTCGACCAGCCTCCGGGAGGGTTGAAGGTCTCACCGACCAGCAGTCGCTGCGCCACGTCGTCGTCGACGAGGATGTTGTGGACCTCGCGCCGGTAGCCGTCGACGCCGCGGTCCACGACCTCGACCTGGTCGGGGGCCACGAAGTGGATCGAGCCCGGCGTGTGGCACGGTGTGGTGACCGCCAGGAGCTCGCAATCGTTCGAGGTCGCCCGGACCGTGGCCGTCGCGTCGGGGGGCAGGTAGAGCGCGCTGGCAGGACCCGAGAACGGGTCGGAGCGGCTCGCGCGGTGAACGGTCTTGTCGGCGGTGAACTCCACGGCGCCGTCCAGCAGCACCACGACGGCCTCGCATCCCGGGAAGTGGAGCTCCCGGCGCTGCCCTTCGCCGAGCCGCAGGCGGCGGAGCTCCAGCTCGCGGGCGCCGCGCTCGCCACGCTCGATCAACGTCCGGAGTCCCTCCTCACGCGGCTCGCGCACGTGCCAGGTCCGTCGGTCGGCCGGGCCGCCCGTCATGGGCTCACTGCCAGTTCCCGCTTGCGCCCTACGGCCCGTAGCGCGGCTGCCACGATGTCCTTGGCGGTGAGCCCGTACTTCTCGAACAGCGCCGCCGGCGGCCCGGACTCGCCGAACGTGTCGCGGATCCCGACCCTCTCGAGCGGCGTCGGCCTCGCTGCGGCCAGGGTCTCGGCCACCGCACCGCCGAGGCCGCCGAGGATCGTGTGCTCCTCGATGGTGACCATGGCGCCGCAGGCGCGTGCGTGCTCGAGCACGGCGTGTTCGTCCAGCGGTTTGAGCGTGTGGACGTTCACGACGGCGGCGTCGATGCCTGCCGCGGCGAGCGTCTCGGCCGCTTCCAGCACCGGACCGATCATGGTCCCGATGCTGAGGAGCGCGACGTCGCCCCCCTCGCGGAGCGTGACGGCCTTGCCGATCTCGAAGGGGGTGTCCTCGGCGGTGACGATGGGGGTGGGGATGCGTCCCAGCCGCAGGTACACGGGGCCGTCATGGCGTGCGGCGGCCACGGTCGCCTTCACGGCCTCGCGCGCGTCGCAGGGCGCGATCACGGTCATGCCCGGGAGCACGCGCATGAGCGCGAGGTCCTCGATGGCCTGGTGGGTCGCCCCGTCCTCGCCGACCTGGAGCCCGCCGTGGCTGGCGGCGATCTTGACGTTGGCGCGGTTGTAGGCGACGGACAGCCGGACCGCCTGGTTCGCCAGCGAGGTAGCGAACACGGCGAAGGTCGTCGCGAACGGGATCTTCCCGGCCAGCGCCAGGCCCGCCGCGGTGCCGATCATGTCGCTCTCGGAGATGCCCATCTGGAAGAAGCGCTCGGGGTAGGCCTCCGCGAACCAGTGCACCTTGATCGCCTCGGCCAGATCGGCCGTGAGCACGACGAGGTCGGGCTCGGTCGCACCGAGCTCGACGAGCGCCTTGCCGAAGGCCTCGCGGATGGGCATGGGGTCGGTGAGGTTCACAGCTCGACCTCCTGAAGGGGGAAGTCCAGGTAGCCGTCGGACGGACCGATGGCCTCCAGGGCCCGACGGGCTTCGTCGAGCGACGGCACGGTTCCGTGCCACTTGGCGAGATTCTCCATGAAGGGCACGCCCTTCCCCATGACGGTGTGTGCGATGACCGCGTGCGGCCGGCCCGCCGCCGCCGCGCCAGACGCACCCGCGAGGACCTCGAGGATCGCCTGGAGGTCGTGCCCATCGATCTCGTCGACGCGCCAGCCGAAGGCGCGGAGCTTGTCGGGGAGCGGCGCGATGCGCTTGACGTGCTCCACCTCACCGTCGATCTGCAGACCGTTGTCGCTGATCAGCAGGGTGAGGTTGCCGAGCCGGTGATGGGCGGCCGCCATCAGGGCCTCCCAGATCTGGCCCTCCTGCAGCTCACCGTCGCCGACGAGGCAGTACATGCGGGAGTTCCTGCCGTCGAGACGTGCCGCCAGCGCCAGGCCGTTGGCCACCGACAGCCCCTGGCCCAGCGGGCCCGAGGAGGTCTCGACGAGGTCGGGGAGATCCACCCGGGCGGGATGCCCCTGCAGGCGGCTGTCGAGTCTCCGGAAGGTGGCGAGCTCTGCGGGCTCCAGGTAGCCGGTACGGCACAGCGCCGAGTAGAACGCCGCGCAGATGTGTCCGTTGCTCAGCACGAAGCGATCGCGGTCGGGGTCGTCGGGTCGCCGCGGGTCGTGGCGCAGGACCGCGCCGTAGAGCGCCGCGATCAGCTCGGCCGCACCGAGCGCGCCGCCGGGATGGCCCGAGCCCGTGCCGGCGATCATGCGGATACTGTCACGCCGGATCTGTCGGGCGAGGCCCTCCAGCGCAACGAGGTCGTGGGGTTGTTCGGCGACGGTCTGCATGTGCCAGCTCCTCGGTTCCGGGATTGCTGCCAGGGATGGGTGACTAGCCTTTGACGGCACCGGCGGTCAGGCCGGCGATGAGATTACGTTGCACCAGCATGAAGAACAGGATGGTCGGGATCACCGAGATGACGCCGCCGGCGGTCAGCAGGTCCCAGCGGATCAGATACTCGCCGATGAACGTTCGCAGGCCCACGGGCAGCGTGCGCGACACCGTGGTCGAGGTGAACGTCAAGGCGTAGATGAACTCGTTCCAGGAGTAGATGAACACGTACGTCGATGACGCCGCGATGCCGGGTACCAGCAGCGGCGCCAGCACCCAGCGGAAGGCCGTGATCTCGTTGCAGCCGTCGATCATGGCGGCCTCGTCGAGCTGTTTGGGTACGGCGTCCATGAAGCCCGTCAGAAGATAGGTCGTGAACGGCAGGGCGAAGGCGGTGTCGACGAGGATGAGGCCCCACCAGGTGTTCAGCAGGCCGATCGTCCTCAGCGTGAGGAACAGCGGCATCACCATCAGGACCGATGGGATGAGCTGCGTGACCAGCAGTCCGATCAGGATGTAGGTCTTCCCGGGGATCCGGAAGCGTGAGAGCGCGTACGCGGCCAGCACGGCAGCGACCGTGGCCAGCGCCACGGTGCCCGCCGAGACGATGGCGCTGTTCAGGAAGTAGCGCAGGAACGGTGTCGTGGTGAAAAGGAGCTTGTAGCCGAGGAAGGTCACGGAGTGGGGCAGCACCTGGACGGGTGAGGTGTACAGCTCGCTCTTGGGCTTGAGCGACGTCAGGAACATCCAGACGTAGGGCCCGAGGGCGAACGTCAACCACCCGAGGATGGCGACGGCCAGGCCGGCGCGACCCCAGCGCCAGCGGAAACGCGGACGGGGGCGGGTCCGACCGAGGCCGGTCGATCGCTGCGAGGCGCCTGTCATGTCACACCACCTGCTGTCGGCGAAGGATACGGATGTACACGATGATCACCAGGCCCAGCAGGAGCGCCTGGACGAAGGCCGCGGTGGCGCCCGTACTGAAGTGGATGCGCCGGTACGCCTCCGTGTAGGCGAAGAAGGGCATGGTGGTGGTGGCGTAGCCCGGCCCACCGTTCGTCATGACGAACATCAGGTCCATGTAGTTGGCGGTCCAGATGAGCCGCAGGATGGTGGTGATGAGGATGGTCGGGAGGAGCAGCGGGACCTTCACGTGCCACAGCACTTGCGCCGGGTTGGCTCCGTCGACCCGGGCCGCCTGCTCGAGTTCCAGCGGGATGGCCTGCAGGGCCGCGAGGAGCATGACGGCGAAGAACGGGATGCCCTGCCACACGTCGATCATGATGAGCGTGGGTAGTGCCGTGTGGGGCGAGGAGAGGAAGGGGAAGAAGGTCTTCAGGATCCCGACACGCACGAGGAGCTCGTTGACGATGCCGTAGTTCCCGTCGAGCATCCACATCCACATCAGCGCCACCAGCACGCTGGGGGTCGCCCAGGGGATGAGGAGCACGCCCCTGACGACGTCGCGGCCGAAGAACGTCTGGTTGAGCAGCAGCGCCCCGATGAAGCCGAAGACGAGCTGCAGCGACACCGCGCTCGCCACCCACACCAGGGTGTTGCGCATGGCGATCCAGAAGACCGGATTGTGGAAGACCTGGACGAAGTTCTGCAGCCCGACCCAGGTCGTTCGGGAGGGCTGCAGCATGTTGAAGTTCTGGAAGGTCAGGAGGATGGCCCGCACCAGCGGGTAGCCGATCACGAGCACCAGGAGCAACGCTGCCGGCGCCAGCAGCAGGGCCGGGACGAGGCGTCGGCGGAGCCGCGGGTTCAACGACCGGCTGCGGGGCGCGCTGGTGCGGACCATGGAGCGACCTCTACTTCTGCTTCAGGGCGGTGGCGATCTGCGTCATCATCTGCTGGCTGGTGATCTGTCCGAGCAAGGCCTGCTGCATGCTCGCCTGCCAGAGCTGTGACGCTACGTACCCGACGCCCGGGAGGGGCGGCCAGGCGACGGCGTAGTTGGCCTGCTCGAGCGAGAGCTTGAAGAACGGGTTGTTCTGGTAGTAGGGCTCGGAGGCGACCGACGCCAGGACCGGGAGCTGCCCGTTCGCCGAGCGGCTCATCTTGTCCATCGGGCCCTGGCTGTCGAGCCACGAGATGAACGTGAAGGCGGCCTGCTTCTCCTTCGAGCTCCCGAACACGACGTTCCCGCTCATGGCCATCATCGTCGCCGGCTTGTTGGGGTCGGCCGGCGGGACGTTGGTGACGCCCAGCTTGTCGCCGAGCTTCTCGGTCAGCGACTTGGAGCTGCCGACGTGGTGGGCGGCGAAGGTCGTGATGCCCGACTCGAAGCCACCGATGATCTGGGCGAAGCCGTCGGAGGGGGCGGTCGGTGGCGTGACCTTGTCGACCCGGAACAGGTCGATGTACTTCTGGTTGGCGTCGACGCAGGCCTGACTGTCGGCCACCACGGCGCCACTGCCGTCCACGAGGTGGCACCCGAGGGCCAGCATGAACGCGTACCACTGGTCCTGGCCGCCGGCGCCGCCGCGCAGGGCGAAGCCGTACTGCTTCTTCGCCGGATCGGTGAGCGTCTTGGCTTCCTGCACGAACTCGGCGAAGGTCTTGGGAGGCTCGAGCCCGGCCGCCTTCAGGCGGTCCGCCCGGTAGTACAGGTAGAAGGTGATGTACTGGGCCGGCAGCATGTAGACGGGGCTGTCCGCCGAGGTCTTGCCGGTCGACCACAGGTTCTGGATGACGTCGCTGGAGCCCGGCCACTGCTGGATGTAGGAGGTGAGCGGCTGCAACAGGTCGTTGGAGACGAACTCGCCCAGCCACCAGTCCTTGAAGCGTGCGGCGTCGGGCGCGCTGCCGGAACCGATCGCCGTCAGGAGTCGGTCGTGGTACTGGCTCAGCGGGATGGTCTGGTACTTCACCTCGATGTTGGGGTGGGTCTGGTTGAACTCCTTGACGAGGTCCGGCCACACCGGGTCCGTGGAGTCGTCCAGCCACAGCCAGTAGTTGACGACCGTCTTGTTCCCTTGCGCGAACGCCTGTGAGAGGGGCAGTACGGTGCCCAGTAGCAGGGCGCCGAGGGTCATCAGAACGACGCGTTTGAAGCGTGATGCTGGTGTCACGATGTCTCCTTGTCCGGTCGACGGGTCTGTTCCGGGCGCACGACGGGCGTGGGTCCGGGTCCTCAGGAAACGAACTCGGTAGGCAGGGACACCTCCTCACCCGTGGCCTCGATCGCGGAATCGAGGCGTCGTTCCACGTCGCGGAAGTGCTCGTCGAGTGCTTCGCGCGCACTCGTCACGTCCTTCGCCGCCATGGCGTCCACGATCTGGCGGTGGTACGCCACCGTGGCGGCGGCTTCGCCGGGGGGCAGCACGTTCCGAGCGTGAAGGTGTTGGAAGAGCCCCCAGAACACATCGAGGATCTTCTTCAAGACCTCGTTGTGGAGGGCGCCGAACAGGACCTTGTGGAAGGCCATGTCTTCCTCGATGAACGCTCGCCCGGCATCCGCGCTGCCGGCCATCTGTTCCACGATGGCGTATAGCCTGTCGATGCGCGAGGCTTCGAGCTTGCGCGTGGCCTGAGCGATGAAGGACGTCTCGAGCGTGCGCCGAACCTCCAGCAGGTCCCGGATGCTGGCGGCGTCGAAGGTCAGAGAGTAGGCCAGGTTGCTCGCGATCGAGGCCGCGTCGAACGCCCGCAGGAAGCGCCCCTTGCCGTGCTTGACCTCGATCATGCCCAGCGCCTCGAGCGAGCGCAGCGCCTCGCGGACGGCGCTCCGGCTCGCTCCCAGACGGTCCGACAGCTCCTTCTCGGTGGGGAGCTTGTCACCGGGCCGGAGCTGGCTATCGAGGATGAACTGTCGGAGTCGGTCCTGGATGACTCCGTGTAGCCTCGATGTGGGGATGACCTCGAGCATGGGACTCCAAGGTGGGGAGCGGAACGGACCCCCTCTTATCAGACGTCGGTTGTCTGACAACATACAACCCTGGGCGACCCTTCGTCAATCCGGAGCGCGCCGCTGCCCCTCCCGGCGATCCAGCGGTGGACGGGCCGCTCGACCGGGGCGATGGGGCCGGGAGGACGCCTGGTACCATCGATGGTGTCAGGGCCGGACAGGTCCCGTCCGGCGGGGTCGACGAGGTCCGGGCGAGCAGGGTGGGAACGTCGTGGCACGGTCGGGCAGGCCCCGCCCGCCCCCGGCGCTGGAAGGAGCGAGCCATGGACGACCAGCGATACGACGTGGTGGTCGTGGGCGGAGGCTCGGCCGGCTCGGCGATCGCGAACCGGCTGAGCGCCGATGCGTCTACGAGCGTTCTCGTCCTGGAGGCCGGCCGAGCGGATTGGCCATGGGACGTGTTCATCCACATGCCCGCCGCGTTGCCCTTCCCGATCGGCAACCCACGCTACGACTGGCGGTACGAGTCCGACCCGGAACCGCACATGGGTGGGCGGCGCGTGTACCACGCGCGGGGCAAGGTGCTCGGCGGCTCCTCGAGCATCAACGGCATGATCTTCCAGCGTGGCAACCCGATGGACTACGACCGTTGGGCACAGGCGCCGGGCATGGAAGCCTGGGACTACGCTCACTGCCTTCCGTACTTCAAGCGGATGGAGACCTGCCTGGCGGGCGCCGACGCCTGGCGTGGGGGGGACGGTCCGCTGATCCTGGAGCGAGGCCCGGCCACCAATCCGCTCTTCGGGGCGTTCTTCGAGGCCGTGCGGCAAGCGGGGTACTCTCTCACCGACGACGTCAACGGCTACCGTCAGGAAGGCTTCGCGCCGTTCGACCGGAACATCCACCGCGGCAGGCGCTGGTCGGCGTCGAAAGCGTACCTCGACCCGGCCCGCCGGCGGCCGAACCTCACCATCCGAACCCGCGCCTTCGTCACCCGCGTCCTCTTCGACGGCGCGCATGCCACCGGCGTTGAGTACGAGCACGGCGGTCAGCTTCGCAGCGTCGAGGCGAGCGAGGTGATCCTCAGCGGTGGGTCCATCAACACGCCGCAGCTCTTGCAGCTCTCCGGAGTCGGTCCGGCGGAGCACCTGCGCTCTCTGGGGATCGCTCCGGTCGCCGACTCGCCTGGCGTGGGGCAGAACCTTCAGGACCATCTCGAGGTCTACATCCAGTACGCCTCCAAGCAGCCGGTCTCGGTCGCCCCCTGGCTGAAGTGGTGGCGCCGCCCCTGGGTCGGGTTCCAGTGGCTCTTCTTCCGCAGTGGCGCGGGCGCCAGCAACCACTTCGAGGGGGGCGGCTTCGTGCGGTCGAACGACGAGGTGGACTGGCCCAACCTGATGTTCCACTTCCTGCCGCTCGCCATCCGCTACGACGGCAGCTCGCCGGTCTCCGGGCATGGCTACCAGGTGCATGTCG
>Ga0315556_1001275_pt1 | contig 15307 bp, 12 predicted proteins | sample SalMarSW160310MG_FD_202112 | JGI IMG/M metagenome (GOLD analysis project Ga0315556, IMG submission 202112) | Salt marsh sediment microbial communities from the Plum Island Ecosystem LTER, Massachusetts, United States - Salt Marsh Sediment SW1603-10 ...
AGGAGAGCATGGCAGTCTCGGAAAAGCCGGCGGCGGTCCACATCGGGAACATAAGGACGTTCCCTTCAGGGAACGCCGTGTCGGTTCGGGAACGAAGGGGAGCGGGCCGCGTCAGCTCACGTACGAAAAGACGGCGACGACGACGGCCGTGTAGACCCCGCGGGGGATCGGGCTGGGCACCGTGATCCGGGCACCGGCGTAGAGCCAGAGGTCGAAGTTGTTGCCCGACATGGAGTTGCTGAGGTTGACCGACTGGCTGGGTGCCGTCCCCGGATTGAAGGAGGCGCTCACCAGGCACGCGCCGCTCGACTTCGCCACGCAGATCGTGCCGTAGCCGGCGTTGTCCCAATCTATGGGGACCGCGTCGGCCCCCAGGGTCAGGAACGGCGGAAGCGTGAGGTCCAGCGCCACCACGTGGCCCTTCCGCACGCCCGTGAACCGCCAGCCGGCCGAAGAGGTCGCGGCGCCGGCCACGGCCGCCCCCGGGGGCACGTCCACCGCGTCACCGGGACGGGCGGAGCCGAAATCCAGCTCCTGGATGCCCGACCCCGTGACGGGCGGGGGGAGCACCTGCGCGGTGGTGTTGACGGTTCCGCTCCTCGCCTGGGCCCGGACGGCGGCAGGGGCGAGGAGGGGGAGGAGGGCGGAGAGGGCGAAGACCACGATCGCGCTCCGGCCCTGCGTGGCCGTGGTGCGGTGCGTGGTCATGGTCGTCGCCCTCGTGGTCCGTGGATGGCCGGTGGAGGCCGGCTCAGTACGTCGCCGTGATCGTGAGGACCAGGCTGCCCGTGTACGTGCCCGGCATCCGGTTCGACGTGTCGGCCGCCAGGATCGCGCCGCCGATCTGGATGTAGCTCGTCTTCGTCGAGCCGTCGCCGTTGCCCGCACGGTTCGCCATCGCGTCGCACGCCGAGCTCGCCCCGTCCAGCGCCCCGGAGGCCGCCGTCGCGTAGCCGCACGTGAAGCTCACCGGAAGGTCCGGCGCGCCCGCCAGCGCGAGCACCGTCGGCACCGAGGCCGACACGATCACGTCGGAGTTGTGGTCGATCTTCACCACGCCCAGGCTCTGTCCGGCGCCCACGGCGCCGCCCGGCGTCAGAGAGGCGCCGCTACCCGGATCGATCTGACCGAACGCGACGTCGTCCACCTTGGTCACGTCGAGGTAGGCCAGCACGGTGGCGCTCGCGCTCACGGTCCCCGTGGCGCTCTGCGCCTGGGCGTTGTGGGCCACTGCGAAGAAGCCGGTCGCGGCGAGGCTCCAGAAGACGATGTTCTTCTTGAGGCTGTTCATGGTGTGCTCCCTTTGGTTGATCCTTCGCTCTCTCGGTGAGGAGCCCTTCTCCTGACCGGGAGGCTCCTGTTCGCGCCGGGAGATAAGGCAGGAGGTGTGCCAGGATCGGAGGAAGCTACAACCTGTTGTACGACCACGACTTAGGAGAGCATGGCAGTCTCGGAAAAGCCGGCGGCGGTCCACATCGGGAACATAAGGACGTTCCCTTCAGGGAACGCCGTGTCGGTTCGGGAACGAAGGGGAGCGGGCGACGGCCCTGCTGCGGGTGACGTCGAAGTGCGGTGCGGCTCGCGACCGCTGGCCGCGTCGCCTCCGCGTCAAGGAGCTGCGGGAGTCCCCTCGTGCGGGCCAGCGCTCTCCCGGAACTCCCGGAGCGCCGACGCCTCGGCCATCACCAGCATCCGGTCGCCCTCCTCCAGGCGCACGTCCGGGTCCGCCAGCTTGCGGACCCGGTAGGGCCCTTTCAGGACGTACAGCACCTCGACGCCGTGGCGTGCGCGCAGCTCGATCTCGCGCAGCGTCCGTCCGAGCAGCGCCGTCGGCACGTCCATCTCGGCCAGGCGCATGCCATGGCCCAGCTCGATCCCGTCGGTCTGGATCGAGAAGCTGCGCCGCTGTGCCAGCGTCGACGCCAGCCTGAGCTTGCGCAGCTCGTGCGAATAGCGCTCCAGCACGTCGGAGGCCAGCACCACGCCCACGAGGCGATCCTGCGCGTCGACGACCGGGAGGAGATCCGCCCCGGTCTCGGTGAGCTGGTCGAGCGCCTCCTCCACCGTGTCATCCTCGCCGAGGGTGCGCGACGGGCTGCCGAGGTCGGCCGCCACGAGGACCCCCTCGAGCGCGCTGCGGTCGTCGAGGGCCCGGTGCAGGTCCTGCACGCGGATGACGCCCGCCAGCTCGCCGCCCGGGGCCACGATGGGGAACGTCGTCTGCGGGCTGCCGAGCGCGTCGCCGAGCAGCCCGGGGAGGGGAGCGTCCTCGGGGAACGACCGGTATTCGCGGCGCAGCACGTTCCGCACGCTGAGGTGGCGCAGGATCGTCTCCTCGCGGCCCTGACGCAGCGTGATGCCCTTCCACTTCAGCTTCTGCGTGTAGATCGACTCCTCCTTCAGGGAGGAGGCGACCACCGTGGACAGGATGCACGCCAGCATGACCGGGAGGATGATCTCGTAGTCGCCGGTGAGCTCGAACATGATGACGATGCCGGTCAGGGGCGCGTGCGAGGTGGCCGCCACCAAGGCGCCCATCCCCACCAGGGCGTACGCCCCCGGACCGCCGTGGGCGAACGGCGCCCACCGCGCCACGGCGGTGCCGAGGGCGCCGCCGAGCGCCGAGCCTACGAACAGTGAGGGGACGAAGACGCCGCCGGAGCCGCCCGAGCCCAGCGTCAGCGACGTGGCGACGATCTTCATCACCACGAGCGCGAGGAGGAGGCCGAGCCCCACCTGCCCCTCGAGCATGCGGTCCATGGCCATGTGGCCGATGCCGAGCACCTCGGGGAAGAAGAGGGCGAAGAGGCCCACCACCAGACCGCCGAGCGCGGGGCGGAACCAGGGTGGGACGTCCACCTTCTCCCACGCCCGCTCCTGACCGTAGAGGAAGACCGTGAACCCGACGGCCACGAACCCGGCCAGCAGCCCGAGCACGGTGTAGGGCACGAACTCCAGGGCGGAGTTGAGCGTGTACGCCGGGATGTCGAAGACCTGCGCGTCACCGTAGACGGCGCGCGAGACGGCGGTGGCGGCCACGCCGGCCATGACCACGGGGGAGAAGGAGGCGATGGCGAAGTCCCCGAGCACCACCTCCAGGGCGAAGAGGGAGCCGGCGATGGGGGCGTTGAACGCCGCGGCCAGGCCGCCGGCCGCCCCGGCCGCCACCAGCGTGCGGACGCCCTCCTCGCTGAGCCGGCCCCACTGCGCGATCACCGAGCCGAGGGATGCGCCGATCTGGATCATCGGGCCCTCGCGGCCGGCGCTCCCCCCCGAGCCGAGCGTGAGCGAAGCCGCCGCCCCCTTCACCAGCGCCACGCGGCCGCGGATGCGACCGCCGCGCATGAGCAGGGCCTGGATCACCTCGGGAACGCCGTGGCCGCCCGCGTCGCGGGCGAAGAACCACACCAGGGGCCCCACCAGCAGGCCGCCCACAGCCGGCATGAGCACGATCCGCCACATCGGCGCCCGCGCGGCCGACTCCAGCACGTCCGCGCTCGACCCCCAGAACACCCACTGCACGAAAGCGATGAGCTCCTGCACGGCCACCGCGCCGAGGCCGGCCACCACGCCCACGATCGCGGCGAGGAGGAGGAGCCGCAGGTGCTGCTGCCGCCCCAGGCGCCGCACCCGTCCCCGCGCCCTGTCCACGTTCCTGCGGGCCCTGACCCACTCCTTCCGGAAGCGTTCGGCGCTGGTCAAGGTGCTGGCGGTCCCGTCGGGTGGAGGGTGTCGGAGGTCGTGGTCGCGTCAATCCTAGAGACATCGCCCAGCCGCGTCCACGCGTCGGACCGACGCGGCATGGGGCGTCGGCGGGTCGCTCCCGGGCATCGTCACCCTCGCGCGCCGACCGCCGCCTGCTTATCCATAGCACCCCGCCGTGACCACAAGGAGGAGGCCATGACGACGACCCCGATCCGTTTCCGCCGACCCACGTCCGCCGCGCTCGCGCTCGCCGCGACGGCGCTGCTCGCGCACCCGCTCACCGCCCAACGCGGGGAGTCCGGCCCCATGCAGGAGGCCGCCCAGCTCGACCGGGACGGCAAGACCGCGCAGGCCCGGGCGATCTACCAGCAGGTGATCGACACGGCCGGCGATCCTGGGCGGAAGGCCGCCGCGCAGCGCTCCGTGGCCATGTCCTACGCCTTCGACGGCGACTGCGCGAACACCGTGAGGTACGAGCAGATGGTCATCGACTACTGGAAGACGCAGGAGCAGGTCGATCCGCAGAACGCGTTCTACCAGCAAGGCGAGATGGCGGACGAGGCCGCGCGCGTGTGCATCGACGCCGGAGACATCGACGCCGCAGAGCACTGGTACCGGCGCGGGTACGAGCTGGGGCTGATGGAGCCGGAGCCGCGCACGCATCCCAAGAGCCTGTGGGACTACCGCCTCGCGCACGCCCTCGGACGCATCGCCGCCCGGCGCGGAGACGCCGCGGAGGCGCAGCGCCAGGTCGCCGCGGCCAGGCAGGCGCTGGACGGCGACCCCGAGATGGCCGAGCAGCAGGAGCGCTTCTTCCCCTACCTGACCGGCTACGTCGCGCTCTACACCGGCGACCTCGAGAAGGCGAAGAGCGAGCTGGAGCGCGCCGTGTCCCTGCGCGGGAACCAGAACGACCCCTTCATGAACACGCTGCTCGCCACGACCTACGAGCGCCTGGGGATGCAGCAGGAGGCGACCGAGCTCTACCGGAAGGCGTACGACCTGGCTCGGGCCCACAACCCGCCGGCGGCCTTCACGAGGAGGTTCGTGCGCGAGAAGCTGGGTCTATCGTAGGAAGCAGCCGGCGACGGCATGCCGGGTGGGGGGTTACGCGCGCCTGGAACGAAACGTGCGTCCCCCTGGGGGCATGACGCACGAACCAGGGGACGAGGCGTCCCGCGGGGGGCAGCCGCCGATCGGCGATTACGCGGTGATCGGCGACTGCCGGACGATGGCCCTCGTCTCGAAAGAGGGGGCGATCGACTGGCTGTGCCTCCCGCGCTTCGACGGCGGGTCCGTCTTCGCCGCGTTGCTCGACGAGGAGCGGGGCGGACGCTTCGCTGTCCGGCCCGTCGGGGCATTCTCCTCCTCGCGCCGCTACCTGACGGACACCAACGTCCTCGAAACGACGTTCCGCACGCCGCACGGCGTGGTCCGGCTCACGGACCTCATGCCCGTGCACGATCCGCGCCGCGACGGAGGTCGCCTCCAGCCCGACCACGAGGTCCTGCGTCGCATCGAGTGCCTGGAGGGGGAGGTCGAGGTGGAGGTGATGTGTGATCCACGCTTCGACTACGGAAGGCGCGTCCCGCGGAGCAAGGAGATGGGGAAGCTCGGCATCCACTTCGACGGCGGCGCCGACGACCTCATGCTGGTCGCGGACATCACCCTGGCCCCCACCGGCTCCGGGTCCGGCTGGCGAGGCGCGGCCACGCTGCACGGGGGCGAGAAGCGCCACGTCTCGCTCACCAGCGCGTGGGCGGAGCCGACCGTGGTGGGCGAGCTGGGCGAAGCCGCGGACCGTCGCATCGATGCCACGGCGAAGTGGTGGCGGAGCTGGCTCCAGCACTGCTCCTACGAGGGCACCTACCGGGACGAGGTGTCTCGGAGCATGCTCACCCTGAAGCTGCTCACCTACCCCGCGTCCGGAGCCATCCTCGCAGCCGGCACGACGTCTCTTCCGGAGGCCGTGGGGGCGGGCCGCAACTGGGACTACCGCTACTGCTGGCTTCGCGACGCCTCCATGACCATGGAGGTCCTGCTGCACCTGGGCTTCGCGCCGGAGGGCGAGGCGTTCCTGGGATGGCTGCTGCACGCGACCCGCCTCACCTTCCCCAAGCTCCAGGTGCTCTACGACGTGTACGGCCGGACCGACCGCCGGGAGAGCGACCTCGAACACCTCGCGGGCTACCGGGGCTCGCGCCCGGTCCGCGTGGGCAACGCCGCCTCGGACCAGCTGCAGCTCGACGTCTACGGCGAGGTCATCGATGCCGCGTGGACGTTCGTGGATCAGGGCGGATCCCTCGATTCCGCCGAGGCGCGCCTGATCGCCGGTCTCGGGGAGACGGTCCTGCGTTCGTGGCGACAGCCCGACAACGGGATGTGGGAGGTTCGCGGACCGCGCCGCCACTTCACCCAGTCCAAGGCCATGTGCTGGGTCGCCCTCGACCGTCTCCTGCGCCTGCAGGAACGGGGCGTGCTCACGCTGTCGCGGTCACGCGCGGTGATCGAGCGCGAGATGCGGGCCATCCGGGACGCGATCGAATCCCATGGATGGAACGATCGGCTGGGAAGCTACGTCGCGTGGTTCGGGGGCGAGGACGTCGATGCGGCCCTCCTCCTCCTGGGGATCGAGGGATACGAGGATCCGGGGAGCGAGAGGATGCGGGGCACGATGCGGTGCGTCCGCGATCGCCTGGAGATCGACGGCCTCCTCTACCGGTATGGGTACGACGACCACCTTCCCGGCCGCGAGGGCGCGTTCGGCATCTGCGAGTTCTGGGAGGCGGAGCTGCTGGCGCGGCAGGGACGGATCGACGAGGCCGTGCGCAGCTTCGAGCACGCCGCCGACTTCGCCAACGACGTCGGACTGTTCTCCGAAGAGATCGACCCGGAGTCCGGTGAGCTCCTGGGCAACCTCCCTCAGGCCTTCACCCACCTCGGCCTCGTCAGCGCGGCGAACCAGATCGCCCGCTCCCGTGGCCGCCCGCCGGAGCACAAGGCGCGGACGCCACGGACCACCGAGGCCGAGACGGAGGATCGGCCGAGGGAGGCCGCCGTCGTCCCGGATGGGGCAGCGCAGCCATGAACCTGATGGACGTGCTCGTCTGGGGAGGCATCGCGACGGTGGTGATGACCGCGGTCCTCGAGGGCGCCATGTACGTCGGCTGGACCCGCATGAGCCTTCCCTTCATCCTCGGCACGATCTTCACGGGGGACCGCCGCAAGGCCGCCTTCCTGGGCGCGGGGATACACCTCGTCAACGGGTACGCGTTCGCGTTCGGCTACGCCGCGGCCTTCCAGAGCCTGCACGCCGCCTCGTGGTGGATCGGCACGCTACTGGGAGCGGCCCACGCGACCGTGGTGCTGGTGCTGATGCCCTACCTGCCGTCCGTGCATCCACGCATGGCGACCGAGCATGACGGCCCGGGAGCGCGTCGCGCGCTGCAGCCGCCCGGCTTCTTCGCACTCAACTACGGGCACCGGACCCCGCTGTTCGGCCTGGTGTCGCACCTCATCTATGGAGCGATCATCGGCACGTTCTACCACGTGGTCTGAGCGGGTGACGACGCGAGTCGGGCAGCTGCTGGCGTAGGTCGGCGCCCCCCACTTCCCGACCCCGTCTTCGTCAGAGGCCTCGCCGCGCGTAGTTCGCGTAGAACCGGTCCCGTCCCACGACCCCGGCCGCGATCACGATCAGGAACGCGAGGGTGACGCCCGCCCTGCTCACCGATACCGGGGCGACGCCAGCCGCGCCGAGCCACAGCAGGGCGCTCGACAACAGCCCGGCCCCGAGCAGGCCCACGCGCCACCGTGCGACCCGGTCCGAGTCCGCGTGCGGATTGAGGCCGGCGTCCACCAGTTCGTGCGCGGCGCGGCGGCGCGCCCGCCACGCCGCTTCCGCCCCCAGCTCGACCGCGAGCGCGACCACGCCCACCGCGACCAGCGCCCGCACCACGCCCGCCGCCTGGGTGCCGCCCGTCGAGGAGGTGGCCGAACCGAGCGCGAAGGCCGCCGCCAGCGCGCCCGACGAAGCCGCCGTGAGGAAGAACGACGCGGTGGTGAGCCGCGTGTCCCACGCGGGCACCGTGCGCAGCCGGTACACCCGGGCCATGGCGTACACGAGCCCCGCCCCGGCGAGGGCGGTGAGCACGCTCGCCCCCGCCGCCAGCGCCGGCGACCGGGCACCCCGCGCCAGCACCGTGACGGCCCAGCCCACGATGAACGCGCCGCCGAGCGCCACCTCGCGGCTCAGCCACGAGGTGCGCAGGTTGCCCAGCGCGCGCCAGGCGTTGCGCGGCGTGCCCAGGTGCAGGAGCGCGGCCAGCCCGGCAGCGAGCATCAGCGCGCCCGCGAGCAGGAGGGGGCCCCGCAGCCAGGCGTCGCCCCCGGAAACGGCCCACCCGGCCATGGCCTGGGCCCAGAACAGGCCCACCGCCGTCTGGCCGAGTACCGTGAAGGCGACCAGGGAGCGCGCCTTCATCCCCGCACCTCCTCCCGGTTGGCGACGCGCCCGGCCCCGTCGGCACCCCGGGGCGCGGTCAGATACAGCGCGGGCCGCGTCACCTCCCGCTCCGGCAGCGGATGCACCGCCGCCGGCCCGTAGCGCGCCTCGAGCTCCGCGGCGTCACCGAAGTCCAGCGCCCGCAGGGGGCAGGCGGCGACGCAGGTGGGCGGGCGGCCACGGTCCAACTCGTCGACGCAGAAGTCGCACTTGGTCATGTGCCCGGCGTCGGCTTCGTACTGGGGCGCGCCGTACGGACAGGCCCACTCGCAGTAGCGGCAGCCCATGCAGCGCCCGGCGTCCAGCAGCACGACGCCGTCGTCGCGCTGGGTGATGGCCCCGGTGGGGCACACCTCCAGGCAGATCGGGCGCTCGCAGTGGTTGCACGCCACGGACAGGTGGTAGGCGAAGACGTCCTGCTCCCAGGCGGCGCCGCGGCGGGTCCAGCCGCCGCCCGTCACCTCGTAGACGCGCCGCCAGCGCACGCCCAGGGGCGAGCCCTGCCTGTCCTTGCACGCCACCTGGCACGCCTTGCAGCCGGAGCAGGCGGAGGCATCGAAGTGGAAGGCCCAGCGCGTCACGACCCGGCCTCCCGTTCCACCTGCACCATCACGGTGTGCTGGGCGGTGCCGTGCGCCAGCGGCGTCCACCGCTCGGAGGTGAGCACGTTGACCGATCCCCCCCGGTCCACGCCCTTCTCGTCGGGTGACCACCAGGCACCCTGCGGGACGTCCACCACCCCGGGCATGATGCGGTTCGTCACACGGCAGGGGATCACGATCGCGCCCCGGTCGTTGAACACGCGCACCTCGTCTCCGTCCCGGATGCCGCGCTCCCTGGCGTCCAGCTCGTTGAGGAACGCGCGCTGCGGGAACGCCTCGGCCAGCCAGTCGTTGTTGGCGTGGGTGGAGTGCACGCGCGCCATGGTGTGGTGTCCGATGGCCTGGAGCGGGTACGCCGCGGCCTCGGGGCCGAAGGGGCTCTCCCACTCCTGCTGGTACTTCGGCACGGCGGGGATCTCGGGGTCGTCCATGTCGTGGAGCTGCTTCGAGAAGATCTCGATCTTCCCGGACGGGGTCGGCAGTGGATGCCTCTCCGGATCCTCCCGGAAGTCGACGAACGCCACCGCCGGAGTGCCCACGGGTCGGCTGTGCACGCCACGGTTGCCGGCTGCCAGCGCATCGAGCGAAGGGAGGTCGGGGAAGCGCGTCGCGCGGTATCGATCCAGCGCCCACGCGACCCATCCCCGCTCGTCCCGCCCCTCGGTGTAGGCGTCACCGATGCCGAGCCGCTCCGCGACACCCGCGCAGATGGCGTAGTCGCTCCGGCTCTCCCCCAGCGGCGGCACCAGGGGCGGCATGAGGAGCACTTCGTCGCCGTACTTCCAGCCGTCCTCAACCCCCCACGTCTCGAACTGCGTGCACGCCGGTAGCACCAGGTCGGCGAAGCGGCCGGTGGGCGTGAGGAAGTTGTCTTGCACGGCGATGAACTCCACCCGCGACTCGTCGGCCAGGATCTTGGCCGTGCGGTTGATGTTGGCGTGCTGGTTCACCAGAGCGTTGCTGGCCACCGCCCAGATGAGCTTGATGTCGCTCGGCAGCCGCCGGTCCGGGTCCGGGGCGACCTCGCCGCCCACGCCGCCGGAGTCCCGAACGGTGCGTCCGTCAGGCACGCTCCCGTCCAACACGACGCCGTCGGCGGCGCCGAGCTCGCGGCCGCGCAGCACCGCCTCCGTCCACAGGAACACCGGGATGGCCGCACCCACGGGGTTGTCGCCCGCCGGGAAGAGGTTCCAGAAGGGCCCGCCGTCCGGCGCCTGGAGCGCCAAACCGCCGGCCCACCCCCCGGGGACGCCGACGTTCCCGGTGATGGCCGCGAGCACACAGGCGGCGCGTACCGCCTGCTCTCCGTACGCCCGCCGCTGCATGCCGTAGCCCTGGTAGAGCATGGCCGGCTTCGTCGTGGCGTACTCGCGGGCGATCCGCGCGATGGTCTCGGCGGGCACGCCCGTGATCGGCTCGGCCCACCGGGGCGTCTTCGGCACCCCGTCGCGCGCGCCGAGGATGTGGTCACGGTAGCTCTCGGCGCCCTCGCAACCGGCGGGCATCTGCGTGTCGTCGAAGCCCATGCAGTGCGTGCGCACGAAGGCGTCGTCGTGCAACCCCTCCGTGATCATCACGTGTGCCATGGCGCTCATCATGGCCACGTCGGTACCCGGCCGGATCGGCACCCACTCGTCCGCCAGCGCCACCGCGCTCATGCTCATGCGCGGGTCCACGCACACGACGCGCGCACCGCGCTCGCGGGCCAGCTTCACGAACCAGTCGCTGTTGGTGCCGTCCCGCATCTCGGCGGGGTTCCAGCTCCACATCAGGATGTACTTCGAGTTCAGCCAGTCCTGGCGCTGGTTGCCGGTCTCCAGCGTGCCGTACACGGTGGGCGTCGCCACGTTGATCGCGCCCCACGAGTAACTGTTCCAGATGCCCAGACAGCCACCGTACAGGTTCAGCAGCCTGCGCGCGGTCTGCGATCCGTTCGTCTGGTTGTAGCTCCCCGTCCCGTAGGGCACGAACAGCGCGCCGTTGCCCCAGGTGTCGCGCACCCGCCGGATCTCATCCGCCAGCAGGTCCAGCGCCTCGTCCCAGGAGATGCGCTCGAAGCGCCCCTCGCCCCGCCGCCCTACCCGCCGCAGCGGCCAGCGCAGCCGGTCCGGGTGGTATTGCCGGCGCAGGTACGCCCGCCCACGCGTGCAGGCCCGCAGCTGCGGGTCCGCCACGGCGTCGGGTCGGTCGTCGGTCTCCAGCCGCGTGATGACGCCGTCCCGCACGTGGGCCTGCAGCAGGCAGCGCCCGCCGCAGTTGTGCGCCGGACACCCCACGCGCACGATGCGCTCGCTGGACGTCGTGGCCCCCACCACGCTCGGCCGCTTCATTTCCCCTCGATCCACCCGGCCACGTCGGCGATCAGCCGATCGCTCACGTTCTGGTAGGAATGATCGGTCTGATAGACGATGAAGCGCACTCGTCCCTCACGGTCGTTGGCACGGAGCTTTCGATAGAGCGGCAGGAGGTGGTCCTCCATGCTCACTTCCCGATCGTCCAGACCGCCGGTCATGAGGACGTCGGTGTCCGAGAGTCCCTCCGCCTGATCGAGGATCGAGAAGAAGGCCTGGTTCTCGAGCAGCTCCCCGAACGGGGCCGCAAAGGCGAAGTCGACGGGTCCTGCGGGTTTCCTGATGGACTGGAAGAAGTCCGAGTACGCCTTCCGAAGATCGGGATTCGCGCGGGCCAGTCGGGCGAGGACGCCCAGATCGCCTCCGGAGATCGAGATGACCCGCCCGACCTCCGGGTGGTGGGCCGCATACAGCATGGACATGTGGCCGCCGTAGCTGTGGCCGCCCAACACGATGCCCGCCGGATCGATGTGGTACTTCGCGACCATGTCGCTCGACGAAAGGAACGCCAACGCGGCGCCGATATCCTCCTGCGAGTTCATCAACCCCTGCTTCCCCTCGCTCTCGAAGCACCCCCTGAAATCGAACATGAAGACGTTGATGCCTCGCCCCGACAGGGCCTCGCCGATACCCCACGGGTCCCCAGACTCGAAGAAGGCCTGGGTGAAGACGAGCGTCTGCGGGTGGGCCGCGTCCGCCGCGTAGAAGCATCCGACGAGTTTCGACCCGTGGCTGTCGAAGGTCAGGCGGTCGCAGTCCCGGCGCGGCGGGCCGGGTTGCGCGAGGGCAAGCGCGAGGAGCGTGACGAGAACGGTCGTCATGGCGCGACGGGCAGCGGGAAGCGCGGAGGGAGGGTCTCCGGATGCCCCGGAGCTGAACGGATCGTAGGCAGCGCGTCGGGCGGCGGCAAGCGAAGGCAGCCCCTACGGCGTCCAGCCCAGCTGAACGAACAGGCTCGCGCCGGCGAAGGACGACCCCGCGTTCAGGTCGGCGAAGACCTGGAGCCCCAGTCCCACGACCGAGCTCTCCACCGCGGCCTCCGCCATGAGCGGGAAGCCGACGATGCCACAGCCATCCCTTCCCGGGTCGTCGGGGCAATCGTGGAAGTCCACCCAGGCGAGGCCCCCCGCCACGGTGGCGTGCCCCCAGGACGCGATGCCGGACCGACCGTAGAGCAACCCGAAGTCCCCCACCGAGCCGTCACCTCCGTCGGGGAAGCTCTTGAACTCGGACAAGCCGAGCACGCGGAGCCCCAGGTAGTGCGGGCGCCGCTGGTAGCTCACCTGCGCGAGCAGGCCCAGCCCCTCCTCGACGCCCCCGCCCGTTCCGTCGGCGAGTCCGAGGTCGAGCCAGACGCGGGTGCGGCTCGGGGCTTCCTGGCCCGCGGCCGCGCCGGCGCCGACTCCGAGCGCGGCGGCCGCCAGGAGGGCCCAGGTGAGGAGGCCCAGGTCGAGGGGGAACGTCGGGGTGGAGCGACGGGACACTGCGACCTCCGGCTGGAGCCCCGGGTCGGGCGTGTCGGAGGGTCCCCGGGTTCGCGGCCCCATACGATACCACGGGCCGACGCTTTCATCCCTTGGAGACCAGCACGGCACCAAAGCGGAGGCCCCGCGGGTCGAAACCCACGGGGCCGCCTTCTCCCTCGCCGCGGCCGGGAGCCCTGGGGGGGGCCAGAGGTGCTCAGCTCCCCGGCTCGCGGCTCGTCGCCACCACCGCGTCGGACCAACGCACGATCTCCTCGACGAACGCGCGGGCCATGGCCACGAGGTCGGTGGGATCCGCGACGGCGTCGCCCGCCAGCGGCTCGACGCGGGCCAGGCTGACCACGGCCTTGTCGTACGTGCTATCGGCGGCGACGGCCGCCCGGTACGCCTCTGCGGCGGCGGCGGTGTGGCCGCTCCGCTCGAGGGCGACCCCCAGGTTGTTCTGGACGACCGCCGAGGCGGGCTTCAGCTCGCTGGCCCGGGCCAGCGCGGGCAGCGCCTCCTCGTAACGGCCCTGCCGGATCAACAGCAGGCCGAGGTTGTTCATGGCCCACGTGTCGCTCTCGTTGAGCGCCAGCGCGTGCCGGTAGGACTCGATGGCGTCGTCGCCCCGGCCCAGGTCCGCCTGCGCGTTGCCCAGCACACGCCAACCGTCGTCCGAGACCGGGTCCACGTCCACCGCGTGCTCCAGGTGCGTCAGGGCGTCCTCCGGGCGCCCCTCCTCGAGGAGCACGCGCCCCAGGTTGATCCGCGCCTTCACGTTGTCGGGTTGGAGCTCCACCGCCTTGTCGAGCGCCTGCTCCGCGCTCGCGACCTGGCCCGACTTCCAGGCCGACAGCCCGAGCATGTAGTGGCCCCACACGTTCTCCGGCTTCCGATCGACGTACGTCTGGAACCGGCGCGTCGCCTCCACGTAGTCGCGATCCCTGAAGGCCGTCTCGGCTTCCTGGTAGGTGACGGGCTTCTCGGGGGCCGGCGGCAGCACCGCCGCGGCGGTCGCGCCGCTGTCCGCGACGGGCCGCGCGGGTGTCGCCGACGCGGGCTTCGCCTGCGCCGTGGCCACGGCGCCGGACCCACGGGTCGCCTTCGCCGCCTGCTTCGAGCCGCTCTCCTTCCCACCGCACGCCGCCGCGCCGAGCGCGACGGCCGTCGCGGCCGCGAGTAGCGTGGCTCGTCTCCCGCCCCACAGGATGATGGAATGCCTCGACATGGATCCCTCCTCTTCCGGTGCGCCCTCGGGCGCCGTCCGCATGAACTCGACGGCTTCCCTGAGGGCAAGCGTCCGGCCAGGCGAGGGGGAAGCATGGCAAAGCACGCAAATCGCTGTCCGACTTGTGGTTGCGCGACCACCCCGAGTGAGGCACAGCGGCCCGTTCGTGTCCGTACGGACACGTATGCGAGGGAAGAATGTGTCCTGGCGGACACGGACCGGGAGATCGCCCGGCGCCTCCCTCAGTCCCTGCGGATGCCGAGCCGCCGCATGATCTTGAGGAGGCTGGCGTGGTCGGCCAGCGCGAGGTCCTCGGCCGTACGGGTGATGTGCCAGTCGTTGCGGTGCAGCGCCGCCAGCAGGATCTCGCGCTCCGCGTCGGCCTTGAGCTCCTGGTAGGTGCGGGGCGCGGCGTCGGCCGGGCTCGACGCTTCGCCCCGGATCTCCGGCGGGACGTCGCCGGTGCGAATCACCTCGTTCTCGGTGGCGATGACGAGCCGCTCTACGATGTTGCGCAGCTCGCGCACGTTGTTCCTGCGCCAGTGGTAGGCCGACAGGATGCGCAGCCCGTCCGCGTCGATCGACTTCCGGCGCACGCCGAAGCGCTCGCAGATGGCAGCCAGGAAGTGGTCCACCAGGAGGGGGATGTCGGAAGGGCGATCGCGCAGGGGCGGCACCCTCAGGACATGGACGTTGAGTCGGTAGAGCAGGTCCTGGCGAAAGCGCCCCGCGTCCACGTCCGCCTCCAGGTCGCGGTGCGTGGCGGCCACGACGCGCGCGTCCACGGAGATCGGGCGCTCGCCCCCGAGGCGCGTGAGCTCGCGGCTCTCGATCACGCGCAGGAGCTTGGCCTGCGCGGCCAGCGGCAGCTCGCCGATCTCGTCCAGGAACAGCGTTCCGTGCTCGGCCTGCTCGAACGCGCCCCGGCGCATCCGGTCCGCCCCCGTGAACGCGCCCCGCTCGTGGCCGAACAGCTCGCTCTCCACGAGCGTCTCGGGAAGCGCCGCGCAGTTGACGGGCACGAAAGGCGCCCCCGCGCCGCCGGCGAGGGCGTGCAGGTCACGCGCCACCAGCTCCTTGCCCGACCCGCTCTCCCCGAGGACGAGGACGGGGCTGGGGATCGGCGCCACGCGGCGCATCTCCTCCCGGAGCCGCTGCATCGCGGGGCTCGCGCCGACCAGCGACGATTCGGCGTCGACGCGGGCGCGCAGCGCCCTCACCTCGGAGGCCAGGCGCCCGCGCTCGAGGGCCGTACGCACCTCGTGCAGGACCCGCTGCATCGACTCCGACTTGTCGATGAAGCCGTAGGCCCCGAGCCGGATCGCCTGCGCACACCGGTCGAAGTCGCCCGTGCCCGTATAGACGATGACCGGTACGTCGCGCTCGCGCTCGCGCATCCCGCGCAGGACGTCGAAGCCGTCGACGCCGGGCATCTCCAGGTCGAGGATGAC
>Ga0315556_1001276_pt1 | contig 15307 bp, 12 predicted proteins | sample SalMarSW160310MG_FD_202112 | JGI IMG/M metagenome (GOLD analysis project Ga0315556, IMG submission 202112) | Salt marsh sediment microbial communities from the Plum Island Ecosystem LTER, Massachusetts, United States - Salt Marsh Sediment SW1603-10 ...
GGGCCAGCACGCCTCCGCGAGGCCCGCGCAGGCCTCATGGGGATCACGTGGCAAGGGCCGGGTCGGGAAGGGAGGGGCGCCCCGTTGCGCGCCCCTCCCTTCGTGTGGAGCGTTCGTTCGGCCCGCGCCTCAGTTCTTCGGTAGGCCCTTGAGCTGGTCGGCCAGGATCTCGTTGGCCGTGGCGTTGGCGGTCTTCAGGGTGTCGGCGACCGGCGCGCCGTCCATGATGGCGGCCATGTCGCTGGCGACCTCGTCGCGCACGAAGTCGTAGCCGGGCACCGGCGGCTCGGCGATGCCGTAGGGCAACAGGTCGAAGGCCGTCTTGTAGGCCGGGTGGGCGTCGAAGTAGTCGGTGAGCTCGTTGGCCACGCTCTTGCGCACCGGGAAGTACTCGCTCGCCTTGGCCCACTGAGCCTGCACCGTGGGGCTGGTGTAGTACTTGATGAAGATCCAGGACGCCAGGTTGGCCTCCTTGGAGTGGCCGGTGGGGATGCTGACGCTGGCGCCGTAGATGTTCATGACCGGGTCGGGCGTGGTGTGGGGGATGGCGGCGACGCTCCAGGAGAACTTGGCGCCCTCGTCGACGGCACTCTTGTAGAAGGGCAACCCCGAGGAGGAGCCGATGGTGAACAACGTGCGGCCCGCGCCGAAGTCGGTCTGGTCCCCGTAGTTCTCGGTGACGATGGTCGCGCACTTCTCGTTGAACAGGCCCTGCAGGAACGTCATCGCCTGGTTCGCTGCCTTGGAGTCGTAGGTGAAGCGGTTGGCGGCGTCATCGAAGATGTTGCCGCCGAAGGCGAACGTCCAACTCGCGAAGCGGCTGGCGTCGATGGACAGCTCGTAGCCGATGGCGCCACTGGTGGTGGCTCTCCCATAGGGATTCTTGGTGGCGGCGCAGGCGGCCTGCTGGAACTGCTGCGGGGTGACGGGAGGCCCGTCGAAGTCGATCTTGCCGGCCGAGCGCAGCTCCTTCAGCCAGTCGATGTTGTAGTACAGGACCTCCATCGAGCGGTTCGGCGGGAAGCCATAGCGCGCGCCGCCGAAGCTGGGGAAGACGTCGGCGTTGAAGAAGCCCGGGAAGAAGTCGGCCTTGTCGGCGGCGCTGAGGCCCCACTTGGGCGAGTCCACCAACGGCCGCATGTCGGTGACGCCGTTGCCGAGCGCGTAGGTGGCCGATTGGTTCTGGTAGGCGACGACGATGTTGGGGGCGTCCGCGGTGTCGAGAACGGGCAGCATCTTCCGGAAGATGTCGTTGTAGCCGCCCTGATACTCGGCCTTGACGGTGATGTGGTACGGGTTCGAGCTGTTGAACGCCGCGACGATCTGCTGCAGCACCGTTTCGCGGTCGAGCGTGTGCTGGTGCCAGAAGGTGATGGTCTGGCCGCTGGGGTCGACGTTCTCGTAGTCGCCCTGGGCGGACGCCGTGGCCAGCGTCGCGAACAGCAACGCGGCCCCCAATAGGACGAGCGGACCTCGCTTCATACGTACTCCCTTCCCTCCTGAGGAATGGCGATCATCCCTTCAGCCCCGAGGTGGCGAACCCCTCGGTGAACTGACGCTGGGTGAAGAAGTAGACGACCATGACGGGCAGGATGGTGATCACCGCGCCCGCCATGAGGTAGTGCGTCTGCGGGCCCGCCTCGGTGATGAAGGTGTACAGCCCCACCCCGAGCGGGCGCCAGGTGGGCGTGGTCGTGACCAGCAGCGGCCACAGGAACTCGTTCCAGGTACGGACGAAGGTGAGCAGAGCGGCGGTCATCATGACCGGGCGGCTCATCGGCACCACCACCGCGGTCAGGAAGCGAAGATGCCCGGCGCCGTCGATGCGCGCGGCGTCCCACAGCTCGTCGGGGATGCCCTGGAAGAACTGCCGGAACAAGAAGATGATGAACGCCGTCGACAGGAACGGCACCGTCAACGCCGGCAGCTTGTTGATCCAGGAACCCCAGGGGATGATGTCGCCCCGGATCAGCAGGAAGTTGGGGATGAAGGTGACCGTGCTGGGGATCATCAGCGTGGTGAGCAGCACCATGAAGATGATCTCCCGCCCGGGGAACTGGATCTTGGCGAAGGCGTAGCCCGCCAGCGTGCAGGTGACCAGCACCCCCAGGATCACGATGGCGCTGATGACCACGCTGTTGCGGAAATACAGCGCGAAATCGGCCTCGGTCCAGGCCCGCTGGTAGTTGACCCACTGAGGATGGGCGGGCACCAGGCGCCGGTTGATGGTCTCGCCGAGCGTCATCAGCGAGGTCGAGGCCATGTAGAAGAACGGCGTGAACGAGACCAGCGCGCCCACCAGCAGCAGGAAGTAGACGGGCAGTTGGGAGAGCCTGAACTCGAAGGGCTCGCTGCCGGCACGGGCCGCCCGGGCGCCGATCCCGGCGGCCTCGGCGCCGGCCGCGCGCGCGGAGCGGACGGCGTCGGGCGGGAGGCTAGCCACGGAACACGCTCCTGCCGAAGAAGCGGCTCTGGTAGAGCGTGAGGATCAGGATGATGGCGAACAACACCACCGACTGGGCCGCCGCCAGGCTCCAGTTGTTGCGCTTGTAGAAGGTGTCGAAGATCACGATGCTGGCCGTATCGACGGCGTCCCGCACCGCCAGCTGGCGCATGACATAGATGTGGGTGAAGGCCTGGAAGGTGCCGATGAAGCCGAGCACGGTCAGGTAGAACGTCACCGGCGACAACAGCGGCACGGTGATGTGGCGGAAGCTCTGGATGCGGTTGGCACCGTCGATGGCGGCGGCCTCGTAGAGATCCTGGGGGATGTTTCCCAGGCCCGCCAGGAAGATCACGGCGTTGTAGCCCGTGAAGGTCCAGATGCCGAACAAGATGATGGTCACCAGCGCCAGGCTCGGGCCCGCCCAGAAACCCGTGATGTGCTCGACGCCCAGGCGGTGCAACACGCCGCCGAAGAGCACCTCGGTGACGGGTTTGGTCTCGAACAGCCAGCGCTGCGGCGGGATATGCAGCCACGACAGCACCGTGTTGGCGAGGAACTCGGGACGGGGGCTGAAGATGGCTCGGAAGACCGCGGCGCCGGCAACAGCGGGTGCGACGTACGGCAGGAAGTAGAGCATCCGGAAGAACTCGCGCCCGCGGATGCGCTGGAACAGCAGGCTGGCGAGCACCAGCGCCAGGGCGATCTGGATGGGCACCGAACCGAAACCGTAGTAGACGGTCCTCACCAGTCCCTGCAGGAACGCACGGTCGCCACCGTGGGCCATCAACTGCCAGCCCAGAGCGACGCTCACGCCGCTTGCCAGCAACAGCAGGGCCCCTCCCGCCTGCAGGTAGCGCCGCGTCTCAGGCCGACCGCCGCGGAAGGCGTCGGTCCACAACCAGTGCGCCACCAGCACGAGCAACAGGCCCCCGAAGAAGGCCAGGACCCCGCCGGCGTGCCCGAGGGTACGGGCGTAGTTCGATAGACCGACGAACGCACCCTGGCGAACCCGCCAGCTGTACAGGCTCATGTAGACGGCATAGGCGATAGGGAAGAGGCCGAAGATCCCGATGATCACCACGGCCGGAAGGATGAACGCATAACCGGTCATCCACTCGCGCCACACCCGCTTGGGGAGGCGCTCGCGTGGACCGGTGTTGACCGTCACGGCCGCTTCACCACCTCAAGTATAGGTGCCCGGGCCGCCACCGACACGGGCAGCTGTCCCGCCGCGAGGACACGCTGCCCGGACGGTAGAGTGCAGCGTGTCCGATGGGTACGAGATCGAGGTACTGGAGGGTCTTCAGCCGTTCGCGCGGGCGGAGGCGGAGGCTGCCCGAGCGACCGTCGTGGCTGAACACGCCGACGGACTCACGGTTCGCGCTCCGGATGCCGAGGCGCTGTTGGGGATGAGGCTCGCGACCGCCGTGTACCGCCGCCTGCACTTCGAGGTGCCGCGCCCCAAGGCGCTCCTGGGCGACCGCCACTTCAGGCGCTTGCTCGCCGCAGTGAGCGACGTCGCGCGGCGCGGCCCCTTCCGGGGATTCCGTTTCGCCGCTGCCGGGGCCGACTCGACCGTCTTCCGGCGTCTGGCGGACGCCCTCCAGGAGGCCACCGGTCTGCCGTTCGACGCAGCGGAGGGCGAGCTGCTCCTGAGGGTGCGGCCGGTGCCGGACGGGGAAGGCTGGGAGGTGCTGGTGCGGTTGACCCCGCGCCCACTGTCGGCACGCAGCTGGCGCGTGTGCAACCGTGCCGGTGGCCTCAACGCCACGCTGGCCGCCGCCATGGTGGCCGAAGCCGGGGTGCGCCCCGGCGATCGCTTCCTGAACCTGATGTGCGGCTCGGGCACGCTGCTGGTCGAGCGCTACCTGGCGGGCCCCGCGGTCGAGCTCACGGGCCTCGACGTGGACGGCGAGGCGCTCGCCTGCGCGCGCGCCAACCTGGAAGCGGCCGGTGCCGCCGGAGCGTGCCGCCTGGTGCGCGCCGACGTGCGCGCCGCGCCGCTCGACGACGGGGCGTACGACGTGATCGTGGCGGATCTTCCGTGGGGGGACGCGGTGGGCAGCCACGCCGACAATCGCTCGCTCCACCCGGCGGTACTGGAGACGATCGACCGCCTGGCCGCCCCCGGAGCGCGCGTGGTGCTGCTGAACCACGAGCTCAAGCTCTTCCGGCGCCTGCTGGCGGAGCCGTCGCGCTGGCGGGTGGAGTCGGAGCGGAGGGTGGAGCATGGCGGCCACTTCCCGCACCTCTACCGGCTCCGGCTCGACGCGCCGGGAGCGGGGTCATGAGCCGCGCATCGCGCGCCCCTCACGCGGCGGAGTCGCCGACAGACGCGTGATAGACTCGCCGCGTGAAGAACGGTCGGCGCGCTCAGGGGCCGCACCCGCGGTCTAGATCGGAACGGTCGTGAGCCGTCTGTCGCGCATCCGGCCGGGGTGGTACCTGCTCCTCGCGCTGGCGCTCTATGCCCTGGTGACGACCGTGCTGCTCAGCAGCAGTCGGGCCGAGATCGGGCGGTTGCGGGCGCATCCGGCCGCGGCCGCGGCCGCGCCGGCGCCCGTTGCGGCGCCCGCGAGCACGGCGAGCACCGCTCGATCCTCGTCGGGCCCGAGCGGAGGCGCGACCGCGCCGGCAGGGCTGTGGTTCCCGTTGCCGGGCGCCGGCGTTCCCAAGGACGCCAACGATCTGCCCGGAGCGCAGCGCCCGTACCGCCACGGCGTCAGCCAGGGGTTCGACTTCGTCGACGGCGACGCGGGCATCCCCATCGCCTACGGGCAGCCGGTCATCGCCGCCGCCGGCGGCGAGATCGTGCGGGCCGACACCAACTACGTGGAGATGACGCAGGAAGAGTGGAAGCAGCTCCTGGCGCAGGTCGGGAGCGGGGGGGCGGACGCCAGCCAGCTCGACAAGTTGCGGGGGCGGCAGGTGTGGGAGCGCCTCCCGGACGGCCGCGTGCTGCGCTACGGGTTCCTCTCCGGCGTCCGTGACGGCATCACCACCGGCATCCGGGTCTACCGCGGCGAGGTGATCGGCTACGTCGGCAACTCCGGCACCGGGGACGGCGTCGCCGGGACCAGTCTCCACCCGCGGCTGCACTTCGAGATCTGGCAGGGCGATCAGTTCTTCGGTGAGGGCCTGAAGCCCGATGAGGTCCGCATGCAGGCAGCTTCGCTGTTCGTGGGGCCCTAGCGTCGTGTCTGACGACCCGAACTCCCGAGCGCCGGAGGGCCAGCGCGTCACCGCCGTGGAAGTGGTATGGCGCAACGTGTGGGTGCGGGCCTGCAGCTACGTGGCGCTGGCCGCCTTCATCGTCTACGCGCTGTGGCGACTTCGAAACGGCTACGCCTTCGCGCTGCAGGTCGGGGTCGTCGGGTTCATCATCGCCTACATCCTCAACCCCGTGGTGGAGGCGCTCGAGCGCCTCCGCATCCGGCGCCCGGTGGCCGTGGTCATCGTGTTCTTCCTGTTGCTGAACCTGGTGGTGCTGGGCTCGGTGCTCGTGAGCCAGGTGGTCACCGAGATGGGGCGCTTCGTCAGCCTGGTGCCCAAGGCCATCGACAACCTGACCTCGCTGTCGACCCACGTACAGGCGTGGTTGGCCGGCGTGATGACCAACCTGCCCGACGCCATCTCCAGTCGCCTGGGGGTACCCGCCAACCAGACCCAGCTGAGCCAGCAGATCCGTCAGGAGCTGGTGAACTTCACCACGCAGCTCGCGCAGAGCCTCAACCGGCTGTTGCAGCACATCATCGCCGGCGGTCCCAGCCTGTTGGTCTCGGGTGCCACCGCGGTCATCTCCACCACCTTCCAGGTGGTGCTCATCTTCATCGCCAGCGCCTACTTCCTGTACGACTTCCCGCGCTTCACCTCCAACTTCCACCGCTTCGTGCCGGTGCGCTGGCGGCCCCTCTACGAAGACCTGACGGAGAAGGCCGATCGCGCGGTCGGCGGCTACCTGCGCGGCCAGGTACTCATCACGCTGACGCTGGGCATCCTCATCTGGCTGGGGCTGACGATCATCGGCGTGCCACTCGCCACCGCGATCAGCTTCCTGGCCGCCATCTTCAACCTGGTGCCGTACCTGGGGCCGATCATCGGAGTGCTTCCCGCGGTGCTCCTGGGATTGACCGTCAGTCCGCTGACCAGCGTGCTGGCGATCGTGGTGTTCCTGCTGGCCAACCAGCTCGAGGGGCACGTGCTGTCGCCGTTGATCCTGTCGCGGTCCACCAACCTCCACCCCGTCACCGTGTTGCTGGCCATCATGGCCGGTCTGGGGCTGTTCGGGCTGGTGGGAGCGCTGCTCGCGGTCCCGTTGGTGGCCTTGCTCAAGGTGGTGCTGGAGGAGTACCTGTTGACGCGCCCGGCCTACGCCACGGTTCCGCCCCCGCTGTCCGAGGGCTCGGACCGCGCGACGCCCGATGGGGACGGCTAGGCGCCCGCGGGAGCGGACGGTCGGCGGCGCGAGCCGGATGAGGGCCTCGTTGTCCGTTCGGTGGATGCACGCTCTGGCGGCGACGGCGTCGAGGTGGGGTGCCGGCGCCGCGTACGTGATCGGCAACCACGTGCAGGACGCGGAGCCAGCACCGGCGCGATGTCCCGATTTTCGCGTGCGGCGCTTCCGACGCGCGATAGACTACCTCACGTGGCACGGCGAGGCAACAGCAAACGCACCAAGAAGCGCGTCCAGCTCGATCTGGAGGCCATCGGTCTGGTGTTGCTCGCCGGCGGCATCTTCGTGCTCGGGGTGGTCCTACCCGGGTTGCCGACCGGACAGCTGGGGCGCGGGGTCGGGAGTGCACTGACCGGGCGCTTCGGTTGGGGCGCCTATGCACTGCCGCTGCCGCTGCTGGGTCTGGGCGGGCTGTTCCTGTTGCGCCGCAGCCCTCGCTGGTGGCCGCGTCTGCTCGCCGGCTACGTTCTGTTCGCCGCGGGCGCCTGGGGCGTGGTCGTCGCGGTCGCCGCCGCCCACACGGGACGGTACGGGTCGGCGCTGCGCGCTTCGCTGACCGGCGCCTGGGGCGCGCTGGCGGTGGTCCCCGCCCTCTTCGTGGCCTCCGTGGGCCTCGATCTCGTTCTGGGGCGGGCGCCCACCTTCCTCACCCGCTCGTTCCTCCTGGCGGTGGTGAAGGCGGTTCGCGGTCTCGGAAAGGGACTGTGGCGGGCGCGCCGTAAGGCGAAGGAACGCGCGGCCTTCCGCGCCGATGTGGCGCAGGTGCGCAAGGCGCTCCAGGAGCTCGACGCGGACCTACATGCTTTCAGCACCCTGTTCCCCGGTGGCACCGTACTGGAACGTTGGAGAAAGGAAGTGCAGGCTTCAATCCGACGGCTGTCTGGCGCGCCCCAAGCGAATCATCTTAGTGACGCCCGGGCGGATCTGAAGGCCTGGCAGAACGCGGTAGCTGACTTCGCCAAGGACCGGGCCGGCGAGATGATCGAGCTGCTCAAGGCCGAAGGCGCGAGGCCGCCGCAGGACGCCGTCGACGCCGGCGGCGGCGCGGGCGGCAACGGCCGGGCGGTCACGTTCGACGGCTGGGTGCGGGCCATGAAGGCATCGCTCGACGATCCGGTCCGGGGCTCGGCGGCGTCCGCGCGGGCGCTCGATCGGCTGCGCAAGACCCTGGCGCTCGACCTGACCGGGCTCACCGAGCGGCACCGCCGGGTGACGCGCGAACGGGACCTCGATCAGCGGGCCATGAAGGGCATGAGCCCGCGCCAACTGGCCCGCGCCTCGGCCGATCACGGCCGCCGGCTCCAGGAGTACGCGCGTGTCGAAGCGGATGCGGAGCGCCTGGCAGCAGACGCGTCCTGGCTCGATCCGTGGCGCGGCCTGGTGGAGGAGATCGAGGGCGTTCATGACGCCTATCCCGACTTCGAGGAGATCGGCACCCTCGATGACACGCTCGCGCAAGAGCTCGACCGGCAGGGGACCGAGGGCCTGGCGAAGCTGACGGGTTGGCAGAGCGCGCTCGAGGCGGTCGCCGAGCGGGCCGAGACGGCTGCGCAACAGGCGCGGGAGGCCGTTGCCGTCGCGGTGGCGTCGGGAGGGAGCGCAAGCGCAGCGGCCGATGCCGGCATCGCGCCGTCGTCGCCGGAATCCGACGACGTCCCTCCCTGGTCGTCCGACGACCCGTTCCTGGTCGACGAAGCACCGGGGGCCGGTCCTCGGGACCGGCACGACCCGGAGCTCGAGGCCGCCCTGCTCGACGACGGCGTGGAGGCCGCGGAGGGTGCGACGGACGCGCCGGGCGAAGGGGAGACGGCCCAGGCCGACGACGTGCCCGCCTACGGAGGGATCCCGATCCAGGTGCCGCCGTTGACGCTCCTGGACGAGCCGGAGCAGGCGGTGGAGGACCGCGGTGCGCTGGTGCGGGAGCACCGGGAGCGGGTGAAGAAGATCGACGAGACGCTCAACAGCTTCAAGTTGGAGGGGCGGGTGGTGGCGGCGGTGCGCGGTCCGACGGTGACGCGGTTCGAGGTGGAGCCGGCGCCGGGGGAGAAGATCGCGCGGTTCGCCAACCTGTCCGACGACCTGGCGCTGGCGATGGCGGTGGGGAGCGTGCGTATCGAGGCGCCGATCCCCGGCAAGAGCGTGATCGGTCTGGAGGTCCCGAACGCCAACCGGGAGCTGGTGAGCTTCCGGGAGGCGGCGGAGTCGGCGAGCTACCGGCGCACGAAGGCGCGGCTCCCCATCATCCTGGGGAAGTCCATCGACGGCGAGATGGTGGTGGGCGACCTGGCGCGGATGCCGCACCTGTTGATCGCCGGTTCGACCGGTTCGGGCAAGTCGGTGGCCGTGAACACGCTGATCGGCAGCTTGCTCTACCGTTTCCTGCCGACCGAGCTGCGGCTCTTGATGATCGACCCGAAGATGGTGGAGCTGACGCCCTTCGACGGCGTCCCGCACCTGCTGCGCAACGTCGTCACGAACCCCACCGACGCGGCAGGGGTGCTGTTGGGGGCGGTGGCGCACATGGAGCGGCGCTACAAGATGATGTCGAAGCTGGGCGCCAAGAACCTGGATCAGTACAACGAGAAGGCGCGCAACCTGGACCTGCCGGAGCTGCCGTTCATCGTCGTCGTCATTGACGAGCTGGCGGACCTGATGATCACCAGTCCCAAGGAGGTGGAGTCGGCCATCATGCGCCTGGCGCAGATGGCGCGCGCTACCGGCATGCACCTGATCCTGGCGACGCAGCGCCCGAGCGTGGATATCCTGACCAGCCTCATCAAGGTGAACGTGCCGGCGCGTATGGCGTTCGCGGTGTCGAGCAGTCACGACTCGCGCACCATCCTGGACAGCATGGGCGCGGAGCGGCTCATCGGCCTGGGCGACATGCTGTTCTACCAGCCGGGGCTGGTGAAGGCGGTGCGCCTGCAGGGGCCGTTCGTCAGCGAGCGCGAGGTGGGGCGCATGAGCGACTTCCTGCGGCGCGAGTACTTCGACGACGACTTCGTGGAGGCGTACGGCGCCGACTTCGACCCGCCCAGCTCGTTCGAGTCCGACGCCAGCGGCCTGATCGACTGGAACGACGACAAGCTGCGCGTGGCCGCCGAGCTGGTGATCAACGAGGGGCAGGCGAGCGTGTCGCGGCTGCAGCGTCGCCTGCAGGTCGGCCACGCCCGGGCCGGGAAGCTGATGGACTCGCTCGAGGCGCTCGGGGTGGTCGGTCCGCATCAGGGCAGCAAACCGCGCGAGGTGCTCATCGACTTCGAAGAGCTACCGAACGTGTTCGGGAAGTAGCGATACGGGTTCGGGGCCGACAGGCGAACGCTTCCGCTGACGGGCCTCAAGGGTCGCCGGGCGATGGGACGGGGCCGTGGTCTGCGGTGGCGAGAGCCTCCCGGATGTGGATCCCCAACCGTCATCCGACTGCGTCCCAGTTGTAGCGCTCACGCGCGAGCGCCCGCCCTCGAGCGCCCATCGCGCGGCACGTCTCGGGCTCGTCGAGCAGCGTGATCAGCCGCTGCGCCAGCGCGGCCGTGTCCCAGGGGTCGACCAGGTAGCCGTTGACGCCGTTCTCGACCAGGTCCGGCAGGGCACCGACGTTGGTGGCGACCACCGGCAAGCCATGGGTCATGGCCTCCACGAAGACGATGCCGAACGGTTCGCGCTGCGTCGGCATGCAGAAGACCGAGGCGCGGTCGTAATGTGCGGAGACCTGGTCGAGGGGAACCTCCCCGAGGACCTCCACGTTGGGCTCCGGCCGGGTCGGTCCGGTCCCGACGATCGTCAGGCGGGCCTCTGGATGGACCGCGCGGACCTGCCGGAACGCCTCGAGCAGCATCGGCCCCCCTTTGCGCTGCCAGTCGAGCCCCACGAACAGGATGCGCTTGGCTTCGTAGCGGCCCTCGACGTCCCGGGCGCCGCGCGGTGCGCCGGCATTGCTGCCCGCATAGACGCAGCGGATGCGTTCCGGTCGGATGCCGTAATGCTCGATCAGCGAACGCTGGACGTGCGAGCTCCAGACGAAGAGCATGGTGGCGTTGCGGTAGATGGTCGCCTCGAGCCGGCGCCACGATTCGGGGTAGAGGACGTGGTCGTTCGGCCCCTGGTACATCAGGTTGGCCAGGTTGGTGTGATCGGTGTAGACGAAGTGAGGCAGGCCAGGCGTGCTGGCGTCGAAGATCGACTGGAACTGGAAGCTGAAGCGATAGGGTCGGGAGACGTACTGCTCCTGGACGAGCCGCCGCACCTGTTCGAAGACGAACTCCGTGTGGAAGAACGAGCCGGGGAGCTGGCGCCGCCCACGTGCGATCTCGGGCCCGTAGGTCACGAGCGTCTCGAACGCGTTGCGCAGGAACAGTAGGGGACGCGCCCGCAGCAGGTCTCGGATATCGAGAACGTCCACCTCGTACTCGGGGAAGTGCTTCCGAAGCTGCTCGGTCACCGACAGGTTCGTGAGAGGGAACGGCTCGATCTGCACGAGGGCGATACGCCCGCGCTCGGGGCTCATGCGGCGGCCGTCGACCGTCGGACCCTGGGCCTACCGGGCGGACCCACCACCGCTGCGCACCTGGGATCCAGCCGGTCACCACGGAGGCGCTCTCTTCCCATCTGCAGACGATTATCGCAGAGTCCCGTTCCGGTAGGCTGTGCGTCCTGTCGGCCCCCAGCGAGCACCGGCACCGCCTCCCGATCCCGCGGCACGCCGAGGGCCGAACGTCACTGGCAGGCCGGTCCGCCCGGCGCTAGCCTCGTGGTGCACGAGGAGGAGCGCCTCGAGATCGGCGTGCGTACACCCTTCGGTCTCGATCGCAGAGGCCTCGACCGTAGAGGTGGGGCGACGGCCTCGGACCGCAGGCCCCGGCCCGCGCGGTCGGGGCGTGGCCTCGGGCGTCAGGAGGAACGCGCAGATGGAAGATACAGAGACCATGCGGCAACCCACGATGCCGAGGTTGAACGAACCGGCACCCGACTTCGAGGCGAACACGACGCACGGCAGGCGGACGTTGGCGGACTACACGGGCACATGGCTGGTGCTGTTCTCGCACCCGGCCGACTTCACGCCGGTGTGCACCACCGAGTTCCTCGGCTTCGCGCGGGCGTACCCGGAGTTCAAGGCGGTAGGAGCGGAGCTGCTCGGCCTGTCGATCGACAGCATCTACTCGCACCTGGCATGGGTGCGCAACATCAAGCAGAACTTCGACGTCGACATCCCCTTCCCGATCATCGACGACCTGTCGATGACGGTGGCCAACGCCTACGGGATGGTCCAGCCCGGTGCGAGCAGCACGTCTGCGGTGCGGGCGGTCTTCGTCATCGATCCGCAGGGCGTGCTGCGGGCGATGATCTACTACCCATTGAGCAACGGTCGCTCGATCCCCGAGGTGCTCCGGCTGGTGAAGGCGTTGCAGGCGACCGATGCCTTCGGGATCGCGACGCCGGAGGGTTGGACGCCCGGGGACAAGGTGATGGTCCCGCCCCCGACCACCCAGGACGGCGCCCAGGCGCGCCTCGAAGAGGGCTTCGAGTGCGCTGACTGGTACTTCTGCAAACGGGAGTTGCCGTCGTCGAAGTGAGCGCCGGACCCTAGGAGGCGCCTACGGTCGAGCGCCTGGGGTCGAAGCCGACGGGCCTGCGGTCTCGCCGCAGGCCCGTCGGCCTTCCGGGCGCGTCGGTCTTGGGCGGCGGCTCAAGGGAAGGGCCGGGCCGAAGTCCAGCGGACCGCCCCGGCGTCGACCCGACCGGACAGCAACGTCCAGCCGTCCGCTGTCGGGGACGGAGGTGTGAGCCCCGCCGGAAGGGTCGCCCAGGCGCCGTCCACGGCGCGCAGCAGGGCCAACGGCGCACGGTCCTGGACGGTGCGCCGGATCGTCAGCGCTTCGGCGTCGGCATCCGGTGCGGTGCCCTCGAACCATGCCTCCACCCAGCCCGCGCCCAACCCCAGGGGCGCGGCCGGGCCGAGGTAGTAGCTGAAGTAGGCGGGCTGCGCCACCTCGAACTGACTGACGCGGAAGGTCTCACCTTCCCAGGCGCCTTCCAAGCGCAGCCACATGCCGGGCGCGAGGTAGTTCGACCAGGGGGTCGGTACGTCGACGCGGCCCCCGTCGATCACCAGCGTGCCTCCGGAGGCGTAGCGCAGCGCTGCCACCAGCACGTGTGGGTCCTCCACCGCCGGTCGCGGGCGCGCTTCCTGGCTCGGCGGCTGGCCTCCGCCCCCGCGCTCGGAGCCGCCCGACGGTCGTCCCTCGCCGTTGCCCCCGCCCTGGGCACTGGCCGGAGCCATCGTCGCCAGGGCCATCAGCGCCACCAGGGACCCTCGCAGCAACGTTGCTGCCCAGCGGGGGGTGGGACCCATGTCAGCCTCCCTTCGGCAGCACCATGGCTGCCTCGAAACCGTGTGGGTCGCGGTTGCGGAGCTCGAGCCGCCCCCCCATCCCCTCCGCCACCTGACGCGCGTAGGCGAGCCCCAGGCCGATCCCGTCCGGGCCCCGGGCGTACCGCCGGAAGGGGACCCCCAGTCCCTCGAGGACGTTCTCGGGCACCCCCGGACCGTCGTCGGTCACGGCCAGCCGCACCTGGCCGCCGGCGCCGGCTTCGCAGGCCATGCCGACCGGCCCGGCGCTGTAACGCAGGGCGTTGTCCAACAGGTTTCGCACCGCGCCCTCCAACGCGACGCGCGGGCCGCGGACGGTGCCCGCATCCGCCCGCAGCTGAACGCGGGCGCGGGCGTCGGGCTCGAGCGTCTGCATGGCGGCTCTCGCCAGCCCCTCGAGCGCCACCGACTCGGTGGGGCCGTGCGTCCGCGTCAGCGTCAGCAGGCCGTCCAGCGTGCGTTCCAAGCGCTCGGCGTTGCGCTCGGTCACCGGCAGCAGCTCGTCCGGGTCGAGTGCGCCGCGCCGGACCGCGTCGGCGGTGGCGCGCAGGTTGGCGACCGGCGTGCGGAGCTCGTGCGAGACGTAGCGCGTGAAGCTGCGCTCGCGCTCGAGCGCGCGTCGCACGTTGTGGGTCATGGCGTTGAAGCTGCGGGCGAGCCGTCCGAACTCGTCCTCCCGGTCGATCTCCATCGGCTCCGGGAAGCGCTCGTGCGCGATCGCCTCGGTCGCGGCCTCCAGGCGGCCGAGCGGCCGCAGCAACTGGCGCCGCAGGAGCAGTGCCAGCAGCACGCCGAGGAGGACGTCGGCGGCGAGAGCGGCGGCGCTCGTGCGCAGGTACTCGCGTCGGGCCGCGGCGAGCTCGCTCGTGTCGAGTGCGACCTCCAGACGGGTGGCCGGGGACAACGGGACGGAGGCGCGCACCCAGCCCGCTTCCGCGGTGGGGAAGCGGCCGCCGCCCTCCAGCACGACGGAGTCGCCGGTCAGGACGCGGAAACGGCCCTCCTCTTCGGCCAGCACCGGAAGGCGTTCGGCGATGGGGACGGGCACGCTGCCGCTGAGGTCGAGCGTGCTGCCGACCAGCGCCGCGTAGCGATCGAGGTCGGCGGAGCGGTCGCGCTGCAGGGCCGTGCGGAAGCTCACGTAGCCGAGCACCCCCTGCACACTGGCGGCCGCGATGGCGAGACCGACCAGGCCGATCAGGAGTCGTTCACGGAACTCCAAGGCGGTACCCTCCCGGCAGCGTGCGGATGGCGTCCGGAGCCAGCTTGCTGCGGAGCCGGAACACGTAGGTCCTGACCACGTAGGCGCCGGACGAGGCGTTGGGGAAGTGGCGCTCGGCCAGCTCCTGAACCGGGTAGGCGCGTTCCGGGTGGAGGGCGAGCGTCTCCAGCAGCGAGAACTCGCGATCGCTGAGCTCGACCCCGGCGCCGTCCCAGCTCACCGTGCGCGCCCGGAAGTCGATCTGCAGCGGGCCGCGTACCAGCAGCGCCGTTCGCTGCTCACCGTCGCGACGCAGCAGTGCGCGGACGCGCGCCAGCAGCTCATCGGCGTGGAAGGGCTTGGCGAGGTAGTCGTCGCCGCCGAGATCGAGCCCTTCGACGCGGTCCTCGATGGCGTCGCGGGCGGTGAGGAACAGGATCGGGATGCCCACGTGGGTCTCCCTCAGGGCACGGGCCAAACCGAAGCCGGCGTCCTCCGACTCCGGGAACATGACGTCCAGCACGATCAGATCGGGCTCGTTCTCGGCGAGCGCCAGGTAGGCATCGTCGATGCTCGGCGCCCACCTCACGTCGTAGCGTTCGGCCCGCAACAGCGCGCACACCGCTCGGGAGAGGTCCGCTTCGTCGTCGACCAGGAGGATGCGCATCCTCGCGCCTACCCTTCGCCCACGGGCGCCTGCGGCCGGCCGGTCGCGGCCGGATCGGGCACGGCCGGGCCGCTCCCCTCATGATGCCACGCCCGCATACACGGCCTCTATCCGCCTGCACCAGCGGCGCGGGCCGCGGATATGGCGCGGATATAGGGTCCGGGTAGGCTGTT
>Ga0315556_1001277_pt1 | contig 15305 bp, 15 predicted proteins | sample SalMarSW160310MG_FD_202112 | JGI IMG/M metagenome (GOLD analysis project Ga0315556, IMG submission 202112) | Salt marsh sediment microbial communities from the Plum Island Ecosystem LTER, Massachusetts, United States - Salt Marsh Sediment SW1603-10 ...
GGCGGCGCTCCAGACGGCATCGAGCAGCGCCTCGCGTTGCTCCAGCGCGACCCGCTTCGAGCGCATCTCCCCGAGCGCCAGCACGTGCGCACGAACCTCGGAGGCTTCCGACCTCGTGCGCTCGCGATGATCGTGGAGGATGGCGGCGACGGCCTGCCTTGCCTCGTCCAGCGCTTCGGCGGAGCGTCGGTCGGCCGAAGCCTCCTGCTCGAGCGCATGCTGCTCCACCCGCCGATGAGCCTCCGCGACCAGCGCTTCCAGGTCCCCGCGCACGTCCAACATGCCGACCCTCACTCCCTCAACTTGAAGCCGAGCGCGCGTTCGACCCTCAGGTGCAGGGTCTGCGCCGAGTCGGCTCCGATGGCGCTGGGGATCTCGACCACCAGCGGACTCGCGGACTCCTGGGCGACCGCCTCCACGGTGTCGCGCAGGTCTTCGACCCAGGCCTCGTCCACCAGCACCAGTGCGGTCTCGCGATCGGCCAGGGCCCGTGCCAGTGCGACGCGGGCCTGCGCGGCGTCGGCTACGACGACCCCGTCGATGCCGAGCAGCCCCAGACCGAGGACGACGTCGGCGCCCCCGATGACCGTGAGCCCACGCGCGCCGGCCATTGCGCTCACCCCGTCCCAAGGATGATGAACGAGATGATCAACCCGTAGATGACGATGCCCTCGGCCAGCCCGACGAAGATCAGGCTCCGGCCCAGCAGCTCGGGCTTCTCGGCGATCGCGCCGATGGCCGCGGCTCCGGCGATCCCGACGGCGATGCCCGCTCCGATGGCGGCGAGACCGGTGGCGATGGCGGCGGCGAGGAAGGGGTTGCCCTGAGCGACGGCCTGAACCGCCTCGACGGGGCTCTGCGGGGCCGTCTGGGCCGCCGCCAGCGTGCATCCCGCGCCCGCCGCCAGCGCGACGAGCAACCGAAGGACGAAGGACCTGCAGGCCCTAGGCATGCATCCGAGCATCGCGACCTCCCTGGAACGTCAACGGGACGAAGGGAGTGCCGTCGCCCCTGAAGAAACGACCGAAGAACTCGAAGTACTCCAGGCGCAAGGCCTGGATCCCCACCACCAGCCCCTCGAAACCCACGATCAGTGCGGTCCCCAGGACCAGCACGATCCAGCCCGCCGGTCCCTCGGAGTAGCGAAGCACCATCGCGGAGAGCCCCTCGTGGGCCACCGCGAAGGCCCCCAGGCGGACGAAGGAGAGGCTGTTGCTGGCATAGCCGAGGACCGTCTCGAAGAGCTCGAAGAAGCCCGTCACGAGGGTGTCGCCGATGGGCCCCACAGGCCGTCCCCGGAGCCGCTCCTGGATCGGCTCCTTGAGCCACAGCAGCAACGCCAGCGGGGCCAGCGTCACCAGCACCACACGGATGTCGAGCCGTCCGAGAAGGGTCAGGGCGGCGCCTCCGACGAGCGTCCAGTACAGGAGGATCCCGACGACACCGTTCCTGTCCAGCACGAGCTCCAGGAGATCGTGGGCGCGGGCCCGCGTGAGCAGGTTGAGGCCGAAGCCGAGGTTGAGGACCACCACGCCGGCGGCGATGGACGCCAACAGCAGGTCCTGGATGCGGTCCATGGGTCGCAGCCACAGGGGAGGGAAGAGCGGGGCTCCGAACACGGTCCCGTAGAGCACGCCGAACAGAGCGCCGCTCACGCCTGCCACGGTGATGATGCGCGCCATGGGACCGACGCGCCTGCCCAGCAGGGCCCCCGCTGCGGCCAGGAGCAGGCCGTGCCCGACGTCTCCGAACATCATCCCGTACATGAGTACGAAGGTCGCCGCCGCCGGCAGCGTGGGGTCGATCTCGCGGTAGCCCGAGAGGCCGAAGGTGGTGACCAGGATCCGGAATGGCCGCAACCAGGCAGGTGCGCTGAGCAGCGTGGGCACGCCCTGGCGCGTGCCGGCGGGCGGCGCCGCCTGGAGCACGATGGGTGCGTCGGCGGCGGCCCGGAGCTCGCTGCCGAGGGCCTCCACCTTGCGCTCGGGGACCCAACCCGCGATCAGGTACACCTCACCGCGGCCGGGGAAGCGCCGGATCGCCTCGGCCACGATCGACGCGGCGCGCAGTCGTGCTTCCAACGGAACCAGCGTGTCCCGCAGCGCGCCGGCGAGGCGGACGCGTTCGGCGCTGAGTTCGCTCTCGCTCGCCCGGGCAAGCTCGGCGCGCCGTTCGAGCGCCGCCAGCGCCTCCTCCGGATGACCGTGCGCGTCGGCGGGAAGAGGGATCGGTTCGAAGAAGGCGCTGCGCAACGCGCGGTCCAGGATGGCGGCGTCCTGACGGGTGCTGGCCGCGACCACCAGTGCGCGTCCGGCGCGCACCTGCACCGGAGCGATGACGAACGACACGGTGAAGAGCGCCTCGGCGACGCGAGTCAGGTTCTCCGCCGGCATCGTTCCGACGACGACGTGGTGCTGCCGTAACTCCCCCAGCGCTTCGACGGGCACGCGCAGCGGCTCGAGCAGCTCGAGCTGGGACCGCGTCAGCGCCAGCGACTCCAGCTCGCGCCGGTTGCGCTCCGCGCGCGCGCGCCAGGATGCGACGCGTGTCTCGGCCAGCACGAGCTGGGCTTCCATGAGGTCGAGCTCGTCCCCGGGGCGCACGGGTTCGGTCGGCGCCTGCGTCAGCGGATCGATGTCGAGGAGCTCGAGCACCTGACCGGCACGGCGCGCCAGCGCCAGCGCCCGGTCGGCGGTCTCCGCCCAGTGACGCTTCGGCTCCAGGGACTCGGTCTCGACGTCCTCGAGGTGGAGGGACTCGGCGTGGAGCAGGACGTTGGTGACGGTCTCCACGTCGCGCTCGAGCACGAAGATGCTCACTTCCTGGAGCCGTTCGGGCGCGAGCACGGGGTCAGGCCTCTCCATGTCGCAACGGTCCCAGGAAGCGGGTGGCCAGCGCGCCCTTGCTCAGGCCCGCCGCGACGCCCTCGATCAGCGTGATCAGGTCGAGCACCTCGGTCTCGCGCAGGGTGAGCAGCGCCAGGGGAGCGCCCACATCGAACGGCGCTCCCAGGAACAGGCGGAGAGCCGCATCGGCGCGCTGCTGGCCCGCGGTCCGCTCCAGGGCCGCGAGCGCTTCGTCCTCCGGCGCGTCGTCGTCGATCACGTACCCGAGGCGGGCCGCCTCCTCGGCGACGGTGCTCCCCATCACTACCCGTCTCACCGCGTCGAGCCCCGCTCCGAAGGCCCGGTGCAAGGTGTAGTTGACCGTCTCCTCGGGCGTGAGCCCGGCCAGCCGCCGGTAGCGGAAGGCCCAGGACAGGTTCTCGACCTCGATCCAATCGCCGAGGAACGTGCGGGCGCGTTCGCCGTCGCGGCCCGTCAGGCGCTCGATACGCCGCACGAGCTCCTGGAAGTAGGCCAGGTCGAGGGCGACCTCGAAGCGGAAGGGCGCGGCATCCCCCTGCTGTTCGAGGACGGTGACCAACGGCCTTGCGAACGGCGTCGCTCCGAGCATGCGCGCGACGGCCTCCATGGACGACGCCTCGAGCAGCGCGCGCCACGGCAACACCGAGCGCTTCAGGGGGATCATCACGACGGCGCTCCGTTCCCACGGGATGCCGTAGTGGCGGGCGCGGAGGACGGTCTTGAGGTTGGCCAGCTCGAAACGCCGGGCGTAGGTGTCGAGCAGCGCCCGGGTGGCGCCCCACTGGAACGTCGCCACGGTGCTCGTCTCCTCGGCGAGCGTCGCCTTGAGGTGGCGCTCGAGGGCGGCGGGTTGCTCCGGGAGCCCGTTGCCGTAGGCGCCGCCTTGAAGGCGCCGGGCGACGCCTTCGACGTCCTGTTCCTCGAGCAGCGCCCGCCACTCGGACGGGGGGAGCAGGCCGGGAAGGCGTGCGCGCACCTGCGCGTGCGAGGCCGCGTGGCGGAGCACCCCCATCATGGCAACGGCTCCGCGTCGTCGTCGGCGCAGACCCAGGCGACCACCTCGTCGACGGCGGCGTCCGTTCGGCTTCGAACCGCGTCCACGATCCGCTGCCACCGGTCCTGCTCGGCGGTGACGAGCGCGGCCGCTTCGGCTTCGGCATCGGTGCGTGCCGACGCCAGCGCGGCGTGCCGTTCGCTCGTCGCGCGTTCGTGTGCCTGGGCGCGCTGGCGCCCGGCTTCCTGTCGAGCACTCGCGAGCCGTTGACGGGCCCGCTCCTCGGCCTCCGCCAGGCGCGCGTGGGCACTCTGCTCGGCATCGAGCAGGCGGCGAACGACCTCTTGCGCGCGATCGGTCTCGGCCACGGGCCTACCAGCGGGCGAGACCCGCCAGGCCGCCGAAGGCCTCCTCGAGGCGCGTCTCGTTGTCGCCGTGCATGACGGCGAGCTGCAGGTTCTGGCGGGCGATGAGCGCGGGTAGGACGTCGGCGAGGGCGGTCTCGTGGATCGTCTCGCCGGGGTACCGGCGCGAGGCTTCGCTGCGGCTCGCCGTGACGCGGTCGCCTTCGCCGCACTGGAACACCCGGGCACGCATGCGCCAGGGGACGGCCAGCAGGTAGATCCGTCCTTCGTCGACGGCGTCGAGGGTGGTGTCGAAGCCCCAGACGCCCTTCTCCTGGATGCGGTCGAGCACCGCGATCTCCGCGGCGTTCTCGATCGCTTCCAACGCCGTGGCGAACTGCGGTCCGAGCTCGGCTGCGGTAGCGTCGGCGTTGGCAGGGGCGGCCAGCCGTCCTACGACCAGCTCCTGCAGCGCCCCTGGAAGGATGCCCTCGAAGGCGTTCACCTCAGGGCCCTGGCCCATCAGGATGAGGCGGGTACCACCGCCGAGCATCTCGACCGTACGCTCGAGGTGGCGTGCTGCCTCGAGATGGAAGCGCCTACGCCAGTCGGCGACCCGCTTGTCGTAGAGGTCCTTGCCCGATCCCCCGCGGGCCGGCACGCCGGGCGCGCCGGTGGAATGCTCGCGCAGCGGTCGCCAGTCGCTGTCGTCGAGCGGCTGCACCAGGGCGTCGAGCTCGACGACCTCGTCGAGGTAGAGCTCGAACTGGCGTACGCGGTCGGTCGTCAACAGCAGCGCCAGGTAGCGACGTTGCTCCTGCACGGTCAGCAGCAGCGGGGCAACGTAGGGCTCGCCCCAGCGCGCCACTACGCCTTCGTTCGCCTCGACGAGCGCGATCTCGGGTCGGATGGCGTAGCTCTCGAAGAACTCCCCTGGCTCGTCGCCGGCGAACACCACCAGCGTGCGGGCATCGGGCATGCCGTGGTCCTGGCGCAGCCTGGCGACGATCTCACGGGTGTAGAGCTTGTCGAGGCCGAGCCGTTCCATGGCGGCACGTGCCCTCAGCGCGTAGGCCTTGCGTGCGTTCTCCGGCCGCGCCGGGTTGACATCCAGGTAGAGCGAGAGGACCGGGGCCGGGTGAGTGGCGACTTCCGTCTGGAGCGCGCGAATCCTATCCGTGCCGATCATGCCATCGACCTCCTTGGCAACGGTTCAGTCCTGGGTTCGTTCTCGCTCTTCAGCGCAGCGCACGACGAGGTGGGGCTTCCGCGAACGACGCAGCACACCTTCGGTCACGGAGCCGAGGAACACGCGGTCGACCCCATGGCGCCCGTGGGTGCCGAGCACCGTGAGATCGCAGTCCGGCTCGGCCTCGAGGATCGCGTCGACGGGAGGCCGTTGCCGCACCAGTCGCGTCTGGGCCTCGAGGCCCGCGGCCTGGGCGGCAGTCGCGCCCCGTTCCAGTGCGGCGGCGGAAGCGCGCTCGAGGGCTTCGAACACGTCCCCGTAGTAGCCGATCCCTTCCGAGTAGCCGTAGAGGCCCCGCAAAGGGTTGTCGACGACGGAGAGGAACGTGAGGGTGCTGCCGAACACGCGCGCGAGCGCGATCGCCTCTTGCACGGCGCGGTCGCTGCAGGGACTCCCATCGACCGGCACCAGGATGCGCCTGAACTCCATCGCCGCCTCCTCGCGGTCGCCGACGGCGCTACACCCGACCGCGAGTCCAGTATCACCGCCCGGTCCGACCCGGGGAAGGTGCGAATGTCCTGTCGGAGACGCTCGTGCCGGCACTCGGGTGCGTGCTGCACGAGGCGCCGGGCAGGGCGCCGGGCAGGGCGGCGGGCAGGGCGGCGGGCGCGGCGCCGGGCAGGGCGGCGGGCAGGGCGGCGGGCAGGACGGCGGGCGCGGCGTCCCCCACCTGGGGTCCTGTCAGTGCAACGGAACGCGCCGCCCACGCGGGGCGTGGGCGGCGCTCAGGGCTCGCTCGGCTTCGGGGAGTTGCTCAGAGGCCGGAGAGCTTGGCGTTCTTCTCGGTGAAGGACTCCCACTCGTCCGGCACGTCGATCTCGGGGAAGATGGCGTCGACCGGGCAGGCCGGGACGCAGGCGCCGCAGTCGATGCACTCTTCAGGGTGGATGTAGAACTGGTCCTCGGCTTCGTAGATGCACTCAACAGGGCAAACGTCCACGCAGGACGCGTCCTTGACGCCAATGCAGGGCTCAGCGATCACGTATGCCATCGAGCTTCCTCTCCGGGCCGCACCGAAGCGCGTGCGGCCGTTCGCGCGGTGTGCCAGGCGCCGTGTGCCAGACGGTGCGCCTGACGGTGCGCCTGACTCCAGCGTAGCAGTTCGGAGGGTGCGCGACGGCCGATGTCGGACCCTCACATCGGAGTTGTAACAGGGGGCCGCACGGCCCGGCAAGGACGAATGTCCATGGCAGGCCCGTCCGGCCTCGACCACGAGGCCGGCATCGACGCAGGGGGCACCGTTCGTGGGGGCGCTCTCGGGTCCGTTCCACCTGCCGGCGGCGTACGGGACCGCGCGCAACGGGGTAACGCAGGGGTGCGGCACGGGTGTCGCAGGCGCAACCGAAAGGCCCGCACCCGTCCGGGTGGGGCCGCAACTGTCTCCCGTGCTCACATGAGAGCAACCCTCGATCGCCTTGTTCTGCTCTGTCGGTGCTCCTCCGTCTGAGGAGTTACTCGGTCGAGCCTCTAGTGGGCCGAGGGTTGCTCTTCGAGAAGTGGTCTTTTGCCTCTATGGTTTAGACCTCCTTCCGATTCGATGATAGTCCCGGCGCCTTCCGCGGTTGGGGTGCGGTGTCCTGGTGTGGCGGGCGGGCTTGCGCTATAATTGGAGAGTTGGGCCGCTCGTGGCTACGGCGAGCCAGCCCCGGAGTCTCCCTCCACCCCACCAACCTCGCATGCAACCAGGCCGATCGGGATCCACCCGTTCGCCGCCTCGCGCCCGGGATTCACTACGACGGCGCGCGGCTGCGGCCGGCCGTCTTCGAGGTGACCTCACGGACCGCGGGGCGGCGCCGAGCGCCGCCCCGCAACAGTTCCGGCCCACGGGTCGGCTCAGCGCATGAACAGGCCGCCGAAGCCCGCGATGAGTCCGGCGAAGATCAGCGAGACCGTGTTGATGACCTTGATCAACGGGTTGATCGAAGGGCCGGCGGTGTCCTTGTAGGGATCACCCACCGTGTCGCCCACGACGCTGGCGGCGTGCGCATCCGAGCCCTTGCCGCCGTAGTTCCCGTCCTCGATGTATTTCTTGGCGTTGTCCCAGGCGCCGCCGCCGTTGGCCATCATGAGCGCCATCGACAGCCCGCTGATGATCACCCCGATCAGCACCCCGCCCATCGCCAACGGCCCGAAGAGCAGGCCCGTGATCAACGGGGCGACGACCGCCAGGATGCCGGGAACGGCCATCTCCTTGAGCGCGGCGGTGGTGACGATGTCGACGGCCTTGCCGTACTCGGGCTTGGCCGTGCCCTCCATGATGCCGGGGATCTCGCGGAACTGCCTGCGCACCTCCGTGATGACGTGCCCGGCCGCCTTGCCGACGGACTCCATCAGGAACGAGCTGAACAGGAACGGGATCATGCCGCCGATCAGCAGCCCGACGAGCACGACCGGGTCGTTGAGCCGGAAGGCGCCACCCCCGAAGAGTTCGGGCTTGGCGAGCTTGACGCGCTCGGCGTAGTCGGCGAACAGCACCAGCGCGGCCAGCGCCGCGGAGCCGACGGCGTAGCCCTTGGTCACCGCCTTGGTCGTGTTCCCCACGGCGTCCAGGGCATCGGTGTGCGCACGGACGTCCTCGGGCAGGTCCGCCATCTCGGCGATCCCGCCGGCGTTGTCGGTGATGGGCCCGTAGGTGTCCATGGCGACCACCATGCCGGCCACGGAGAGCATGGCGACGGCCGCGATGCCGATGCCGTAGAGCCCGGCGAACGCCCAGGCGACGAACACGGCCAGCACCAGCACGATGACCGGCAGGGCGGTGGACTGCATGCCCACCGCGAGGCCGCTGATGATGTTGGTGGCGCTGCCGGTGGTGGAGGCGCGTGCGATGCGCTGGACCGGTGCGTAGTTGGTGCCGGTGTAGTACTCGGTGATGAACATGATGAGCACCGTCACGACGATGCCCACGAGGCTGGCGGCAAAGATGCTGCCCCAGCCGGAGGCGCGGTCGAGCACGCTGAAGTCGAAGCCGCGGAACATCAGATAGCTGGCGATGAGGAAGCCGAACGCGCTGATCCCGGCGCTGGTGAACACGCCGTTGTACAGCGCCCGCATGATGGCGCCCGACTTGGGAAGCCGTACCACCTGGGTGCCGAGGATGCTGGCGAGGATCGCGATCGCGCCCAGGACCAACGGGAAGAGCACCAGGTTGGTCACGGCGTGCTCGCCCGGCAGCAGGTAGCCGAGGAACACGGAGCCGACCGCGGTGACCGCGTAGGTCTCGAACAGGTCGGCCCCCATGCCGGCGCAGTCGCCGACGTTGTCGCCGACGTTGTCGGCGATGACGGCCGGGTTGCGAGGGTCGTCCTCGGGGATGCCGGCCTCGACCTTGCCGACCAGATCGGCACCCACGTCGGCTGCCTTGGTATAGATGCCGCCGCCGACACGGGCGAACAGGCTGATGAGGCTGGCGCCGAAGGCGAACCCCACCAGCGGAGCCACCGGGTCGGGCAGCTTCAGCACGACTTCGAACAGCCAGAAGAAGCCGGACACGCCGAGCAGGGCCAGGCCCGCCACCGCCAGGCCCGCCACCGCGCCACCGTTGAAGGCGATGCGCAACGCCCCGGCGATCCCGCCGCGGGCCGCCTGGGCTACACGCACGTTGGCCCGGACCGCGACGTTCATCCCGATGTAGCCGCTCAACGCCGAGAACAGGGCACCGATCAAGAACCCGACGGTCGTCCACCACCACAGCACCGCTTCGTGACCGCTGCTGGCCACGGCCACCACCGCGAAGAGCGCGCCGATGATGAGGGCGACGACGAGGATCGTGCGGTACTGGCGGTTCATGTACGCGCCGGCTCCCTGGCGCACCGCGTCCGAGATCTCCACCATGCGGGCGTCACCGGTAGGAGCCGCCATGATCCCGCGGGCCACCAGACCGGCCGCCGCCAGGGCGATGAGCGCCGCGATCGGAACGAGGATGATGAGTGCGTCCATCTTGCCTCCAGGGTCAACTCGTGGTCCCGTAGGGATCGGGCCACGTTCGCATGCGGCGTGGCACGAGGTCCCCTCGGGTTCGAAACGCAAACGGAAGTGTACCACGGCCGCTGCCGCTCGCCCAGGGCCATCCATCTGCCCTCCGGAGGCGCGTGCGGGTCGGGGTGTAAGGTGGGCGTGGCAGTTGGAAGGAGGTCCGTATGAGCCCGCACCCCCTCGCCGGCGAGCCGGCCCCCAGGGAGATGCTCGTCGACGTGCCGCGCCTGGTCGCGAGCTACTACACGCTCCACCCCGACCCGGCGGTGGCAGGCCAACGGGTCGCCTTCGGGACCTCCGGTCACCGAGGCAGCAGTCTCGACGCGGGCTTCAACGAGGATCACATCCTGGCCGTGGCGCAGGCAGTAGCCGAGTACCGGGCGCGGCAGGGGGTGGACGGACCGCTGGTGCTGGGCGCCGACACGCATGCCCTGTCGGAGCCGGCGCTGCGGACCGCGCTCGAGGTGCTGGTCGCCAACGGTGTGGAGGTCGTGGTGGCCAGGGACTTCGCGGCCGTGCCGACCCCGGTAGTGTCCCACGCGGTGCTCGCGCACAACGGCCGGCCGGGGGCGCCGCGTGCCGACGGCGTCGTGATCACGCCCTCTCACAACCCTCCGCGGGACGGGGGATTCAAGTACAATCCGCCCCACGGCGGTCCTGCCGGTACCGAGGCGACCGGCTGGATCCAGGAGCGCGCCAACGCCCTGCTGGAAGGCGGGCTGGCCGGGATCCGGCGGATGCGCTTCGAGCGGGCCGCGGCCGAGGCACACGTGCGCGATCTGGTGACGCCGTACGTCGAGGACATCGGCAACGCCGTGGACCTGGAGGCCGTGAAGGCGGCGGGCGTTCGCATCGGGGTCGATCCGCTGGGAGGCTCGTCGCTCCGCTACTGGGAGCCGATCGCGGAGCGTTGGGGGCTCGACCTCACCGTCGTCAACACCGTCGTCGACCCTACCTTCGCGTTCATGCGGGTCGATCACGACGGCAAGATCCGGATGGACTGCTCGTCGCCGCAAGCCATGGCCGGGCTCATCGGGCTCAAGGACGACTTCGACGTCGCCTTCGGGAACGATCCGGACGCGGACCGTCACGGCATCGTCACGCCGTCCGTCGGCCTGTTGAATCCCAACCACTACCTGAGCGTGGCCGTCGACTACCTGTTCCGTCACCGACCGGACTGGCCGGCCGATGCGGCGGTGGGCAAGACCCTGGTGTCGAGCTCGATGATCGATCGCATCGCGGCCGATCTCGGCCGTCCCCTGGCCGAAGTGCCGGTCGGTTTCAAGTATTTCGTCGACGGCTTGCTCCACGGGCGCTACGGCTTCGGGGGTGAGGAGAGCGCCGGCGCATCCTTCCTCCGGCGCGACGGCGGCGTCTGGACGACCGACAAGGACGGGCTGCTGCTGGGGCTCCTGGCCGCGGAGATCACGGCCGTCACCGGCAAGGATCCCGGCGAGCGCTACGCCGAGCTGACCCGGCGCTTCGGCGACCCGGTGTATGCCCGCAGCGACGCCCCTGCCAACCCGGCGCAGAAACGGGTGCTGGCAGGGCTGTCGCCCGACGCGGTGAGCACCACGACGCTGGCGGGCGACGCCATCGTCCAGCGACTGACCGAGGCTCCCGCCAACGGCGCATCGATCGGAGGGCTCAAGGTCGTCACCGCCGGCGGCTGGTTCGCCGCCCGGCCTTCGGGCACGGAGGACGTGTACAAGATCTACGCGGAGAGCTTCCGTGGCAGCGAGCACCTCGCCCGGATCCAGGAGGAGGCGCGCGAGCTGGTGCAGGTCGCCTTCGACGCCGCCGGAGTCTGACCGGAGAGCGCCTCGCGACCGTCCGTGCCGCGTCTCGTGACGATTTGTTCATTGTCGTGACGGGTCGTGGCCCGGTAGCGTGGCACCATGACCAGGACCACCCCCGAGGGCGAGGCCGAAGTGCGGCCCAGGATGCGGTCCAGTGACATCGTGATCGACGACGAACGGCTGAGCCTGGCCGCCAAGGGGGTGTTCGTGACGGTCACGTTGCTGGGGAACGGGTGCCGCGTTCAGGACATCGCGCGTCACTGTCGTGACGTGCCGGCAGCCGTCGAAGCGGCGCTGCAGGAACTCGAACGGCTGCGCTACGTGCGCGTCGAGGACGATGCGGTGCGCGTGGAGGAGGCTTCCAGCTTCGGCATCCTCGAAGTCTGAGCTGCCGTTCCCTGACCTTCAACCCGGCCGCACGTGGGGCACACTCAACACCGGGACGGCGCTGCTGCGGATGAGCATGTCGGCGCGGCTGCCCAGCAGTAGGCCGACGGCGCTCGAGTGCCGCCGCAAGCCGATGGCGATCAGGTCGGCGCCGACCTCGCTGGCCGCTTCCGGCAGCTTCTGCGCCGGGTTGCCGTCCAGCACGAGGTGACGTTCGGCGGCGTCACCGGCGAGCGCATCCAGGGCCTCGGTCACGGTGCTCATGTAGTCGGGGTTGTCGCGCACGCGGGTGTCGTCGAGCACGTGCGCGATGACGAGCTTGACGCCGCTCCGGCTCAGGCCACGGCAGAACTCCCAGGCATGGCGCGAGGCGTCGCCGAAGTCGGTCGCCACCAGGATGCGGCGGACCTGGAGCGCCGGGACCTCGTCTCGCACCGTGATCACGGGGGCGGGCGAGCGCCGCACCAGGCGACCGGCGATGCCGCCCAGGAAGTAGTTGTCCAAGCGGTTCAGCCCGTGCGCTCCCATGACCACCAGATCGACGTCGGCGGCGGCGTCGAGCAGCTCGCGCACGGGCTCGCCCCAGCGCAACTCCGAGGTGGCGTCGGGCGAGGCGAGATGCTCCAGCGAGTTGCGGAGCCGGTCGACCTCTTCCTTGCGGTCCTGCTCGACGCGTCGCGTCAACTCGGGGTTGAGGTGATCCAATTGCGGCTGCAGATAGGGGTGAGAGTGGCCCGATTCGAACCGCTGTTGCACGTGCACCAGATGCAACTCGCCGTCGACGCGCTGCCGGATGTCACGAGCGATGGCCAGGGCCTTCTCGGCCGTGGCCGAGAAGTCGGTGGGGTGCAGGATCCGCATGGGCTACCTCCGGTTCACCGAGAGCCGGGCCGCGAAGCGCGACCGGCTCGCTACGACTGCCTCCAGTCTAGCAGGGAGTACCCACCTGCACGGCGCGCAGCCTGGATGCTGGCGGGCGAGGACGCGTCAACAGATGCGGGGGAGCTGCTCCTCGACCGGCATCTCCAGCACACGCCGGCTGCCGTAGGGGGTCTCCACCAGTGCCATGCCCGCGGGCTGCGTCACCAGGTCGCCGATGACGGCCGCCTCGCGTCCGAGCTCGTGGCCGCGCAGCGCCGCGAGCGCGGCCTCGGCCTGATCCGCCGGCAGCGCAACCACCAGCTTCCCCTCGTTGGCCGCCAGCAGCGGGTCGATTCCCAGCATCTCGCTGAGCTCGGCCACGTCGCGATTCAGGGGCACGCGAGCGTCCCACACGCGTACGCCGAACGGTCGTGAAGCGGCCATCTCGTTGGTGACCGCGGCCAGGCCGCCGCGCGTTGGGTCGCGCATGAAGTGAACGTCGGGGGCCGCCGCGAGCAACGCCTCGACCAGGCTCCCGAGCGGAGCGACGTCGCTCTTCAGGGTCATCCCCAGCTCGAGGCCCTCGCGCGCCGCCATGACCGCCAGGCCGTGGTCGCCCAGCGTGCCGTTCACGAGCAGCACGTCGCCGGCGGTCAGACGGTGCGGACCCACGTCGCGTCCCGACGGCACGAAGCCCACCCCGGCGGTGTTGATGAAGATCCCGTCCCCCTTGCCCCGCTCGACCACCTTGGTGTCGCCCGTGACCACCTCCACCCCGGCCTCGTCGGCCGTCCGCTTCATGGAGCGCACCACCGCCTCCAGGTCCTCCAGCCGGAAGCCCTCCTCGAGGATGAAGGCGGCCGACAGGTAGCGCGGCACGGCTCCCATCACGACGAGGTCGTTGACGGTGCCGGCGACGGCCAGGCGGCCGATGTCCCCGCCCGGGAAGCGCCAGGGCTTCACGGCATGCGAGTCGGTGGCGAACGCCAGCCGGCCTCCCGGATTGTCGAGCACGGCGGCGTCGGTGAGGGCGGCGAGCGGGGCGTTGTCGAAGATGGTCGCGAAGACGTCGTGGATCAGCTCGGCGGTGAGGCGGCCGCCGCTGCCGTGCGCCAGGCGGATCGACTCATAGCGGGCCAAGGGGTGCGCTCCCTCCGGCGGTCTCCACCTGCAGGCGGCCGCGGGCCGTGCCGTAGAGGTGCCAGGCGCGGCAGGTGCCCTCGTGACTGACCATGCACGGCCCGTAGGGGTTGTCGGGCGTGCAGCGGCGTCCGAACAGCGGGCAGGCGTCGGGGCGGACCAGCCCGAGCGTGACGTCGGCGCAACGGCAGCCGGCTGGGTGGTCCGGCCCACGATCGCGGGCCTCGCCGATGCCGGGGAATCGGAGCCTCGCGCTGGCGTGTTGGTAGGCCGGACGCAAGCGGTAGCCGGATTCCGGGATGTCGGCGACGCCGCGCCAACGCATCGTGGTCGGCTCGAAGACCTCGTCGAGCTCGGCCAGGGCCCGGCGGTTGCCCTCGGGAGCCACCACCCGCGCGTAGCGGTTGGCGAGCTGCGGCCGCCCTCGCACCAGCTGCTCGAGGAGCTCCAGCACGGCCGCCAGGATGTCGACCGGCTCGAAGCCGGCGACCGCGCAGGCGAGCCCGAGCTCGGGCAGATGGCGATAGACGGCGGTGCCGGTGATGGCGCTGGCGTGCCCCGGCAGCAGGAAGCCGTCCACGTCGAACCCAGGCAGGGTCGGCAGCAGGTGGGTGGCGGGCGGTGTGTAGTAGTTGGCCTCGACGATGCTGAAATTGGGGGGCGCGCCGCGTCGAAGCAGGGCGGCGGTGGCGACGACCGTGGTCTCGAAGCCGACGGAGAAGAACACCACCTGACGCTCCGGATACTCGGCGGCCAGGCGGGCGGCATCGAAGACGCTGGTGACCGCCCGCACGTCGCCGCCGTGGGCGCGCGCATCGAGCAGGCTCATGCGCACGTCGCCCCTGGCCTCGCTGCCGAGGGGGATGCCGCCGGGCACCGCAAGCATGTCCCCGAAGGAGGTGACGATGACGTCGTCGACCGCCGCGAGGTCGATGGCGAGGTCGATCCAGGTGCTGTCGCACACGCACACCGGGCACCCCGGCCCGGCCAGCACCTCGACCGTGTCCGGTAGCAGATCGCGCAGGCCGAAGCGCCCGATCTCGTGCTCGTGCGTGCCGCAGATGTGCATCAGCTTGACCGGTCGAGCGAGGGTCGCGGCGACGCGCTCGATGCGCTGCGCCAGCGCCTGCACCCAGCCCGGGTCACGGTAGTCGGCGGGCCGGAAGTCGTTCTCGCTGCCTTCGGGGGCAGGGGCCGGCTCGAACCGCCGGCTCACGGCTCGTCCTCGGACGGCGCGTCGCCTTGTTGGTCCGCCCGCGTCGCGTGGGACGGCGTGGCGAGCGCTCGCCGGATCAGATCCAGGTTCGCTCTGGCGTCCTCGGGCTCGATCCTGCGCAGCGCGAAGCCGGCGTGCATCAGTAGCCAGTCGCCCGGCGCCACCGGATCGACGAGGCCGGTGAAGCATGCCAGCGCGCCCGTCCCCACCCGCACGTGACAGGTGTCGCGATCGACGACGTCGAGGACCTCATAGGGGATGCCAAGGCACATGATCCATCTCCTCCGGCTCGTGCCGGGTAGCGGCGGCGAGCGCAGCCTGTCCCAGCGAAACGCCGCCGTCGCCCGGCGGCACTTTGTGGTTCCACCATGCCTCGAGCCCGAGCGAGCGCAACCCGGCCACGGTCGCAGCGTGCAGCCAGCGGTTCTGCCACACGCCGCCCGACAGCACGACGACGTGGGCGTGGCGGTCCT
>Ga0315556_1001278_pt1 | contig 15300 bp, 14 predicted proteins | sample SalMarSW160310MG_FD_202112 | JGI IMG/M metagenome (GOLD analysis project Ga0315556, IMG submission 202112) | Salt marsh sediment microbial communities from the Plum Island Ecosystem LTER, Massachusetts, United States - Salt Marsh Sediment SW1603-10 ...
AGCTGGAACGAGACCGGTCGGATCAAAGGCGAGGTCTCCCGCGACCCCGCCCGGGAGGAGCACCCGGGCCCCCTTCCGGTGGCGCTGGTCCTCACCCGGCCCGCGCCCCGTGGGCAAGGCCAGCAGCGGGTCATCGTGGTCGGCGACGGCGACTTCCTGAGCAACGCCAACCTCGCGACCGCGGGCAACCGGGCGCTTGGGCTGCGGATGGTGGAATGGTTGACGGCGCCCCCCGGGAGTGTGCAGGTGCCCGAGCGGGTGCTGCCGGACCGGGGCCTGGCGCTCACGCGTTCCGAGATCGTAACGGTGGGAGGAGGCGCCCTCATCGGCCTGCCCAGCCTGCTGCTCCTTATCGGACTCCTCATCCGCTGGCGGCGCGGGAGGTGATGATTTGATGAACCCGCGCTGGGCGGTCAACCTGGTCCTGCTCATGCTGGTCGCCGCGCTGGCGGCCGCGATGCGCCATGAGCTGGCAAGTGAGCGCAGGGCCGGGACCCTCACCGGGCTGGATCCGAACCGCATTACGCAGGTCGAGATCCAGCGGGCTGGTCAACCGGTTATTCACCTCATTCGCACCGCCGAAGGGTGGCGGCTGGAATCGCCTTATGCCGTGGCCGCCAACGACGCAAAGGTCGATCAGCTGGTGCAGATTGCCTCGACACCCGTCTTCCGCTCGCTCCCCGAGAGCGGCCGCCCGGAACGCTTGGGCCTCGCCCCGGCGCGTATTCGGCTCACCCTGGACGGCCTCGCGTTACGCTTTGGCGACACCGACCCCATCGGCCACCGCCGCTATGTGGCGATCGGCGACCGGATCCATCTGATCGACGACGGGTTCCAATTTCATCTGCTGGCCCCGGCGACCGACTACGTGAGCCGCCGTCTGCTGCCGCCGGACTTTCGCCCGGTCGCCGGCACCCTGGACGATCAGCCCCTGACTGCACAGACACTGGCCAAGCTGGGAAGCCTTATTGCGACACGCGTGATCCCCGCGGGGGAGGAGTTTTCAGGACGAATCCTCTCGCTGCGGGAAAGGGAGACCGGCCAGACGATCCGCTTCCTGATCTCCGCTGACCGCCGGCGCTGGACCCGGGTAGACCTGCACCTGACCTTCCTGCTGGCGGCGGCGCCTGCACTGAGAACGGCGGCGCCCTCGGCCCCGGCCGCCGAGCCCGCGCCTCGCGCCACCCAGAACCAGGGAAGCACCCCTTAGCAGGGCATGCCGGAGCTACCGGAGGTCGAGACAACCCTGCGGGGAATCGCCCCTTATCTCACGGGAACGCGAATCTCAGGCCTGGAGGTCCGGGAGCCGCGTTTGCGCTGGCCCGTTCCCCGTGGGCTGGCGGAAGTGGTTGTCGGGCAGCGCATTACCAACGTCCGGCGGCGAGGAAAGTATCTGCTCATCGAGCTCGCGGACGGCACCCTCCTCGTCCATCTCGGCATGTCCGGCAGTCTCCGCGTGCTGCCGAGGGACACTCCGCCCGGGACCCATGACCACATCGATGTCCAGCTCGATAGCGGCTGTTGCTTGCGTCTGCGGGACCCGCGCCGATTCGGCGCCCTCCTGTGGCTGACCGGCCCGCCGGAGCAGCACGCGCTCCTGCAACACCTGGGGCCCGAACCCCTCGGACCGGAGCTCGACGGCGATTACCTCTTCGCCCTTTCCCGCGGCCGACACGCGGCGGTCAAGGCGTTCCTGATGGACGCCCGGGTGGTAGCGGGCGTTGGCAACATCTACGCGAATGAATCCCTGTTCCTCGCCGGCATTCACCCTGGGCGTCCCTGCAACCGAATTAGCCGGGCACGCTACCGGCTCCTCGCGGACTGCGTGAAACGGGTGCTGGAGGCGGCCATCGACAAGGGAGGCACCACGCTCCGCGACTTCGTTCGGGAGGACGGGAGTTCCGGCTACTTCTCGCTCTCGCTTGCGGTCTACGGACGCGGCGGGGCGGCTTGCCCCAAGTGCGGCGGGACCATTCGCCAGCGGCGCATCGGCCAGAGATCGAGCTTCTACTGCCCCCGTTGCCAGCGCTAGGTATCGGTGCAGAAATAACCGGAGCACTCGTAGGTCGGGTTAGCGCAGCGTAACCCGACACCAGCGGTCGAGTTGCACCTCTTGTTTCTGAATCGTTCCTAGGGCAGCACTGATCGGTCCCGTCTTCTCAGGCATGCGGCCTTGGCTCTGGGCGTTCTCCGCTGCGCCTTGATAGTTTTGAGCTATCATCGCGGTCCTGTGCATCTCACGACGGCCGGCCACTCACCGCACCTCGGCCATGCCGATGCCCCGCGGGTCACTCGCCGCCTGGACCCGAGCATTCACCCGGTCCCAATAGACCGCCTGCATGTTACCGAAGCCGTCCGGGATTTGGCGCAGCCGGTGGCCCCTCTCCTCCAGAGCTGCCTTCTCCGCCTTCGTGAAGGCGCCCGACTCGTACTGGACCTCGTCGGGCAGGTACTGGTAATGGAAGCGGGGCCTCGCGACCCATTCCGCCGGCGGATGGCCCGCGACCACGTCCAACACACCCTGAAGCACCATGGTGATGATCCGGCTGCCCCCGGGGGTACCCAGGATGGCGACACCACGGTCGGAATCCACGAAGGTGGGGGCCATGCTCGACAGCATGCGTTTGCCCGGTGCAATCGCGTTGGCCTCGCCGCCCACCAAGCCGTAGGCATTGGGCGCACCTGGGCGGGCGGAGAAGTCATCCATCTCGTCGTTCAGCAGGACTCCAGTCCCGGGCGGCACGAACCCAGACCCGAAGGGATAGTTGATGCTGAGGGTGGCAGCAACGCGGTTCCCCTCCCGGTCCAGGATCGAAAAGTGGGTGGTATCGGGTCCCTCCGCATCACGCGGCTGCGGCAGACTCCGGGTGGCCCGGTCGAGCCGGATGTCCCGGGCGAGGCCATTGGCATAACAGGGATGGGTAAGGCGGGCGACGGGCACCGGTACGAAGTCCGGATCCCCCAGGAAGTCCGCGCGGTCACGGTAGGCCCTGCGCATTACCTCGATCCGCAACTGCGCCCGGTCGGCGGCACTGAGGCGGCTCGAGTCGAAATTGGAGAGCATGTTCAGCATCTCCACCAGCACCACGCCGCCGGAGGACGGGGGGGAAGCACTCACTACCCGCCAGCCGCGATAGTGGCCAACCACAGGCGGACGCTCCACCACCCGGTAAGACGACAGGTCCTCGAGCGCCCAGATACCCCCCGCCGCCCGGACCCCTGCGACCAGAAGCTTAGCGATCCGCCCCGCATAGAAGCCGGCCCTACCCTCACGGCCCAAGTCCTCCAGCGTGGCGGCTAGGCCCGGCTGGCGAATCGATACGGGCTCCGAGGGGACCTGACCGTCCGACAGAAACTGTTTGCGCGCGGCGGGGGAGCGATGCAGCACCGGGAGGCGCCGCGCCGCAAGGCGCCGGTACGGGGCGTCCACCGGGAAACCTTCCCGGGCGATGCGGACGGCGGGCTCCAGGGAGCGGGCCAGGGGCAGCCGGCCGTAATGCTCCGCCAGGTGGGCCAAGGCCGCCGGCTCGCCGGGAATACCCGCGGCCAGCGGGCCGTTCAGGGACCGTTCTTGAACAAACCGCCCGGCCCCATCCAGGTACATGCTCCGCGTGGCGGCCAGGGGCGCCCGCTCGCGCCCGTCGATCATGACTTCGCGTCCGTCCGCCGCACGATGGATCAGCCAAAAGCCGCCGCCTCCGAGGCCGGAGCTGTAAGGCTCAACGACCCCCAACACCGCGCTCACCGCCACCGCGGCGTCGAAGGCGTTGCCGCCGGCTTGCAGGATCTCGAATCCTGCCGAGGTCGCCAGCGGATGGGCGCTCGCAATCGCCGCCTGCGGCGGGGCCTGGGAGGCTAGCGGCGCCGCGCTGAAGAGCAGGACGCCCAAGAGGACAGCAAGAAGGCCCCACCCCGGCGCCTTGTTGAAACCGTGCAGAGGACCAGCCACGGAGGCAAACGCTGCAACAGCGAAGGCCGGTTCCGTCTTCCCGCCCAGACGGTCGCGGCTTAGGCGCTCAACTCGAGGACAACGGCAGTCCGAACGCCGCAGGCCATAGGCGCCGAGACACCCACAATGGGCCGCCCGGGCGCCGGTCTGAAATCAGGCCTTTGCGCCCGAAATGCGGTTGTACTTCTCCATGAGCTCTTCTTCGCTCTCTTCATGATCCGGATCCTTGATGATGCAGTCGACCGGGCAGACCTCAACACACTGCGAGGTCTCGAAGTGCCCAACGCATTCCGTGCAAAGCTCAGGGTTGATCACGTAAATCTCGTCACCCTGCGAGATGGCGCCGTTCGGACACTCCGGCTCGCACACGTCGCAGTTGATGCACTCGTCAGTGATTAGCAGTGCCATGCGTTTACTCCTGCAATGATGCCTCAGCTCTAGCCTCGGTGAATGTTAACCAAACCGCTCCCGCAATGCAGCCTGCACGACGGGAGATACGAAAGCCGACACGTCCCCTCCCAAGCGGGCAATTTCCCGCACCAAAGACGACGATATGTAGGCGTACTGCTCTGCCGGCGTCAGGAACAGGGTCTCTATGTCGGGAGCCATACGCCTGTTCATGCCTGCCAACTGAAACTCGTATTCGAAGTCCGAAACCGCCCGCAATCCGCGCATGATGATGTCGATCCCGCGGCGGCGCGCATAGGACACGAGCAGCCCGGAGAAGGATGTAACCTCCACGTTACCCAGGTGCCGGACCGCCTGGCGAGCCAGCTCCACACGGCGCTTTGTCTCGAAGGCCGGTGCCTTCCCGGTATCTTCCGCCACCGCCACCACCAGGTGATCGAAGAGGGAGGCGGCACGCTGGATCAGGTCGCCGTGACCGTTCGTGATCGGATCGAAGGTTCCCGGGTAAACCGCACTGCGCACACATCGTCCCCTAATCGACTCGGGTTTCGTCGGAGGATACCAAACGCCGGTGTCACTGTCGGAATTTCATGTGGGGCCCAAACCTGGTGCGGTAGGCTTGGGCCTTTCCCTTGCCGCACCACCCTGTCAGGCCACCAGCGCCAGGGCGTAGCGTACCTGCCCGGCCCGCTTGTCCCGCAGCAGCTCCCAGGTCGCCGGCAGCACCGGAAGCTCATCCTGTGCCGGCATCTCGAGATAGACCAGCCCGCGGGAACCAAGCCAGCGGTGACGCGCCAGGAGATCACAGGTCGGCTGCAGCAGGCCGGAGGCAAACGGCGGATCCAGAAGGACGATATCGAAGGTGCGGTCGCAGGGTCCTTGCAGCCATTGGAGGGCGTCACCGTGGACGACCCGCAGCGCCCGGGCCCCCAGCAGCTTTGCGTTCGCCTCCAGGATGCGCACGACCGGTGCCGCCCGATCCACCATGACCACCTCGGCGGCGCCCCGGGAAGCGGCCTCGAAGCCCAGCGCCCCACTGCCCGCGAAGAGATCCAGACAGTGGGCGCCTTCGATAACCGGTGCCAGCCAATTGAACAGGGTCTCACGGATCCGATCTCCGGTAGGACGCAGCCCCGTTTGCGCGGGAACGGGAAGTCTGCGGCCACGATAACGGCCGCCGATGATCCTCAACCGTCCGTCAGCCACTCGCCCCGGCAACCTGGGACTGCGGCGGACCGACGATCACCACCGCGAACGTCGCAGGATCAACCCGGCGTCGAAAGGCGTCCCGAACCTGCTCGGCGGTAACCGCAGAGACCCGGTCGTTGAAGGTATCCAGGTAGTCGAGAGGCAGCCCGTAGAAGCCGATCATGGCAAGGTACTGGACGATATCCGCATTGCTGTCGATCCGCAGCGGGAAGCCCCCCGTGATGTTCTTGACGGCGGCGGAGAGCTCCTCCGAGGTCGGTCCCTGCTCGCGAAAGCGGGACACGGTATCCATGAGCACCTTGCGCGCCTCCTCCACCTGAGCATTTTTGGTCGACAGGCCCAGGAGGAAAGGACCCCGTTGCGCCATTGGAAGAAACCGGCTGTAGACGCTGTAGGACAGCCCGCGCTTCTCGCGGATCTCTTCCATGAGGAGGGAGACGAGCCCGCTGCCCCCCAGGATATGGTTTCCCACGTACAAGGGGAAGTAATCCGCGTCCCCGCGACTGATGCCGGGCTGGCCGGCATAGATGTGCGTTTGGACCGAAGGGAACGCGAGCCGCTCGACCGCCCCCGCCGCGAGGTCCGGTACCGGTGGCACAGGCGCCGCGTGCTCCCCGGCGGGAAGACCCCTCATGATCTCCTCGGCCACCGCGTGCGCCTGGACCGTCTCAAGATCCCCGACGATGGCCACCACGGCGTTGCGGGCCACATAGTAGCGGCGATGGAAGTCGCCAAGGTCGTCTCGCTCGATGGCGCTGACGCTATCGAGGGTGCCGCCGGGATCGGTAGCGTAGGGGTGACGCCCGAACATGGCGCGATAGACCGCCTTGCTGCCGACCGTGCCGGGATCCTGCTCGTCCTGGCGCAAGGCGACCAACCGGTTCTGCCTTACACGCTCAAAGTCGGCTGCCTTGAAGCTCGGCTGGGCGAGGATGCCGGCGAGGGTTTGGATGGCAGTCTCCATGGCGGGCTGCCGGGTGAGGGTTCGCAGCGACGCCCAAGCCATATCGCGGGCGCTGCCGCTGCCCAGCTTGGCGCCCACGGATTCCAGGCGGTCGGCGATCTGGTCCGCGCTCCAGTCCCCCGCCCCCTGGGCCAGCATGCTGTTGGTCAGCGAGGCGAGTCCGGAGTGAGCCCCCTCGTGCGCGCTGCCGGCATCGAAGACCACTCGGACATCCACCATCGGAAGGTCCGGCGCCGCCACGAAGAGTACCCGAGCCCCGTTTGCGGTCTGCCAGCCCTGGATCCTGGGCGCCGCCTGGGCCGCGTTCCACAACACGAGGGTGACCAGGCCGCAGGCCGCGGCGAGGAGGCGTCGGCTGTCAGCGAACAAGGTGGTGATCTCCCGCCGCGGCTGGGCGCGGCTGCTTCCCGTCCATGGGCTGGGGATCCAGCACCGCGACGGTGAGGTTGTCGGGAGTGAGGTACTTGCGGGCAACCGCCCGGACCTGTTCAGGCGTCACCCGGTTCAGGTGATCGACGTACTCGTCGGCGAGCCGCCATCCGAGTCCGACCGTCTCCATCCGGCCGAGCTGCAAGGCCTGATAGAAGATTGAATCCTGCTCGTAGACCTTCCCGGCGATGAGCTGGGTCCGGATGCGCTCCAGCTCCTCCCCGCTCACGGGCTCGTCGCGCACCCGCCTGACCTGCTCGCGCAATGCCTGCTCCAGCTCGGCGACTGTATGCCCCTTGGCCGGCGTCCCGTCGATCAGGAACATCCCGGGAAGCCGGGTAAAGGCGCTGTAGTCTGCGCCGGCCGCCGCCGCGATGCGGGCCCCCCGCACCAGCTCCCGGCTGAAGCGTGCGCTGCTGCCCCCGTCGAGCACGGACGCGAGCATTTCCAGGGCATAGGGCTCCCAGTCGACCGTGCCCTGGCCCAGCACAGTGGCCTTGTACCCCATCAGGAGATAAGGCTCCTTTGCGGGTGCCTTGACCGCAAGCCGCTTCTCCCCTCGCTGGGCAGGCTCCGCCCGATCCCTGGGCGGTGCGATCGCTTCCGCCTCGAGGGGTCCGAAGTACTTCCTGGCGAGGGCGAATACCGCCTGGGGATCCACATCACCGACCACGACCAGGCTGGCGTTGTTGGGGGCGTACCATCGGTGATACCAGGCCCTCAAGTCCTCCACGCGCATCTGCTCGAGGTCTCCGGCCCAGCCGATGACGGGGATCCGATAGGGCGCGACCTCGTATGCAGCGGCATAGAACTTCTCGACGGTCAGGGACTGTGGATCGTCCTCGGTGCGCATGCGCCGCTCTTCCTTGACCACCTCCAGCTCTTTGCGGAACTCGTCGGGCGGCAGCGCGAGGTGGCGCATGCGGTCCGCCTCCAATCTGAACGAGACCTCCAAGCGGTCTGTCGCGAGGGTCTGGAAGTAGGCGGTGTAGTCCTGTCCGGTGAAGGCGTTCTCGTCCCCACCGTTCTCCGCGATGACCCGGGAGAAGTCGCCCGGTCCGAGCTTGTCCGTGCCCTTGAACATCATGTGCTCGAGCGCATGGGAGATGCCGGTGGAGCCGGCGGTCTCGAAACTGGAGCCCACCTTGTACCAGATCTGGGAGGTGACGACTGGGGCCCGGTGGTCCTCCTTGACGATCACCTTCAAGCCGTTATTCAGTACGGTCTCCTGCACCTTGGGGGCAGCTGCAGCTAGGAGGGGCGCCGCAAGCAGTGTGAGGGAAGCCAGTATTCGTTTCATCCAATCTCCGCTATCGCCGGTCCTGTGGGCCCGTTCGGACCGCCAACTAAGTTAGGCCGGTATGCGCCAATGAAAAGCCCCGGGCGGAAGGCGTGTCGCCAGCCTTGGAGACCAAGCGTCGAGGCCAACCGTCGAGGAATGACCCGTGGCGCGACCTCCGGGCCCGCGGCCGGGACCGGAATGCGCACCACCATCCTCCATAGAACCTGTCCCCGCTCTTTTGCTAGGATGCCTCTGGTCTAATCACGACCCGTCCAGCAACGAAAGACCCAGTGTACAGCCGGTGCAATCCACCGTCCTTCTCTCCTTTGCGCATGCGCCGGCAGCTCCAGGTGCCAAGGCGAGCTTAGGAAGCCCCGACGACTTCGGGCTTGACTCACGTATGCGTGACCAGATCAACGGGTTTCAGGGCAATGGCCACGGCAGAGCGGCAGTGATCAGTGCCTCCTGTAGCCGCACCGAGCCTTGGCGGCAGCCATGTTAGGGTTTGGAAAGAAGAAAGGCGAGACAGCCGCCGGTGGCGAGGTCGGCCAGGGCGAGGCAAAGCGCGGCCTCGTCGGTCGCCTCAGGGAGCGGCTCTCTCGAACGCGCTCGAGCCTCGGCGGCGAGCTGAGCAATCTGCTGCTTGGCCGCAAGCGGGTCGATGAGGATTTGCTGGAGGAGCTGGAGACCCTGCTGCTGATGGCAGACGTAGGGGTGGAGGCGACCACCCGCATCATCGCCGACTTGAGCGCCCGGGTTAAGCGTCGCGAGCTGAATGATCCCCGGGCATTGTATGCCGCGCTCAAGGCGGAGCTGCGGGACGTCCTGGCTCGCTGCATCACCGGCCCAGGCGCCCTTAGGCAAGCGGGACCGAAGGTGATCCTGATGGTGGGCGTAAACGGCGCCGGGAAAACGACCACGATCGGCAAGCTCGCCAAACGGCTGAAGGACGAGGGCGAGCAGGTGATGATCGCCGCCGGTGATACCTTCCGCGCCGCGGCGGTCGAGCAGCTCCAGGCCTGGGGCGAGCGGATCGCGGTCCCGGTGATCGCCCAGCATACGGGGGCCGATTCGGCGTCAGTGATCTTCGACGCCCTGCAGGCCGCCACCGCCCGGAGAGCGGATGTCCTGATCGCGGACACTGCGGGCCGTCTGCATACCAAGACCAACCTGATGGACGAGCTCGCCAAGATCGCCCGGGTACTGAAGAAGATCGACCCCGCCGCCCCACATGAGGTCATGCTGGTGCTGGACGCCACCACCGGTCAGAACGCCCTGAACCAGGCGATTCAGTTCGACGCCGCCGTGAGGCTGACCGGAATCACCGTCACCAAGCTCGACGGTACCGCCAAGGGGGGCATCCTGTTTGCCATCGCCGAGCGGCTGAAGGTCCCAATCCAGTTTATCGGCGTCGGCGAATCCGTGGAGGACTTGCGCCCTTTCGACGCCGAAGAGTTCATCGACGCCCTGTTCGAGGCCTGACCGGCCAGCCATGGTCCGCTTCGAGCATGTCACCAAGCACTACCCGGCAAGCGGCGACGCCCTGAATGACGTCACTTTCGAGCTGGCGACCGGCGAGATGGCCTTCCTCACCGGGCACTCCGGCGCAGGCAAGAGCACCCTGCTGCGGCTGATCGGCCTGCTGGAGCGCCCGACCCGGGGGCAGGTGATGGTCCAGGGGCGCAACTTGGGCCGACTTCCCGCGCGCAAGATCCCCTACCACCGCCGTCAGGTGGGAATGGTCTTTCAGGACAACCGGCTGCTCGGGGACCGCACGGTCTTCGACAACGTGGCCCTCCCCTTGGTGGCTATGGGGGTCAGCCATAAGGAGACCGGGCGCCGGGTACGGGCGGCGCTGGATCAGGTCGGCCTCCTAACCAAGGGAAAGGCCTATCCCGTCACCCTCTCCGGCGGAGAGCAACAGCGCGTCGGCATCGCCCGGGCCGTGGTGGCCAGGCCACCGCTCCTCTTGGCCGACGAGCCCACGGGGAACCTGGACCCGGACCTGTCCCGGGAGATCATGACCTTGTTCGAACGATTCCACCATGTGGGTGTCACCGTGCTCATTGCGAGCCACGACGTCGCCCTGATCTACTCCCTTCGCCACCGGACCATTACACTGAGCGGAGGACGCCTGATCGCACCCGCCCCCGCTGATTGAGCCTATGGGCAAGCAGCCGATCGCCACTCAGCGAGGCACCCGACGGCTGCGCCGTCCTCTCGTCGCCTGGGTCACGCATCATCTGCGCAGCCTCCTCGTAAGCCTCGGGCAGCTGCTGCGCAGCCCGCTGGCCACCAGCATGACGGTCGCCGTCATCGGCATTGCTCTGGCGCTGCCCGAAGGACTCTATGTGCTCACTCGCAACGTCAAAGCCGTGAGCAGCGGTTGGGAGCAGACCGCCGCGGTGAGCCTTTTTCTGCGCCCCGCGGTGACGGTCCCCCAGGCGGAAAAGCTCGCCGGGCAGCTGCGCGCGCGGAGCGATATCGCGCATGTCCGCCTGATCACACCGGACCAGGCCCTGAAGGATCTGCGCGACTACAGCGGCTTTGCGCAGGCGGTCGATCAGCTCCCGAAGAACCCGCTGCCCGTCGTGCTGGCCCTGCGACCCGCTGCCGGCATGGTTTCCTCTTCGGGTCTCGAGACCCTGCGGCGCCAGCTCGCCGGCCTGCCGGAGGCCGACTTGGTCCGGGTGGACAGCGCCTGGATCAGCCGGTTCGAGGCCATTGTAGGACTGGTCCAACGGGGCGTGTTGCTCCTCGCGGGGCTGCTCGCACTCGCGGTCCTCTTGGTGGTCGGCAATACGATCCGGCTGGAGATCCAGAATCGCCGGAACGAGATTCAGGTGATGGAGCTGGTCGGAGCCACCTCTTCCTTCATCCGCCGTCCTTTCCTTTACATCGGGGCCTGGTACGGGCTGCTGGGCGCGCTCGTGGCGTGGGTCCTGGTAACCGTTGCGGTCGCTTTGCTCCAGGGGCCCGTCTCCACCTTGGCTGCCCTCTACCGCACGGCTTTCCCCCTTTCGGGTGTCGGCCCGCTGGAGCTGCTGGGCATGCTGGGCTCCGGTGTGCTGCTCGGGCTTCTCGGAAGTTGGATGTCCGTGGGGCGCCACCTCGCGACCGCCGAGCCCCGCTGAGGGCCGCCGCGGCCCTGGAACTTTTCCCGGCGGCCTTGCTCCAATCAGCTATCATCTGTGCTTGCAATGTTGGCGGGCGTATTGCTACCATATTTCCTAGAGTTTTGCTTGGTATTTGCATCATGAACAGAAGCTTGGCTGTGCTCCCTACCGGAACGATCGACGCATATATCAGTGCCGCTTACCAGATCCCCGTGCTCACACCCGACGAGGAGCGTGAGCTGGCGATCCGCCTGCGGGACGAGAACGACATGACGGCGGCGCGGCAGCTGGTCCTCTCGCATCTGCGGTTCGTGATTCGAATTGCTCGGGGCTACCTGGGTTACGGACTACCGCTGCCGGACCTGATCCAGGAAGGGTCGGTGGGCCTGATGAAGGCCGTCAGGCGATTCGAGCCCCACATGGGGGTCCGACTGGTGTCCTTCGCCGTGCATTGGATTCGCGCCGAGATCCACGAATACATCCTTCGCAACTGGCGTATCGTCAAGGTCGCCACCACCAAGGCGCAGCGTAAGCTCTTCTTCAACCTGCGCAGTGCCAAGAAGCGCCTCGGTTGGTTCTCCCGCGAAGAGGTGGAAGGCGTGGCAGAAGAGCTCGGTGTAAAGCCGGAGACCGTCCTGGAGATGGAGGCCCGCCTTGCCAACCAGGACCTGTCCTTCGACGCCGATGACAGCGATGACGACGAGGCCCCCGCCGCCCCCGCAACCTATTTGCCGGACATGCGCATGGAGCCGGCGAGTCAGCTGGAGCGGGAAGACACCGACAGCGATCGCCGTGAACGCCTGTTGGCCGCCTTGGAGGGACTCGACCAGCGCAGCAAGACGATCCTCCAGGCTCGCTGGCTGACGGACAAGAAGCAGACACTTCACGAGCTGGCTCAGCAGTTCGGCGTATCCGCGGAGCGGATACGGCAGATCGAGAAGAACGCGATGAAAAAGCTAAGGGTGCAGCTCGAGGCCTAATGGGGGCTTACCGCAGCTTTGGGCGACCGGAGGTCGCCACAGCGCTCCCAAGACCCGCCCCCGGCGGGTCTTGCTGTTTTCGCGGTCAGCCAAGCTCGTGACGGAAAACTTCCATCGCACAGCTCGTTGCGAGAGCCCTGCCGGGGCGGCAGTCCCGGGGAACCTTGCGACCGTCATCATCTTGACGCAGCTACTTCCATCGTCGGCTTTTCATGCTATAGAATGGGCGGTTGTTGGTCATAGACACTGTAACCGATTGAGAGAGAAAGATCTCCTGCAACCGGCACGCGGCTTGCCTGGAGCAATCGCAGGAGGTAACGAAAACAATGAAGACCGCCCTGATCGACAAGGCATATCCAGAACCGAGCCGGCGTGCCCTGTTTCCTGCCGGTCCAGTGGCTCGGCCGGAGGCGCCGGGCGAGCTGCATCATCGCATCGCCAGCGCCCTCCAGGTGAGCCTGGAGCCGGACCTCGTCCTGTCCATCTTTGCACGTGAGGTACGCGCCCGCGTTCCCTGCGACGGCATCACCTACGCGAACGAGGCTGAGCATATTTACGCCGCCGACGGGAAGAACGGGCGTCATCAGTGTACTTACAGCCTGACACTGAACGGTCTGCAGCTCGGCACACTGCACTTTACGCGTTCGAGGAAGTTTCGGGAGGAGGAACTTGTTCTGGTCGAGGACCTCCTTCGGGGCTTTCTCCATCCAATCCGCAACGCGCTCCTCTACCGGGAGGCTCAGCGGGCAGCGACGACAGACGCCCTGACCGGACTTAAGAATCGCGGTGCCTTTGACGATCGATTTCCGCGCGACGTCGAGCGGTCTGCCCGCTACCGGATACCCCTGTCGCTGGTTATGATCGACCTCGACAATTTCAAAGAGGTCAACGATACCCACGGGCACGTAATGGGAGACCGACTGCTCAGATCCATTGCTCAAATGATCCTGGACACTGTCCGCAAAGCCGACGAGGCGTTCCGCTACGGCGGCGATGAGTTCGTGCTCATCCTCCCGAGTACCGGACTCAAGGGGGCCGAGCGGGTCGCCCAGCGGCTTCAGCGGACCGTGCGCATGTCGGCCATCCTGACGGAGCCGCACCCGGTTCAGTCATCTGTCAGTTGCGGCGTAGCGGCTTACGAAGCGCGGGAAACGGCACGCGCATTCCTCGATCGGGCTGACGCCGCACTCTATCGCGCCAAGCGCTCCGGTAAGGATCGGATCTGCTTGGATTGACCGGCGATTGCGTCACCGACCCGCAGGCGAGGCGCTGCGGCGTGACATGTTCTGGTCCGCCGCGCAGGCCCAGATCGCAGCCGGCCGGACCCGTACGTCCGCCGCTTTGCCGGCAGCTGCCGCAGCCCGCGACGTAATAACACCGGCCCCGAGAAGCTGCAGGGGTTCTTCAACCGGTGCGGGTACGTGCGCTCGGGTCGTCGGGGCTGGCGGTCGTTGCGCGGGGGATCTGGAGGGAGACCGGGCCGGGCTGCTCCTTCCGCTTCCGTCCGCGGGGCTCACCGGCCTCACCTCGGCCTCGGCGATCGTGGCTTGGGCGCAGGGGCGCTGGAACCTCTGGGGGCGCCTGTACTACACACTCGTCGCCCTCCTCGGACTCGCCTTTCTCGCATCACTCGGTTATTGGAACCGGCCGCGCTTCAGGTTCTGAGCCGGCCGGACATTGTGCGGCCTCCGAAGAGTCCGCCGCGCGCCGCCCTCAGGGCAGTGGGTGCTGTCGGCCAAGAGCTGCCGCTCGTCACGAGAGATTACTTCGGGCCCAACTGCTTCCCTCCCCTGCGGGCCATGGCCGGCCCGCATGCGTTACCCCGCTCCCCTAGCCCGGAGCACCCAAGCATAGTCGTGATTCGGCCGGAGGCCTGCCCCCCCATGGTCAGCCGATCGCCGCGCCTGCAATCGGGCTGCGACTGGGCGCCTCGTCATATAGCGCCTCCGCCTCATCCGGTTCGATTGCGAGGTTCAGCATCTTCCGGCACACCGCCTTCTTGATCGCGCTCCCACGGGGCGCTTGGGCGCACACCTTGCATACTTCGGTTGGCGTAGTTGCGAGGTCCAGCAGCTTCTGCAGCGCCGCTTCCTCGGCCTGGCTCCCTCTAGGCGTGTGGTAGTACACCTGCCACGCTTCGTCCGGTGTGGTGGCAGCCTCAAGCCACTTCTTTCGCGGCCGAGCATCCGGCCGGGAACGCAACTCACTTTGATCGACGCCGGTGAAGGCACCCATCGCCCCAAAGTCGATTCTCTCGACGTCCATCACGTGCCTCGGGTTGTTGAAAGGACACCGACTCATCTCGCCCGCCACGTACGTTGCCCCCACACGATATGCGTGCCAAGCCCATTTCTAAACATATCTTAGTATATTAGCGCTGACTTATACCACACCTTTTTTGTATGATCTGCGACATGCGTCTCGTTTTCCCAACAACGCGATTCCCGCAACCCACATTTTCACAACCGCAGCCACAAAAAACCCCGGCACCTGGCCGGGGAGGACGTCTCGCCCCTACAACCGATCGCACGGCGGAGAAAGCATACGCGTTCGCCCTGCCTGCCCAACCGAAGCCGACGTGCTCCGCGACGTCATCGTCCAGCTCGATCACAGCCGGGCCTTTCCCGGCGACAATGGCATCCCGTTTGGCCTGCTCGGAACAGAACAGCAAGCCTTCCTGGAGCTTAATGCAGTCCGCCGTGAGCTAGGTTTGTTGGTGTATGAGGATCCTCCAGGCGCGCCACGGGCGTTGCCTCAATGCAACCGATCCGCCAGAACGGCCACCGCAAGAGCAGCGCTGAGCACAGAAAGGTCCTTGGAAGATCGCAGCGGTAACGCACTGATTCACTGGTCTCACCAGCTGAACCTAGTTCCATTCGGCTCTGACCCCTTAAAAACCCCTTAAAAACCCTTTCGATTCACCCTTTCAACGCATATTGCGGCATGGATAGAAATTGGGTCTT
>Ga0315556_1001279_pt1 | contig 15296 bp, 12 predicted proteins | sample SalMarSW160310MG_FD_202112 | JGI IMG/M metagenome (GOLD analysis project Ga0315556, IMG submission 202112) | Salt marsh sediment microbial communities from the Plum Island Ecosystem LTER, Massachusetts, United States - Salt Marsh Sediment SW1603-10 ...
CGCCGCGTGGACGCAGGGAGGAGGGCACCTGTCAATCCCTATGCTGCAGAAAACCCGGCCGAATTCTTCGCCGTCCTTTCCGAATACTTCTTCGAATCACCCCATGTGCTGCAGCAGGAATATCCTGCGGTGTATGGACAGTTGGCACAGTTCTATCGGCAGGACACGCTGGCGCGCTTGCAGCATGGCATGCGAGAGGCGTAAATTGCCGGTTCCTGCTTTAGAGGAGAATCGCCATGTACACCACATTGATCACGGGAGCCAACCGCGGCATCGGGCTCGAACTGGCGCGGCAATGTGCCGCCGACGGCTGGCGCGTGCTGGCCTGCTGCCGCCATCCGGAAAAGGCCGACGCGTTGAACAAGCTGGCGGCACAGCATCCGGGCACGGTGCAAATCCACGCGCTGGAAGTGACCGATCTCGCGCAGATCGATAAGTTGGCAGAACTGCTGGCTAGCGAATCCATCGACCTGCTCATTAACAATGCCGGCGTCTATCCGATGGCCGATTCAAAAGGGTTCGGCCACACCGATTGCAATGAATGGATGCAGGCCTTTCAGGTCAACACCATGGCCCCGCTCAAAATGGCTGAAGCGTTCGTGTCCCATGTGGCGAGCAGCAAGCTGAAAATCGTCGTTACCATCAGCAGCAAGATGGGCAGTATCGAAGACAACACCGGCGGAGGCAGCTACCTTTACCGCAGCAGCAAGGCGGCCGTGAACATGGTCATCAAAAACCTTTCGCTGGATCTCAAGCGTGATGGCATTACCACCGTCGTGTTCCATCCCGGATGGGTGCAGACCGAGATGGGCGGACCGAATGCCTTGATCACGGTGGAACAGAGCGTAAGCGGCCTGCGTCAGGTGATCGGCACACTCACCCTGGACGATTCCGGGAAATTCCTCAGTTATGATGGGCAGGAGATTCCGTGGTGAGACGCATCATTGCTTGGTGTTGAAGCCCGTAGCAGGCGGGTCGTAATCGTGTTGCGCGGGCTTGCCTGATATTCGGAGTGCGAACAATGTTCTGAGTTTGCCGGTAAAATACGCGGCTGACCATGAACACCATCACCTTTCCCAGCAGCCCCTATCACCTGCACCTGCCGTTCGAACCGGCGGGCGACCAGCCTGCGGCCATTGCGCAACTGGTGGAGGGCATCGAGGACGGCCTGGCGTATCAAACGCTGCTCGGCGTGACCGGTTCGGGCAAGACTTTCACCATGGCCAACGTGATCGCGCGCACCGGGCGGCCGGCAATCGTGATGGCGCCGAACAAGACGCTGGCGGCACAGCTGTATTCCGAGTTGCGCGATTTCTTTCCCGAGAATGCGGTGGAATATTTCGTTTCCTACTACGACTACTACCAGCCGGAAGCTTACGTGCCGGCGCGCGATGTGTACATCGAGAAGGATTCCAGCATCAACGAGCAGATCGAGCAAATGCGGCTGTCGGCGACCAAGGCGCTGCTGGAGCGGCAGGATTCCATCATTGTCGCAACCGTGTCGGCGATCTACGGCATCGGCGACCCGGTGGATTACCACGGCATGATCCTGCACCTGCGCGAGAACGAGAAAATGGCGCAGCGCGATGTGATCAAGCGGCTGACCTCGATGCAGTATGAGCGCAACGAGATGGATTTTGCGCGCGGCACCTTCCGCGTGCGCGGCGACGTGATCGACATCTTTCCGGCGGAAAACAGCGAACATGCGCTGCGCATCTCGCTGTTCGATGACGAGGTAGAAAGCATGTCGCTGTTCGACCCGCTCACCGGCCACATCCTCAGCCGCGTGCCACGCTATACCGTGTACCCCTCCAGCCATTATGTGACGCCGCGCGAGACCACGCTGCGCGCGATCGAGACCATCAAGCTCGAGCTGGCCGAACGCATCGCGTTTTACCAGAAGGAAAACAAGCTGGTCGAGGCGCAGCGCATCGAGCAACGTACGCGGCATGACCTGGAAATGCTGACCGAGATCGGCTTCTGCAAGGGCATCGAAAACTACTCGCGCCACCTGTCCGGGCGCAAGCCGGGCGAGGCGCCGCCGACACTGATGGATTACCTGCCGCCGAACGCGCTGATGTTCATCGACGAAAGCCACGTCACCATCCCGCAGATCGGCGGCATGTACAAGGGCGATCGCGCCAGGAAAGAAAACCTGGTCAACTATGGTTTCCGCCTGCCGTCTGCGCTGGACAACCGGCCGCTGCGTTTCGACGAGTTCGAGAAAGTCATGCGCCAGGCCATTTTCGTTTCCGCCACGCCTGCCAATTACGAAGCGGAACACGCAGGGCAGGTGGTGGAGCAGGTGGTGCGGCCGACCGGGCTGGTCGACCCGATGATCGAGGTGCGGCCCGCCACGCACCAGGTGGACGACCTGATGAGCGAGGTGACCAAGCGCACACAGGCCGGCGAGCGGGTGCTGGTCACCACGCTGACCAAACGCATGGCGGAACAGCTTACCGAATATTATTCGGAACACGGCATCAAGGTGCGCTACCTGCATTCCGACATCGAGACGGTGGAGCGCGTTGAGATCATCCGTGACCTGCGCCTCGGCATGTTCGACGTACTGGTCGGCATCAACCTGCTGCGCGAGGGACTGGATATTCCCGAGGTATCGCTGGTGGCGATCCTTGACGCGGACAAGGAAGGCTTCCTGCGCTCGGAGCGTTCATTGATCCAGACCATGGGCCGCGCTGCGCGCCACCTGCACGGCACCGCCATTCTGTACGCCGACAGGATCACCGATTCGATGCGCAAGGCCATCGGCGAAACCGAGCGCCGCCGCGCCAAGCAACTCGCCCATAACGCAGCGCACGGCATTACGCCGCAGAGCGTGGTCAAGCGCATCAAGGACATCATCGAGGGTACCTACGAAATCGAGGATGCGCGCGAGCAGTTGAAGGCAGAACAGGAACAGGAAAAATACCTGGCGATGAGCGAGAAAGAGGTGTCCAGGGAAATCAAGCGGCTGGAAAAGGAAATGCTGCAGGCCGCGAAAAACCTGGAATTCGAGAAGGCCGCACAACTGCGCGACCAGTTGAAGAAGCTGCACGACAGCGTGTTTATATCTCCCTTATGAGTTGAGTAATGAAAAAGATTCTTTTTGTCTGCATGGGCAATATCTGCCGCTCACCCACTGCCGAAGCGGTGTTCCGCCACTATGTCGAGCAGGCGGGATTGGGCGAGCAAATTCATATCGATTCGGCGGGTACGCACGATTACCATGTCGGCGAAGCGCCGGATCGGCGCGCGCGGCAGGCGGCGCAGCAGCGGGGCTACGACATGAGTGCATTACGCGGGCGGCAGGTGGGTCCGGAGGATTTCAGCCGCTTCGATTACGTGCTGGCGATGGATCGCAGCAATCTTGCCAATCTTGAACGTCTGCGCCCGCCTGGTGCGCAAAGCTTTCTTGGCCTGTTCCTGGATTTCGCCCGCAGCCATGCCGAGCGCGAAGTGCCCGATCCCTACTATGGGGGTGCGGATGGCTTCGAGTATGTGCTGAACATGGTGGAGGATGCAGCGGAAGGGCTGCTGATTCACCTGCGCAAACAGGGTACCTAGATCCGTTGCTGCCGCAGGTCGGCGAATTCCACATCCAGTACCGGATAGCGCTGCCAGTCCCTGAAGTTGTAATGCCACCATTCGTGCGGATGCACCGAGAACTCCTCCGCTTCCATCCACGCCTGCAACCTGTCGCGCAATTCGCGTTGCTGCTGTGTGCCGCCCGTGTAGTCCGGATAGGCGCATTCGGTGAATTCGTCGTAGGCACTGGGCATTTCCGCTTCCATGCCGCTATCCAGATGGAACAGGCTTAGATCGACTGCGCAGCCGCGGTTGTGAACGGAGCCTGTGGCGGGGTTGGCAAAAAAGTCGTGGTAGGCAGGAAATTGCTCCCAGAACTGGCGGGTGATGTGCCAGGGGCGGTAGGCGTCGAACACCAGGAAGCCCAAGCCATGTGCCCGGGCCCTGTCATGGGCGCGGTGCAATGCTTCGGCGGCGGGACGCTGCAGCCAGGCACACGCTTCCGGGTAAATCGCCTGCCCGCTGAAGTTGCCGGTGCTGGCGTAGCGGATATCGAGTTTCAGGCGCGGATCGAATTCGGCAAGATCGACCAGGTCGCTGGTGTTCAAGGCTGAAATTCCTTCATGCGTTAAAAAGCCGCACGGCATAAACCGTGCGGCTGTTCGTTGCGGGATTGCATTCCCGAGGCCATGACTCTAGTTGGAGTGGGTCTCGATCTGTACCAGCGGCTCGTTATCTGCTGCCGTATACACCTCGCGCTGACGCTGACGGCGGCGTGGTGCAGCTACCGTATTTTCCGGTTGCGGGACGCCGACGGGAGCCTTGGATGGATCGGTTTCGATCTGCACCAGCCCGCCATCACCTCCGGAAGCCTGTTCTGCCGGGGCAGGTGCCGGGGCGGGAGTTTCGGCCGGAGCCGCTTCAGCCGGCATATGCTGCTCGGCTGCCACAGCCGCGGTTTCCACTGCGACGGGTTCTTTCTGCATAGCGGTGGCTACCTCTTCGAGCGCTTCGGCTTCGACCGGGGCTTCGGCTGCAGATGATACTTCCCCCGCAGCTGTCGGCTGCGCGAACAGGTCGGTCTGTGCCTCTGCGGCTGCAGGCGGCGGAGAGGCAATTGCCTCTGTACCCACCTCTTCCAGCGAGACGGTGGGTGCCGCGGCTATCGGGGATTCCACTTGCTGCATGGCAACGGGCTCGACTGCACTCTCGACTACTGCGGCGACTTCGGCAGGGGCCGTCTGCTCAGGAACAGGCGAGACGGGAGTTTCAACAACCGGTTGCTTTTCAGGCTCGTAGGCAGTTGCGGTTTCGACCATGGTTTGTTCGTCGGCATTCGGTGTAGCTGTCTGCTGTTCGCGGCGCTCGCGTTCGCGGCGTCCACCGCGGCGTCCGCGTTTGCGGCCTTCGCGTTGCTGGTTGCCTTCTGCAGCCGGCTGCTCGTTGCCGCTGGCGGTAGCCTGAACCGGAGTTTCCAGGGCGGGTTGTTCGGTCTGCTGCGGACGTGGTTGGCGCGGTTGGCGTGGTTGCCGTTGCGGACGCTCGGCACGTGCCTCCTGCGACTTGCCGGCGGCTTCCGCGCGCGGGGCTTTTTCCTGGCGTTGTCCTCCCTCCGGGCGATCACGGTCGCGGCGCGGCTTGTTGCGCTGGCGGCCGCCCGGGCGGTTCTCGTCGCGGCGCTGGCCGGACTGGCGCGGTTTGGCGGTCGTAACCGGGGCAACGGCTTGTTCCTCCTCGGCACCCAGTGCCTTGACCCAGCCGAACAGTTTGCCCAGCAGGGAAGGCTGTTTTTTCGTTTCCGCTGCCACCACTTTGGCGAGCGGCGCCGGTTGCGTAGGTGTGATGCCCTGTACTGCGGCCTGAGGACGTTGCGCCGCCTTGATTTCCTGGGCTGCTTCTGCTGCTGCATCCGTTTCTTCCGGTTTCATGACCAGTTTATAACTGGCCTGCAGGGTGTCGCCGATCAGGTCTTCATGGCGCAGGCGGGTGATGCTGTAATGCGGCGTTTCCAGATGCGGGTTGGGAATCAGGGTAACGTCCACTTTCAGGCGCGATTCGATGCGATGGATGTCGGCGCGCTTTTCGTTGAGCAGGAAAGTGGCTACGTCTACCGGCACCTGCACGTGGATGGCTGCGCTGTTTTCCTTCATCGCTTCTTCCTGGATGATGCGCAGGATGTGCAGCGCGGAAGATTCGATGCCGCGGATATGGCCAATGCCGCTGCAGCGCGGGCAGGGGATATAGCTCATTTCCTCCAGGCTCGGCGCCAGACGTTGACGCGACAGTTCCAGCAGGCCGAAGCGGGAAATTTTGGCCGTCTGTACGCGCGCGCGATCATAGCGCAAGGAGTCGCGCAGGCGGTTTTCCACCTCGCGCTGGTTGCGGCTGCTTTCCATATCGATGAAGTCAATCACGATCAGCCCGCCCAGATCGCGCAGCCGCAACTGACGTGCGACTTCTTCCGCTGCCTCGAGGTTGGTGTTGAGCGCGGTGGCTTCGATATCCGAGCCGCGCGTGGCGCGTGCCGAGTTGATGTCGATCGAGGTAAGGGCCTCGGTATGGTCGATGACGATGGCGCCGCCGGAAGGCAGGCGCACTTCGCGCGCATGGGCCGACTCGATCTGGTGTTCGATCTGGAAACGCGAAAACAGCGGCACGTCGTCGTGGTAACGTTTGATGCGGTTGACGTTGGACGGCATCACCGTGCTCATGAAAGCCTGTGCCTGCTGGAAGATGTCGTCGGTGTCGACCAGTATTTCGCCGATGTCGGGGCTGAAATAGTCACGGATGGCGCGCACTACCAGGCTGCTTTCCAGATAGATCAGCGAAGGCGCTTTCTCCGTTTCGGCTGCGCCCTCGATGGCTTCCCACAATTGCGTGAGGTAGTTGAGGTCCCATTGCAGTTCTTCCAGCGAGCGGCCGATGCCTGCGGTGCGTGCGATGATGCTCATGCCCTTGGGCACTTCCAGTTGTGCCAGTACGTCGCGCAGTTCGTTGCGGTCTTCGCCTTCGATACGGCGCGATACGCCGCCGCCGCTCGGGTTGTTCGGCATCAGCACGATGTAGCGGCCGGCCAGGCTGATATAGGTGGTCAGTGCCGCGCCCTTGTTGCCGCGCTCGTCCTTTTCCACCTGCACCAGCAGTTCCTGGCCTTCCTTCATGGCTTCCTTGACGGAGGGGCGGTTGCCGCTGCCCGGCTGGTAAAACTGCGGGGCGACTTCCTTGAACGGCAGGAAACCGTGGCGGTTGCCGCCGTATTCGACAAAACAGGCTTCCAGGCTGGGTTCGACGCGGGTGATCACCGCTTTGTAGATGTTGTTCTTGCGCTGCTCTTTACCGGCGGTTTCAATGTCGAGGTCGATGAGTTTCTGACCGTCGACAATGGCGACACGGAGTTCTTCCGGCTGTGTCGCATTGAATAACATGCGTTTCATTATGTTGTCTCCCGCGCTCCGGCGACGGGCAGGACAAGGCTACGCGCGGTTAGCCGCGCGCGAGAATAAGGTCGTGCAAACAGATTGTTGGTTGTGGTGCCGACTCTGGTTCAAGTTCGTTCTCGTTGTTAGCTTGTCTTTTATCAACGTGCTGCCAATTCGTTTCGGGCAGCACGGCAAAATCTACGGGTGCCTGGAGCGCGCAAATCAATTACCATCACTGCTTGATTTCCGGTGAGTGACATTAACCGGGCGGGCGGCTGCTTTGCAGATGGCTTGATTGCCGGATTGCGGTTATTTACCGCGGCCCAACGGGGAAATGAACATCCCGTTTTCCACAAAGGCGCACACACGAGCGCGAAGTATAAGCAAAATGAACGATTTAAGCAAAGATTCAGTAACCCGGGTGGAAATAGGCGAGGACAGCGCCGGGCAGCGCATCGACAACTACCTGGCCAAGTGCCTCAAGGGCGTACCCAAGAGCCATATCTACCGGATTTTGCGCAGTGGCGAAGTGCGCGTGAACAAGGGACGCATCGACCAGACCTATCGCCTGCAGCAAGGCGATGTGGTGCGCATTCCCCCGGTGCGGACGGCCGAGCGGGAATCTGCCGAATACGTGCCTGCCGCCGAATTCCCTGTTATTTATGAGGACGATGCGTTGCTGGTCATCGACAAACCGGCCGGAACGGCGGTGCACGGCGGCAGCGGTGTCAGTTTCGGCGTCATCGAACAATTGCGTCAGGCGCGCCCCAAGGCGAAATTCCTCGAGTTGGTGCACCGGCTGGATCGCGAGACCTCCGGCGTGCTGTTGCTGGCCAAGAAGCGTTCCGCGCTCACCGCGATGCACGAGATCATGCGCGAGGGCAACAGCGACAAGCGCTACCTGACCCTGGTGCTGGGACAGTGGAAGAACGCCCGCCAGCACGTCAAGCTGCCGTTACACAAGTTCGACACCCCGCAGGGCGAGAAGCGGGTGATGGTACGCGAGGACGGGCAGGCGTCGCACACCATTTTCACCCTGCAGAAAAGCTGGCCGGAGTTCTCCCTGCTCGAAGCGCAACTCAAGACCGGGCGTACCCACCAGATCCGCGTCCACCTGTCGCATCTCGGCTTTCCCATCGCGGGTGACAGCAAATATGGCGATTTTGCACGCAACAAGGAATTGGGCAGGCGCGGACTGAAGCGCATGTTCCTGCATGCGTACTCGATTGCTTTCAAGCATCCGCTCACGGGTGAGCAGATGCAATTAACGGCACCGTTGCCGAAGGAATTGCAGCGGTTTGTGGATAGATTGGATAAGGCGGCTAGTGCTTAGCCTTTGCCAGGAATACGGTCACTTCCTCACGGTCATGATAGAGCTGCTTTGCTTGTAACTTATACTTCATGCGTTTTGCATCCAGCACGTCCCTCACGATGTCCAGTGCATTGGTCAATGCGGCGACGCGTTTCTTCATCGGCAGCTTGAGGTTGAAGATGGCGCGGGTGGTGGCGCCCGAGGCGACCCATTCGGCGATTAGCGCGGCGACACGTTGCGGCTGTTCCACCATGTCGCACACCAGCCAGTCCACCGGTTTCTTCGAGCGGTAGCGGAAGCCGTCCTGGCGCAGGTGTTTGATGTAAGGATGCTCGGCAGCAATGCCTTTGAGCGGGCCGTTGTCCACGGCGACGACTTTCAGGCCGCGCTGCACCAGTTGCCAGGTCCAGCCGCCGGGGGCGGCGCCGAGATCGACGGCGTGCATGCCTTCCCTCAGCCATTTCTGTTGTTGCTCGTGCGTCAGGAAAACTTCGAATGCCTCGGCCAGCTTCAGGTAGGAGCGGCTCGGTGCGTCGTGTGGCATTTTCAGGCGCAGGATGCCCATCGGCGCATTGGCACTGTTGCGTGGATCGCTGCTGCCGATCAGGGCGCGGTGTTTATCGGGAAAGAAGACGTGCAGCCGCGGCAGGCTGTCATCATTTATGAGTCGTCCGGCGGCGCGCAGCTTTTCCTCCAGCAGCGGCTGGAAACGCCGGGTGAAGCCGGACAGCGTCTTGCCGTCGTTGGTGTCCGGCACTTCCAGCCACAATGCTCCGAACTTTTGCGGAGTGTCCGGTATTGCCGACAGCAACGGTGTCAGCCGGTCGCGCTCAGGCAGTTCGCTGACTTCGGCGTGCAACCGGATCAACTGGCGGGCAAAGGTGAGTTGTGCGAATTGCAGGCGCGGTTTTCCCTGTAGTACGAGATAGCCGCTGTTTGGCTCGGCTTCAAGTGCGCGGGCCTGTGTTTCCTCGACGCAGTCGCGCTCGAAACCGGGGCGGCAGTAGATTAGCCATTCTGATGGTGTGGCATTCATGGCGTGGCATGGTAGGTGTTGGTAGGCGGGTTGGCAATAATGCTAAACTTTGCACATTGGTTTTAAGGATGGAGAGTATGGCTAAAAATTATGATTTGATCGTGTTCGACTGGGATGGCACGGTGATGGATTCCACCGCGGTGATCGCCGGTTCGATCCAGGCGGCATGCCGGGATGTTGGATTGCCGGTGCCGAGCGACGAGGCGGCGCGCCATGTGATCGGCATGGGGCTGAAGGACGCATTGCAATACGCGGTACCGGAAGCATCCGATGACATGTATGACCAACTGGCGGCGAGCTACCGCCGCCACTTTCTGGCGCATGATGCCAGTATTCCGCTGTACTCCGGCGCACGCGAGACCATTGCGGAACTGCACGGCAAGGGCATCACGCTGGCGGTCGCCACCGGGAAAAGCCGCAACGGGCTGGACCGCGCGCTGCACAGCAGCGAACTGGGCGGCTATTTCCATGCCTCGCGCACGGCAGACGAGACCTTTTCCAAGCCCCACCCGGCAATGCTGCTGGAGCTTATGGATGAATTTGCCGTGCCGCCGGAACGCACGCTGATGGTGGGCGATACCACGCATGATCTGAAAATGGCGGCCAATGCCAGGGTGGATGCGCTTGCAATGACGCATGGCGCGCATCCCGAGGAGCATCTGAGTATGCTGAAGACGGTGGCCATGCTGGGGAATTTTGACGAACTGCGCGGCTGGCTGGCGGAAAATGCCTGATAACCCACAGGGGGCGAACAGCCTGGATTTCGGCAAGAATGGTCATGAATGGCTGCCGGCATTGGCAGCACTGGTGCAGGAAGCCGGTGCGGCCATCATGCAGCATTACCGCGATGTGGATGCTGCGAGATTGCAGGACAAGGGCGACGGTTCGCCGCTGACTGCGGCGGATCTCGCCTCGCATGAAATCATCTGCGCCGGCCTGCAACGCATTGCACCGGACATCACCATTATCTCCGAAGAAAACAGGGACAATCCACCGGTGGCGGCGGGCGCGCCGTTCTGGCTGGTCGATCCGCTGGACGGCACCAAGGAATTCATCAGCCGCAACGGCGAATTCACCGTCAATATCGCGCTGTTGCGCGAGGGTGTACCGGTGCTGGCGGCGGTGTATGCGCCGGTGCTCGACATTACCTATCTCGGCCAGCCCGGCGTCGGTGCGTGGCGCATCAAGGATGGCGAAACGCCGCAGCCGATCACGGTTGCCGCCGCGCATGAAGGTGAATTGCGCGTGGTGGCGAGCCGTTCGCACAGCGACGAAAAAACCGTAGCCCTGCTGCAAAAGTTGCCGCCGAATCGTGTGGTGTCCTCCGGCAGTTCGCTCAAATTCTGCATGGTGGCGGAAGGCAGCGCCGATTTTTATCCGCGCCTTGGTCCCACCATGGAATGGGATACCGCTGCCGCGCAATGCGTGCTGGAAGCCGCCGGTGGCCGCGTGGTGCAATGTGATGGTGCGCCGTTCCGTTACAATAAGCCGCAATGGCGCAACCCGTATTTTTTTGCCATCGGTGCATGGATTCCCGTATACGACGAATTGATGGCTGCATGATTTTTACGGCAAGCCGGAATTAAGGAGTGACATGGCTGACAACAACCAGAACTGGGAACGCGAAGTATTGGAAAAGCTCGCCATGTCGGCGGTGCAGGAACAGCGCCGCACGCGCCACTGGGGCATCTTTTTCAAGACGCTGACCTTTGCCTACCTGTTTTTGCTGCTATTCCTGTTCATGGGCTGGATGGGCGGAAAATCCGAGGCCGGGCTGAGTGTGGGCAAACATACCGCGCTGGTTGAACTGGACGGCGTGATTGCGGCAAACAGCATGGCAAGCGCCGACAACATCATCGGCAGTCTGCAGGATGCGTTCAAGGACAAGGATACGCAGGGGGTAATCCTGCAGATCAACAGCCCCGGCGGCAGCCCGGTCCAGGCCGGCTACATCAACGACGAAATCCGCCGTCTGCGCGCCAAGTATCCGAAGATTCCGCTGTACGTGGTGGTGGAGGACATCTGCGCTTCCGGCGGCTATTACGTGGCGGCTGCAGCCGACAAGATTTTCGTCAACAAGGCCAGCCTGATCGGCTCCATCGGCGTACTGATGGACGGTTTCGGTTTTACCGGCACCATGGACAAACTCGGTGTTCAACGCCGCCTGCTGACCGCGGGCGAGAACAAGGGTTTTCTGGACCCGTTTTCCCCGATGAGCCCGAAGCAGAAGGAATACGCCCAGCAGATGCTGGATGACATCCACCAGCAGTTCATCGACGTGGTGAAGCAGGGCCGCGGCAAACGCCTGAAGCAGGATCCGGAACTGTTCAGCGGTCTGGTGTGGACCGGCGACCAGGGTGTCAAGCTCGGTCTGGCGGACGGCTACGGCACCACGGAAAGCGTGGCGCGCGACGTGATTCATGCCGAGAAGATCGTCGACTACACCACCCACGAAGGCTTTGCCGATCGCCTGGCCAAGCGTTTGGGTGCGGGCGTGATGAGTGCGCTCGGCTTTTCCACCGAGACGGGTATCACGCTGCGTTAACGCAACAGACAACGGATTTGTGAGCGATCCGGGCAGCCCTTGTGGTGCTGCCCGTTTTTATTTTTGGTATACGGAATCCGGCCTTGAGGCTGCTAGTAATGCTTCAAACTGTTCAACAGGCTCTGGCCTGCCAAACAGATGTCCCTGAAAATGAGTGCAGCCGTTCTCCATGAGGAATTTCCTTTGCTCCTCTGTCTCCACCCCTTCGGCAATGACATCCAGGTACAGGCTGCCAGCCATCGCAATGATGGTGCGCACAATGACCTTGTCGTTGTTGTCGGTGGCGAGGTCACGTATGAATGTCTGATCGATCTTGAGCTGGTCGAGCGGCAGCAGCTTGAGATATTGCAGCGAGGAATAGCCGGTGCCAAAGTCATCCAGTGAAATACGGACGCCGATGTAGTTCAATGCGGTCATGGTCGCAACGGTGTCCTGGGCATTTTCCACCAACAGACTTTCGGTGAGTTCGAGTTCGAGCAGGCTTGGGTTGATGCCATGGCGTAACACTGCATCCTGAACTTGTGACGCAAAATCAGGCTGGTGAAATTGTTTGGCGCTCACGTTTATTGCCAGCGAGAGATTTTTGGTACGCACATTCTGCATCCATGCTGCGAGCTGGGCGCAGGCTGTTTCCAGCACCCAAAGACCGATGGGCTGGATCAGCCCAGTTTCCTCCGCCAGCGGGATGAATTGGGTGGGAGACATCATGCCGTGCTCCGGGTGCATCCAGCGGATCAATGCTTCGGCTCCAACAGGTTTGTACGAGCTGGTCATCTGTATCTGATAATAAAGCTGGAATTGCCCTTTCTCCAGTGCGTTGCGCAATTCACTTTCGAGAGCCGCGCGGGTATTGATGGCTTCCTGCATCTGTGGATCGAAAAAGCGCAAGGTGCTGCGGCCGGCATTCTTGGCCTGGTACATGGCGATGTCGGCCTGCTTCAACAGATCTTCCGCCCCGTTGTCCCCCTGCGCATCGAACATGGCAATGCCAATGCTTGGTGTGCAATTGTATTCGTGGACGGAAAGCTGGTAAGGCTGACTTAGAAGTGTGATGATTTTTTCGCAGACAGTTTCGGCCTGCTCCGCCGCTTCATAGGGTTGTCCGTTCAGGTTCTCCAGAACGACAACGAACTCGTCCCCGCCGAGGCGGGCTACGGTGTCGTCTTCACGCACGCAGGAAACCAGGCGTTGGGCAACCTGTTGCAGCAGCAGGTCTCCCATGTCATGACCAAGGGTGTCGTTCAGGGTCTTGAAGTTGTCCAGGTCGATGAACAGCAGTGCGCATTGCTGGCCGCTGCGTCCACTGGAGGCGATTGCCTGTTGTAGCCGGTCCGTAAGCAGCAAGCGGTTTGGCAGATCGGTAAGATGATCGTAAAACGCCAGATGCTGGATCTCTTTTTCGGCCTCCTTGCGCTGGGTGATATCAGTCAGCGCGGCAACATAATTGATGATTTTGCCGTTTGCGTCCTTCACCGCAGTGATGGAGAGATGCTCCGCATAGAGATCGCCGTTCTTGCGACGATTCCAGATTTCACCTTCCCATTCGCCGGTGCTATGGATACTCTGCCACATCGCCGCGTAAAAAATTTCATCCTGAAGGCCCGAATTGAGAATGCGCGGGTTCTTGCCTATGACTTCTTCTGCAGTGTAGCCGGTGATGTTGGTGAAGGCACGGTTTACCCGAAGGATCTGGCTGTTGGCGTCCGTGATCATCATGCCTTCCTGGGATTCAAAGGCGGTTGCGGCGATTCTGATCTCTGCCTCGGCCTTATTGCGCTCGGTGATGTCCTGAAAAACAACTGCCACCCCGATCAGCGCCTTACCGCTATAGATGGGATGTGTGGTGTATTCAACCGGGAAACTGCTCCCATCCTTGCGCCACAAAACCTCGTCCGTGATAGTCCGTCTTTTTCCGTCTGCGAGTGTTGCGCAAATCGGGCATTCCTCTCGCGGATAGTGCGAGCCATCCGGATACGCATGGTGTGCCGTGGCGTGCATGGGCTGGCCAATCAGCTCCGCCGGTTCGTAGCCCAGCATCGCGGTTGCAGTGGAGTTGATGAAAGTGGTATTGCCTTTTGTATCCAGTCCCCACACGCCACTATCTATGGATTCCAGCAGAAGATTGGCACGCCCCTCCGCCTGTTTGCGTGCGGTAATGTCGCGAGAAGAGTTGAATAAGACCGGCCTGCCGTCCAGCTCAAGCGGAAAGCCGCTGACCTCGACATCCAGGATAGTGCCATTCTTGCGCCGATGGCAGGTTTCAAACTGGGTGCGGACAGGTTTTTCAAACTGTTTTCTGACTGCTGCCATGAGCGCTTCGGGATTCGGGAACCCGACATCCCATTGAGACACATTCATCCCGATTATCTCGTCGCGTCGGTAGCCCAGCATGGCGCAGAATGAATCGCTGGCTTCAATGATATTGCCAGTGTAGTCGAGTATGTGAATGCCGTCGCTGGCGTTGCGCAACAGGGCGAGGTTCTTGCTGCTTTCCCTGCGCATCCGTTTGATCATCACTCCAATCATGAGGGAAGAAATCAGGAAAGTAATGATTGGACCAAATGCAACCCTGCTTTCACTAAATCCCCAGAATGGCGGTGCGAAAAAATAATCGGCGGCTATCGCACAGAGCACCACCACAAGCACCCCCGGTCCGATGCCGCAAAGGTAAAAGCTGACGATCATCGCCGGGTAAAACGTCATGAATTGCAGACCGGATTCGACCGGGATTGCGACAAGACGCAGGGTCAGGGCGACTATAAAAATAGCGGCCGCCAACGCATAGCGCTTTGGTGGCGTCAGTTTTTTATAGAGCTCGTTGAGGTTGTGCATGCTTTAAATAATTGCGAGAGCGAATTGAAATGCAAGCCAGTTCGGGAGGACGGCCATCCGTGGTGGTCAGCGATGCACCAGCATGGAAGTGAATTTTCGGTTCGGTGGCAGCGCATAATCGGAAGAACGTATTCGATACGGAGAGGGTGTGCTGCTGCGGGCTGGCATGGGCGCAAAACACCAAATTATGGCGGGGTTCCTCGGCTTTCAGGCAGGGAATGGATTTAGGCCACTGGCATTCCTGCTCATGACCAGAAAACGGCATGACTTTCATAACCCCCCCTTGCAGCTTGTCCGGTTTATCCCGAATCTAAAAGTAAGTTTCTAGCTCTATATGCTGGCAACCGGCAAGAGTCTGAGCTATTTTGTTTGGTAATCGTATACCACTTTATATTGCTTTAACAAATTTCGCAGTCCATTCTGATTTGCGGAGCAGTGTTAAAAGCATGCATCAGCATATTTCAAACATTAAATCATGCGGATATATTATTTTTCCAGCAGCGGTTCCAGTTTTTGCAGCACGTTATGTAACAGTTGCGGCTGTGCCTCGGCATTCGGATGCAGGTTGTCAGCCTGGAATTGTTCCGGCGCCACGCCGTCGAGCAGGAAAGGCACCAGTGCCGTGTG
>Ga0315556_1001283_pt1 | contig 15274 bp, 12 predicted proteins | sample SalMarSW160310MG_FD_202112 | JGI IMG/M metagenome (GOLD analysis project Ga0315556, IMG submission 202112) | Salt marsh sediment microbial communities from the Plum Island Ecosystem LTER, Massachusetts, United States - Salt Marsh Sediment SW1603-10 ...
ATTGCAGATACTTGCGGGCTCCGTGGCGCCATCACCTTCCACACCCAAACACCTGAGGCCCAACGACTTGTCGTTGGGCCTCAATCACCTAGCAAGACCGTTATGGTCGCTGCAGGACTGCGGTTATGTCGCGATGATTCCGGGTGATTCCTGGGAAAGCTGCGTCTTAGCGAATCTTCGGCGGTAGTCGAGGGCATCAGCACGCTGCTGAGGCCGAAATCAAGCGAGGGTATCCAGACCCTGGGTGCCAGAGGTCGCTGTCGCGAAGCGGAACGTACTGGAGATGCATCGCATTGAGCGCCAGAGGCGCGGAGCGTCGTTGCGTACTCGCATCCCATCTACGATTTTCGCGGCGGGTAGAGGCGCTGGATCACAGCGGCCGCGCTCGCTGCCGCGGGTTGCGGGTGGATCGCTTCATGATCAGCTCCACCGTCGGCCACTATCGCATCGCCGAGAAGATCGGCGAAGGCGGAATGGGTGAGGTCTACCGGGCCGAGGATCTGCGACTGCACCGTACGGTCGCCCTGAAGTTTCTCCCCACCCAGCTCCAGGAAGACGAGGTAGCGCGCAAGCGATTCCTCCGTGAGGCTCGGTCGGCGGCGGCGCTTGAACACCCGTACATCTGCAACATCAAAGAGGTGAACCGGACCGGCGACGGCCGTGACTTCATCGTGATGGAGTACGTGGAGGGGCAGACGCTGCGGGAGAGACTCGAGCGGGGCGGTCCCCTTCCCCTCGATGAGACTCTGCGGATCTCATCCGAGATCGCTGAGGCCCTGCAGGCAGCGCATGCCCGGGGGCTTGTGCATCGGGACCTGAAGCCGGACAACATCATGCTCACGCCCCAGGGGCACGCCAAGGTCATGGACTTCGGTCTGGCCAAGCGAGTCACGGGGGACGACGAAACGCAGCAGGATTTGACGTCGGCGGTGACCCGATCAGGCGTCGTGCCCGGCACACCGGCGTACATGTCCCCGGAGCAGATCCAAGCCCAACCGGTGGATTCCAGGAGCGATCTCTTCTCCGTGGGGATCGTCCCCCACGAAATGCTCACGGGTGCCAACCCCTTTCGCCGTTCCACCGCCGCGGCAACGCTGGCGTCGATTCTGTACGAGGAGCCTGAGCCCCTGCCTCGGAACCTGGCCGGCTCGTCCGATCTTCTCGACGAGACACTCGGCCGGCTACTGGCCAAGGACCCCGACAAGCGGATGCCGAGCAGTGGGGAGCTGCGGCGGCGTCCGGTTGGCCGAGAACCAGGACCCAGAACACCATCATAGGCATCTTAACCAGCGCGTAGTAGCCGACGAATGGCAGCAGGTCGGGACGCTCCAACAGCTCGACGACGAGTAGAGCGATCAGGACGTTCTGGATCCCCACCTCGATGCCGATGGTGAAGCTGTCCCTCCCATCGAGGCCGAAGCCGCGTGCGACACCCCACCCTCCGAGCGTCGCGATCACGTCGAACAGGACAGCGGCGAAGACGACGGCCGGCGAAAACTCCGCCACGATGAACGGCCACCGGATGGAGATGTAGACGGCGATCACGGCGATCATCATGACGATCACCACGCGTCGGGTGAAGCGCTTCATCCGCTCGGCGAGGACCGGCTTCCACGCGCCCACGGCCATGCCGATCCCCAGCGGGACCACCAGAAGCACGAAGCTGCGCACCAGCATCGGAAGGATGGACATCTCCTGGACCGTTCCGCCTCCGGCCAACCGCAACCCGACGTTGACCCAGAGCGGAATCGTCACGACGCCTGCCAGCGTTGAGCAAGCCGTCAACACCACGGAGAGGGAGAGCCGCCCTCGACCCCAGTAGGTCACCATGTTCGAGGCCGCACCGCCCGGCACTGCGGCGATGATGAACGCGCCCTGCTGGATCTCCGGTGATGCAGGGAACGCGACGAACAGCGCCGCCGCGAGTAACGGGAGGAGCAGGAGTTGGCCGGCGAGCCCGACGACGAGCGCCCGGGGCCGCCTGAGCACCTCGCGGATGTACTCGACCTTCACCTGTGCGCCCAGGAGTGCCATCAGAAGGACCATTACCATGGCGAGAAGGCCGACCAGCGCGCGGGGTGGGAGGGTCATGCGCGCTCCCCCGCGATGTCTGCCGACGCTTCGAGCGGTAGCAGGCGTCGGACCTTCCCCGTGGTCGGGTCGCGCTCGAGGTGATCGACGATCCGGACTGAGACCTTGGGATCACGGAGACCGGCCTCCAACAGGGCACGGCGCACGTCTGCCTCGAGGGCCGACGGGTCCACATCGCCGTGCACCACCACCTCCACATCCAGACCGTCCGACGTCTGCCGGATACGGTAGTCGACGACACCCCTCGCCTTCACCACGGGCCCCAGCACCGTCACGATGTGTACGTGCGTGTCGCCGTATATGAAGCCGCCGCCCCGGCGGCCCTCCACCGTGGCCACGAGGTGACCGTGGTCCGGCGCGTCCGGGCGACGCACGAAACGGTCGTCGATGGCGTAGCGGATCAGGGGTTGCACCGTGTTGAAGAGATTGGTCACCAGGATCCGTGCCGACGGCGTGCCGGGCGGCACGGGCTCATTGCGCTCGTCCACCAGCTCGACGATCACGAAATCCGTCGCAAACGTGAACGCATCGGTACCCGGCGGGCACGTGCCGAAGAGCCCCTCGCTCGTCCCGTAGGTGTTGAAGACCGGTGCGTCGAAGGCGGCGGAGATCTCGTACTTCGCCTCGGGCTCAAGCTGCTCCGAGCCGACGGTGATCCGCTCAGGCCGACTCGACAGCCGGCCCGCCTGCTGCTCCCGGGCGAGCCTGCGGAGCACGCTCGGATACCCGAACACGAAGTCCGGCGGCCTCTCGTTGAGCCGACGCACCATTTCGGCGAGCGGCAGCGTGACCGGCACGCGGATCTGACCCTGGCCGCCCCGGAGGGCCGCCCCCAGACCCGAGGCGTGCGCCCCCGAGGGTGAGCTGACGGAGGCCACCACCTTCTCGGGTGGTACCGGACCTCCTGGGGGGATCAGCTCGGCGACGAGGTCGGCGACTCCGTCGAAGTCGTAGACGAACAGACCTTTCCGCCCAGAGCTCCCGCCGGACGTCAGCGCGAAGAAGTCCCCTTGGAGCGGCTCTGGCACGTCACCCATCGCCGCGACATGCGCTTCCACCGATGCAAGCGTCAGCCGGCGGTCGGTCACCACGTCGTCGAACGACTCCATCATCTCCGCCTTCGTCATGACCGGCAGCGACCCGAGGTCTTCGAGCTCGAAGCGGTCCGGACGGACGCCATGGAGGCGTGCTGCATGGAAGGGCGAATTCGCGATGGCGTGCGCGAGCAGTCGCCGCAGACCGTCGCGCTGGTACGCGACGAGGTGCTCCCGGGACCAGCCCATCCGCTCGCGGTGCATCGGCAGACGCACTCCCAGCGACGCCCGGAGCCGGCGCCGGACTTCCTCGGGAGTCACAGTCATCGATCGTCTCCCTTCTCTCCCGACGGCTCGGGGGCCGATTCCGTCAGAAGCAGTCGGATAGCCTCGCGACCCATATCGATAGTGCTTCCCGATGACCCGGACAGCACTTCCAACACCCCGCCGCTGTCGAAGGCGGACAGGAACCGGGCCAGGTCCGCCGGCTCGTGCAGCGGGGTCAATCCTCCACTCGAGATCAGCGCCTCGAACAGCTGCGTCAGCCGTGCGAGGGTCTTTCTGTGCAGCGCCTGGTAGCGGCGATTCACGTCGGGGGTCCGCGCCGCGTGGATCCGGAACTCCAGAACGAACAACGGCCAATTCCAGTCGGCCCGTTGGATCGTCCGGTTCCGGTCCCAGATGTCACGCAGCGTCTGATCCAGGGGCGCATTGCCGATACGCTCCAGACTCTGGTCGACACGCCACTCCATCCGCTGCTCCATGAGCGCCAGCGCAAGGTCGTCCTTGCTCCCGAACTGCGAGTAGACGACCCCCTTCGAGAAGCCGGCCTCGTCGGCGATCTCGTCCAGGCTCGCGGCATGAAATCCCTTCTCGCGGAAGATCTTCCCCGCCGCATCGAGCACGAGCTCGCGGTTCAGCGCCTTCTGTTCCGGTCGTTTCAATCTTGGCATACTGCTAGTATGCAAATGCTGTGAGTATCTCGCAAGCGGTACGGCTCAGGAGCAGGTACGGCTCAGGAGCCAAGGAGCGAACGACTGCGAGACCAGCGCCGTGCAGTTCATCGGGACGGCCGAGGGGGACATCCTCATGCGGCGGTTCCGCGGCCAGGATCTCCGACTCTCCACCAATAGTGGAGAACCCGGTGGAGGTCTTCCTGAACGGCGCGGTCCCGCGCTGATCCGGCGAGATCGGCTGCCTGTTCTCGAGTGGGCGCCCATCCCACCGCTCAATAGACGGGTGCGAGGGCCGCTCCCAGAAGTTCCGCAGGGTCCAGATCTTCAGGTCCGGAAGGGACCCGAACCTCTGGCACTCCAGCCACCGGCATCCGCCCAATCACGCGGTTCCTGACCGACCCGCCCCCCCACACCTTCCAGAGGTATCCCTACCTATGGAAAACGCCCTGCGAGATGCTCCACACCCGCTGCTACCGGAAGATGAAGGTGAAGTGCTCCACAGCCGTGCCGAGGAAGAGGGCGGGTGGTCCGACGTTCCGACCCAGAGGTTGCCCAGGCTGCTGGAAGGCGGCAACCACGTGCCACTCGAACTGGTCGGCAAGGAGGCACGAACCCACCGGCTCGTTGGCGTACGGGGGCTCTGGCAGAGTCTCGGACAGAGGGCCCGCCGGGTGGATTCGCGTGATCTGTCCTTCCCCCGTGGCTGAGGCCGTGAAGGTGTTCCAGCTGCGATCGTTCGGGCCGAGGGCGCCCTCGCCGATCAGGTGCGAGAAGTCGAGAGGCGGGCCGAGGTCGAAGCCAGGCTCCTCGAAGGTCAGGAGCCAGATCCGGTAGGTCGCCTTGGGGATGAGATTCCGGAGATGCAGGGAGACATGCGTTCCCGACTCGAGGCACTTCACCGAGATCGATCCGCGCACGGCGCTGAACTCCCCGGCCGTCACGTGATGACCGTCCGGTCCGAGGATCGGTAGGCCGGTGCGGCGATAGTAGAGCGGCGTCGAGGGGTCGGCCGCCACAGGGATCACTGTGTTTCCGTCGGCATCCACGGTGAGACCCGCAGTCACGAGGAGGCTCGCAGTCCCGCCGAGCGGTGAAGCCTTCGGGGCGCGTTGGGCGGTCAGGCCAACGGGCCCCACTGCGTTGGGGTTCGTCGGCCCATCCCCGCCGCATCCTGTCGAGAGCAGGGCGACGCACGCTCCGATCATCCACATACCCGGTTTCCACCAGCTTGTAGCCATGGTTCTGCCTCCGTATCCTGGGAACAGTGACAATCCGGTGCTCACTCCTCTTGGCAAGCACACTCCATGGGTCTCCCGCGTCGGGAAACGAGAATCCGCCGCGGATCGCGCCATGCGCGCTCGGCATGGAGCAGGGGAGGAGGCCTGATCGTCTCATGGGGAGGTGTCCGTCGTGCAGAATCCCGAGAGCATCACGCGACTCCTCCAGGGGCTGCGCGATGGGCGATCCGCCGCCATGGAGGGGTTGATCCAGGCCGTCTACGAGGAGTTGCGTCGTACCGCCCGGCGTGAGCTGGCCCGACGGCGGACCGGCGATACCCTCGACACCTCCGCCCTCGTCCACGAGGCCTACCTGAAGCTCGCCGGTTCCGATCACGCGTCCTGGAACGACCGTGCCCACTTCTTCGCGGTAGCTGCCACCGCGATGCGGCAGATCATCGTCGACGACGCCCGGCGGCGTAAGGCCGCAAAGCATGGAGGAGCGCTCCAAAGAATCACGCTGGATGAACGGCGACTCATGCCCGAGGAGCACGCGGAGGAGCTGGTGGCGCTCGACGAGGCTCTGGACCGGCTGGCCGAGCTCAACGCCCGGCTGAGTCAGGTGGTGGACTGCCGGTTCTTCGCGGGGTTGACCGTTCCCGAGACGGCCGAAGTCATGGGATGCTCGGCCCGGACCGTCGACCGCGACTGGAAGAAGGCGAAGGCCTGGCTCTACCGGGAGCTGAGCGGTGGCTGAGCCCGTGGACCGGGACCGCTGGCGCGCCATCGAGGATGTCCTCGACGGAGTCCTCGACCTCCCAGCCGACGAGCGTTCCGGATACCTGGACGAGGCCTGCGCAGGAGACGCGGATCTGAGGGCCGAGGTCGAGTCCCTCCTCGAGGCGCACGATGAGGCGGGCGACTACCTGGAGGTCCCTGCCGCCTCCCTCGAGTCGGCCCTGGCAGCGTCGTATCGTCCGGGGCAACACATCGGCCCCTACAGGCTCGTGAGAGAAATCGGGCGTGGAGGCCTGGGCCTCGTCTATCTCGCGGTTGACACCCGGCTGGGCCGACAGGTGGCCCTCAAGCTGCTCCCGTCGTCGAGAACCGCCGACTCCCAGGCCCGGGCCCGCTTCCAGCGAGAGGCCAGGGCCGCCTCCGCGCTGGATCATCCCAACATCTGCACCATCTACGAGATGGGGGAATCGGACGCGGGGGATCCGTACATCGCCATGGCCCATGTCCTCGGCGAGTCCCTCAGCGACCGGATTGCCCGCGGCCCCCTACCCCTGTCCGATGCCGTCGACATCGCCGTCCAGACCGCCCGCGGCCTCGCTTACGCCCACGAGCACGGGATCGTGCACCGGGATGTGAAGCCCGCCAACCTCATCGTGACACCCGAGGGCCAGGTCGAGATCGTCGACTTCGGCCTGGCGAAGGGAAGAGGAGCCCCGACGCTGACCCGAGCCGGTGTGACCCCGGGCACCGTTGCCTACATGAGCCCGGAGCAGATCCGGGGAGAGGCGGTGGACCACCGTACCGACATCTGGGCGCTGGGCGTGGTCCTGTACGAGATGATCACCGGCCGGGCGCCCTTCCGTGGAGAGGACGATCAGTCGAGGACCTACGCCATCCTGAATCAGGATCCGGAGCCCCTCACCGCCCTGCGGGCCGGGGTGCCTCTGGCTCTGGAGCCCGTGCTGGCGAAGGTCCTCGCGAAGGATCCCGAGCGGCGATATCAGCATGTCGACGAGCTCCCGGTCGACTTGAGGAACGCGCTGGCGAAACGGACGGGTGTGATTCCCGGAGCCGCCGGCTCGGCCAGGAAACGGGTCGGTCCCGGGGCTCTTGCCCTGGTGCTCGCCGGCGCCGTGCTCGGGACGGTTCTCACCTCCCTGGTCCTGGGGCCGATGGGGCGGGGTGCCGAACCCGGAGCGCCGTCGTCCATACACCTGTCGGTTGGACTCCCGCCCGGTCAGGAATTGGCGGGGAGCATCTTCCGGAGGTTCGCGCTGTCTCCGGACGGGCGGGTCCTCGTCTACGCGGCACGCGAGAACGGACAGCAGCGGCTCCACGTGCGACCCCTGGACCGGGCCGAGTCCCGTGCCATCCCGGGCACGGAGAACGCCCGTGATCCCTTCTTCTCCCCCGACGGCCGCTGGGTTGGATTCTTCGCCGAGGAGGAGTTGAGGAAGGTTCCGCTCGAGGGCGGCGCTCCGCTGAAGATCTGCGATGCACCCACAGAGACGAGTAGAGGCGCCAGCTGGGGACCCGACGGGACCATCATCCTGCCCCTCGGTCAACTCTCCGGCCTGTTTCGCGTCTCCGATTCCGGTGGAATACCCGAGCGCCTGACAGTCCCCGGTGGTGGCTCGGGCACCTCCGGCCATTTCTTTCCGCAGATCCTGCCCGACGGCAGGACCGTGCTCTTCACCATCTGGAAGGGAGGCGCGTGGAGCACGGCCGTCCTCCAACTGGATACCGGTGAATGGGAAGAGGTCGCCCAAGGCTGTGCGGCCGCCCACTACCTGGCCACGGGTCACGTGGTCTGCGCCGACATGGGGGGCGTGTGGCCGACCGGAACCCTCCTTGCCGCACCGTTCGATCCCAGGCGGCCCGCTCTATCCGGCTCGTTCGTCTCCCTGTCCGGCTCTTCCGGTCTGGGCGAGTTCGACTTCGCCACATCCCGCACCGGGACGCTCGTCTACGCCACCGGTGGATCGGGCATCGGGAAGACGGCCGCCGTATGGGTGGATCGCGCCGGCCGATCCACACCGCTCGAGGGGAGCGCCGATGGATACCTGACGCCGTCCGTGTCGCCCGACGGAAGGCAGGCGGTGGCGACGCGCATCGTGGAAGCGGGAAGGGAGGAGCTCTGGCTCCACGACCTGGAGAACGGCACCGCGGCACAACTGAGCGCGGCGAGCGGGATCAGCAACCTCCCCGTCTGGTCGCCGGACGGAGAGCGAATCCTGTTCAAACTCTCTTCGCTCCCCTCCCGGAATCTACCAGCTGCCGCCCGATCTGAGTGCCACGGCGACCCTGCTGCTGCCTCGTGGCGAGCACATCCTGGCGCCGGGCTCGTTCTCCGCCGACGGACGCATCCTGGTCTACACCGAGTTGAACAGCCGGACGCTGGGAGATCTCTGGACCCTATCCCTGGACGACGGCTCCGTCACGCCGCTGCTGCGGTCACCGGCGAACGAACGGTCACCCGCATTCTCACCCGACGGACGCTGGCTGGCCTTTGCCTCTGACCAGTCCGGGATCGACCAGGTCTACGTGCAGGCCTACCCCGGGCCCGGTCCACCCATACGCATATCCACCGACGGCGGACGGGAACCGGTCTGGTCGAGGGACGGGAGGGAGCTGTTCTATCGCCACGGAGGCGCGATGGTGGCCGCGCCGGTGCGCACGGAGAGGCCCCTGGCCCCCGGCCGGCCCATCCGACTCTTCGAAGACCGGTATGCCACGGAGTACTTGGGCAGGTCGAACTACGACGTGGGGCCGGACGGACGCTTCCTCATGGTGGAAGTCGAGGAGGGATCGGAGCGTGCGCGTCTGGACGTCATCCTGAACTGGTTCGACGAGCTCGAACGCCTCGTACCCGTCCCGGAGTCGGGCGGATGACGTCCGAGCGCAGCCGGTGACCCCATGCTGACCCGGAGCGGGAGTCATATCGAGCAACGCTCAACCGTACTTGAACCAGAGGTTCCAGTCCGGAAGGGACCCGAACCTCTGGAACCTGAACGCCGATTCTCCGCGTTGTTCCGCGGTTTTCCACCGCTCCACGCCCTCACACCTTCCAGAGGTATCCCTACCTGTGGAAACGCCCCAACGGTCTAGGCCGTTGGGGCGTCATCACTTAGCTGAACCCGCTATGGTCGCTGCAGGACTCGAACCTGCGACTTCTACGATGTGAACGTAGCGCTCTACCAGCTGAGCTAAGCGACCTCGGAGGGCGGGGCCGAACCGGTCGACCCTGCCTCCCCACAGTACCCCCACGGGGACTCGAACCCCGGTCTTCTGGCTGAGAACCAGAGATCCTAGACCGCTAGACGATGGGGGCAGTGCCCTCCAGAAGCAGGAGGGCCCCAATTCTAAAAAGGCCCGTGGCAGAGGGTCAACCCCTCAACGCCCCGGCGGGGCGCGGTGTCTCCGACAGGGAACGGGTTGATCGCGCGGAGGAAACGCGCCGGCGCACGAGGGTACCAAGGATCCCTGGATACTCCGAACGAGAACCGCGGGGCGGGTGCATGACGAAGAACGAGAAGCTGAACGGCGCTTCCATCCAGAGTTGGCTGGCGTCCCACGCCGGGTGGAAGCGGAAATCGAACGCGCTGATCAAGGAGTTCAAGTTCTCCTCGTTCCGCGACTCGGTCGTCTTCGTCAACCGGGTCGCGACGCTCGCCGACACTGCGGACCACCATCCCGACATCGACGTCCGCTACGACCGCGTGATGCTCTCGCTCTCCACGCACAGTGCCGGGGGGATCACGGAGAAGGACCTGAAGCTGGCCGAGCAGGTGGATTTCGCCACGTCCGCCAGCTAGCAGGTCGCTGAAGAAGGGGAGCACCCCGCGCACAGGGGGCTTACGCTGCTCAGAGAAGGAACGACGACGAGTCGTAGCCGCAGCTACGGCGAGGAGGAGAGACGACCTATCAGCGGCGTAATCCTCCTGTGCCCATCATGATGCTAGACATAGACTTAGGTGGTCGTGGGTTGGGGCGGCACGGCCTCGCCTCCGTCGTTGGCGCGTCTCGACGTAGCTACGGCTATGCCTTCGGCGCGCCGCCTAGGATTCGGGGCCGTGGCGCTCCCAACGCGGGGTACTCCCCTTTTTCAGCGACCTGCTAGCGACCGCCACGGCTGAGCTGGCCTTCATCCTTCACGGACGCAGCCCCAGCACGTCACCGGGTGCCCGCAGATAGTAGTCGGCCCCCTCCGCCTCGAGGACGTCGTGGCGGAAGGGCCCCCACAGCGCCGCCGCCGTCCGAGTGCCCGCGGCCTTCCCCGCCCTCAGGTCGAAGGGAGAGTCCCCGACGAACAGCGCCCGTTCCGGCCTGCCGGAGAGGCCGAGCTCGTCGAGCGCCCGCAGGACCGGCTCCGGATCGGGCTTGGCGCGATCGACGTCGTCCGCGGCGACGAGCACCTCGTAGGCCTCCCCGAGCCCGCACCGCACCAGCGTGCGACCCGCCACCTCCCGGCGCTTGCTGGTCACCACTCCGATGCCGACGCCCCGACGGCGCAGCTCGTCCACCATCTCCACCGCTCCGGGGAAGGGCGTGACCATGTCGTCGTGGATCGTCTTCTGGAAGGCCGAGTACGTCTCGGCCATGGCGATCGCCTCCTCGGCGTCACGCGCGAATTCTCTTAGCTGCGCCATCAGGGGCGTCCCGATCCCGGCCAGCCAGCGCTCGTCGGGGAATGGCGCGCCGAGGTGCACTTCCATGGTGTGGCGGTAGCAACGGAGGATGAGCTCCACGGTGTCGGCGAGCGTCCCGTCCAGGTCGAACAGGACCGCTCCCCAGGTCCCGTTCCCATCGAAGCTCATCGCTCCTCCTCCTCTCCGACGACCCCGTCCGACAGGAAGCGCCGCACGATGCGGAAGACCTCCAGGTCGCGCAGGAGCCCTTCGTGCGTGGGACAGCAGACCTCGATGTCCTCGACGCCGGGCAGCCTGCCCGACTCCGGCGGGAGGACGTGGGCGTCGAGGGGGGTCCTGAGCGTCATCATCTGGACGCCGGGCGGGGCGGCCGGTCCCGCGTTCAGGGAGTCGAGGAACGCGCTTCCGGGGATCATCTCGTCCCGTCCACCGCCGAACGCCAGGTACGCAGCGTAGGTCCCTTCGTTGGGCGTGGCCAGCAGGACGACGCGGCGAACGTGGCCGCCGCCGCCGAGATCCTCCAGGTACTCCCTGGTGGCGAGTCCACCCATGGAGTGGGCCACGATGTCCACCCGCGCGGCGCCGGTGCGGGCGAGGAGGGAGTCCACGGCGCGGGCGATCTCCCGCGCATGGGCTACGTTGCTCCCGGTGGGATCCGCGAACGTGATCGCCAGAACGTGGTCCTGGGGCCACCCGGCGCTGACGAGCCGGATGCGCAGCGGGGCGAGCTCCCGGGCCGTGTCGAACCACCCGGGCACGAGCAAGACGGGCACCTGGCCGGTGGGTGGAACGTCCTGCGCGGGCGCGCTGCGGACGACGACCAGCAGCGCCGCGGCCGCCCACAGCGCGGGGCTCTTCACGCCGGGTCCGCCACCGCCGCCGTCACGGCCTCGGTCACTTCCTCGACGGCGAAGGCCACCTGCTCGTCGGTGAGCTCCACCGCGGGCGTGAGCTCCAGCACGTGCCCGTACATGCCGGCCGGCAACACCAGGACCCCCCGCGCGAGCGCGATTTCAGCCGCGCGTGCCGCCGCGCCCGCGAGCGGGACGCCGTCGTCCGGGCGCGCCAGCTCGATGCCCAGCAAGAGGCCGAGCCCCCGCACGTCGGCGACGCCGGGGCGTCCCTCGAGCCTCTCGCGCAGGGCGGCGGTCAGCTGCCCACCCAGCACACGGGCCCGCTCGACAACCCCCTCCGACGCCATGGCGTCCAGCACGGCGAGACCGGCGGCGCATCCAAGGGGATGTCCCAGGAAGGTGCTGGTGTGCATGGCCTCGCCGGCGCTCTCCGGCCAGGCGTCCATGATCTCGCGCGGCGCCAGGCACGCGCTCAGCGGCAGTCCGCCGCCCAGTGCCTTCCCCAGGCAGACGAGATCGGGGACGAGCCCCACGCGCTGCGATGCGAGGACCGCGCCGCACCTCCCCATCCCGGTGAAGACCTCGTCGGCCACCACCAGCGCGCCCGCCTCCTTCGCCAGGGAGCTCACGTGGGCCATGAAGCCGTCAGGCGCGACCCTGACCCCGGCCCGCCCCTGCACGGGCTCCACGACGACCGTTCCAATGGGGTCGCCGTTGGGCGCGCCTTCCTCCAGGATCCGCTCGACGCGCTCGAGTGCGCGAGGCCCGGCGTCCGCTCCACCGCGCACCGGATCCGGGAAGGGCGCGAAGGCCACCCCGTCGTACAGACGCGGCTGCACCGGACGCCTGAAGAGCTCCCGGTCCGTGGCCGCGAGCGCGCCGAGCGTCAGGCCGTGGTAGGCCCCCTCGAACGCGAGGATGCCGGGCCGGCCGGTTGCCATCAGAGCGGTCTTCAGGGCCGACTCCACCGCCTCGGAGCCGGTCGATGAGAGCAGGACGCGTGTCTCCGGCCATGGCCCGAGCGCGGCCAACCGCTCCAGAAGCCGGAGCTTGACGGTCGGAGGATGGACGTCGCCCATCCCGTGGACGAGGGCGCGGGCCTGGCGCTCCACGGCGTCCATCACGCCGGGGTGCCCGTGGCCCAGCAGCGCGACGCCGAACGCGCCCGTCAGGTCCAGGTAGATGTTGCCGTCGGCGTCGAGGACGTTCGTGCCACGCGCCTCTTCCCAGAACACGGGCCACCCGCTGGATACCGCGGTGATGTTGCGGGACTCGAGCTCGCGGAGCCTCAGCGCCAGCGCGCGGGACGCCGGTCCGGGTGGGCGGACCCGGAGGCGGGGGAGGAGGCGTCCGAGGCGTTCGCGACTCATGGCGGCGGATGAACGGCGCGGGGTGGCCGGCTATTCCGGAACCAGCTGGGAATCGGCGGCCATCCCCATCGCGTGGTACCCCTTGTCCACGTACACCGTGGAGCCGCTGATGCCGGCGCCCAGCGGGGAGCACAGGAACGCGGCCGTGTTGCCCACGTCGTCGGCGGTCTGCACGTCCGGGAGCGCGGCGTTTGCCCGGTAGTACTCGACCAGGCGGTCGATCGTGCCGATCGCCTTGGCCGCGCGGCTCGCCAGCGGCCCGGCACTGATCGTGTTCACGCGGATGCCCCACCGGCGCCCTGCCTCGTAGGCCAGCATGCGCGTGTCGCTCTCGAGCGCCGCCTTCGCCGAGCTCATCCCGCCGCCGTAGCTGGGGACCACGCGCTCCGCGGCGAGATAGCTCAGCGACAGCACGGCCCCGTCGGGCCGCATGAGCGGGCCCATGCGCTGCACCATACCGACCATCGAGTAGGCGCTGGCGCTCACGGCGGCCAGGTAGCCGCGCCGGCTGGTGTCGAGTAGCTGGCTCTGCACCTCCGGCCCGTTGGCGATCGAGTGCACGAGCACGTCCAGGCAGCCTTCCCCGAAGTCGGCCCTCATCAGGTCGGCGACCTCCTGGATGGTGTACCCCGTGAGGTTCGCGTAGCGCTTGTCCTCGCGGATTTCGTCGGGAACGTCGGCCGGCGTGTCGAAGAGTGCGTCGAGCGGGTAGATCCTCTCGATCTCGATCCTGCCCCCGTCCGGCAGCGAAAGGTCCGCCCGACCGCGCTCCAGGCTCTTCGTGAAGATGCGGAGCATCGGGGGCCAGGTGCCCACGCAGATGGACGCGCCCGCGCGGGCCAGGGCCCGCACGATCGCCCATCCGTATCCGCTGTCCTCGCCCACGCCCGCGACGAACGCGCGCTTGCCGGTGAGGTCGATGGGTAGCATCGGCTCGGGGATCTCCTGCTCGAGGGGGTCCGGGGTCTCCGCAACGCCGGGCCCCAAAGCTAGTCGGCGGAGCCCTCCGGCGCTTCCCCCTCCCGCCCGGAGCGTCCGTCGACGCGTGCCGGTCCAGCGCCTAGCTTTCGGTACCTTCCCGCCACGTCTGCCCGGCGCCGGGGTCGTTCGAGCCGTCGCGACCCGGGGCCGTCGTCACGCGCCCGGCTACCCAGGAGCAGTCCCCATGTGGGACAAGGAGAAGAAGAAGCACATCGGCGATCACGAGCTGCGGCCCGAGAGCCTTATGATGAGCTTCGGCTACGAGCCGGAGTGGTCCGAGGGGGCTGCCAAGCCACCGATCTTCCAGACGTCCACCTTCGTCTTCGAGTCCGCCGAGGAGGGCAAGGCGTTCTTCCAGGTGGCCTACGGCCTCCGGGAAAAGGGGCCCTCCGAGGTGATGGGGTTGATCTACTCCCGCCTCAACAACCCCAGCCTAGAGATCCTCGAAGACCGCATCACCCTGTGGGACGAGGCCGAGGCCGCGGCGGCTTTCGAGAGCGGGATGGCCGCCATTTCCACAACGCTGCTGACGTTCCTCCGGCCCCGCGACGTGGTGGTCTTCGCCGAGCCGATCTACGGCGGCACCGAGTACCTCCTCCACAGGACGCTGCCGGAATTCGGCATCGAGGCCGTGTGCTTCCCCGCGACCGAGGGCATCGACGGGCTGAACCGCGTCCTGGACGAGGGGGAGGACCGCCGAAGCCGCCTGCGCATGGTCTACCTGGAGACGCCGGCCAATCCGACGAACGCGCTGGTGGACATCGAGGCGTGCGCCGAGGTGGCGGGCAGCTGCGGAACGCCCGACCGGCAGACGCTCGTCGCCATCGACAACACCTTCCTCGGCCCCCTCTGGCAGCACCCGCTCAAGCAGCGCGCCGACCTGGTGCTTTACTCCCTCACCAAGTACGTCGGTGGCCACTCGGACCTCATCGCCGGCGCGTGCCTCGGTTCGAGGGAGCTGATCGGGGCGGTCAAGGCGACGCGCACGATCCTGGGAACCATGGCCGGCCCGTGGACCTGCTGGCTGCTGCTCCGGAGCCTCGAGACGCTGAAGCTGCGCATGACCAGCCAGATGAAGAACGCCCGCTACGTGGCCGACTACCTGGCGGACCACCCCAAGGTCGAGCGCGTCCACTACCTCGGCCACCTCACGGAGGGCGATCCGCAGTTCGAGATCTACCGGAAGCAGTGCCTCGCGCCGGGCGGGATGATCTCGTTCGAGGTCGCCGGAGGGGAGGAGGAGGCGTTCCGGCTGCTCAACGCCCTGAAGCTCGTCAAGCTGGCCGTGAGCCTGGGCGGAACGGAGAGCCTGGCGGAGCACCCTGGTACGATGACGCACTCGGACGTGCCGCCGGAGGACCAGCTGGGGATGGGCATCACGCCC
>Ga0315556_1001287_pt1 | contig 15250 bp, 15 predicted proteins | sample SalMarSW160310MG_FD_202112 | JGI IMG/M metagenome (GOLD analysis project Ga0315556, IMG submission 202112) | Salt marsh sediment microbial communities from the Plum Island Ecosystem LTER, Massachusetts, United States - Salt Marsh Sediment SW1603-10 ...
GTCCCGGTGTCCGGGTGCCGTCCAGGTGTTGGCGAGGATGCCACCCCAGATGCTCGTGCGCCTCGGGTGGGACCGCGTGTGCGCTCAATCGCTCGGGCTGACGAGCTGAGCCTCCGCCGGGGGCCGGCGGAGCCCCTTCACCACTCGATGTTGCCCTTCTGGGACGTATCGACCTGCTCGGCCGCCTCGTCGCGCAGCAGCACCTGCTCGATCTGCTCGTAGAGGAAAGCCCGCGCCTTGGGGTCGCGTGGGTCGAGGCCGTAGTGGTTGATCAGCAGTGTCTGGTGCTGGAGCCAGTCCTTCCAGCATTCGGCGCAGATCCCGTCGGCGATCCGGTCCCCCAGCTCGTTCCTGAACGGGGGGCGGGCCATGCGAGGCCCGTCCTTCCCGCACCGACGGCAATGGATGGTCTCGTCTGCCATGGCTTGTAGATTGAAGGCGGATTCTCTCGGCGCCGAAGTCCCGGCCGGGGCACTACCCTCCTGCGGCGCCCGGGATCCGGACGCCCACTGTGCTCACCCATGGAGGCACCCGTGCCCCGGACGATCTTCGCCGGAACCGGCTTCTACGTTCCCGACCGCGTGGTGACGAACGAGGAGCTCACCCGCTACATGGATACCTCCGACGCGTGGATCGTCGAGCGCACAGGCATCCGCGAGCGGCGCTGGGTGCCTGAAGGGATGAGCGGTGCGGACATGGCGCGCCGCGCGGCGGAGATGGCGCTGGAAGAGGCGGGGATGGAGCCGTCGCAGGTGGACGCGATCGTGCTGGGCACGCTCAGCCCGGACCACTTCTTCCCCGGCACCGGCGTCTTCCTGCAGCGGGAGCTCGGCCTGGAGGGTGTGCCGGCCCTCGACATCCGGGCGCAGTGCTCCGGCTTCATGTACGGGCTCTCGGTGGCGGATGCGTGGATCCGTAGCGGGCAGTACCGCACCGTCCTCCTGGTGGGCGTCGAGATCCACTCTACCGGGCTGGACCTGTCCACGCGCGGCCGTGACCTGGCCGTCCTCTTCGGAGACGGGGCCGGCGCGGCCGTGCTGGTCGCTGGCGAAGACGACGGGCGTGGTGTCCTGTCGACGCACATCCACGCCGACGGCCGGTATGCGGACATCCTGTGGACGGAGTTCGCTTCGAGCAAGCATCATCCGCGCATCTCCGAGGAGGCTCTCCGCGAGGGGAAGCACTATCCGACCATGCAGGGCAAGGAGGTGTTCAAGCACGCGGTCAACCGCATGCCGGAGGCGGTGGAGGAGGCGCTCGCGGCCAACGGGCTCACGGCGGCCGACCTCGACCTGGTCATCCCGCACCAGGCGAACCTGCGCATCACCCAGATGGTCCAGCGCCGTCTGGGCCTGCCCGAGGACAAGGTCGTGAGCAACATCGACCGTTACGGGAACACGACCGCGGCGACGATTCCCATCGCGCTCGCCGAGGTCGTTCGCGACGGCCGGCTGCGCCGTGGTGACCTGCTCTGCATGGTCGCCTTCGGATCGGGTTTCACCTGGGGATCCGCACTCGTCCGGTGGTAGACGCTTCGGAACTCTTCTTATATCCTTCAAGGCTAATTCGACCCCGTAGGCTTCGAGATCGAAAATGCCCCTGAACAAGAAGCAGCTCGCCCACATCGAGAAGCGCCTGCTCGACGAGCGCGCGCGGGCCCTGAAGGCCCTCGGGCTGTTCGACGAGATGGCGAAGGCGGACCGCGAGTCCGGCGATTCGGACCTCGCGGCCTACACCGACCACATGGCCGATCAGGGCACCGAGGCCATGGAGCGTGAGAAGGCAGCCGTGTTCGCGACCAAGGAGGGACGGTACCTGTACCGCCTCGAGGAAGCGCTGCGCCGCCTGTACAACGACCCGAAGGCCTTCGGCACCTGCCACACGTGCGGCAACGACGTGGGCTTCGAGCGCCTCGACGCGCTCCCCCACGCCCGCTACTGCATCGACTGCAAGCTCAAGGAGGAGGAGGCGGCCTGACGGACGGGCGGACTTCGATCCTCTACGTCACGGGAGGGCCCGGCGCCGATCCAGGGTGCCGGGCCCTCGTCGCGTTCGGGCCTCAGCGTCTGTTCCGGAGGACCTCCAGAAGCGCCGGTCCCACGGCCTCCACCTGCCACCGCCGGATACCGTCGACGCGGGCCAGTGAAGCCTCGTCGCGGGGTGCCGCTTGTGCGATCGCGATGAGGAGGGCGTTGGGCAGGAGCGTGCCCCGGTCGAGGCCGAGCAGCTCGGCTCGGCGGTTGCGCGTGTCCTTGAGCCTTTCGGCCAGCGCCTCGACGTCGGGAGACGGACGCCCGGGGCCCCGACGCGTGTTGCGCGGATAGGGGCGGAGCGCCGTGTCGGGCAGCTGCGCCACGTCGTCGAAGCGGCGTAGCAGGCCCTCTCCGCTCGTCCGGGCGAGGCCTTTGGGAAAGCCCTTGATCTCGGTCAGCTCCCGTCCGTCGAGGGGGCGGCGCACGACCGCCTCCAGGAGCGCCTGGTCCCCCACGACGCGGAACGTCGCCCGGTCGCGGTCGCGGGCGATCTCGTCCCGCCATTCCAGCGCCTCCCTGAGCGCCGTCACCTCGCGCGGGCTGAGGTCTCGCGCGCCCTTCACTCTCGTGACCGGGTCTTCCGGCTCGTCTTCGGACGGCGCCGTCGCGCTCTCCTCCAGCGCGACGCACTCCTCTCTCGCCCACGACTCGCGTCCCGCGGCGCGCAGGTCTTCGAGGAGGAGGTCGGCCAGGCGCACGAGGTAACGCGTGTCGTCCGCCGCGTACTCGAGCATGCCGTCCTTCAGGGGGCGGTCCGCCCAATCGGCGCGCTGGTACTTCTTGGAGAGCGACACCCCGAGGCGGCTCTCGAGGAGGGCCTGGAGGCCGAGCGCCGACTCGCCCAGCAACGCGGCGGCGACCTGCGTGTCGAACAAGCCCCGCAGGCGGATCGAGAGGTCGCGCTCGAGGAGCCGCAGGTCGAAGTCGGCGCCGTGCATCACGATCTCGACGGCGGGGTGCTCGAGGGGGCCGCGCAGCAGATCGGAAGGATCGAAGGCGAGCGGATCGACGATGAAGGTGTCGTCCGCGGTCGTGATCTGAAGGAGGCAGAGCCGGTCCGAATAGCGGTGGAATCCCGCGGCCTCGCAATCGAGGGCGAGGCGGGGTGATTCCCGCAGGGATCGGGCCAGCCCCTCGGCCTCGGTGGTGTCCCGGACGTGGACGTAGGACATGTGGGGTGTGCAGGCTCCTGGTGGTGTGGCATTCCGGCGTGTCGGGGCCGGCGCGAAAAAAGAAGCGGCGACACCGCTTCGCCACAAGCCCGTCGCGCTTGCCCGCCTCCGCGGCGTCCGCGACAATTCGGTTGCTCTCGCTACGGGAACGGGCCTCGCCGCCTCGCCCGGCCGTGGCTCGCCCCCATTTCGGCCGCCCCGGATGCTCCGCACGAAGATCGTCTGTACGCTCGGACCGGCGAGCTCGATGCCGGAGACCGTCCACGCCCTGGCCGAGGGCGGGATGGACATGGCCCGCATCAACTTGTCCCACGGCTCCCGGGACGACCACCGCCGCTCGATCGAGGCGGTCCGGGTGGCCGCGGACACGGTCCATCGCCCGGTGGCGGTGCTCGCGGACCTCGCCGGGCCCAAGATCCGCGTCGGGGACCTGCCCGAGCCGATCGTGCTCACGCCCGGGGAGATGGTGGTGCTCGCGCCTGCCGCCAGCGCGCGGGAAGGGGAGATCCCGACCACCTACGCGCCGCTCGCCGAAGAGATCGAGCCCGGGCAGGGTGTGCTCCTCGACGACGGGCTCCTGGAGCTGCGCTGCACGGGCACCGACGGGGACCGCACGCTCCTAGAGGTGGTGCGTGGCGGCACGCTGAACAGCCGCAAGGGGATCAACCTCCCGGCCGTGAACCTCAAGGCGCCGGCGCTCACAGAGAAGGACCTCGGGGACCTGGAGTTCGTGCTCGACCAGGGTGTGGAGTACGTCGGGCTCTCCTTCGTCCGTCGTCCGGACGACGTGATCGATCTGAAGAGGCGGGTCGCGGGCAGGGCGCTCGTCGTGGCCAAGATCGAGAAGGTCCAGGCGCTGCAGGCCATCGAGGAGATCCTCCCCGAGACCGACGCGGTCATGGTGGCCCGCGGCGACCTGGGTGTCGAGCTCCCCTTCGAGCGGGTGCCACTGGCGCAGAAGCGCATCGTTCAACTCGCCAACTACTACGGGCGCCCCGTCATCACGGCCACGCAGATGCTCGAGTCGATGATCGAGTACCCGCGCCCGACGCGGGCCGAGGCATCCGACGTGGCGAACGCCGTCCTCGACGGGACGGACGCGGTGATGCTGTCGGGCGAGACCGCCGTCGGGGCCTATCCCCTGCAGGCGCTCGAGGCGCTGGTCAAGATCGCGCGCGAGATCGAGCGCAGCGGGGTCCTGGAGCGCGGGCCCCGCTACGTCACGCGTCCGAGCGCCCGCGCCCGGGGGGGAGCGACCGCGCGGGAGCACGCGGTGGCCGCCGCGACCGTCGAGGCCGGGCGGCAGATCATGGCGCCGGCCATCATGGTGATCACGCGCTCCGGCTTCACCGCACGTCTCGTGTCGAGCTACAGGCCGCCCGTTCCCGTCTTCGCGGTCACGACGGACCCGGCCACGTACCGCCAGCTCGCGGCCGTCTGGGGCGTGCGTCCCGTCCTCGCCGACGTGGACCACGTGACGTACGAGGCGCTCACCGCCACCGGGCGCGAGGCGGTCCTGCGCAGCGGCGTGGGCGACCCCGGGGCATCGCTGGTCGTGACATCGGGCTTCCCGTTCCACACGGCCGGAACGACGAACACGATGCGCCTCGAGCGACTGTAGGGGGCAGCGGTGAAGCTCACCTTCCTCGGCACCGGCACTTCGTTCGGCATTCCGGTGGTAGGGTGCGATTGCGCCGCGTGTACGTCAGCGGACCCCCGCGACCGGCGTACGAGGCACGGGGCGATCGTCGAGCTCGAGCGGGGCCGCCTGCTCGTGGACACCCCCACGGAGCTCCGGCTCCAGCTCCTCGCGGCGGGCGTGGACCGCATCGACGCCATCTGGTTCACGCACATCCACGCGGATCACATCCACGGAATCGACGACCTGCGGGTGTTCACCGTCCGGGGAGGCGACGACATCCCGGCATGGGTCGGCGCTGAGTATCGCGACGCACTGTCCGCGCACTTCGCGTACATCTTCGACGACGCGGTCGAGCCGCTGAAAGGGAGCCACAAGCCGCGCGTGCGCCTGCACGACCTGCACCCGGGCGAGCCGGTGGAGATCCTGGGGCGGTCCTTCCTCCCCGTCCCGGTGCCCCACGGCTCGGTCCGGGTGTACGGCTTCCGCGTCGGGGGCCTCGGCTATGTGACGGACGGCAAGTGCCTGCCGCCCGAGGCGATGGAGGCCTTCCGCGGGGTCGACGTCCTCGTCCTGAACGCGCTGTGGTTCGGGAGGACCCACCCGTCCCACTTCACCGTGGAGGAAGCGGTGGAAGCGGCCCACGCCGTGGGCGCGAGACGCACGTTCCTGACGCACCTGACCCACCGGGTCACCCACGCCGAGCTCCTCGAACGCCTTCCCGGGGACGTGGCGCCGGCCTACGACGGACTCACGATCGAGGTGGACGACGATGTCTGAGGACGCTCTTCGACTCGCCTACGCCAATCTCCTCTCCCCGCACGTGTCGGGAGGGACCGACCCCTCCCGACTCGATTCGGAGCTGGCGGGCCGCTTCCGGGAGGCCCACGCGGCCGTGCAGCGTCGTCGCTCCTCCGGGGAGATGGGCTTCTTCGACCTTCCCTACGCGACCGAGACGCTGGCCACGGTGAAGCAGCTCGCCGAGGGCTTCGGCCAGTGGTTCGAGGACGTCGTGGTGCTCGGCATCGGCGGCTCCGGGCTGGGCACGGTCGCGCTGCGGGACGCGCTCCTCGGTCCGTGGTGGAACGAGCGCTCCGACGACGAGCGGGATCACTTTCCCCGCCTCCACGTCCTGGACAACCCCGATCCGTTCACGCTCGAGCGCCTGCTCGACCGGCTCGACGTCGCCAAGGTCCTGTTCAACGTGGTGAGCAAGTCGGGCTCGACGGCGGAGACCATGGCCCAGTATCTGGTCGCGCGCGGACGCGTCGAGACGGCCGTGGGCGAGGACCATGCGCGCGGCCACTTCCTGTTCACGACCGACCCCGCCAGGGGGGCCCTCCGCCAGATCGCCGAGGCCGAGGGGATCCCCACCGCACCCGTGCCCGAGAACGTGGGGGGGCGCTTCTCCGTGCTGTCGCCCGTCGGGCTGCTCCCGGCGGCGGTGTGCGGTGTGGACGTGGATGCGCTGATCGCCGGGGCCGCCGCCATGGAGCAGCGCTGCGCCACGGACGAGCTCGCGGCCAACCCGGCCGGGGTCCTGGCCACCCTGCTGCACCTCGCCGACGTGGAGCAGGGCAGGCCGATCCACGTGCTCATGCCATACGCCGACCGACTCCGGTCGGCGGCGCTCTGGTTCCAGCAGCTGTGGGCCGAGTCGCTCGGCAAGGCCCGTCTCCTCGACGGGACGGTCCGCCCCACGGGACCCACGCCCCTGGCGGCCGTGGGCGCAACGGACCAGCACTCGCTGCTCCAGCTTCTCATGGAAGGCCCGCACGACAAGGTCGTGCTGTTCGTGGCGGTCGGGGATCCCGGCGTCGACGTGACCATCCCGGGCAGACACCCCGAGATCCCGGCCCTGTCCTACCTGGGTGGGCACACGCTGGGCGGATTGTTGGACGCGGAGCGGCGCGCGACGGCCGAGGCGCTGAGGCGCGAAGGCCGGCCCAACGCGACGTTCGTGCTCCCGCGCGTGGACGCCCGCTCGCTCGGAGAGCTCTTCATGTTGCTCGAGATCGCCGCCGTATACGCGGGTGCGCTCTACGGCGTCGACCCGTTGGACCAACCCGGGGTGGAGCTGGGTAAAGTCCTGACGTACGGCCTCATGGGCCGGGACGGCTTCGAGGCTCCGGAGATCGACCCCGGGGATCCCCGACGGGTGGTGTGAAACGGGCCTGGCGAGCCTCGCGTGGCTCTACGCGGCTGATTAGCTTCCAGGCACAAGGGAGGCAGACCATGCGTGACCAGGACGAAGGACCCTACGTCGTCATCGAGCGCGGCGGGGGCAGTGGAGCCGGTGCGTTCATCCTGGGTGCCCTCGTCGGCGCCGGGGTGGCACTCCTCTTCGCCCCCCGGACCGGTGAGGAGACGCAGCAGGACATCAAGGACCGTGCGCTGAAGCTGAAGTCGGTCGCCGAGGCGCGCGTGCGCGAGGCGCAGAAGCAGCTCGAAGAGCGCCTCGAATCGGCACGGGAAGGCGTCCAGACCCGCGTGGAAGGCGTGAGGGATGCGGTGGAAACCGGCCGCAGGGCGGCGGTGGACGCCCGCGACGACCTCGAGCGCAAGCTCGAGCGCTCCAAGGCCGCCTACCGTGCCGGCGTGGACGCCGCCCGTCAGGTCGTGGCCGCGGGCGACGAGGACGCGGGCGACGAGGACGAGGCCTGACGGGCCCCCAGGCTCCCGGGCGCAGCGCGAGCGGCTCGGACGCCGCGGAGGGAGATGCTCTCCCCTCCGCGGCGTTTCCGCGTTCCGGGGGGGATGAGTCCGCGAGCGCCGCCGCGCCGCAGATGAGCGCGACGGAGGGTCGGGGGTACCGCACGCGCGAGTTCATCCGGCGCCTGTGGAGCAAGGCGGAGGAGGACGACGTCTTCGTGATGGCCAGCGCGGTGGCGTTCAACATCCTCATCGCCGCGCTCCCGCTGGCGCTGCTCGGGATCGGGCTCACCGGCTACGTGCTGTCGACCCGGGTCGACGATCCGGTGGAGGCCATCGTGACGCTGCTCGTGGGCAACCTGCCGCTGGCCACTGGTGGGCTCGATCCCTCGGCCGCGGTACGGGGGATCGTGTCGGGCGTGGTCGCGCGGCGCTCGGGATTCACCTTCCTGGGCGCCTTCTTCTTCGCGTGGCTCGCCACGCGCCTGGTCGGCACGCTGCGCGCGGTGCTGCGGGAGATCTTCGACATCGCGCAGTCGCGCGGGATCATCCGCGGCAAGGTCTTCGACATTCAGGTCGTGGTGGTGGGGGTGGTCCTGCTCACGCTCAACCTCGGCGTGACCATCACCTTCGAGGCGGCCGTGAGCTACGGGGGTGCGATGTTCGGCCTGGGCGGCACGGCGGTCGGCGCCGCTGAGTTCTTCCTGGGCACCATCATCGCCTTCGCGTCCATCTGGATGCTCTTCTTCGTGGTGTATCGGTACCTTCCGGCGCGCCGGATCCCGTGGCGTGCGGCCGTGGTCGCCGCGACGTTCTCGTCGACGCTCCACGAGGTGCTCAAGCAGGGTTTCACCTGGTACGCGACCGGCGTCGCGGACTACTCCTCGACCTGGGGCAATCTGGCCACGGTCGCGATCCTCTTCTTCTGGATCTATTACGAGTCCCTAGTGTTTATCCTGGGCGGTGAAATCGCCCAGGTGTACACCATGAGAAAGGCCGTCCGCATGCAGTCTCTCGGCGTGGCGAAGGGTCGGGCTTGAGCGAGGACGACGGCCGCAAGGTCGTGGCCCGCAACCGCAAGGCGCGCCACGAATACGAGATCCTGGAGACCTTCGAGGCGGGCATCGCGCTCAAGGGTCCGGAGGTGAAGTCCGTGCGCGAGGGCAAGGTCGCCTTCCAGGACGCTTTCGCGCACGTGGACCGGGGGGAGGTGTGGCTGCGCAGCCTTCACATCAGTCCGTACGAGCAGGCGAACCGCTACAACGAGGACCCGGTGCGGCCGCGCAAGCTCCTGCTCAACCGTGTCGAGATCCGTCGTCTCGTGGGCAAGGTCGAGGAGAAGGGGCTGACGCTCATCCCCCTGGAGATCTACTTCAAGCGAGGCTACGCGAAGGTGCTGCTCGCGCTCGCGCGCGGAAAGAAGCTCCACGACAAGCGTGAGACGCTGAAGGCGAAGCAGCAGGATCGGGAAGCGAGGCGCGCCGTGGCGGCGCACAGGGAGGGCCGGTGAGCCGAACGATAGGCCGCCTCGCGGCCCTCCTGGCCATCCTGCTCCCGGTCCACGTCTCCGCACAGGCTCGCGCGGACCTGCGGATCCGCGACGGGCGCAGCGAGTGGACCGTGGCCATGAGCGCGGAGCGCGGCTACGCCACGGTGCCCGTCTCGGAGCTCGTGCGCCTCGGGTGGCGGGTCGTGGCCGGGTCGCCGGAGGTGGACCTCGTGGGGCCGGAGGACGTGCGGGTGCTGATCCGCGCGGAGACGCCGTTCTTCCGATGGAACGGGGAGGTCTTGCAGTTCGCGGATCCGCCTTACGTGGACGGGAACGAGCTCCAGCTGCCCCTGCAGCTCCTGACCGAGCTCCTGCCCCGGCGTCTCCCGGACCTGTACGCCTTCGACGAGCCGTCCATGCGCCTGACGTACACGGGCGGGCCCGGCCCCCGCGCGGCGAATCCGGCCGGCGGGGAAAGCGCGACCCCCGCTGGGCGCATCGACCCCGTGCGCGTGGTCGTCATCGACGCCGGGCACGGCGGGGAGGACCCCGGGTCCGTGAGCCGTTCCGGGATCAAGGAGAAGGACGTGGCGCTCGGCGTCGCGCTGGCGCTGGCGCACGCGCTGGACTCGGTTCCGAATATCGAGGTCCACCTGCTCCGCGACGACGACACCTTCATCCCGCTGTGGGATCGTGGGGCGATGGCCACCAAGCTCAAGGGCGAACGACCGGGCGTCTTCATCAGCGTGCACGCGAATTCGTTCAACTCGCCCGCCCGGGGCTTCGAGACCTATTTCCTGTCGGATGCGCGCACCGAGCACGAGCGACGGGTCGCCGCGATCGAGAACGCACCCATGGAGGAGGAGGAGGCAGGCGTCCAGAAGGGTGGCGACCTCGACCTCATCCTGCGCGAGCTCAAGAATCTCGACACGCAGCACTGGTCGGCGCTCCTGGCGGAGATGATCCAGACCGACGTGGCGAAGGTGCATCCAGGACCGAATCGCGGTGTGAAGCAGGCGCCGCTCGCCGTCATCACCAACGCCCTCATGCCCGCGGTTCTCGTTGAGGTGGGATATCTCTCCCAACCGGAGGAGGCTCGACTGATCGGCCGCCGGGACTTCCAGGCGAGCGCGGGCCATGCGATCGCGCAAGCCGTGGTCAGCTTCTTCGAGCGGTACCCGCCGGGGACGGGAGGCGTGACCGGAGCCGGGCGATGAGGTCGCGGCTCGGGGCGGCCGCGGTGGTCACCGCGCTGCTCCTCGGAGGCTGCGTCTACTACAACTCCCTCTACAACGCCGAGCACCTCTTCGAGCAGGGCGAGGGCCATCGGCTGTCCGGGCGCGACTCCCTGGCGAGGGCGGACTACGAGGAGGTCGTGGCGAAGGCGGCGAAGGCCTTCCGCATGGAGCCGGACGGCGAATGGGCGGACGACGCCCTCCTCCTCATGGGGCGGGCCTACCTCCGGGTCGGCGACCTGAGGGCGGCGCGCGCCGCCCTGGAGCAGGCCGAGCGCATCACCGACGACGATCAGGTCCGCCTGGGCGCGAAGCTCTACCTGGGCGCGTCGTACGTGGAGGCGACGGACTTTCCGGCCGCCATCCCGCTCCTGGACGAGGCGCTGGCGGGCCTGCGCCCGGGGCACGTCATGGCCGAGGGCCACCTCTGGCGCGCCCGCGCACTCCTCGAGCACGGAGAGCAGGACGCGGGATGGTGGGATCTCGATCGGGCGGCGGCGGGCTCGGGCCCGGTTCGGGTGGCGGCGGCGATCGAGCGTATCATCTGGGGCGTGCACTACGACGATCGCCACCGGGCGGAGGAGGGGATGAACCGCCTCCTCGCCCTCTCCGGCGCGGGCCAGCGGCCGGACACCGTCGTCGCGCTCGCCATGCTCACCGCGGAACGCTGGGGCCCGTCGGCGGCGGTCCAGATCATGGCGGGCGCCGACACGGCCCGCTGGAGCCAGGGTGCCCGGGGAAAGGTGCGCCTGGCGCGCGCGCGCCTGCTGCGGGAGACGGGCGACACGGCTGGCGCCCTGGAGGGCGTGGAGCGCGTCGCCGACGGCATCGGCGAGGCCGCCGTCGACGCGCGCCTGGACCTGGCGCGCTGGACGCTCGCGCACGCGCATGAGCTGGTCGACGTACGCGATGCCGAGACGGTGCTCCTCCCGGCCGAGGGCGCTCCCGAAGCGGTGGAGCTGCTCGACGCGCTGCGGGAGTTCGACGACCTGGCGGACGTGGGGCTCACGAACCCGCTCGGGTGGTTTGCGGCCGGGGAGGTGGCTCGCGAGCGCTTGGGTGCACCCACGCTGGCTCGGGGGCTCTATCTGGCGTACGCCGACGCGGTCCCCGAAGACCCCTGGGCGGCGAAGGCTCTCCTGGCGGCGTTGGACGTGACGACCGACGAAGGAGGCCGTGCGTGGCTGAGGGGAAGGTTGGAGGGAAGGTCCACGAGCCCTTACGTTCTGGCTGCCCGGGGTGAGCCGGCGCCGGGGCTCGAGCCGCTCGAAGAGGAGCTCTCCCGGCGCCTCCAGGAGATGAGGACGCGTTGAGACTGCAGACCGAGGCCTTCGGGACTTCCTTCCAGAACCCCGTGCTGCTCGCCGCCGGGACGTGCGGGTTCGGCCAGGAGCTGGCCGAGGTGGTCGACCTGGACGTGCTGGGAGGATTCGTCACGAAGTCGGTGACGGTGGAGCCCCGTCGTGGCAATCCGGCCCCGCGCGTGGCCGAGTTCCCGGGTGGGATGCTGAACTCTATCGGGCTCGCGAACCCCGGCGTCGAGGGCGTCTGCCGTGACAAGCTCCCCTGGATCCGTGCCCACGTGCGGCGGGCACGGGTCTTCGTGAGCATCGCGGGCCACGCCGCTGCCGACTACCTCGCGCTGGTGGAGCGGCTCGACGGAGAGGGAGGGTTCGTGGGTTACGAGCTCAACCTCTCGTGCCCCAACGACACGAAGCGGGGGGGGCCGCCCTTCGCGCTCGACCCGGAGGCGCTCGCGCACGTCGTCGAGGGGTGCCGGGCCCGAACCGAGCGGCCGATGCTGGCGAAGCTCGCCCCTAACGATCCCTCGCTGGAGACCAGCGTGCGCATCGCGACCGACGCGGGCGCGGACGGGCTGACGCTGGTGAACACGCTTCCGGGGATCCTCCTGGGCACGCAGGGCCACCCGCTCCTCGGAGCGGGCACCGGCGGAATCAGCGGTCCGGCCCTGCGGCCCACCGGACTCCTCGCGGTGCGCACGGCCCGCGCCGTGACGCACCTCCCGGTCGTGGGCGTGGGCGGGGTGGGTAGCGCGGCGGACGCGGTGGCCTACGCCCGCGCCGGCGCCTCCCTCGTGCAAGTCGGCACCGCCTCCTTCGCCGACCCGCGGGCGGGGGCGCGCATCGTGCGGGAGCTGCGACGTTGGGGTGACCGTGCGGGCGTGCCGGCGTGGGACGCGCTCGTGGCCCCGCATCCCGTCCCCTCGGAGGCATGATGGCCGAGATCATCCTGGCCCTCGACCACCGCTCCGACGACGAAGCCCTGGAGCTCGTGGACGTCCTCGGGGAGAGGGGCGGCTTCTACAAGGTGGGGCTCGAGCTCTACACGCGTGCCGGTCCCGACGTGGTGCATGCCCTGCGCGATCGGGGGAAGCGGACCTTCCTGGACCTCAAGCTCCACGACATTCCGAACACCGTCGCCGGAGCCGTCCGGGCCGCGGTGTCCCTCGAGGTGGACTTCCTGACCGTGCATACCGGGGGAGGCATCCCGATGCTGCAGGCGGCGGTCGAGGCGGCCGAGGGCAGGGTGAAGCTGCTGGGGGTGACGGTGCTCACCTCGTTGACGCCTTCCGACGTCGAGCTGGTGTGGGGACGCGAGATCCGCTCGATCCGCGACGAGGTGGGCCGACTCGCGGAGTTGGCGTCCCGCGCGGAGCTGGACGGCGTCGTGGCCTCGGCCGTCGAGGCGGGATGGCTCCGCCCGGCGCTCGGCGATGACATGCTGATCGTGACCCCGGGAATCCGACCCGCCGGGGCGGACCCGGGAGACCAGAAGCGGGTAGCCTCTCCGGCTGACGCGGTCGCGGCCGGCGCCGACTATCTCGTGGTTGGCCGACCGGTCACGCAGGCCCGTGATCCGGCGGAGGCGCTCGGCGCGCTGCTGGACGAGATCGCTGCGGCCGAAGCATCCTGATCCCCCACCCGGACACCGTGACGACCCCCATGCCCCTCAAGGTCTACAACACGCTCACGCGCAGGCTGGAGCCCTTCGAGCCCCTGGAGGAAGGGCGGGTGCGCGTGTACGGCTGCGGGCCCACGATCTACGACTTCGCGCACATCGGAAACTACCGGTCCTTCCTCTTCTACGACCTGGTCCACAGGTACCTGGAGTGGCAGGGGTACGAAGTGCGCTTCGTCATGAACCTCACGGACGTGGACGACCGCACCATCAAGGGAGCGGCGGCGCGGGGCGTCAGTCTGCGCGAGCACACGGAGCCCTTCGGGGAGACCTTCCTCGCCGACGCCCGCGCGCTGGGGATCCTCCCGGCCGACGCCTACCCGAAGGCCACGGAGTACGTGACGGCCATGATCGGGTTCGTGGAGCGCCTGGTCGCCTCGGGCCACGCCTACCAGGCCGACGACGGGGCCGTGTACTTCTCGATCTCGAAGTTCCCCGGGTACGGCAAGCTCAAGGGGATCGATACCGCCTCCCTCAAGGTGGGAGCGCGCGTCGCGCAGGACGACTACGAGAAGGAGGACGCACGCGACTTCGCTCTGTGGAAGGTGGCGTCGGAGGTGGACGAGGAGGCCGGCGCCGCCTGGGATTCGCCGTGGGGTCGGGGTCGGCCGGGTTGGCACCTGGAGTGCTCGGTCATGAGCGTCACCGAGCTGGGCGAGACGCTGGACATCCACCTGGGCGGCGAGGACCTGGTCTTCCCGCACCACGAGAACGAGATCGCGCAATCCGAGGCGGCTACCGGCAAGCCCTTCGTCCGCTACTGGCTCCACGTGAAGCACCTGCTCGTCGACGGGAAGAAGATGTCCAAGTCCCTGGGCAACTTCATCACGCTCCGCGAGCTGCTCGACCGCGGCTACGGGCCGGCTTCGATCCGGCATCAGCTCATCGGCGCCCAGTACCGCCGCGAGCTCAACTTCACCCTGGACGGGCTCGACGCCTCGCGGAACGCGGTCCAGCGGCTGTTGGACTTCGAGGCCCGCCTCGACGCGGTGACCACCGATCCGGGGGCGGAGCCGAGCCTCCTCGGGGCGTTGTCGGAGGAGGCCACCACGGCCTTCCGGGCCGCGATGGACGACGACTTCAACTCCGCCGACGCCCTGGCCGCTCTCTTTACGTTCGTGAACCGGGTGAACGGTGAGCTCAACGGCCGCGTGGCGGTGCGGCCGGACGACCTCGAGACCACGCACGCCACGCTCCGCGCCATCGACCGCGTGCTCGGACTCCTCGAGGTGGCGCATGCGTCCAGCTCGGTGGACGAGGAGCTCGTGGCGTGGGTCGAAGAGCGCATCGAGGCGCGCGCGGCCGCACGCGGGAGCCGCGACTTCCAGGCAGCGGACCGGATCCGCGACGAGCTCGCCGCGAAGGGGATCGTCCTGGAGGACGGGGCCGAGGGGACGCGCTGGAAGGTGGTGGGATAGCGCGACCCCTGGTTACCTTGGGCGGGCGCTGGCGTAGCTCAACTGGTAGAGCAGCTGCCTTGTAAGCAGCAGGTTATGGGTTCGAGTCCCGTCGCCAGCTCTCGGTAAGTCTAATCTCCATAACGAATTACCGCCGGCGATTCAGAACGCGGCATGGCGCGCTGTGCGCCACTTGTGCGCCGCCCTGTTGCTGCGCGTTCATCCGGGGCGGGATGGGGAAGGGCCTCTCGATGCGATTCGTACACACCATAGTCCGCGAAGTCGTTGGCCTCCCGAGTGGAGCCGAAGGCGACGTCGTGCTGGTTGACGACGCTGATCGGGGAGTCTTGGCGACGGTCACCAGCAACCCCCCGGCTCATTGCGAAATGTGACCGCTTGCACAAAGCGGTCTGGCGTGCTCCGCTCTGCGCGTGTAGCCTACGAAACCTACCCGAACGTCCGGTAGGTCCCTTCGGCAATGGAGGCCGGCGCGGACCATGACACGCAGGCTGGAGTTTGGTATTGTCGCGGACCCTCGTCCTCATGAGGAGTGGCGTCCCCCGGAAGGACTTGCCACTGATCTTGGACGAAAGAGGGTTTGGACCCTGGGTGGTGTGCTTCGGTCTCCTTTGTTTGGCGCGATTGTGGGAGCGA
>Ga0315556_1001289_pt1 | contig 15235 bp, 16 predicted proteins | sample SalMarSW160310MG_FD_202112 | JGI IMG/M metagenome (GOLD analysis project Ga0315556, IMG submission 202112) | Salt marsh sediment microbial communities from the Plum Island Ecosystem LTER, Massachusetts, United States - Salt Marsh Sediment SW1603-10 ...
CCGTCAGTTTGCCTTTCTCCTTCTGAACCGCGACGGCTTTCTCTCCGCCCATCCCAAGAACCCTGGCTTCTCGCGCCTTGAGATCCTTGATCTTATCTTCGATGATTCCCATTGGTAACTTCCTTTAATCATATGCATATATTTCGAACTCTGATTTCTCTCCGAGCAAATCATCTATTTTTTCCTGTGTTCCCCTTCTTTCGTCACTCATCACCCATGATCTCCAATCTTCCATGGATTTCCAGGTGCTGACCACCAGGCTCTCGCCCGGACGATCGATTCGTTTATAGGTTTCTCCCGAGATATAACCGGGTTGCTGCATGGCCTGGCTTCTAAGTTTTTGAAGCAGCGGCTTTAAGACTTCGGCTTTGTTTTGGGGAACGATTCGTTTAATAATTACTTTCACCGCCATTGTATCGTGCTCCTTTTTCTTCGCCAATGGAAAATTTTACCAAATTGTCGTCGACAAAATGGTCCTTCGGTAAAAAACGTCTGTTTGGAGGAAAATTGATGGAACTTACAAAGTACCCGACCTCTGCAACAGTCATGCCAAAAAAGGGTAATGGATAAGGAATTGAAATAATAACATATTATATGCTGTAAGAAATCGAGTTGCGATATGACCCTTAAATAAATGGGGCGAAACTGCCCCATTTTGCCCCGCAGAAAGGATTATATACCGGAAATATTGAAGAAGTTATCATTGGGGCATATTTGTCCCAATGTGGGGCTATAAAATCTCATGATTTTTAATCTTTCTGAAAAGGGTTTTACGATCAATACCCAAAATCGAAGCGGCTTTGGTTTTATGCCACCGGTGTCTTTCCAAGGTACTTGTTATGATTTTCTTTTCAAATTTTTCCATAAGCGTTCGCAATTCAACATCTCGATCATTTTGAATGAGGATACCATCGGGGATGATATCCGCTTCATTCCTTTTGGACTGGGGTATATCCATAAAGTCTATCGTTTTCAATGTAATATAACGATGTATCGTATTCTGGAGTTCCCGGACATTGCCCGGCCAATCGTAGTCTTGCAGCGATTTTATGATATGTTCCGGAATGGAATGTATCGTCTTGTCATCACTATATTCCTGAAGAAAGTGATAGACCAGCAAAGATATATCTTCTTTGCGTTCTCTCAATGGCGGGAGATAGATGGGAATGATATGGATCCTGTAATAAAAATCTTCGCGCATTTCGCCCCGTTCCACGCTTTCCTTCAAATTTTTATTGGTCGCTGCAATGATGCGAATGTCAGGTTTTATATTTTCCCTGCTGCCGATAGGGGTATACCCGCCGCCTTCGATAGCACGTAATAATTTCACCTGCATGTTCAGGTCAAGTTCACCGATTTCATCCATAAATAACGTGCCACCGTCGGCGATCGTCAAATAACCGGGTTTGTCCATATCCGCTCCGGTAAATGCGCCCTTTTTATAACCAAAGAACTCGCTCTCAACGAGGGTCTCCGGAATGGCGCCGCAATTGACGGTGACAAAACGCCTGCTGCCGCGGTTGCTCAAATCATGGATGGTTTTCGCCACCAACTCTTTACCCGTACCCGACTCTCCATAAATAATGACCCTGGCATTGGATTGGGCGGCTTTTAAAATCGTCTCATAGACTTCGTGCATGACCTTGCTTTTCCCGATAATATTGCCGAACTGATTGGAGCCTTTAAAGGATGCTTTCAACCGTATATTCTCGTCACGCAGATTCGCCTCACTGATTCGCAAAGCTTCTTCGTTTAGTTTACGCTCGGTAATATCGACATGTGTGCCGACCATTCGAACGGGCGTGCCCCTTTCATCCCGATCGACCACTTTCCCTCTGACCATTATCCATCGCCACCCCCCCTGTTTTGTTTGCAAGCGATATTCCACATCAAAGGATCCGATTTTCTTCTGGACATATTCTTGAACCTTATTGATGATGTGTATTTTGTCCTGGGGATGAATCAAACTTTTCCATGTGTCAAAATCCTGTGGTAATTCGTAGGGAGTATAACCTAACATGGTATAAAAACAGGGGTTGAAGTATGTTTTGTTTGTTCTTAGATCCCAGTCCCACAAGGCATCGCTGGTTGCTTCCATCGCCAGGTCAAGCCGTTTTTTACTTTGACGCAGTGATTCTTCCGCCCGTCGATAATCGGTAATGTCTTCTCCCGAACAAACAACGTATTCAACATATCCATTGTTGTCCAGTTTTGGCGTAAAAACCATGGATAATAATCGTTTTTCTCCTTTCCCGTTTTTAAGCCAATCTTCCGTTTGAACTCTGATTTTTTGATCGAACACTTTCTGATTGTGAGCCATAAATAGCTCGGCTTCTTCTTTACCCAGAACTTCCGAAATTGCTTTATGTTCTATACCCTTCTTTTCCAGGTTTAAAAATTGGGCATGTGCCTTGTTTACCGCGCCATATGTTTTTGCATCTTTTAGATACCAGATTTGTGTCTGTATGTTATCCAGAAGCAATTTCTGTTCTTCCACCCTTTTCTCCAGCGAGCTTTCCGCATACTTTCGTTCGGAAATATCCATAATCATGGCCAGCTTTGAGAAAGAGCCGTCTGAATGGTATATGGGGGTACTGACCACATAATACCAGTTATCTCTGGGCGTCATAACTTCACACCGAACGGTTTCACCTTTTAAGATTCGATCGACCAGACACCATGGACAGACAGAATCACGATGATGAAGCGCTTTATAACAAATTTGTCCGGTGGCATCATAACCGATACGTTCGATATACTTTTTGTTCATAAACTCAATATGATAGTCCTGAGAACACAAGTATATCAACCCGTCAAAAGCTTTTATTATGGCGTCAAGCTGTAATCCTTTCTCCTGCAAAACCACGTCCGAGCCTTTATGCTCTTGCACTTTTGCTTTTTTGCCGGCCTTTCGTCTTTCTCTCAAACATACAGAGTCTTGGGTCATTGATCTATCCTCCAACATAATGGAAAATAATGTACGATAATCGGTGCGTATCGTCAAGGACCGAAAGGTTCCCGTTCATTTTCATGAAAAGGTTATATCAATGACAGTCGTTTGTCATAGATAAATTCCCGGGTATGCCTGGCAATCCTTTCCGGCTCGATATGAAGCCGGGCAGCGCCGGTTTCCATGGCCGCCCGACCCACGGCTTCGGCCACTGCGGGGGGCACCCTGAAATCCATGGCGCCGGGAAGAATGTATTCCGGTTTCAGCTCATTGCCGACCAGGCCGGCAATGGCCTCGGCAGCCGCAAGGTTCATGGTTTCGTTAATCCATTTTGCCCGAACATCCAGCGCACCCCGAAAAATGCCCGGAAATGCCAGGCAGTTATTCACCTGGTTGGGGAAATCGGATCTTCCGGTAGCAATCACCATCGCCCCTGCTTCTTTGGCTTCTTTGGGATGAATTTCAGGGTCTGGATTGGCAAGGGCAAAAACAATGGGATTTTTGGCCATGGACTTTACCATTTTCCGTTGCAAAACATTGGGACCGGAAAGCCCGATGAAAACATCGGCGCCCTTTACCACTTCCGCAAGACTCCCTTTCCGGTGTTCGGGGTTGGTCATGTCTGCCAGTTCCTTTTTGATAAAACTCATTCCTTTCCGGCGACCTTTATATATGGCACCATTGGTATCACAAATGATAATATGTTGTGCCCCGGCTTTAATCAGGAGTTTGGTTGTCGCTATGGCGGAGGCGCCGGCGCCGTTAAAGACAATTTTGATATCTTTAAGTGTTCCATCGACGATTCTCAATGCATTGGTAAGCGCCGCCAACGTGATGATCGCCGTGCCATGCTGATCATCGTGAAATACCGGGATATCGAGCCGTTCACGAAGCTTCTGTTCAATCTCAAAACAACGCGGCGAAGAAATATCTTCAAGATTAATTCCGCCAAACGCCGGTGAGATGTTTTCGACCAGCCGGACAATATGATCCGGGTTTTGCGTCCCGATACAAATGGGAAAGGCTTCGACGCCTCCGAAGGTTTTGAATAAAATAGCCTTTCCTTCCATCACCGGCATGGCTGCCCGGGGGCCGATGTTTCCCAATCCTAAAACTGCGCTTCCGTCGGTAACGATGGCCACGAGATTATTTTTACAAGTAAAATCATAGGCTTTCATCGAATTATTAAAGATTTCCCGACATACCTGTGCCACCGCCTCCGGTCCGTAAAGCCGCCGGTAAATGACATCATCCTTGACAGGGACTTTGGCATACACTTCCAGGCATCCCTGGTATCGATGATGAAGGTCCAAAGATTCTTCATCGATACACTGTTTCCCATAATCCTGCCCTTCGGACGGAAGCCACGCCAGCTCTCCTTCGTAAATATAGCATTCTGTGCGTTCCTGTATGCTTTTTGGAGATATTTCTTCAGACGTCAGTCGTGCCGCACCGGTTTCCTGCGCGGTTTTGGCCACCGCGCCAGCCAATATTGGCGAAATTTTCCAATCCATCTGACGGGGGATAATATTGGTCGGTGACAGTTTATTCTCAGGAATCATCCCGGCCAAAGCTCTTGATGCCGCTAAAAACATCTCCCGATTGACCCGCTTTGCCCTGACATCGAGACATCCCCGAAAAAATCCGGGCAATACCAGCGACGAACGGATCTGGTTTTCACTTTCCGCCAGACTGGTGGCCACGATTTTTGCGCCGCCGGCCAAGGCCTCGGCCTCGCTGATCTCCGGCTCAGGAAGCGCCAGTGCAAACACCACGGCATTTTTGGCCATGCCGGCCACCATGTGACGATCGAGTACGCCTTTGGTTGACAAACCGATAAAAACATCCGCCCCTTTCAAGACATCGGCCAGGCTCCCTTTCAAATCCTGAGGTTTGACCATGCTGGCGATTTCAGCTTTGGCCCAATTCATATCTTCCATCCGATAGATATGGATGGCACCATGCCGGTCGCAAATGGTAATATTCTCTGCGCCCGCGGCCAGCAGCGCCTTGGCAACGCCGATGCCTGAAGCACCGGCACCGTTGATAATGATTCGGGCATGGGACAGATTTTTATCCACTACCTTCAGGGCATTATATAGCGCCGCCAGGACGATGATGGCAGCTCCGTGATACTCATGATGAAGAAGGGTCAGATTCACGGCCCTCCGAAGCCGCTGCTCAATGGTAAAACATTTCGGCGCCGCAATGCTTTCCAGACAAAATCCGCCGAATGAAGGCGCAAGGATACGGACAATTTCCACGATCTCGTCGGCGTCTTGGGTATTGAGCGCGATGGGAACCGCATCGATATTGGCAAACGTTTTATAAAGCACCGATTTGGCCTCCAGCTTGGGCAGTGCGGCCAGTGCGCCGACATTGCCTAAACCATAAACTTGACTCCCGTCGGAAATCAGCGCAATAGAATTCCCCCGGCAGGTATAGTCGAAAGACAGCAGCGGGTTTTTATGTATCGCCCTGCATGGCGCGCCGACGCCGGGCGTATAGATGCGGCTCAAAACAGACAGATCTTTAATCGGCATTTTACTCTTAACGCCGATCAGGCCTCTGTGACGGCGTCGAAACGCCAGAGCATCTGATTCTGTTGATATGTTGTCCATATTATGATCCTTATATTCCAGTGTGATGAAACACTCCCATAAAAAGCGCATTTTTTTGACTTTTAGCGAAACCATCGGGAGTGCATTATTAAATAATAATTCTCATCTTCAGCCTTTCAAGCTGTTCAACGAATGTCAAAAAGATGTTCCGACGAATCTAAAACCGGAATTGCGATGTCGCCGCGAGTTCATTGGACGGTTTTGAAGCATTCAAAAAGGGCCGGCGTGTTGAAATGCTGAAATATCGATAGGCTTAAAAAATCAGATTCTTGAAAATTGATTGCCATAGATGGGCTATATTACGGACTCTTAAATTCCCAAATACACCTCTCTGACATGGTCGTTGTCCATCAATTCCTTTCCGGTGCCTTCAAGAACATTCCTTCCGTTCTCCAGAACATAGGCCCGATCGCACATGGCAAGCGTCTGGGTAACGTTCTGTTCCACCAAGAGGATGGTTACGCCTTCTTTATTGATCTTTTTGATTAAATTAAAAATATCCTGCACCAGGATGGGCGCCAGTCCCAGGGACGGTTCATCGAACATCATCAATTTGGGCCGAGACATGAGCCCTCGTCCCACGGCCAGCATCTGCTGTTCACCTCCCGACAAAGTGCCGGCTGTTTGCTTTCTTCTCTCTAAAAGTCTCGGAAACAGGGAATACACATAGTCCATGGTGTCGCTGCGTTTTGACTTTGCTTCACCATAAAGAGACCCCATGATCAGATTCTCTTCGACGCTCATCTCCGGGAAAAGACGCCTTCCTTCGGGAACGTGAACAATTCCCTTTTCGATAATTTTATTTGGCGGCAACTTGTCCAGGCGAATTCCGTCGAATTCGATGGTCCCGGAAGCCGGCTTCAGAAGCGATGAGATGGTCTTGAGCGTGGTGGTTTTCCCGGCCCCGTTGGCCCCCACCAAAACCAGAATTTCCTCTTCTTTGACCTCAAAGGCAACATTCCAGAGAACCTGAAGATCTCCGTAAAAAACATTGATTCCGTTAACCTTAAGCACGCTGTTCTCCCAGATAGGCCTCGATCACCGCCGGGTTTTTGGCAACTTCCCGAGGCGTCCCTTCTGCAATGGTTTGGCCGAAGTTGATGGCGTGAATTCGATCCGATATGCTCATGATGACCTTCATAATATGTTCGACCACAAGGATGCTGATACCACTGTTCCTTATTTTTTTAATGAGATCGATAGCCTCGTCAAGCTCACCCGGATTTAGGCCTGCCGCGGTTTCATCCAGAAGCAAAAGTTTTGGTTTTGTCGCCAGGGCACGGGCAATTTCGAGGCGTTTTCTCCCGGCGATGGGCAGACTTTTGGCGAATTTAGTGTTCTGATCCGCAAGATTACAAAATTCCAGAATTCTTAGGGCTTCTTCCTGTGCTTCATTGATGTTGTTGACGCGGCAAAAAGCAGATGCCGTAACATTCTCTAAAACCGTCATTCTGGCAAGGGGTTTGACGACCTGAAACGTCCGGCCGATACCCAGATGACAAATTTGGTGGGTTTTCAATCCGACGATGCTTTTTCCATTAAACCGAAGGTCACCGGATGTCACCGGAAAAAATTGATTGATACAGTTGAATGTGGTGGTTTTTCCGCTGCCGTTGGGGCCGATAAGGCCGACGATTTCTCCCTCTTCCACGTTAAAGGAGACATCATTGACCGCCAGAAGTCCGCCAAATGCCTTGGTCAGATTTTTTACTTCAAGAAGTGCCATAATTTATTATTATCATCCGATGGGCTCAATGGCTCCATTTTAAACACATGTTGTTTGATTTTCCCCCGGTCTCCGATGATCCCTCCATTGGGCGAAAACATAATTCCGGATATCCACACAATAATCCGCTTAATAACCCCAAGTTTTCAGCCAATCCACGGGATATTGCAGCGGCGTGGTTGCATACTCAGTCGGCCAAACCACTTCCAGTTTTCCATTGATCCACTGGACCACGTAGGCGGTGGCCTTGTTCTGATTCTTCATTTTACCCCATGTGATAAACTTCACCGGCCCGAAAACGGTTATCATGTCGGTTTCGGACAGGGCCTGTTTGATATCCGTGTTCTCAAACGACTTGGCCCTTTTCAGAACATCCGCGATAACGTAGCATGCAGCGTAAGCCTCTGCACCGTGATATTCAGTGGATTTTTTATATTTTGCTACAAATTTATTATAATAATCCATGGCGCCGGGAAAGGGTAAAATCTGGTTCCAAAGCGTTGCCGAAATAACATCCTCGGAGGCAACTCCGGCATTTTTCGCAAATTCCGGCAGCGTAAAACCCCCGGTGCCGCCCATAAACATTTTCGGGGTCAGTTTCAGTTCTTTGGCCTGTTTCATGAGCAAAGACCCCTCCATAATATATGACACCATATAGATGATATCCGGATTGAGCTGTTTGATCCCACTCAACATGGGCTTAAAATCAATACGGCCGTGCTCGTACCCTTCCCTTAATATGACTTTATAACCGGCTTTTTCGCAAAATTTCGAAAAGGATTTGGCGCCCGTGGTGCCGAACAGTGAATTTTCATGAAGAATGGCCACGGTGTTGGGTTTTATTTTTTCAGCCAGCAAGGTTTTCACGGCGTCGGCATAATGACTCACCGGCGGATTCAACCGGAAAACATAATCCCACCCGGTGGCGGTAATTTTATCGGCGGATGCAGTATTGACCAGAAACGGCATCTTGTATTGTTGACAAACGCTTGCCGCGGCATAGGTCACGGAATCACTGAATCCGCCACCGATCATGACGACGCTATCCCCGGTGATCAACTTCTCTACTACGGATCGACCTACCTCGGGGCGGCCGGTATCATCTGCCATAACCAATTCAAGTTTTTTCCCGTTGATGCCGCCGGAAGCATTGATCTCATCCAAAGCCAGGTCAAAAGATTTTTTTTCGATCTCACCGAACCTGGCCTGGGATCCGGTGAGCGGCAAAACAACACCTACCTTCACCGTGTCTGCCGCCGGCGCGCCTGTCACCAACAGGCCCAGCATACAAAACATGCTGATCAAACATTCCGAAAATCGTTTCATAAAAATACCTCCTCAAAAAGACAAGAGTAATGACCAGCAAAACTGTCGGGATCGACGCAGTTGTTGGATGCGATGGTGTTTCCTTCAAGGTCCATCAAATAGCAGACCCGTACCCAGGTTTCCATTGAAGTGGTCGAGCATGGCATTTGCTTTTGCCAGTGCATGGTCATTGCGTTGGGTCAATGCAATGCGAAGCTTCATGTCTTTATTTTTATTTTCCAATAAACCCGACCCCCTCTTGTTCCTCGTTGTTCTGATAAACCTGGAGCAGCCGCCCATCGGTAACGGATGGAACATGAACGACATGAACAACGCTTTGGTATGATTCAAACTCCGTGGTCATCGACAGTAATTGATTGGGAGATTCCGTTAAAAACTTTTCTTTAAAGACAGCGTCAACATCGTCCGGGAAAATGGCAATGGGTGTGATTTGAGCTTCCACAAGATCGTTGAAGAAATGCGTGCCAAAGGATACTTCCGGCGTATACCCTTCTTTTAAAAATGCGACTTCACCCAAAATCAAGGTGTGGTTGATATCTTCGTAACCAACTCGGACGCCCAGGTTGATGTCATTGCTTCCCCACCGGCCGGGCCCGAAAAGCGCATAGCGCTTATCCTGAAGCAGTCGATTGATCCGGCTGACAACACGACCGACGCCGAGTTTTTCGTCAACCGTGGAAAGTCTGCCGTAGGACCTCGGGCATACATAAACGATATATTCTATGTTCGGGATGACGGCCCCCGACACCACCTGGGAATTGGTAAAGATGATCTTTTCCTTCGGGAGGTCCTTCGGCAAAACGACCTCGTCGATATTCCGGCTTACCGCCAGAGAACGGCATTGAAGAATATAAAGATGATCCCCATCCCAGGCGAATTCGACATCTACGGGTCTTCCGTATGCGGCCTGGAGTTGGTGGAGAACTTTTTTCACCAAAGAAGGAAAGATTGTTTTGGAAAGCAAGTTTTCAAAGGTCAGACACGTTCTTGCCGGATTGATCGGCTGCCCTTTGAACATGGGTGCGGAAAGATGGCCGTCTTCATTAACGGACACTGCCCAATATAGATCCGGATGAGATATTTCTTTTAAAAGCGCTGCAACAGGAATCGGCATCAGTTCACCGGTTTTAAGATTGAGTACATCGGCGATCTTCTGTGAATATTTCATGATCTGCCCGGTATCCGCCTCGGGACGCAGCAGCGGATGACTTAAATGGACCATTCGTGTGTAATCCCCGCCGGTGCGGTCCACGGCTCGCGTACCCAGGCCGAACACCATTCGAACAAGCCCGTCTTCCTTTTTGATACGGGATGTCCAGGCATAAGAGCTGTAAGAAAACCCGACACCCGCGGCAAAGGGAAAGAAATAGTCACCGAACCGGCGTCCCACAACCTTTTGGACCAGGATACTCATTTTTTCATCAAAATCGAGAAGGTTATGATTCCGTCGATATAAAATGGGTCCGGGGCCGAAGGTGCTCATGTGAACCTGCTTGAGCCCCCAGATAAATTCATTCAGACGGGTTTGGATATCTCCCTGGTTGGCGACAAAATAGGAGTCATATTTTCCGGAAAAGGCATATCCGAAATTGTCCTCCAAGAAACTCGAAGATCTGAGGATCAGGGGGTGTTCGCCGACTTTTTCCAAGAATTTTCGGAAATCTTCAACCGTATCCGGCGGAAAAGACGACCGCTTGAAAAGCTCTGAAATGTTTTTGTACTCTGCTTCGATTTTTTCGCGGGTCTTGTATTTTTGGCTGTGGAATTGCTCGAGATTGTTGAAATCGAGAAAATCGGAAAATATGCCGGAACTAAAATAATACGACTCGGGGATCCTCACGTATCGGTCTATTTCAGAATCCGCGTCGGTGAGCTTGGGAACGAGAATTTTATAGGCCAGAAACATGCCGGCGGCCTTTCCGCCGATCTTGCCGGGCCGGCGCCGGTTCCAGTACATGTTGTCCACCAGTTCATCGATGTCCCGAATCGTGATATAATGTTTGCTGATTCCGATAAAAGGGAGCTGATTGGATATGAAATGGCTGATTAAAGCGACCCTGACCCCTTCTGCTTCATTGGGAGATATATAAAGGTCCCCCATGGGGATATCGCAGAATGTCTTCAGTGACTGCTTAATTTCCGTTGAAGTTGCTCTCTCCATATTGACAATACGATTCAGATGCTTGAACCGGTCCTGTTTTCTGGCGAGATTGATATAGTTTTCGATTTCCGATTCACTGAAAAAACTGGCGAAATAGAGATCAATCAGAACACCCGTATATTCATAAAGGTTCTCCTTGTCGGGGTTTTTCCCCTCGGTGGTCAGTCTTTCCAAGGCCTCATTCTCGATCTTTTCCCTGGTAGTGATTTTTCTTTCGGCCAGCGCGGATAGAAAAAGTTCTCGTATTGAATCCATGAGATCCGGATAACGCATCAGTTTGGAAAACATGCGATAGGTTTTGATCAGGTCCAGTCCTTGTTGATCTTTAATGGCAAACCTCCTTATACCCACCCTCTGAGTTTACACGCTTCCGCCACCCTGGCCACCGACACCAGGTAGGCGGCCTGGCGCATATTGATTTTTTCTCTGAGGTACATGTCGTGAACCCCTTTGAAAGCACGGGTCATCTTCTCATCGAGTCTTCTGTGGACTTCTTCCAAATGCCAGTAATAATTATAAGTGTTTTGTACCTGTTCAAAGTAGGACACGGTCACGCCGCCGGCATTGGCCAGAAAGTCGGGAAGAACGATAACGCCTTTGTGATACAGGATATCATCCGCGCCGGGCGTGGTCGGGCCGTTTGCCAGTTCACAAAGAATATTGCATCGAATGTTATCGGCGTTTTCCTCTGTAATAACGTTTTCCAACGCCGAAGGAAACAGTACCGCCACCTCGAGTTCCAGCAATTCTTTATTCGTGATGTCATCCGCATCTGAAAACCCCTTTAACGTTCCGGTACTCAGTTTAAAATCCACAACGTCCCTTGCGACGATTCCATTCGGGTTGTAAACCCCTCCTTTGGAGTCGGAAGCCGCCACCAGTTTCAGTCCAAGGACTTCTTCACCAAGAAGTGCGGCATACTGGCCGGCATTTCCAAATCCCTGCACCGCCATTGTTTTATTCTTTAAATCGATGCGGTGGACTTTGGCGGCTTCCCGGGTCACATAGATACCGCCTCTGGCCGTGGCATCTCCGCGTCCCTGAGACCCGCCGATGGGAAGCGGTTTTCCGGTAATGACCCCCGGATGCTTTTCACCCATAATGGTCTCGTATTCATCCATCATCCAGGCCATGATCTGGGGAGTGGTGTATACATCAGGCGCCGGAACATCTTTGGTGACGCCGAGGGTTCGGCCAATGGCACGAATATAGGCCCGGGCAAGGCGTTCTTTTTCTGTTTCCGAAAGCACTTTGGGATTGCAGATCACACCCCCTTTACCGCCGCCCAGGGGAATGTCCACAACGGAAGTTTTCCAGGTCATCCAGGCGGCCAAAGCGCGTACCGTGTCGATGGTTTCATCGGGATGCCATCGAATACCCCCCTTGGCAGGACCGCGAGCCGTATTGTATGCAACCCTGAACGCATGAAAGATTTTCGTTGAACCGTCGTCCATTTTTACCGGGAGTATGACTTTTAGCTCGTGCATGGGCCAGCGGAGCAATTCGTGCATTGCAGGGTCCAAACCCAGTCTTTGGGCGGCATCGTCAAGCTGCTGCTGCGCGATGTTAAAGGGATTCAGTGCGTCTTTCATGAGAAGGCTCCTTTGCATTCAGATGCGTTATTGTTATTGATCGTTTCTGATTCCGCGAAATTGATATTATATTAACCCATGGGAATCTATTATTTCAAGCCCTTAAATATTCTCCTGACAATTCTTTTCAAGATATGGTATGCTTATTTAGATCTTTAGGGATTTGGTTTTTAAAACACCGATATCCTGCTTTAAAGTAGAAAACGTCGTTATTTCATGAAGGTAACATTATGACCAAACATTTTCATAAAGAGTTGGAAAAAATAAAAAAGAAGATTCTTTCTTTAGGCGGCATCGTGGAAGATCGGGTTCGACTATCCATTAAAGCAATTGAAACTCGAGACGCCGTCATTGCAAAAAAGATCATCAACGGAGACTATGAAATCGACGAGATGGAAGTCGATATCGAGGAAGATTGTTTGAAAATTCTGGCGCTATATCAGCCGGTTGCCGTGGATCTTCGCTTTATCACCACCGTCATCAAAATCAACAACGACCTGGAAAGAATCGCCGATGAAACCGTAAATATCGCACGCGGCATAAACTATCTTTCAAAGAAAAAACAACGATTTGGCTTTGATTTTGACTTTTCCGAAATGCTGGCCAAGACGCAGTTCATGCTAAAGAGAAGTCTGGATGCCCTGGTAAATCTGGATACGGATATCGCCGCAAAGGTATGCATCCTTGATGATGAGGTCGATAAGATGAACGGTGACGTTCACCGAATGGTGAAAAATGCCGTCAAAAAAAATCCCGAACAGGGAGAGCATTTGATTAACCTGCTCTTAATCTCCCGTCATCTCGAACGCATTGCCGACCATGCCACCAACATTGCCGAAGAGGTTATCTACCTGGTAAACGGCGAAATTGTCCGACATGAAAATTTTTAGAACTTTATTCGAAAAACACTTCTCCCTCCGGCAACTCAATTTCTTCGGGAAAATCATGAAGCGGATACGGCTTTTCGTTTTCGTTCAAGGTTACGTATCTTAACACCCTATAGGCATAAATCGAAACCTTGTTTGTAAAATTTCTGACCGGATTGTTGTATGTTTTTGAAATCAGAAGATAAACATATTGGAATAAAACGGAAACCTGGATGATAATTTTCAGAATTTCAAATACAATAAAAAAGAATACGGTATAGAGCAGACGGATAATTATTTTTTTACGGGCGAATGTGTTTGATTCCATTTATTTTCCTTTGCAAGATTTTTCCTTTGGTTCACCGCTTCATTGACCAAATTGGGCGGACGGTTTCCTTTCAAGGCTTCCACCATATTCAAAGCCGCCATTTTTGCCATTCGGAGTCTTGTCTCAATGGAAGCGCTTCCGATATGAGGCGTCAAGACCACGTTTTCTTTAAGTTTGATAAGTCCCGGATGAACGGCAGGCTCTTCTTCGAACACATCCAGTGCCGCACCTCTGATCTGACCGTCCTTGAGGGCTTCGGCCAGGGCCGCTTCATCCACCACCGGTCCTCTGGCAGTATTGATCAGAATGGCGGTATGTTTCATCTTTTTAAATTCCTGGGTAGAAAACATATGTTTTGTCTTCTTCGTCAGGGGAACGTGAATGCTGATAAAATCACTGACGGCAAGGAGTTCCTCGAATGCTGCAAATTTTGCTTCAAATTCTTTCTCGGCTCTTTCATTTCTGGATGAACTATGGTAAACGATTCGCATGTCGAAGCCTTTTTTTGCTCTTCTGGCTACGGCCTGTCCGATAGCGCCCATCCCGACGATGCCCAGTGTCTTTTCATAAATGTCCACCCCCATGTGCACCTGCATGAGCTGCCAGTTTTTGAATTTCCCCCCCCTTGTGTATTGATCCGCTTCCGGGACTTTGCGCGCAGCGCTGACCAGCAGCGCAAACGCCAAATCCGCCGTCGTTTCCGTGAGCACGCCCGGCGTGTTGGTCACCATGATGCCTCGCTCGGTTGCTCCGGCAATATCGATATTGTCATACCCCACGGCAATATTGGAAATCACCTTAATCGACGGCAGTTCGTCCATAACCGACGCGTCGATTTTGTCGTTGAGCAGGCAAACAAGGCCTGCCTTTCCGCGCGCGCGTTTTATCAGTTCACGGGTCGGCAGAATTCTGTCCGTGTCGTTGATGTCAACGGTGTGCCGTTCTTGTTCCAATAGATCTACGGCATCTCTGAACACTTTTCTGGTAATTAATATTTCAGGCATTTTGATACCGCCTTATGTTATATGCCGTAAACCGGACTATTTTTGAGGCAACAATTGAAAGTTCGTCATCCGTCGATAAGGTGTTTTTTGAATTGCTTGTAGATGTACGAAAAGGTAAAGCCGCTAAATAGTATCGACGAAACCAACGCGACCACGGCAATGATCCCTTTAAATTGTTTTCCCAAAAGAAAAAGAAATAAGGTGCCGTATACAAATTGAAAAAGCATCCAGTAAAGGCGCAGAAAAACGAGAAACAGAATCGGAGAAATACACCAAAACAAAATGTTTAATCGTTTCTTCTCCTGTTTCGTATCACTGGGTCCCACATCGCCACGCTGATCCGTATTCGTTCGAAATCGCTTTATTGAAGCCGGTAAATGTCTTTGACAAGATCCTGAAACCATGGAGGCTTTTGGATAACCACGTAAATCAAGATCAAACCGATAATGGGTATCGGAATTAAAACATCAACCGCTCCGAGCAGGATCAGAACCAGGATGGTTTTGGATTGAGTGCTCATCATACTGAAAATGTTACTTTTTTAAAACGAAAATCACAGTATTTCGCGCCTTCCATAATGGTCTGGGTTCTGTTTAATTCGATTTGCGGGTTAAATCCGGTTATAAATGAGAAATCCCGGATGCACGACAAAACAGGCCCC
>Ga0315556_1001291_pt1 | contig 15209 bp, 14 predicted proteins | sample SalMarSW160310MG_FD_202112 | JGI IMG/M metagenome (GOLD analysis project Ga0315556, IMG submission 202112) | Salt marsh sediment microbial communities from the Plum Island Ecosystem LTER, Massachusetts, United States - Salt Marsh Sediment SW1603-10 ...
TGGTCACCTGAAAGCCCAGTCTCGCCGCCTCATGGCTGATAAGCTTCCTGTTGATGATATTCTGAAGGGCCCGGTTTTTGAGATCAAGGGCCTTGATGAGATCGTCACTCCATGCGGCCCCGTATTGCCTTTGAAGGCCTTCGATCATGTCCCGGTATTCCTTGTCATAGGCACGCCTGGTGATCAATTCCCCGTTTACATAAGCCATTTTTGAGACGTGCTGGGAGGTAAAGGAGTAGCCGAAATAAAAGACAAACACCAGGCTGATGATTCCTATCAGAAACTTGATGAGCCAGGACTTGGCCTGTTTTCGCATGAGACTCAACATCTATTGCTTCCTCCTGCCAAAAGGCAATCAAACTTGAGGACACGGCATACCACGATCCACGCATCTTTGTCCATGAGAAAATCGGGAGGGCCGGGCAGGTGATCCGAGCATTCCTGCTTGACAGGGTGTCGGAGGGTCTTGTAACCTTCCTGATACCAGCAAATTCCATACTGAAACGGACAACTTGCCATGATCAATTTCATTCTGGGCCCCAACATCGGCGGCTATGTCAAACAGCACAAGGGATTGATGATAACTGCCATCCTTCTCACGGCCCTTTCCTCCCTATTCGTGGTGGTTCCCGCCTATCTGCTCCAGCCCTTCGTGGATGAAGGGATGAAGGCCGGGACGAATCCGGTCAGCTGGAAGATACCATGGATCGCCTTTAAGACCGGTTCTTGGCTTTCATGGCACCGCACAGAACTGGTTATCGTGGACCATATCTCTCCCAACAGACTCCTCTTTGTCCTCACCCTGGTGGCATTTGTATCGGTGGTATGTAAATCCATCACCATCTATCTGGGGGGCCTTTCAGCCGTGGCATTCTCCAACAGGGCCGTTAGGTCCTTGCGAATCGACCTATTTCGAAAGTTCACCTTTCTGTCCCAGGGATTCCATCAGAAGACCAGGTCCGGTGAACTGATCGCCAGGGCCACTGCCGATCTTACGGTCATGCAGGGACGTGTTTCCCGCATCGTCATCGGGCTCATCCAGCATCCCTTGACCATAATCGTATTTCTCATCTATCTGCTTGTCATGAACTACAGGCTTACCTTGCTGGTCTTTGTGGCAGTTCCCCTGATCGTTGGTCTCGTCAGGCTTTTCGGAAGGAAGGTGAAGAAGCATGCCATCCGTGTCCAGGATGCCACGGCGGAGGTCACTTCCGCATACCATGAAGGCCTCGTCTGCCTCAAAGTGATACAGGGCTTTTCAAAAGGGGAGTCGGAGGTGGAAAAATTCCGCGGCCTGGCGTATCGCCTGTACCACAGGGTCATGCACTGGAGCCGGTGGAATCTCGGTCTGGGTCCACTCATGGATGCAACGCTCTTCCTGGTTCTCCCCGGCGTCCTGGTGGTCGGGAAGGTCTATTTTCACCACTCCCTGGGGGAACTCATGTCCATGGTGTATGCCTTTTCCCGTGTCTATGCACCCACAAAGAAACTGGCCACGGTAAACAACGATCTCAAGACGCTGCAGGGTGCAACAGAACGGGTCTTCAGTATCATGAAAACGGAATCGGACATCAGGGACCAAACAAGGGCCGGCACACTTCCCCGACACGAAAGGGACATCCTGTTCGAGGATGTGAGCTTCGGCTATTCTTCCGGTGCGAAAGTGCTGGATCATGTTTCCTTTGAGGTCAGGGCAGGAGAAATGGTTGCATTTGTCGGCTCGACCGGTGCCGGTAAGAGCACCCTCCTGGATCTTGTCCCCAGGTTCTACGACGTGACGGAGGGGTGTATCACCATCGATGGCAGGGATATCAGGGAGGTGACCCTGTCGTCCCTCCGGAGCCAGATCAGCATTGTGAACCAGGAGGTCCTCCTCTTTCACGATACCATTGCCGGGAATATCGCCTATGGGCGCCCCGACGCGTCTGAAGAGGACATGATAGACGCGGCCCGAAAGGCCCAGGCCCACGACTTTATCATGGCCCAGCCGCAGGGTTACCAGACGGTGGTGGGCGACCAGGGAACCCTCTTGTCCGGAGGACAACGCCAGAGAATCGCCATCGCGAGGGCCATCCTGACCAATCCCGCCATTCTTATCCTGGATGAGGCCGCCTCCGCACTGGACGCAGAGAGTGAGCAGCTTGTACAGGACGCCATTGAAAGACTAAAAGGCGGTCCCACCATCCTCGTGGTTGCGCATCGCCTCAGTACCGTGAGAAAGGCCAACAGGATCTATGTGTTGGAGCAGGGACGGATCGTGGAGTCGGGATCGCAGGAAGACCTGTTGAAACAGAACGGCCGCTTCCGCCACCTGCATGACCTGCAGTTCACGTGATATGAGGCGTAGGGCGAGGAAGCTGGAGAGTTCATAGATTTTGGCTGGGCGAAGCGCTGAATCTTTTTCCTCTGCCGATGTCGGCAGAGGAAAAGTCTGTGTGCGTCTGCGTGGGTCTGCGGCCAAGAAATACAAACGCATGGGGCGAAGGGTGTACAGATGAAGGCACGGAATCCCGAAGGAATCATGAAGGCCCTGATAGAAAAGGGCGTAAACATCCCCAGCCCCGAGAGTGTGGAGATTGGGCCCGAGGTCAATCCCGAACGCATCTCAGGGGAAGGAGTGACCATCCACGCAGGCTGCAGGATATTCGGATCGAGGACCCTGCTCTTGACGGGCGTGGAACTGGGGGAAGAGGCACCGGTCACCATCAGAGACTGTTTTGTGGGACGGGAAGCAAGACTCAAGGGGGGCTCATTTGAAGCCTCCTGTTTCCTGGAGGAGACGAGCATGGGGTCAGGCGCACAGGTGCGGGCCGGTTGTCTCCTGGAAGAGGGGGCCAGGGGAGGCCATGCCGTCGGCCTCAAGCAGACCATCCTTTTCCCTTTTGTGACCCTGGGCAGCCTGATTAATTTTTGTGACTGCCTGATGGCCGGCGGAACGGATGCCCGGAATCACAGCGAAGTGGGCAGCAGTTACGTCCACTTCAACTATACACCGAACCGGGACAAGGCGACCGCTTCTCTCATCGGGGATGTCCCGGCGGGTGTCATGGTCAACCAGCCGCCCATTTTCCTGGGAGGCCAGGGTGGCATAGTGGGTCCGGTGAGGATAGGGTACGGGATAGCGGTGGCGGCAGGCGTCATCGTCCGAAAGGACCTGCTCCGGGAAGGTGCGATGGTCCTTGCCCAGTCCATTCCCAAAAGAACCATCCCATTTCACCCCGGACTCTACACCGGCCTGCCTCGGCTCATCGATCAGAATGTCCTCTACCTGGCAAACCTCATCGCCTTCCACAGATGGTACCTGGACATCAGGTCCCGCTTCATGAGACAGGGGGCTATGGAAAAGGCCCTGCTTGAAGGGGCTGTGGACGTCATCTTGATGGGGGTCAAAGAGCGTCTCAAACGTCTCGGGGAAGTGGCAGCACACATGCCCCGGTCCATTGAAATTCATAAGTCCCTGTCCGGCAGGCCGTCAGGGGATGTGACCGTGGAGAGAAAACGGAAATTTCTCGACCAATGGCCCCGTTTGGAGAAGATTTTTCTGGAAGGCCTGGAGGATAGGGGAGATGCGGACCTGAAAACGAGCTTTATGGCCGCTGTTGATCGCGGGATTGAGAGGCAGGGGCCACGTTATCTGGAGGTGATCAAGGGATTGGATGAAAGAGAGGCCGGAGCAGGAACGGCCTGGCTTCAGGGACTGGTGGATGGTATCGGGCAAAGAATCCATGGTGCCCTGACCTCACTCCCGCACGGGGGAAATGGAAAATGAGCAACCTCTTCGGTACGGACGGCATCCGAGGTATTGCCAACGCCTATCCCATCACCCCGGAGGTGGGCGTCAGGCTGGGGCGGGCCGTCGTCCGTCGCTGCCGTCGGAAGGGAACCCCCTGTTCCGCGGTCATCGGCAGGGATACCAGAGCGTCGGGTCAGATGCTGGCCCTTGCGGTCGCTTCGGGCGTTCTTTCGGCCGGTGGGAACGCCTATATGGTGGGGCAGGTTCCCACACCGGGCGTGGCCTATTTGACGCGGAGTTTCCGGGCGGGCATGGGCATCGTTATTTCCGCATCTCACAACCCCCATGAATATAACGGTTTCAAGCTTTTTTCTTCGAAAGGTTTCAAGCTTTCGGAAGATGAAGAGACGGGGATCGAGGAACGTATTCATGCATCGGAAGCTCCTCATTCTGAAACCCATCCTGGCCGGGCGGAATTTCCGAAAGAGACCTGGCGGCAATGCGTGGGATACCTGGAAAGGAGCTTTCCGGACCACCTGACGCTTAAAGGGACAAAGCTCGTGCTCGACTGCGCCAACGGCGCGGCCTTCCAGGTGGCCCCGGCTCTATTCGAGAGGCTGGGCGCCACGGCGGTGATCCTGTCCTCCGTTCCTGACGGGATAAATATCAACGATCATTGCGGATCTCAATACCCGGAGGCGGTGAGAGAGGAGGTCCTGAAAACCGGTGCCCAGGCCGGGCTGGCCTTTGACGGGGACGGTGACAGGCTCGTGGCCGTGGACGAAAAGGGTTCCATCTTCACTGGAGACCAGATCCTTGCCATCTGCGCGGGGATGTTGAAAGGGCAGGATGCCCTGCAAAACAACCTGGTGGTGAGCACCATCATGAGCAATATGGGCCTGGGGTTCGCCCTGAGGGAAATGGGTATACAACTGGCAACCACGGGCGTGGGAGATCGCCACGTCATGGAGGCCATGAAGGAAAGGAAGGCCATAGTCGGGGGTGAGGAATCGGGTCACATCATTTTCTTGAATCATCATACCACCGGCGATGGCATTCTTTCGGCCCTCCAGCTCCTTTCCGCCATGCAGTGGTTTGACAAGCCGCTCTCGGAACTGGGAAGAATGATGACGGTATTCCCCCAGGCCCTCCTGAACGTTCCGGTCAGGGAAAAGCGGGAATTTGCCGCCGTGCCGGGGTTGCCGGAGGTCATTCGGCACGTGGAGGAGGCCCTCGGGTCCCGGGGAAGGGTCGTGGTGCGCTATTCCGGTACCGAGCCCCTTTGCCGAGTCATGGTGGAAGGAGAAAACAAGGACGATGTTGAGCGGTATGCCGAAGAGATAGCTGGGGTTATAGGGCAGGCCTTATCTTATTCAAACTCTTCGGACTCATCTGCCGGGTAAAACAGAAAGAGACTCTCTTCCCTGATCTTTTCCGGATCCTCTCGGAGGAGGTACGCCTCGGCATCCTTTCGAAAGCCCCTGGCCTCTATTTCCATGGCCCCAAGCTGTTCGGCCGCCCCTGAATCCCTCAAAAGCACCTTGGTTTCGAGGAAAAGTTTTTCGCTTCCACAGAGGAGGGTGCCTTCTTGGATAATCTTACAGGCCAGTTTGTGGCGGAAGGTATCAAAGCGGACCTGTTCCCGGACCCTGGATATCCTTTTGACGACGTAATCAATTTCCTCCCGCAGATGGGGGGTAATGAGCAACCGGTATTTCTCGTGAAAGATGGCATCGTCCAACCGTTTCATTCGTTTTTCCGGGAAGTCGTCGGGCACAATCACGACGATATCCAAATCCGAACCGTTCACCAGCTTCCCCGTACTCCGCTCCGGCCTGGGCACGTCATGGGCCATGTTGTATACAATATCCCCGGCTATGATAAAGCAGACCTCTTCCTTGAGCGAGGTTTCACTGTCCAGGCGGCCCGCAAGGGCGGACATGGTCAGATAGGCAAGGTCGAGTTTGGAGCGGCTCACGCCTTCAATATGGGTTTCCCGTTCCCGGCACTTTTCCTGAACAGCCTTCTCCTGCCCTGACAGGCCGACAACGCTGTAGGTGAGGAACTCCCTGAAGATGGATGGGGAAAGTCTGGCAAATCCCGGAATCCTCCGATCCAGCCGGAGGTATTGGGACCCCAGGGTATGGATGACGAGTCCCTCTGAAAGGTGGCAGGTCCGCCACAACAGGCGCCCGTCTCCTCCCAACTGATTCCACAAGTCGGAACCCAGGAGAGGTCCGGTTTTTCCAAGGAGACTCAGGATTTGCTTTTCCATTTGAGAGATTCTATCATGGAAGGGATTAAACGGACAAGCTGTAAACACCCCGGAGGAAGAGAAAGGCATGGATCGAGAACAGAAGACCATTGAAGATATGGGGGAATTCGGGTTTATCCGATCCATTATGAAAGGTTGCCTCCATTCCCCCGAGGGTGTCATCCAGGGCATAGGCGATGACTGCGCGGTCATGGGCCCGTATGGCGGAAAAGTCCTCTTGTTCACCACGGACCTCTTGATAGAGGATCGCCATTTCCTCATGAAAAAGACCTCGCCCTTTGAACTGGGCTGGAAGGCCATAGCCGTCAACCTGAGTGATATTGCGGCCATGGGTGGCAGGGCCAGACACGTGTTCGTCTCTCTCGCCATCCCGTCTCACACGGGGGCAACCTTTCTCAATGGGCTCTATGACGGCATGAAGGACCTATGCCGCCGTTACGGGGTCAATCTTCTGGGAGGGGACACGTCATCCTCACCCGGGGGAGTTTTCATCAGTGTGGCGGCCATGGGGGAAATGGCGGAAGAGGAGGTCCTTTACCGGAAAGGGGCCTCTCCGGGCGACCTCATCTACGTAACGGGTGGCCTGGGCGGCTCAGCAGCCGGTCTGAAGCTGCTCAAAGGGGAGTTATCCTGCCCTGAAGTATCCGGGAAGGCCCTGGTTGCCTTGCACAACCGCCCGGAGCCCCGGTTGGCCGCCGGACGGTTGATCGCGGAATCCCGGGCCGCCTCCGCCATGATAGACGTGAGTGACGGACTCCTGGCGGACCTCCGTCACATCTGTGAAGCAAGCCATGCGGGAGCGCGAATCTTTAGGGAACACCTCCCCGTCTCAGGAGAACTCCACTCCCTATGCCGGGGCCGGGACACGGATCCCCGCGAACTGGCACTTCATGGCGGTGAGGATTACCAGCTCCTCTTCACCGTGCCGCGGAAAAACAGACAGCGCATTGAGAGGGTCATGGAAGATGCAGGGACCTGCCCCATCACCCGGGTGGGTGAGATGACGAAGGGGAAGGAGGTCAGGGTGGTCACCGGAGACGGGGCTGAGGAAGAGCGGGTCAGCGAGGGATTTGATCACTTTCGTTCATGAGATTGATGACTTCATAAAAGGCATCATTTTTCGGGTTCCCGAACACTGTTCACGAGATCGTCCCGTCGTTTCCTGGCCAACTCCCGCTTGTCGGCCACCTCATCGGATTCATCCACGATTTCACGGCCCAGGATCTCTTCAAGGATGTCCTCGAGGGTGATGACACCGGCCATGCCGCCATATTCATCAAGGACTACGAAGAGGTGCTGCCTGAGCTCCAGGAACTCCGCCAATACCCGATTCAATGCGGAGGTTTCAGCGACAAAATGGACGGGTCGCATGAGCTCTGCCAGGCCTACTTCTTCTCTTCCGTGGGAAAGGGCGATGAAGAGTTCCTTTGTGAGAACAATGCCGACCACGTCCTCCTGGTCGCGATCATAAACCGGAAATCGGCTGTGTTCCCACTTTGTGGCCATTTCACAGGCCTCCTTCAAAGTGAGATGCTCGTTGAGGGAAAAAATAACGGTTCTGGGAGTCATCACGTCCCTGGCCGTCTTGTTCTGAAGGGTAAGGATGTTTTCTATGGCCTTTTCCTGGTAGGGTCTTATCCCTCCCGAATGGAGGCTCATGCGTGCCATGATCCTGATTTCTTCCGGCGTGATGGCCTCCTCAACCTGCCCCCTGGTAATGAGGCCTGTCACCATACCGCTGAGCCAGACGACGGGCGTCATGAGAAATATGAGGGCCCGGAGAGGATAGGCCACCAGGGGGACCAGGGATCTTCCGTAGATGACCCCGGCGGTCTTGGGGACGATTTCCGAAAAGATGAGAATGGACAGGGTGAAAAGGGCGGAGAACCAGACCAGGGACTGGTGTCCGAATACGATGCCGGCCGCCGACCCGGCAAAGGCGGCGCCTGCAGTGGCGGCGATGGTGTTGAGAGAGAGGACGGCGGCTATGGGCTTTTGCACATCACCGCGCATCTTCTGAAACAGGATGGCCGTCTTTTTCCCTGTCCTGGCCGCGGCTTCCACATGTCCCCGGGGAACGGAATAGAGAACCGCCTCGAACAGAGAACACACGGCGGATATGAATAATGCCAGACCTACCGCAAGCACCAGTTGAGTCATGATTGATTCAGCCTCCTCTATAGCTCGTTGGTTCAAAGTTCAAAGGTTCAGGGTTCACGGTTCAGACCCTCCCATTGGTTTGCGTGCACGTCCCTTAGCGTGATAGATGACTTCTATCGAAGTCGTCTTATTCACCGGACCTCAGGAGGAGAACTTGAGGGTCTTTTTCTGACGCTTTCTCATAGTGCACTTGCAACTCACTTCTGCATGGACGACTATTTGGGATTCACTACTATCAAACCCTACGCGCTTCTGTGACGTACCGCTGAATCCCAAATCGGCGTCCATCCCCTCCGGAGTGTTTAGAAAGCATTTGAAAAAGATTGTCAGGTTCGGTTCCTCTTCCTTCCTCATAGTTTGCCGAACATGGCATAAACCAGCTTCCAACGAAGTCATCAACTTTGAACCGGTTGTTTACATCTCTTCAAGATCCTCGGGCCGGTTGATGTTGAAAAAGGAGCGCAGGTCCGGGTCGAATTTCCGGATCTCAACCTCATCGACATACCGTGTTGAAACCGCGTCAAAAAAGCGGATGATCTGATACTGGTGATTGCCGATAAGTCCTTCCACCGCCGCAAGACAGGTCTGCCGGTAGATGGCGTGAAGGGCCTCCAGTTTCCACCCCACCCTGGGGACCACGGCATCGTGATCGTTTGCAATTCCTGCCATATGCGAAATGAGGGCCGGGTTCAAGTGGGGCATATCACAGGCCACGAAAAATCCCGCTTCCGTAGGGATGCACTTGAGGGCCGTGTAGATGCCTCCCAGGGGACCCAGTCCCTTGATAAGATCCTGGTACATGGGGAGCTGAAGGTGGGCGTACTCCCGGGGTGTGTTTGTGATGAGGATGATGTGATCAAAGAGTCCGTTCAGTACGCGGATCACATGCTCGATAAGGGGAACGCCTTCCACCTCCGCCAGGGCCTTGTTTGCGCCGTAGCGGCTGCTCTTTCCGCCGACCAGGATGACACCTGAGATATCTTTATGAAGCATGGCCTTTGACATTTGTCATTTCATTATCAAAACCCTTCAATCCTTCTGACATGGCTGTGGATCCTGTTCGAATGCTTGGCAAGATCGATGAGGGTCACGTTATAGATCTTGGCGGCCTCCACGGCCCGGGACGTGGGGCGGGACATGGCCACGAACACGGGTATTCCCGCCCTGGCCGTTTTCAGGAGCATTTCCAGGCTGGCCCGGCCACTGGAGATGAGAACCTTGTCGTCCCTGGGAATGCCCTTGAGGATCGCAGCCCCGATCACCTTGTCCACGGCGTTGTGCCGTCCCATGTCCTCACTGAAAAATACGGCCTCGGCCTTTCCGTCAAGGAGCATGGCGGCATGCGCTCCACCGGTGCGCCAGTAGAGCTTCTGGCACTCCTCAAGCCTCACCGCGCAGGCCTCCACCACACCCATGGGGAAACGGTGTCGGCTCCTGACCCTGTTGAGGGCACGGTTCAACTCACCATAGTTCTGCTTTCCGCATACACCGCAACTGGAGAAGGACATCCGCTTGTCCGGGCCGGTTGAGGCCTGAAGAAGGGGGGCCTTCAGGGTGACATGGGCCACCATGACCTCGTCCTGATCTCCGGGTTCCCTTGATAGAATGCGGCATTCCCTGACATCGGAGGGGGTTTCGATCATGCCTTCGGTAAAGAGGAAGCCGAATACCAGTTCCCTGATCTGGTCCGGGGTGCACATGATCAGGGTCTGCGTGCCCTGATTGATACTGATCTCGAGGGGGGTCTCCACGAGCAGGTCGGTGGGCTCCGGAGACATGCCACCGTCTTTGAAGGTGAAAGATCGCACCGTCTTGAATGTATCATTTATTGTCATTTTCTTCTCGACAGGATAAACAGGATCTACCCGATTTTTTCGTTTAGTTTCTTGATCTTCCGTCTAATCTCAACTTGCCTTTCTCCGAAATTAAGGAGCAATCCCACAGGTTTTCCCGTGGCCACAAGGTAATTGACCAATTGAACCTCATGGGTTTTTGCTATTCGAGTCACCGATTTCAGCTCTACAATCAAAATATTGTTGACAATGATATCGGCAACAAAATCTCCAACGATTTCAACTTCATGATAGACTGTAATAGGTTTCTGCGATTCCGCATTAAGACCGGCCTTGCGCATTTCCATGAGCAAGCATTTTTCATAGACACTTTCAAGAAATCCAAACCCCATCATATTATAGACGCGATAGGCACAACCGATTATCGCCGCCGTTATGGGTTCATATTCCATGGCATTTCCAAAAAGTTTTTCTGTTCTTTTTATCATTTGAAACAGTATCCGGTCTATCCTGTTATCCTGTCAGATGTTTTACTCCCTCTCGCAGAGTTCCACCAGGACCCCGCCGGTCTCCTTGGGGTGGATGAAGGCGATGCGGGCACCACCGGCCCCTTTCCTGGGGGTTGCGTCGATCAGACGGACCCCCTTTTCCTTCAGCTCCGCCAAGGCCTCCTCGATATTTTCCACGCGGAAGGCAATATGCTGGATGCCTTCCCCGCGGGATTCGATATACTTTGCCACGGGACCGTCATCGTGGGTGGATTCCACCAGTTCCAGCTCGCTGTCCGTGATGGGGAGAAAGGCCACGTTGACCTTTTGATCTGCAACGTTTTCAATCCCCGCGATATTCAGGCCGAGGATATCGGTGTAAAATTTCCCGGCCTGGGCAATATCCTTTACCGCCACTCCGATGTGATCGATGTGTTTAATCTTCATGATTCCTCCTCTCGTCGGTAAAATCTTCCTCCATTGCGGGACACAATACCTTCCCTGTATCCCCTTGGTCAAGGGGCTTTTGAGGGCGGAAATGAATCGGATCCCTTGCATTCATGCCATGCGGTTCTTAAAATAAAAGCACAAAAACCAAGAAAAAAGACATTTATTCGCGAGAGAAAAGGGTATGCAACCCGGAAATATTGAGCTGATTCGATGAAAGGACGATGCCATGAAAAACGATCCATTCGGGTTTGTCCCTCCGAACCCTCCTTCCACACAGGAAAGGCAGGCCGACTTTGATCAACTGGAGGCCCTGGAACTTTACTGCCCCACTTGCCGGCAGGCGGTGCCGGTCAGGAAATTCCTGCTGCTGATCCTCCCCGACGGTGACAAATACGAATACCGCTGCCAATACTGTGGGACCAAGGTGGGGGGCAAGATGGACAAGTCGGGACAGTACTACGGGGTCCTCAACCGTTGAGGCAGCACTGTCCCGGCTTTTTAAGGAAGAAGATACCCGGGGTTATTTGATAAATTTCGGCGGCGAGTCAGGAGGATATCCCCCTTTGCGTAACTTCTTCGCAATTATGTCGGGGTTTGTCTTTGTATCATCATAGGTAATAGTCGCAATGTGGAGTTGTGCATCGGGTACCACCTTTATTATCCCGTCTACTTTTTTCAGGATATAACTTACCCTGTCGGCCGTGGCCGGTCATTCACATCCGGGAATGGAGAACTCAATCACCCGCTCCGCCGCAAGTACGGGCTGCACGGAGGCTCCCAGGACCAAGAGCCCTGCAAAAAGCATTGCAAAAAGAACGGCAAGCTGGTTTCTTTTCTTCATTTTTTCCTCCTATGTTTGAGTGTTGTGGTTTTTTCTTGGGCTTATTGTATCCTAATCTAAGTCCTCTCTTTAGTATGTGCAAGGGCGTTTCTCCATGTGGGAGGAAGCAGATCAGCTCAATTGGCCATTCTTTCACGGAATGGCATTTATAGATTTGTCGGGTATCCTGGAAGATCCTTACACTTCCCGGCAACATCTTTTTCGAGACTCCTCAACCCTCAAGGGAGAGCACCGTCACGGTCACTCTTTCTCCCGCCGGGAAAACGATGAAAACCCGTCGGCCTTCTCCGTGAACCGAAGTTCCCGGGCGAGCTATTGCAATCAGATTAGCGGAGGACCTTTCTGAGGAGTGCGGCAAATCCCGTGATGTCCCCCTCGGTGGTGTCAAAGGAGGTCATCCACCGAACGATGGACCGTCCTTCATCCCACACGTAGAAAAAATATTCCCGGCTAAGGGATTGGATATGCTCGCGGGGAATCGCGGCGAAGACGGCATTTGCGTCCACCGGCTGGGTGATGGTGATACGGGGGATGTTGCGGACTTCCCGTTCCAGAAGTGCGGCCATGTTGTTGGCGTGTTCCGCGTTCCTGCGCCAGAGATCGTCGGTGAGGAGCGCTTCAAACTGTACGGCAATGAAACGCATCTTGGATGCGAGCTGGGCACCCTGCTTTCGGATGAATTTGAAATCCCGGGCCAGGTCAGGTCTGAAAAAGACCACGGCCTCACCGAACATGACCCCGTTTTTGGTTCCCCCGAAGGAGAGCACGTCCACGCCCATATCCCTGGTGATTTCCCGGAGACCCGTCTTGAGGGACACGGCGGCATTGGAGAGCCGTGCCCCGTCCAGGTGCACAAAAAGGCCGTTTTCATGGGCAAATCGGGTAATCGCCTCGACCTCTTCGGGCCGGTAGACGGTCCCCAGTTCGGTTGCCTGGGTGATGGAGACGACCTTTGGCTGGGCGTGGTGTTCGTTTCCCAGTGCGTGCAGGTGCGGCCTGATCCGATCGACCGTGATCTTCCCGTTTTCCGTTGAAATGGGGAGGAGCTTGCACCCGGTGAACTTCTCCGGGGCACCGCACTCATCCTCGTTGATGTGGGCGGTCTCGGCGCAGATGACCGCCTGGAAAGAGTCAGTCAGGGCCTGGAGGGAAAGGACATTGGCGCCGGTCCCGTTGTAGACAAAGAAGACCTCCGTTTCCTCTCCAAAGGTTTTCTTGAACTTTGCGGCGGCCGATTCGGTGTAAGGGTCGTCTCCGTAGGCCACCGCGTGGCCCTGGTTGGCCCGGCCGATGGCATCAAGGACGACGGGATGGACACCCGCGTTGTTGTCGCTCGCAAAGCCTCGCCTACTGCCTGCAATCATCTTGTCACTGCCCTTTGGCCGCACCCTCGTTGAAATCAAACCACATGATGCGGCTGGATCCCTTTCCTATATTGCTCAATGTCCCCTTTTGTGCCGCAAGAAACAGCCGTTGCCCTACCACTTGCATATCTGCGAGGGCATAGTCTATCTCCCTGGTGTCCCAGCCGGGGGAGAGGCCCGCTCCCCCTATTTTGTATGCAAGGAGCTTCGATTTGACATAGACCTTCATATCTTCGATGTATTTAATAAAGGCGATATTCTTGATGGCTATCAGGTCCTTTTTTCCGTCCCCATCGATATCCATAATGACCGGCCTGGCCTCGAAGGAAACCCAGTGCAGCGGCTGTTCAGGATGTGTGTCATCCATCAGGACCCTGTTGTTTGTGCCGCCGATACGCCTCTCTTCGGTCCATAGCACGCTTCCATCACCGTTCCAGATATGGAGGGCATCACCTTCCCCCAGTCCGATCAGTTCGGGGTTTCCGTCTTTGTTGATATCATAGAGGATCAGGCTGTAGAAACGAACCCCCTTGAGGGCAGGGAACTGTCGCACTTCCCGCGTTTTACCGGCCCCATCGTATTCGAGCTGGGATATCCTGCCGCTGAAAAAGGCACCCGTCCGCGAGTTCTGGAAGAGCAGTCTGGGTCTGCCGCCCCGGGCATCCCTGACGGCGGAAAGGTGCCCTTCCCGGCGGAAGAGCTGCCGGAAGGTTCCGTTCCACTCGTACACGGTGGTACGTGCCCGCATGCTATAGAAGCTGACCAGATAGATTTCCGCCTTCCCGTTTCCATCCACATCCCCAACGGAGACCCGAATAAAATCTTCCCCGATCGCCGTCTTCAGACTGTCCTTCATCTGGAACGTTTCACCCTTCTTGCCATAGATACGGAGTTCGTTCCTTCCAAGCACCACCAGTTCCGTATTGCCGTCACCGGTGAGATCACCCGCGTCGAACGACTCCACTGTCATATGGAGGGAGATCCTGCCCCGGGGTTCAAACGCCCTCGGTTGCCGGGTGCTGCGGAAAAACCCCTCCTCCCCTTCCGGGACGGCTCCACCCTCTTTTCCCAAAGCCGCAAAGAGGCCTGAAGGTGTTTCCGGCATCCCCCGGTTCTCCGAAAGGCCCACCACTCCCCTCGTGGGGGCGCGTCTTCCTTCAACAATCGCGCGGAAGCGGTTCGCCACATCGGCGATCCTGGGGATGAACTGGTCTTCGGTCACGGCCTCGGTGACCGGCGTCAGCGCGGGCGGGGTTTTGGTCAGGTCCAGGAGGGAGAGATCCATGCTGGACCCGCCACCCATGGTGGTGACGCTGCCGAAGACGGCATAATCGGCCTTGAGTTTCCTGGTGACTTCCTCGACCCGTTGCCGGGTGATCTTTCCGCTTTTTTCGTCCGTGGTGAGGAGGGAGCTGAAGCTATCTTCCGTGACCACATCCAGCCCGCCGCCGGAAAGGCGCGACAGGAACATGGTCCTGAGACCCTGACGAACATACGCCTGCGGGTGCTCCGCATAGATGGCGAGGGGGAAGAGGACCAGGGTCCGGCTGGCGGAAAAGCCAGACCCGGGAAGGAAGAGCGTAAGCATCAGGAACAGGATACACAGGCCTGGGAATGTGGCAATTTTTCTGATCATATCTGGGCCTCGTGACTGCTGGGGTTGGGTTGCTGAAAGACTTGAAAACGGCTTTTTATAGCACGAACGGCCCACGTCGTCAAGCACGGCGGAAAATTGCCATAAAAAAACCCGGGGCGGCACAGCCCCCGGGTTTGTTGAAAAGGCGCTCTTTGAATCAAGAGGGCCTAGAAGTTGATCTGCCAGTAAAGACCGTACCAGGTCTCGTTGCCTTGAGTGGTATCGTTACCGGCGGCGTCAGTTGAATCTTTGAGAGCCAACCGTCCGACCTCAGGCGTAACCGTGAAGCCCTTGGCGATGGTGATGGGGAACCGGACATAGTAAAAGGCTCCGGCGGCCTCTTCGTCCTTGTACCGTTCGTACTTGGCGTGCCCATAGCCCGCATCCACGCTCACCATATCGGTGATCCTGAATGTGGCAGCGGCTGCATACCCCAAGGTGGAAGCGTCTTCCACGTCGCCGTTCACCA
>Ga0315556_1001292_pt1 | contig 15190 bp, 13 predicted proteins | sample SalMarSW160310MG_FD_202112 | JGI IMG/M metagenome (GOLD analysis project Ga0315556, IMG submission 202112) | Salt marsh sediment microbial communities from the Plum Island Ecosystem LTER, Massachusetts, United States - Salt Marsh Sediment SW1603-10 ...
AGAAGCCGCCCGTGCCGCTGATCTTGCGGCCGTCCACCTCGATGTCGTTTCTGGGACGGAATTCCGCCGCAATACCTAGCTTTCGCAGACCCCAGGCGGCCGCCCGGCAGATGCGGGCGGCGATCTGGGCCAGATCCGTCGTACCGAGGCGGCGGCGGTCCATGACCAGTTCCCAGCCGATCTGCCCTTCGTCGAGATACAGCCCTCCGCCGCCGGTGATTCGGCGGCCGACCTCGATGCCGGCCCGCCGGCAGTAGTCGAGACGGACCTCGTGCGCCAGAATCTGGTGCAGTCCGACCAGCGCCGAAGGGCGGAAACGCAAGAAGCGGATCGTGTCCGGAATCTTTCCGGCATTGCGCGCCTCGATCAGGGTCTGATCGAAAGCGACATTCGCGCGCGCGCCCCGGATTCCGGTGTCAATTACGCGGTCGGGAGTTCGCACTGGCGCAAAGGGGTCGTAATCGATGCATCGATAGCTGTGGCGATGTTACGCCATTTCGCAAAAAACCGGCGTGCTAAGCTGTCACGCGTCCCAAATTCCGGTCGCACTATGCACGAGGACAATCCTTCCAGCGTACCGGTGGATCCGAAGTTCCTGGCGCAGATGGACCACGCGTATACGGGGTGGAGCGACCCCGCGAAGCGTCTGCGCGACGCGCTCACGAACAACGAACTGCAGCTCTACATCCAGCCGATCGCGAAGCTGGGCGAAAACCGGTTCGTGATGGCCGAGGTGCTCGTGCGCCTGCGCGAGGAAGAGAAGAAGTTGCTTCCGCCGGGCGATTTTCTGCCGGTGTTCGAGCAATGCGGAATGATGCCGGATCTGGACCGCTGGGTCGTCAGCCAGATCGTCCAGCGCATCGCCCGCCATGCTCCTGGCGGGTTTCACCAGTTCAGCATCAACGTTGCGGGAAAGACCTTGCTGGACCCGGACTTTCCGGAGCATGTGTCTCGGACGCTGCGCGAGTTCGGCGTGCCGGCGCAGGCATTGTGCTTCGAGATCGACGAGATCGACGTCCTCGGCAGGCTGGACGCGGCGGTGCAATTCGGCGACCAGGTGCGCAGCCTGGGGTGTCATGTGGCGATCGACGGGTTCGGTCGGCGCTCTGCCTCGTTCGCGCCGCTGAAGAGACTGCGTATCGACTACTTCAAGGTGGACGGATCGATCACGCGCAAGATTCTGAGCGACGACGCCGCGCTGAACAAGCTGCGCACGATCGTCCGAGTGGCGGAAGCGATCAAGGTCGGCGTCATCGCCGAATTCGTCGAGGAAACCGAGGTCCTGGTGCGCTTGTTTGCTCTCGGAGTGGGCTACGCGCAGGGATTCGGCATCGCGCGGCCGACACCGCTAGACGGCGGTCCTGCGGGACAGTAACGCTCGAAGATGGGGTGCGTATGGATCAGGCGGTGATCCGCGCTCTGGCGAAATGGCCGGCAGTACCGGCGGTATACGGCTGGCTGGCGCTGGACGAACGCGGCAACTGGCTGCTTCGCAATCCTGGGACGGGCGCCTTCGGGCGCATCGGCAATGCGGCCTTGCGCGATTTCATCTGCCGCAACTACGCGCCGGACGCGCGAGGCTGCTGGTACTTCCAGAACGGGCCGCAACGCGTCTATGTGCGGCTTGCCTGTGCCCCGTTCGTCTTTCGCCTCGAGGGCGGGCGGTTCGTCGACCACTGCGGCCGCCCCTCCGGGTCGCTCAGCGGCGCCTGGCGCGACGAGCGCGGCGCGCTGATACTCGCCGCCGCATCGGGAATCGGGAATCTCGACGACCGGGATCTTCTCGCGGCGAGCGACCTGATCGACGATTCGAGCGTGGCGGAGTGGCTCGACTGTGCGGGCGGCCGAGTCCCGCTCGGGAGTGTTTTGCGCGCCGAATTGCCGACCCGTTTCGGCTTCGTCGCTGATCCGCGCCCGGAACCCGACGTGAGCGCGAATACCGGTTAGCGGAACATCAAAATTGCCCCGCATAATCCTTGACGCTGTGCAAAAAACCCCTTTATAATCCGGCCTCTCTTTTTTGCACCTGGGCGACGGCGGGTGGTCAACGCGGTCGCCCGGTTCGTTTCTGGACACGGATAAAAATGCCTACCGTCAATCAGTTAGTACGCGGCGTGCGAACCGCCCGGCGCCCGAAATCGAAGGTGCCGGCGCTTGCCGGTTCGCCCCAGAAGAGGGGTGTCTGCACCAGGGTCTACACGACCACGCCGAAGAAACCGAACTCGGCCCTTCGTAAAGTCGCCAAGGTCCGGCTCACCAACGGCTTCGAGGTGATCGGCTACATCGGCGGTGAGGGCCACAACTTGCAGGAGCACTCGGTAGTGCTGATCCGCGGCGGCCGGGTGAAGGATCTGCCGGGCGTGCGCTATCACATCGTGCGTGGTTCGCTGGACACGCAGGGGGTCAAGGACCGCAAGCAGAGCCGCTCCAAGTACGGCGCCAAGCGGGCCAAAGCCGCCTGAGCCCGGCAAGACAGAGGAAATCATGCCCCGTCGCAGAGAAGTCCCGAAACGCGAGATCCTGGCGGATCCGAAGTTCCACAACACCGATGTCGCCAAGTTCATCAACGTCCTGATGACACGCGGCAAGAAGTCGGTTGCAGAGCGCATCGTGTACGGCGCGTTCAACGTCATCAAGTCCAAGGCAGGGAAAGATCCGGTCGAGGTCTTCACCCAGGCGGTGCAGAACGTAAAGCCGGTGGTCGAGGTTAAGAGCCGCCGAGTGGGCGGCGCGAACTACCAGGTCCCGGTGGAAGTGCGACCAGTGCGTCGCATCGCGCTGGCAATGCGCTGGATCCGCGAGGCGGCTCAGAAGCGCGGCGAGAAGTCGATGACCGTGCGCTTGGCTGGGGAGTTGCAGGAGGCCGCGGAAGGGCGGGGCGGCGCGATGAAGAAGCGCGAGGAAGTTCACCGTATGGCGGACGCCAACAAGGCGTTCTCGCACTACAGGTTTTAAGGCTTGGCATTAGCGGGTTGCGCCCCAATATTTAGGGCCCCCGAACGACTATAGGATGGGTATTGCCGTGGCACGTAAGACTCCAATCGAGCGCTATCGCAACATCGGAATCAGCGCGCATATCGATGCGGGCAAGACCACGACCACCGAGCGCATTCTGTTCTACACCGGCGTGAACCATAAGATCGGCGAGGTGCACGACGGCGCAGCGACGATGGACTGGATGGAGCAGGAGCAGGAGCGCGGCATCACGATCACTTCCGCGGCGACCACCTGCTACTGGAAGGGGATGGACCTCAGCTATCCGGAACACCACATCAACATCATCGACACCCCCGGGCACGTCGACTTCACGATCGAGGTCGAACGGTCGCTGCGCGTGCTCGATGGCGCGTGCATGGTGTTCTGCGCGGTCGGCGGCGTGCAGCCGCAATCCGAGACGGTTTGGCGCCAGGCGACCAAGTACCGCGTGCCGAAGCTCGCCTTCGTCAACAAGATGGACCGTATCGGTGCGAACTTCTTCAAGGTCTACGACCAGATGAAGTTGCGCCTGAAGGCCAACCCGATTCCGATCCAGCTTCCGATCGGCGCCGAGGAAAAGTTTCAGGGCGTCGTCGACCTCGTCACGATGCAGGCGATCTACTGGGACGAGGCGTCCCAGGGGATGAAGTTCGAGCGCAAGGATGTCCCCGCCGATCTCGCTGACCAGGCCAAGGAGTGGCGCGAGAAGATGGTTGAGGCCGCGGCCGAGGCGAACGAAGAGCTGATGAACAAGTACCTCGAGTCCGGCGAGCTGTCGGTCGATGAGGTCAAGCGAGGCATCCGCATCCGCACGCTCAACAACGAGATCGTGCCGATGCTGTGCGGTTCCGCGTTCAAGAACAAGGGCGTGCAGGCTATGCTCGACGCGGTGATCGACTATCTGCCCTCGCCGGCGGACATTCCGCCGGTGAAGGGCCAGAAGGAAAACGGCGAGCCAGACGTGCGCAAGGCAGAAGACGACGAGCCGTTTGCCGGGCTGGCGTTCAAGATCGCGACCGACCCGTACGTAGGCCAGCTGACGTTCGTCCGCGTTTACTCCGGAGTGCTGAAGTCGGGCGACACCGTCTACACGTCGGTGCGCGGCAGGAAGGAGCGGGTCGGCCGCCTGTTGCAGATGCACGCGAACGAGCGTAAGGAAATCAAGGAGGTTCGCGCGGGCGACATCGCAGCGGTGGTGGGGATGAAGGATGTCACCACCGGCGAGACGATCTGCGACGTCAACAAGGTCATCACGCTCGAGAAGATGGAGTTCCCCGATCCGGTCATCTCGCAGGCGGTCGAGCCGAGAACCAAGGCCGACCAGGAAAAGATGGGCGTCGCGCTCGGGCGCCTAGCGCAGGAAGATCCCTCTTTCCGCGTGCGTTCCGACGAGGAGTCGGGCCAGACGATCATCTCCGGCATGGGCGAGCTGCATCTCGAGATCCTGGTCGACCGGATGAAGCGCGAGTTTGGCGTCGAGGCGTCGGTGGGCAAGCCGCAGGTCGCCTACCGCGAGACGTTCAAGAAGTCGCTCGAGTCCGAAGGCAAGTTCATCAAGCAGTCCGGCGGTCGCGGGCAATATGGCCACGTCTGGCTCAAGCTGGAGCCGCAAGTTGCGGGCAAGGGCTTCGAGTTTGTCGATGCGATCAAGGGCGGCTCGGTGCCGCGTGAATTCATCCCGGCAGTGCAGAAAGGCGTTCTGGAAGCGCTGCAGGACGGCGTGCTCGCCGGCTATCCGGTGGTGGACGTCAAAGCGACATTGTTTGACGGTTCTTACCACGACGTGGACTCGAACGAGAACGCGTTCAAGATGGCGGCCATCTTTGCATTCAAGGACGGCATGCGCAGCGCTACGCCGGTACTGCTCGAGCCGATCATGGCGGTCGAAGTCGAGACGCCGGAAGAGAAGATGGGCGACGTGATGGGCGACCTGTCGTCCCGGCGCGGCGTCATTCAGGGCATGGACGACCTGCCGGGCGGTAAGGCGATCAAAGCAGAGGTGCCGCTGGGCGAGATGTTCGGCTACTCGACCACGCTGCGCTCGCTTACCCAGGGGCGTGCCACCTACACGATGGAATTCAAGCACTACGCCGAGGCGCCGCGCAGCGTCGCCGAGGCGGTTATCAGCAGCAAGAAGTAATCATAAGAACCGAGGAAGAGCGTCATGGCAAAAGGCAAATTTGAACGGACCAAGCCGCACGTGAACGTTGGCACGATTGGGCATGTGGACCATGGCAAGACGACGCTGACGGCGGCGATGACGAGTATTTTGTCGAAGAAGTACGGCGGCGAGGCCAAGAGCTACGCGCAGATTGACTCGGCGCCGGAGGAGAAGGCGCGCGGGATCACGATCAACACGGCGCACGTGGAGTACGAGACGGAGAAGCGCCACTACGCGCACGTGGACTGCCCGGGCCACGCGGACTACATCAAGAACATGATCACGGGCGCGGCGCAGATGGACGGGGCGATTCTGGTGGTCTCGGCGGCCGACGGGCCGATGCCGCAGACGCGCGAGCACATTTTGCTGGCACGCCAGGTGGGGGTGCCCTACATCGTGGCGTACCTGAACAAGGCCGACATGGTGGACGACAAGGAGCTCTTGGAGCTGGTGGAGGTGGAGGTTCGGGAGCTTCTGAGCAAGTACGATTTTCCGGGCGACAAGACCCCGATCGTGATCGGCTCGGCGCTCAAGGCGCTCGAAGGCGACAAGGGCGAGATGGGCGAGGGCTCGATTTTCAAGCTGGCCGAGGCGCTGGATGCCTACATTCCGACCCCGGAGCGGGCGATCGACGGGGCGTTTCTGATGCCGGTGGAGGACGTATTTTCGATCTCGGGGCGCGGCACGGTGGTCACGGGGCGCGTGGAGCGCGGGGTGGTCAAGGTGGGCGAGGAGATCGAGATCGTGGGGCTCAAGGCGACCACGAAGACGGTGTGCACGGGCGTGGAGATGTTCCGCAAGCTCCTGGACCAGGGTCAGGCGGGGGACAACATTGGGGTCTTGCTGCGCGGCACCAAGCGGGAAGAAGTGGAGCGCGGCCAAGTTTTGGCCAAGCCCGGCTCGATCACGCCGCACACGAAGTTCGAGTGCGAGGTGTACGTGCTCTCGAAGGAAGAGGGCGGGCGGCACACGCCGTTTTTCAACAACTACCGGCCGCAGTTTTACTTTCGCACCACCGACGTGACCGGGGCGGTAGAGCTGCCCGCGGGCACCGAGATGGTGATGCCGGGGGACAACATCAAGATGGTGGTGACGCTGATTGCGCCGATCGCGATGGAGCAGGGCTTGCGCTTTGCCATCCGCGAGGGCGGCAAGACCGTCGGCGCCGGCGTCGTCGCCAAGGTCATCGAGTAAGGGGACTCACAGGCCAATAGCTCAACTGGCAGAGCGTCGGTCTCCAAAACCGAAGGTTGGGGGTTCGATTCCCTCTTGGCCTGCCAAATTCCACGGACACTGCTGAAACGATGCTCGACAAGATAAAGCTGGTGATTGCGGTAGGCCTCGCGGCGCTGGGCGTCTGGGGCTACTACTGGCTGGGAGAGGGCGACGTGCTGCTGCGCGTCCTTTCCGTATTCGGCGGCCTTCTGGCCGGCTGCGCGGTCGCCTGGTTCACCGAGCCCGGCCGCCGGTTCGTCGCGTTCGCGCGCGAGGCGATCGTGGAAGCCAAGAAGGTGGTGTGGCCTACGCGCAAGGAGACGGTGCAGACCACCGCCGCCGTGTTCGCGTTCGCCGTAGCAATGGCGGTGTTTCTATGGATCAGCGACAAGGGCCTCGAGTGGGTCCTGTATGACGTGATCCTCGGATGGAAGAAGACTTAAAGTGGCCAGAATCGAGCAGGTCGACATGAGCAAACGCTGGTATGTGGTGCATGCCTATTCCGGCTTTGAAAAGTCAGTGCAGCGCGCGCTGGAGGACCGCATCTCGCGCGCCGGAATGCAGGACAAGTTCGGGCGCATCCTCGTTCCGGTCGAGGAAGTGGTCGAAATGAAGGGCGGCCAGAAGCATATGTCCGAGCGCAAGTTCTTCCCGGGCTACGTGCTGGTCGAGATGGAGATGAACGACGACACCTGGCACCTGGTCAAGAACACCAACAAGGTGACCGGCTTCGTCGGCGGCACGGCGACCAAACCCGCTCCGATTTCGGAGAAAGAGGTCGCCGCGATCATGCAGCAGATGCGCGAAGGCGTGGAAAAGCCCAAGCCGAAGGTGCTGTTCGAAAACGGCGAGATGGTACGCGTCAAGGATGGCCCGTTTACGGATTTCCAGGGAACGGTGGAGGACGTGAACTACGAAAAGAGCCGCCTGCGCGTGGCGGTCACGATTTTTGGACGCTCGACGCCGGTCGAGCTGGAGTTCGGCCAGGTCGAAAAGGCCTGACCGCTTTTTGCAACGTAGACGGGGAGGCTCGGGCCGGTTGGGTCCGGGCCGCATGAACCCGAAAGGAGCCTGTTATGGCGAAGAAGATTGTCGGCTACGTGAAGCTTCAAGTGCCGGCGGGCAAGGCGAATCCCTCGCCCCCCATCGGTCCGGCGCTCGGCCAGCGCGGCCTGAATATCATGGAATTCTGCAAGGCGTTCAACGCGCAGACGCAAAAGGTCGAGCCGGGCCTGCCGCTGCCTGTTGTGATCACGGCGTATGCCGACAAGAGCTTCACCTTCATCATCAAGACGCCTCCGACCACGGTGCTGATCAAGAAGGCAGCCGGAATCGAAAGCGGGAGCCCGCGGCCGCATACCGACAAGGTCGGCAAAATCACCCGCAAGCAGGTCGAGGAGATCGCGAGGGCCAAGACCCCCGATCTCACGGCTGCTGACCTCGAAGCCGCGATGCGAACCGTCGCCGGCAGCGCGCGCTCGATGGGCATTGTCGTGGAGGGGATGTAGATGGACATCAGCAAGCGCAGGAAAGCCCTCGCGGGCAAAGTCGACCGCGCGCTCGCCTATCCCGCGATCGACGCAATGAAGCTGATCAAGGACACCGCGACCGCGAAGTTCGACGAGTCGGTGGACGTGGCGGTGAACTTGGGCATCGACGCCAAGAAGACCGACCAGTCGGTGCGTGGCTCGGTCGTGCTGCCTTCCGGTACCGGCAAGTCGGTGCGAGTGGCGGTATTCGCGCAGGGCGACAAGGCGCAAGCCGCCAAAGCGGCCGGCGCGGACTTGGTCGGGTTCGAGGACCTGGCCGAGACGATCAAGGGCGGGAAGATCGAATTCGACGTGGTGATCGCCGCTCCGGACGCAATGCGCGTGGTAGGCCAGCTGGGGCAGATCCTCGGTCCGCGCGGTCTGATGCCCAATCCGAAGGTCGGTACCGTGACGCCCGACGTCGCCGCAGCGGTAAAGAACGCGAAGGCGGGCCAGGTGCAATTCCGCGCCGACAAGTCCGGGACCGTGCAGTGCACGATCGGGCGCGCGTCGTTCACGCCCGAGCAGCTGCGTGACAACCTCGCGGCGCTGATCGAGGCGCTGAACAGGGTCAAGCCGTCGGGCTCGAAGGGCGTGTATTTGAAGAAGCTGTCGGTGTCGAGCACGATGGGCGTGGGGGTCAAGATCGATCCCGCGTCGCTCGCGGCGCAACCGCAGCAGTGAAGCAAGGACTTTGGGCTGCCGGTCGTTCGCAGGAACGGCCGGTTGCTGTCAAAGACCGTAGGGGCCGCACGGGTGTTTGACCGCCGCGGCTTAAACGAGCAGCAGCGCCCTACGCAGACGGCGCACCCGAAGCAGGAATCTAGGGTTCCTGATTCAAGGTCGCCATGGGGGCCGTACCGCAAGGCACGGCCGTTTGATCAACGCAAGGAGGTAGACCTTGAGTCTTAGTCTGGAGCAGAAGCAGGCGGTCGTAACCGAGATCGCCGCGCAGCTCAGCAACGCGCAGGCATTGATCGTGGCGGAATATCGCGGCCTCAATGTCGAGAGCGTGACTGGCCTGCGCGCCACCGCAAGGAAGTCGGGCGTCTACCTGCGCGTGCTGAAGAATTCCCTTGCGCGGCGTGCCGTTAAGGGCACGCCGTTCGAGAAGCTGGCCGAGCAGATGATCGGCCCGCTGATGTACGGCATCGCGCAGGATCCGGTCGCTGGCGCAAAGGTGCTGGCCGAGTTTGCCAAGACGAACGAGTTCTTCGTCATCAAGGGTGGGGCAATGCCGAACAGCGTGATGTCCGCCAAGGACGTTACGGCGCTCGCATTGCTGCCGAGCCGCGACGAGCTGCTGGCCAAGCTCATGGGCACGATGCAGGCGCCGGTCGCCAAGCTCGTGCGGACCATGAACGAGGTGCCGGGCAAGTTCGTGCGCACGCTGGCCGCGGTACGCGACCACAAGGAGAAGGCTGCGGCCTGATCCGAACCGACCAAACAATCAGGAACCCTAAACATTCAGGAGTTGAAGATGGAACGAGCACAAATTCTCGAGGCAATTTCGGGCATGACCGTCCTGGAGCTGTCCCAGCTCATCAAGGACATGGAAGACAAGTTCGGCGTCTCGGCTGCGGCCGCTGTGGCGGTTGCGGCACCGGCTGGCGGCGCCGCGGGCGGCGCAGCCGCCGCGGAAGAGCAGACCGAGTTCACCGTGACGCTGACCGCGATCGGCGACAACAAGGTGAACGTCATCAAGGCGGTACGCGAGCTGACCGGTCTGGGGCTGAAAGAGGCCAAGGACCTGGTCGACGGCGCGCCCAAGGCGGTCAAGGAGGGCGTTTCCAAGGCCGACGCCGATGCAATAGTGAAGAAGCTGACCGACGCCGGCGGAAAGGCCGAGATCAAGTAAACCCTGGTTGGAGTCCGACGGCCCGGAACTTCCGGGCCGCCGGACTCTCTTACCCGGCCTGAGTCTTAATACACAGAGACAGAGTGCAAATCCAAGACGCTGCGAACCGTCGGGTAGCCGCGTCTTCGCTTTGTCCTTTGCCGCAATAGCGTTCCTTCACTGGGAGCCTTCATGACCTATTCCCTCACCGAGCGTAAACGCATCCGCAAGAGCTTCGCCAAACGCGCAAGCGTGCTCAACGTGCCCTTCCTGATCGCGACGCAGCTCGAGTCCTATACCGCGTTCCTGCAGGCGAGCGTTGCGCCCGAAAAGCGCAAGAGCGAAGGCCTGCAGGCCGCGTTCATGTCCATCTTTCCGATCTCCAGCCATTCGGGGAACGCGCGCCTGGAGTTCGTCAGCTTCGTGCTCGGCGAGCCTCCGTTCGACGTCAAGGAATGCCAGCAGCGCGGCCTGACCTACGCCAGCCCGCTGCGTGCCAAGGTACGCCTGGTGATCATGGACAAGGAGGCGCCCAAGCCGACCACCAAGGAGGTCAAGGAGCAGGAGGTCTACATGGGCGAGATCCCGCTCATGACCACCACCGGCTCGTTCGTCATCAACGGCACCGAGCGTGTCATCGTCTCGCAGCTGCACCGCTCGCCGGGAGTGTTCTTCGAGCACGACCGCGGCAAGACCCACAGCTCCGGCAAGCTGCTGTTCTCGGCCCGCGTCATCCCTTATCGCGGCTCATGGCTCGACTTCGAGTTCGACGCCAAGGACATCGTGTTCTTCCGCGTCGACCGTCGCCGCAAGATGCCTGCCACGATCCTGCTCAAGGCGCTCGGCTACACGCCGGAGCGGATCCTCAAGGAGTTCTTCGCGTTCGATAGCTTCAACATCGAGCCGAACCACGTCCTGTTCGAAGTGGTTCCGGAGCGCCTGCGCGGCGAAGTGGCGCGTTTCGACATCAACGACAAGTCCGGCAAGCTGATCGTGGCGCAGAACAAGCGCATCACGGTGAAGCACATCCGCGACATGGAAGCAGCGGGAATCAAGAAGCTCATCGCGCCCGACGAGTTCATCATCGGCCGCGCTCTCGCGCACAACGTCGTGAATTCGGACACCGGCGAGATCGTCGCCAACGCGAACGACGAGATCACCGAAACACTGCTCGCCCAGCTGCGTGAAGCGAAGGTGAGCAAGGTCCAGACGCTGTTCACCAACGATCTCGACCAGGGCGCCTACATCTCGCAAACCCTGCGTGCGGACGAAACCACCGACCTGAACGCCGCGCGCATCGCGATCTACCGCATGATGCGCCCGGGCGAGCCGCCCACGGAGGACGCTGTCGAGGCTCTGTTCAACGGCCTGTTCTTCGCCGAGGAACGCTACGACTTGTCCGCGGTTGGCCGCATGAAGTTCAACCGCCGCATCGCCGCGCCGAGCGAAACGAGCTGGCAGATCCGGCTCAAGAACATCGCCCTGGCGAAGGAGGCGGAGCAGGAGGTGCGAGCCTATTTCGGCAACGTGCCCGAGCTTTCACTGAACAAAGTCAGCATCGAGGGCGTCTCTACCGAAGAGCAGGCCCAGGCGGTCATGGACAAGATGTTCCACGACCTCAAGGCGAAGGGCGTCGACCGGCAGAAGCTGGACGCGAAGATCGAGCAGCGCTTCACGCTCAGCCCGCGCGACATCGTGGAAGTCATCCGCATCCTGGTCGAGCTGCGCAACGGCCGCGGCGAGATTGACGATATCGACCATCTCGGGAACCGGCGCGTGCGCTCGGTCGGCGAGCTGGCCGAGAACCAGTTCCGCGCCGGCCTGGTACGCGTCGAGCGCGCGGTCAAGGAGCGCCTGTCGCAGGCCGAAAGCGACAACCTGATGCCGCACGACCTGATCAACGCCAAGCCGATCTCGGCTGCGATCAAGGAGTTCTTCGGCTCGTCGCAGCTGTCGCAGTTCATGGACCAGACCAACCCGTTGTCCGAGATCACGCACAAGCGCCGTGTCTCGGCTCTTGGGCCAGGCGGCCTGACGCGCGAGCGCGCCGGCTTCGAGGTGCGCGACGTACACCCGACCCATTACGGCCGGGTCTGCCCGATCGAGACGCCGGAAGGCCCCAACATCGGCCTGATCAACTCGCTCGCGCTCTACGCGCGCACCAACAAGTACGGCTTCCTCGAGACGCCGTACCGCAAGGTCTCCAATAGCAAGGTGACCAGCGAGATCGAGTTCCTGTCGGCGATCGAGGAAGGCAACTACGTGATCGCGCAGGCGAATGCCGGCGTCGACAAGGCCGGCAAGCTGGTCGATACGCTGGTCTCGTGCCGCTTCAAGAACGAGTTCGAGCTCAAGTCGGCGGAAGAAGTGCAGTACATGGACGTCGCGCCGGCGCAGATCGTCTCGGTTGCGGCGTCGCTGATTCCGTTCCTCGAGCACGATGACGCCAACCGCGCCCTGATGGGCTCCAACATGCAGCGCCAGGCGGTGCCCTGCCTGCGGCCCGAAAAGCCGCTGGTCGGCACCGGCGTCGAGCGCACCGCGGCGATCGACTCCGGAACCTGCGTCATCGCGCTGCGCGGCGGCGTGGTGGACTACGTCGATGCCAACCGGATCGTGGTGCGGGTGAACGACGACGAGACCGTGCCCGGCGATGTAGGGGTGGACATCTACAAGCTCACCAAGTACACGCGCTCGAACCAGAACACCAACATCAACCAGCGCCCGATCGTGAAACAGGGCGAGCGCATCGCCAAGGGCGATGTGGTGGCCGACGGCGCCTCGACCGACCTGGGCGAGCTCGCGCTCGGCCAGAACATGCTGGTCGCGTTCATGCCGTGGAACGGATTCAACTTCGAGGATTCGATCCTGATCTCGGAGCGGGTGGTCGGCGACGACCGCTTCACTTCGATCCACATCGAGGAGCTGACGGTCGTCGCGCGCGATACCAAGCTTGGGCCGGAAGACATCACGCGCGATATCTCGAACCTGTCCGAGGGGCAGCTGTCGCGCCTGGACGAGTCCGGCATCGTCTACATCGGCGCCGAAGTCGAGGCGGGCGACGTGCTGGTGGGCAAGGTGACGCCCAAGGGCGAGACCCAGCTCACGCCGGAGGAGAAGCTCCTGCGCGCGATCTTCGGCGAGAAGGCGAGCGACGTTAAGGACACCAGCCTGCGCGTGCCCTCCGGCATCTCGGGTACGGTGATCGACGTCCAGGTCTTCACGCGCGAGGGCATCGAGCGCGACAAGCGCAGCCAGCAGATCATCGAGGACGACCTGCGCCGCTACAAGACCGACCTCGCAGACCAGATGCGCATCGTCGAGTCCGACACCTTCGAGCGGCTGGAGAGACTGCTGGTGGGCAAGATGGCCAACGGCGGCCCGAAGCGCCTCGCCAAGGGCACCAAGCTCGCCAAGAGCTATCTCGAGTCGATCGAGCACTACGACTGGTTCGACATCAGGCTGGCGAACGAAGAGGCCGCCGCGCAGCTCGAGGGCCTGAAGGATTCGCTGGCGCAGAAGCGGCGCGAGTTCGACGCCATGTTCGAGGCCAAGCGCAAGAAGCTCACACAGGGCGACGAGCTGCCCCCGGGCGTGTTGAAGATGGTCAAGGTTTACGTCGCGGTGAAGCGCCGCCTGCAGCCGGGCGACAAGATGGCCGGCCGACACGGCAACAAAGGCGTGATCTCCAAGATCGTTCCGGTCGAGGACATGCCGCACATGGCCGACGGCACCCCGGTCGACGTGGTGCTGAACCCGCTCGGCGTGCCATCGCGCATGAACGTCGGGCAGATCCTCGAGACGCACCTCGGCTGGGCCGCGAAGGGCCTCGGCCTGCGGATCGGCGAGATGCTCAAGCAGCACGCGAAGGCTGCCGAGCTGAAGAAGACGCTGGCGCAGATTTACGTCTCGAACACCAAGGAAGACACGATCGCCGATTTGAACGACGACGAGGTGATGCTGCTCGCGAACAACCTCAAGGAAGGCGTGCCTTTCGCCACCCCGGTGTTCGACGGCGCGGCCGAGGCCGAGATCAACGCCATGCTCGAGACCGCCGGGCTGCCGACTTCCGGCCAGGTCACCCTGTACGACGGTCGTACCGGCGAGGCGTTCGATCGCCAGGTGACCGTGGGCTACATGCACGTGCTGAAGCTGCACCACCTGGTGGACGACAAGATGCACGCGCGCTCGACCGGGCCGTACAGCCTGGTCACGCAGCAGCCGCTGGGAGGCAAGGCGCAGTTCGGCGGCCAGCGCTTCGGCGAGATGGAGGTCTGGGCGCTCGAGGCGTACGGCGCGGCCTACACCCTGCAGGAGATGCTGACGGTCAAGTCCGATGACATAAATGGCCGCACCAAGGTGTACGAGAACATCGTCAAGGGCGACCACAAGATCGACGCCGGCATGCCGGAGTCCTTCAACGTGCTGGTGAAGGAAATCCGCTCGCTCGGCATTGATATCGACCTGGAGAGGTACTGATGAAAGCGCTACTGGAGCTCTTCAAGCAGGTCCAGCAGGACGAGGATTTCGACGCGATCAAAATCGGGCTCGCTTCGCCCGAGAAGATCCGTTCCTGGTCCTACGGCGAGGTGAAGAAGCCGGAGACGATCAACTACCGGACCTTCAAGCCCGAACGCGACGGCCTGTTCTGCGCCAAGATCTTCGGACCGATCAAGGACTATGAGTGCTTGTGCGGCAAGTACAAGCGCCTCAAGCATCGCGGCGTGATCTGCGAGAAGTGCGGCGTCGAGGTGACGCTCGCCAAGGTCCGGCGCGAGCGCATGGGCCACATCGAGCTCGCCAGCCCGACTGCGCACATCTGGTTCCTCAAGTCTCTGCCCTCGCGGCTCGGCCTGGTGCTGGACATGACGCTGCGCGACATCGAGCGCGTGCTGTATTTCGAAGCCTACGTGGTGACCGATCCGGGCCTGACGCCGCTCAAGCGCTGCCAGCTGCTGACCGAGGACGACTATCTGTCCAAGGTCGAGGAATTCGGGGACGACTTCTCGGCGGCCATGGGCGCCGAGGGCATCCGTGCGCTGCTGCGCTCGATCGACATCAACCGCGACATCGAGAACCTGCGCAAGGACCTCGAGGCGACCAGCTCGGAAGCCAAGATCAAGAAGATCGCCAAGCGCCTCAAGGTGCTCGAGGGTTTCAAGAACTCCAACATCAAGCCCGACTGGATGGTGATGGAAGTGCTGCCGGTTCTGCCGCCCGAGCTGCGCCCGCTGGTGCCGCTGGACGGGGGGCGGTTTGCGACCTCGGATCTAAACGACCTGTATCGGCGCGTGATTAACCGGAACAACCGCCTGAAGCGGCTGTTGGAGCTGAAAGCGCCTGAAATCATCGTGCGCAACGAGAAGCGCATGCTGCAGGAGGCGGTCGACTCGCTGCTCGACAACGGCCGCCGCGGCAAGGCGATGACCGGGGCCAACAAGCGCCCGCTCAAGTCGCTCGCGGACATGATCA
>Ga0315556_1001293_pt1 | contig 15187 bp, 14 predicted proteins | sample SalMarSW160310MG_FD_202112 | JGI IMG/M metagenome (GOLD analysis project Ga0315556, IMG submission 202112) | Salt marsh sediment microbial communities from the Plum Island Ecosystem LTER, Massachusetts, United States - Salt Marsh Sediment SW1603-10 ...
GGCGCACCTCCGCGAACACCAGCGTCCCCCCCTCGTCCGCGACCAGGTCGATTTCCCCGTGGCGGCAGCGCCAATTCCGCGCCAATATGCGCAGACCCGCGCGGCGCAGCAGCTCCGCGCACAGATCCTCGGCTCGCGCCCCGGCCCGGTTCATGGCAGGCTTAACGCGCGTCGGCGAGACGCGTTGACCCCCGATGAGCGCCGGAACCCTCTTTGTCGTGGCCACACCGATCGGCAACCTGGCCGACGCCAGCCCGCGCGCGCTCGAGGCGCTCGCCGGGGCCGACCTGGTGGCGTGCGAGGACACCCGTACCTCGCGGGCGCTTCTGACGCGCCACGGCATCGCTGCGCGCACGGTCGCGCTGCATGCGCACAACGAGCGCGCCGCGACCGAAAAGCTGCTCGGCGCGCTGCGCGCGGGCAAGAACGTGTCGCTGATCACCGACGCCGGTACGCCGGGCGTGTCCGATCCTGGCGCGCTTCTCGTCGCCGCGGCGCATCGCGACGGGGTCCGGGTCGTGCCGGTGCCGGGACCGAGCGCGGCGCTCGCCGCCTACTGCGCTGCGGGCTACGCGGCCGATCGCTTCCTGTTCGCGGGTTTCCTGCCCTCGGCGCACGGTGCGCGCCGCAAGGCGCTGGCCGCCCTCGAAGCGTCGTGCCCCGTGATCTTCTACGAAGCGCCCCACCGCGTGCTCGAGACCGTCCAGGACATGCTCGAGCGCTTCGGCGGCGAGCGCGAGCTGGTCATCGCGCGCGAGCTGACCAAGAAGTTCGAGGAAGTCGCGCGCATGCCGCTGCAAGAGGCCCGGCCCTGGCTGCTCGCGCAGCCGCATCGCCAACAGGGCGAATTCGTGCTCGTCCTGGGACCCGAGGTCGCATCGCGCGCTCCCGACCAGGCGGAGGGCGAGCGGGTGCTTGAGATCCTGCTGAAAGAGCTTCCGGCAAGCGACGCCGCCAGGCTCGCGGCGCGCATCACCGGCGCGCCCCGCAGCGCGCTGTACGCCTTCGCGCTCGAAAAGAAGGCAAAGGACGCGGGATAATAGCGGCCCATGGACCGCCTCGAGCTGATCCGCCCCGACGACTGGCACCTGCACTTGCGCGACGGCGCGGCGATGGCGTCGGTGCTGCCGGATACCGCCAAGCGCTTTGCGCGCGCCATCGTGATGCCCAACCTCAAGCCCGCGGTGCGCACCACCCAGCAGGCACTGGGTTACCGCGAGCGGATCCTCGCGGCGCTTCCCGAGGGCGCGCGTTTCGACCCGCTCATGACGCTCTACCTTACCGATGACACGCCGCCGGAAGAAATCATGCGCGCGAAGGTCTCGGGTTGCGTGCACGGCGTGAAGCTGTATCCGGCCGGCGCGACGACGCACTCGGACGAGGGCGTGACCCGGCTGTCCCGCTGCTTCCATACGCTCGAGAAGATGCAGGAGCTCGGAATGCCGCTGCTGGTGCACGGAGAGGCGACCGAGCCCGAAATCGATATCTTCGATCGCGAAAGAGCCTTTATCGAGCACGTGCTCGGCCCTCTGGTCGACCGCTTTCCCGGCCTCAAGATCGTGCTCGAACACATCACCACGCGCGACGCGGTGCACTACGTCGAGCTCACCGGCGAGAACATCGCGGCCACCATCACCGCGCACCATCTCCTGATGAACCGCAATGCGCTGTTCATGGGCGGCATCCGCCCGCACCACTACTGCTTGCCCGTGCTCAAGCGTGAAACGCACCGCGAAGCGCTCGTCGAGGCGGCGACCTCGGGCAATCCGAAGTTCTTCCTCGGCACGGACAGCGCGCCCCACGCCCGGTCGGCCAAGGAGACGGCGTGCGGCTGCGCCGGGATCTATACCGCGCACGCGGGGATCGAGCTTTATGCGGTCGCCTTCGAGGAAGCGGGCGCGCTCGACAAGCTGGAGGGTTTCGCCAGCCGCTTCGGCGCCCGGTTCTACGGCTTGCCCGAGAACGGCGACAAGATCACGCTGGTGCGCAAGTCCTGGACCGTGCCGCAGTCGATCGCGCTCGGCGAGGAAGCGCTGGTGCCCCTGCGCGCCGGCGAGAGCATTCCATGGACGCTCGCCTGAACGGAGCCCACGGTCCGCAAGGGGCGGATTTTTCGAACCCGATTTTCGACCCGGTCAGACCGGCGCTGGCGCGCCTGGCGCAGGAGCCCGGCTGGCCCGATGTACGGCGCCTGAATCTGCTGACTCGGGAGCTCGGCGTCGAGCCCCGCACGGCGAGCGGCATGCCGGTCCGGTTCGCGCAGCCCCGGCCGGACGACATCAGCTACGAGCTGCGGGTGCACGCCAGCGGCGAGGTTTCGACGCGGCCGCGCAACTGGCACGATCTGTTCAACGCCCTGGCCTGGATCTCGTTTCCGCGCACGAAGGCCGCGCTCAATGCACGGCACGCCAACCAAATTCCGAGGGAGGGCAGCCGGCGCGGTCGGTTGCGCGACCTGCTTACGATCTTCGACGAAGGCGGAGTGATCGTCGCCTGCGCCGACCAGGAGCTGCCCGAGCTGATTCGCGCCTTCCGCTGGCGCGAGCTGTACTGGGAGCGTCGCCGCAGGGTCCGCGAGGCCCTGCGCCTCACGGTGGTCGGCCATGCAGTGCTCGAACAGGCGCTCAAGCCCTGGCCGGGCATCACCTGCAAAGCGCTGTTCGTGGCGGTGGACCCGGGGCAACTGCGCCTGCCGCTCGAGCAGTTGGTCGCTTTCCTCGACGAGCGTGCGGCCGCTTGGTTCGCGTCCGCGCCGGATGCGCTCACGCCGCGCGCGCTCGCGCCCCTGCCGGTGTTCGGCTATCCGGGCTGGTTCCCGGACAACGAGCACGAAGCGTTCTACGCCGATACGCGCTATTTCCGTCCGCTCCGGCGCCCTGTCAGCGGGGTAAAATGGAAGCGGGAGTCGGCCAGGCAGCCGCTGCGCGCGAGCGCAGAGGAAAGTCCGGGCTCCGTAGAGCGGGATGCGGGGTAACACCCCGGCGCGTATAAGCGCCGCGCAAGCGGCGCAAAGGCGACGAACAGGGCCACAGAGACGAGTCCCCGGGTCATACCGGGGGGTGAAACGCGGCAACCTCCATCCGGAGCAACACCAAATAGGCAAGCGCTTGAGGCCGGCTCGGCCGAGCTTGCGGGTAGGTGGCTTGAGCCCGTGGGTAACCGCGGGCCTAGAGGAATGGCTGCCATGGCGTGCGCCTTCACCGGCCGCGCCAACAGAACCCGGCTTATCGGCCGTCTCCCTTTTCTTTGCTTGCGCGCGGAAACCCGGCTGCGCAATAATTGATCAAGAACAATGGCCGCGGAGGCCGCTCAAAGCCTCATGCAGGACCGCCTGAGCCAGTACGACGTGTCCAACCGCGTGGACGTCGAAGACGCCGACCGGGTACGCGACTTCGTCACCTCCATGTTCGCTGCGCGCTATCCGGGCGCCGACCTCTCGCCGCTGGCACGCGCCTTCAGCGACGTCAAATCGCTGTTCGAGGGCAGCTTTCCCGGGTATCTGCCCTGCGACACGCTGTATCACGACCTGCGCCACACGCTCGACATCTCGCTCGCCGCCGCGCGCCTGATCGAAGGCCATGACCGCGCCCGGGACGCCACGAGACAACTCGGCCCGCGGCGCGCGATTCTGGGAGTGGTTATTGCCCTGCTGCACGATTCGGGCTACATCAGGCACGAATCCGAAACGCATGTCGAGAACGGCGCCGTGTTCACCAAGATCCACGTCAGTCGCAGCGCGGAGTTTCTGGAGAGCTACCTGCCCCGCATCGGCTTTGCCGCTGAAGCTCCGGTCGCCGCCGCGCTGGTGCATTTCACCGGCTACGAAAAAGAGATCGACGACATCGTGGTCGACGACCCGGCGGACCTGCTCCTCGGGCACATGGTGGGCACGGCCGACCTGATCGGGCAGATGTCCGACCGCATGTACCTGGAAAAGTGCCGCGAATTCCTCTACCGGGAGTTTGTCTGGGGCCGCATCGCGCGCGACACCTCTCCGGATGGACGCGAGATCGTGCGCTACGCCTCGCCCGAAGACCTGATGTACAAGACCCCGGGGTTCTACGAGTACGTCGTGCGCCAGCGCATCAGCACCAAGCTCGGCGGCGTCGAGCGGTTTGCCGCGGCGCATTTCGACGGCCCCAACCTCTACCAGGCCGAAATCGACCGCAATATGGCCTTCCTCCACGAGGCGATCGAAACCGAGGACCTCGGCCGCCTGCGTCGCTACTGCTATTCCCTTTCGACACGCCCGCGGCAGACGCACTAGCGCACCAATTCGATGCACGCACCGGATTGCGTGCACTAAGGGCTCGCCTTCTCTGCCCGGGACCCCGATATGCGCGCGACCGCGCGCCATGGCACGGCCGTTGCTCCGGGATTGCCCATGCGAGTCCCGCAAGCCATCAAGCGGCTCACCGGCCAGGTCGAGCATGAACACGATCTGACCGAGCCCCAAGCCTTCGAGCTGTTCTCGGCTTTGCTCGACGACGGCGTTGCGGAGCTCGAGCTGGGTGCCTTGCTCGGCGCAATGGCTACAAAAGCGCTCGCGCCCTCCGAGCTGATCGGGTTCAGGCGCGCGGCGCAGGCGCGGGTCAATCGGCTGCCCGACCTTCCCGACGCGCGCCCGATCGTCATTCCGAGCTACTGCGGTGCACGCTTACAGGCGAACTTGATGCCGCTGGTGGCCCTGGCGCTGGCCCGGTTCGGCGTCCCGGTACTCGTTCACGGGCCCCTCGAAGGCCAGGGAGGGATCGCGAGCGCGAGCATCTTCCGCGAGCTCGGCGTGCTTCCGTGCGCCGCGCTGGCCGACGCGCAACAGGCGCTCGACACGTCGCGCGTCGCGTTCGTCCCGACCGCGCTGCTCTGCCCGATGCTTTCGCAGCTGATATCGCTGCGCGCCCGCCTCGGCGTGCCGACTTTCGCGCGTGAAGTCGCGCCCTTGATCGATCCATTCGACGGCGGAGCGCTGATGCTCGTTCCCGCCGCAGACGAGGCAGGCCGGGCCATCCTCGCCTCGGTGCTGGCCGCGCTGGGCTTGCATGCGCTGCTGTTCCACGGCCCCGAAGGCGAAGCGTATCCCGACCCGCTGCGTCGTCCCGCCATGATTCTGTTCGACGCCGGCGCTCAGGCGACGCTGTTCGGCGGGCACGCCGCGCCGGCACCAGCGGCCGCCACGCGCGCCTGCGGGCTGCCCGAGCATTCGGACGCGAAGAACACCGCCGCCTGGATCGAGAACGCACTGGCGGGCAGGCAGCCTATCCCGCAGCCCATCGCCAACCTGCTGGCGTGTTGCCTTTTCGGCGCGGGCTATGCGGAGGACTTCAACCAGGCCAAGGCCATCGTTGCAGTGCGTACCCCCTGTCTGAGCACAGCCTGACCAGGGAAAGTCGTGGCGTATGTCACATTCTTCTTAAAAAACACCCGCTTATCCTCACGTGATGGGTTGCCGTCGGATGCGATCCGTGGCAAAAGTGAGCCATGACAATCCCTGACAACGTGCGGCGCCTGCCTCCTGTCACCAGGCGCCGTGAGGCGGCACCGGCCCTGTTCCGGCTGCTGGCCGAAAGCGCCCTGTCTCGCGCCGCGCTGTCCGCTTGCGGGTACCCGCTGGTTCTGGTCGACGCCGATGCGCCGGGCCGCCCCGTCACCTACGTCAACAGCGCATTCGAGGGATTTTTCGGCTACTGCGATGGCGAGGCGCGCGGACGCGGCGTGGTGGACCTGCTGTTCGGGGGCGACCAGGCGGTCGCACACCGGCTATTCGAAGAGCCTGCTTCGCGCTGGCGGCTGCCTGCCTGGAGCAAGGACGGCGGGACGCTCCAGGTCGAAGCCTCGATCGGCGCGGTGCGGGCGGCCGACGGGCGCCTCACCCACTGGGTACTGACCTTCACCGATCGCAGCGAAATCGAGCATCTGCGCAGCGAGCTCGCCGCGCTGCGCCCCGTCAGCGCCGCAAACTGAGCGATCCGCTCAGTCTTCCTTGGATTTCAGCGCCTGCCAGATATCGACGATCATCATCGTGAGTCCGATCAGGACCACGACGCTGAAAGCGACGTCCTTGAGCTTGATCGCCACGGGGCCGATGAAGACGATCAGCAGGCTCGCCGCCAGGATGCTCCCGATAACCTTGAATATCATGTCGAAGGTCTCCGAATTCGATCAGCCGGCCGCGACGCGCGCCACGAGCCAGCGCGCGGCACGCAGCAGACGCGCGTCGCTGCCACGCGGCCCCACCAGCTGCACCCCCAGCGGCAGGCCGTTTTCCCCCTGCATCAACGGCAGATTGAGCGCCGGCATTCCGCACAGCGTCCACAGCGAGCAGAAGGCCGGGTCGCCGGTCGACTCGAGCCCCTTGGGCGCGACGCCCGCCGCCGCCGGCGTGACGATCGCCTCGCAGCGCTCGAATACGCTTTCGAATCCTGCGTTGAGCAGTTCGATGCGCGCACGCGCTCGCTGATAATCCAGCGCCGTTATCTGTCGCCCGCGCTCCAGCTGCGCACGCAAGGATTCGGAAATCCGGTCCCGGCCGTGCTCCCACTCACGGTCAAGGTTCGCCGCCATCTCGGCCTCCATGATCGTTCGATGGTACTCGAGCGAAAGCTCGGTCGACTCGCCCATGTCGAGCTCGAACACGCAGTCGCTGAGCTCCGAGATCAGCTCGGCGAACGCAAGTTTCGTTTCCTCGTCTGCACGCGGCCATGCAGGCCCTTTGACGAACGCAAACTGCGGCGGCAGCGGCGGCTCGGCACAGGCGGTGCCTACCAGCGGTGGACGCGCCCGCGGACGCGTGTCCGGATCGTCCGCGTCCCAGCCGATGAGCTGTTCGGCCAACAGGGCGAGGTCCTCGATGCTTCGTGCGAAGCCGCCAATCTGGTCCAGGGTACGCGACAGCTTCAATACCCCGGTGCGGGGGATCAAGCCGTGCGTCGGCTTGAAGCCGTAGACGCCGCAGAACGACGCCGGACGGATCACCGAGCCATTGGTCTGGCTGCCGAGCGCGAGCGGCACCATGCCGACCGCGACCGCGGCGGCCGAGCCGCTCGATGAGCCTCCGGGGGTGTGCTCGGGATTATGCGGGTTTCGTGTCTTGCCGGGCGCGTAGGTCGCGAGCTCGGTGGTCACCGTCTTGCCGAAGATGATCGCGCCCGCCGCGCGCAGCATCGCCACCACTGTCGCGTCGTGCGCCGGCGTGCGTCCTGCATGCAGCACGCTGCCGTCCTCGGTCGGCATGTCCTCCGTGTCGATGATGTCTTTGACCGCCACCGGCACCCCGTGCAAGGGGCCGGTCGGCAGGCCCTCGCGGCGCGCCTGGTCGCGCGCCCGCGCCTGGTTGAGCGCGTGCTCGGGGTCGAGAAAGGCCCATGCCTGGACCTTGTCGTCCACCTCGCGCACCCGCGCCAGGCAGGCCTCGGTCAATTGCTCCGAGCTGATCGCGCCGTCGCGGATCGCCCGCGCCGCGTCGGTCGCCGAGAGCCAGTTCAGTTGCGATGCATCCATGCCGTCGTCATTAGCCGTAGAACAGGTGAGGCAACCATAACATCAGCTGCGGGAACACGTACACCAGGACCATGGTCACCAGCACCATTGCCAGGAACGGGAAGCAGCCCTTGAAGATGGTCCACAGCTGCACATAGGGCGGCGCAATGCCCTTCAGGTAGTAGGCCGACATCGCCATCGGCGGCGTCAGGAACGAAGTCTGCAGGTTGAGCGCCACCAGAATTCCGAACGTGACCGCGTCGACGCCGAAATGCGGCAGCAGCGGCAGGAAGATCGGCACGAAGATGATGATGATCTCGCTCCACTCGAGCGGCCAGCCGAGCAGGAAGATGATCAACTGCGTGATGATCAGGAACAGGATCGGGTTGAGGTGCAGCCCGAGCACGAAATCCTTGATGACTCCGTCGCCGCCCAGATACGAGAACACCGAGGAGAACGTCCACGAGCCGACGAACAGGAAACAGACCATCGCCGTGGTGCGCGATGTCAGGTACACCGCCTCGCGCAGGCGCTGCCAGGTGAGCGAACGGTAGGCGGCCGCCAGCACCAGGCTGCCGAACGCGCCCACGGAGGCCGCCTCGGTCGGCGTCGCCAGGCCGAACAGGATCGAGCCGAGCACCGACAGGATCAGCACCGCAAGCGGCACGAACGCCTGCACCAGCAGCCAGAAGGCCTGACTCCAGGGAACGTCGCTTTCTTCCTTCGGCAGCTTCGGCGTCAGGCTGGGATTGAGCACCGCGCGCGTGACCACGTAGCCGATATACAGGCTCGCGAGCAGGAAGCCGGGCAGCATTGCCGCCGCGTACAACCGAACCACGGATACCGAGGCGGTCGCCGAGTAGACGATCAGCATGATCGAAGGCGGAATCAGAATTCCGAGCGTGCCGCCGGCGCAGATCACGCCCGCGGACAGCTTCTGGTCGTACCCGGCCTTGAGCATGGCCGGGAAGGCCAGCAGTCCCATCAGCGTCACCACCGCGCCGACGATGCCGGTCGCGGTCGAGAACATGGCGCAGGTCGCCAGCGCTGCCACCGCCATCGCGCCCGGGATATGGCGCAGCGCCACCTGCAGGCTGTAGAACAGGCGATCGAGGATGTTGGAGCGCTCGACCACGTAGCCCATGAACAGGAACAGCGGGACGGCAACGAGCACGTCGTTGCTCATGATGCTCCAGGTGTTCTGCGTCAACAGGTAGAAGATCCGGTTGTCGAAGAATTCCTGGCCGGGCCGGTAATACGCGTAGAAGCCGAAACCAACCCCCATTCCCATCAGGGTGAAGGCGATCGGAAAACCGAGCAGGATGATGAAGATGAACAGCCCCAGCATCATCAGGGCGATGACCGGATCGCTCACTTGGCGCCTCCTTGCTTGGCCGCTTCCTCGGCGGCGTGCTGCTCGATCAGCACGTCCTCGAGCTCCTCAACGTCGTGCAGGCGCGGCGGCCAGCGGTTGTCGCGGATGCAGATGATGCAGCGCATGACTTCGGCCAGTCCCTGGATCGCCAGCAACCCGGCGCCGAACGGAATGAGAAGCTTCAGCTGCCAGATCGGGATTCCCGCCGGGCTGTTGACGCTCACTTCGCGAATCCTGAAGGCCTCCCAGCCGTAGCTCCAGCCCGCGTACATGAGGGCGAGCACGCCCGGATAGAAGAACAGGATATAGAGGGTCAGCTCGATGATGGCCTGCCCGCGCGGAGGCCACATGCGGTAGATGAAGTCGCCCCGAACATGACCGTTGCGGGACAGCGTGTAGGCGCCGCCCATGAAGAACAGTCCGCCGTACATGAGGTAGCTCATGTCGAACGCCCAGCTGGTGGGATTGTCCAGCACGTAGCGGACAAAGACCTCGTAGCAGGTGCCGAAACTTAGAATGATGATGCACCACGCGAACGCGTGGCCGACCATTCTGCTCAGCTGGTCGATGCCGTAAAGCAGCTTGTTAACCATGCGGCCAGTCCGTAACAAGAAAATGGGGCGGCACCTTGCGTGCCGCCCCAACCATGGGGTGGATTCCGATCAGTCTCCCCTTTAGATCACGACGGGAGCTTGACCTTGAAGACGTGCTCGTAGCCCATCCTGAAGGGAGCATCGTTGAGGAACCAGTAGTGGCACACGGGTTTCGCCCACGCGCGCTGCGACTCCACGACCCGCTTGAAGAACGGGTCGGCGTCGGACAGCCTCTTCGTCAGCACGTCCCACGCGTCGAGCTGCGCCTGGAACACCGACTTTGGAGTGCGCGTCACGCTGACCTTGTCCTTGTCGATCAACTTCTGGAGATCCTTCGGATAGTTCGCCATCGCGGTCCAGTAATTCGACTGCGAAGCCGCCTCGACCCCGTGCTGCCAGATCGCCTGCAGGTCCTTCGGCATCGAGTCCCACACCCTCTTATTGAGGATGATCTCGAAGAACTCCATCGCCTGGTGGAACGAGCCCAGCTCGTAGTTCTTGATCACGTCCTGGGCGCCGAAGCGGCTGTCCGAAGTCGGATTGTTGAACTCGAAGGCGTCGATCACGCCACGCTCGAGCGCCGGGATGATCTCGCCGCCGGGGAGCTGGGTCACCTTGGCGCCCATCTGCTGGAACAGGTCGGCCGCCAGGCCCACAGTGCGGTACTTGAGGCCCTTGAGCTGCTTTGCGTTGGTGATCGGCTTCTTGAACCAGCCCAGCGGTTGGGTCGGCATGGGATTGGCGAAGAAGCCAACGTAGTTGAGATTGAGCTTCTGCAGCAGCTCGTGGTAGAGGTCGAGCCCGCCGCCGCGGTAGATCCAGGACAGGGTCTGGAACGCGTCCATGCCGTTGATCGGACCGGAGCCGAACAGCGAAGCGACCTTCGACTTGCCGTACCAGTACACCGGCACGGTATGACCGGCGTCGAGCACGCCCTTGCTGACTGCGTCGGTCACTTCGAACGGCTTCACCACCGAACCGGCGACGAGGTAGTCCACTTTCAGTCGCCCGCCTGACATTGCGTTCACCCGATTGACGAACTCCATCGCGAACTCGTTCAGGATGTCGGTTGCGCTCCACGCGCCTTGCATCTTGATGACGATCGGCGATTGCGACTTCGCGATCATCGGGAAGCCGAGGGCCGTCGCGCCGGTGGCCGCCGCAGCCGCGCCCGTAAGGAACTTCCGACGCGTCGAGTCCGGCTTTACCTTTTGGTTGCTCATTTGAATCCTCCTTTACTCTCGCTAGCTTGGTGTGCAGGGCCGTAGCCCGTTAAGGTGACTTGCCCGCCCCGATATTGTTGTCTTAGCGCTCCGGGGCAGATCCCCGTGCACGTCAGCGAGCCGTCAAGATTCTATCCGTCGCTTTCAGGCGTTGCAAGGATACTCCGTGATCCGGGATAAAAGTCCTGGCGATTCGCCCCCCCGCGAGGATTGTCAGGTTTGTTACGCAGCTGTCAGGTGTAGTACACGACCAGGTATGCCGCAAGCAGAAGGGCCACCCAGAGCGCCATGCCGCCGGTCGTCAAGGTGCGGGCGAGGATACCGTCAGATTCATGGTGGCGAAGCACGAACCCGGCCATCCACCCCGAGCAGCGCGCGACCGTGCTGCGGGTCGCGTTCGTCGCCATCGCAAAAACCGACGCAGTTCCGCGCAGCAACATCGGCCCGAGGCGGCGGTAGAGCCAGTCGCTATCGAGATTCACCGAGCGCAGCTCCGGCGGATAGATCCCGGTTCGGATGAGAACCGAGAAAGCGAGCGCCGAGAACACCAGCAGCTGGAGCTGGGACAGCACGTGCGACGACGTGTACGGCACGTAGTCGACGGCGTGCGGCAGCAGCGCGTAGAGCGCGCCCGGGAAGACGCCGATACCGATGCAGAGCGCCGCCGCGAGCGCCATCGCGACAAGCATGTTTCCCGGCGCCTCCCTGCAGCGGATGCCGGAGTCGTGCGCGAAGAACGCGAAATAGGGAATCTTGATTCCGGCATGGTGGAACACGCCCGCCGACGCGAACAGCAGCACCAGCCACACCGCCCAGTGCCCCTGGCCCGCGGCGGCCGCCATGACCATCGACTTGGTGACGAATCCGCTGAACAAGGGAAAGGCGGAGATCGACGCCGCGCCGACGACGCAGAATCCGGTGGTCCACGGCATCGACTTGTAGAGTCCGCCGAGCTCGCTGCCCTTCACCGTGCCCGCTCGCAGCATCACCGCGCCCATCGACATGAACAGCAACGCCTTGAACAGAATGTCGGCGAAGGCGTGCGCGACCGCGCCGTTGAGCGCAAGATTGGTCCCGATCCCGATACCGGTCACCATGAAGCCGAGCTGGTTGGTCATGCTGTACGCGAGCACCCGCCTGAGGTCGTTCTCGATCACGGCGTAGAAGATCGGGAACGCCGTCATCGTCGCGCCCACCCAGACCAGCATTTCGGTACCCGGGAACGCGCGCGCGAGCGCGTAGATGCCGAGCTTGGTCGTAAAGGCGGACAGGACCACCGTGCCGGTCTCGGTCGCCTCCGGATAGGCGTCCTGCAGCCAGTTGTGGAGCAGCGGGAAAGAGACCTTGAGGCCGCAGGCCGCGAGAATCAGCGCGCCTCCCGGCGCCGCCAGCCCGATGTAGCCGAACGCGAGCGAGCCGGTGCCCGCCTGGTACATCAGCGCGCCGGCCAGCAGCAGCAGTCCCGACACCAGCTGCACCACGAGGTAGCGCATTCCGGCCGCGAACGAGCGCTCGGTGCGTCGCGCCCAGATCAGCAGCACCGATGCGACGGCGGTCAGCTCCCAGAACGCGAACAGGGTGAGCAGATCGCCGGCGAACACCGCGGCGATCGCACTGCCGGCGTATACGGGCGCCGCGGCGCGTTGAACGCCGTCCTTCACGTGCAAGCCGTAAATTGCGTTCAGCAGCGCGGCGATCGAGAACACGTAACCGAACAGCAGACTCAGCCGGTCGACGTGCATCAGCACCAGCGTATAGCCGAGCGCGTGCACCCGCGCGAAGTCGCCGTGGCCCAAAACGACGAGTTGCGCGAGCGTCGCGAGCGGCGCGGCGAGCGAAATGGCGTCGCGCAGGCGTCCGCGCGCCACCGCGGCGAGCAGCCCGCCCGCGATCAGCGTGAGGCCGACCGGCCACTCAGCGATCATAGTAGTCCTCGGCTCGCATCACCAGGCGGCGCAGAATTTCCTTGGCCGCGAGCACCAGCGCCACGCACGCGAAGAAACCGTAAAAGGCGTAGAAGCCGAACCACCCCGCCCAGCTGAATTCCTCGTGGCGGTGCACCACCAGGTCCGCCGCCAGCAGCAGCAGGCCCACCGCCCACAGCCCCCGATAGAGCTTGGTCACGTTCTCGCTGCGATCGAGCCAGTATTGCTTGCCGCGCGTGCTCATTCATTCCCCCTTGTCAGCCGCCGGCGAGCGCGCGCGCAAGCGCGAGCGGCACGCCCGCGTAGGCCGCGAATCCGAGTACCAGCGCCGAAGTCGCCATCATCGCCGCGACCATCGGCCAGGGCGCCTCGCCGTGCGCCGCCTCGCCGGCAGGCTGCGCGCGGAAGAACGCCGCATACACGATGGGCAGAAAATAGGCCGCATTGAGCAGCGTGCTCACTGCCAGAACCGCGAGGGCCGCGTACTTCCCTGCCGCCGCCGCGCCCGTAAAGATGAACCACTTGCTGACGAAGCCGGCGGCGGGCGGAATGCCGATCAGCGACAACGCGCCCACCGTGAACGCGAGCATGGTCCACGGCATGCGCCGCCCGATCCCGTCGAGCTGGCTTACCTCGGTCTTGCCCGAGGCAGTGTAGATGGCGCCCGCGGCGAAGAAGAGCGTGATCTTGCTCACCGCGTGCGCCACGATGTGCATCACCGCGCCGACGATCGTGAGCGGCGTGAGCAGCGCCGCCGCGAGCACGACGTAGGACAGCTGGCTCACCGTCGAGTAGGCCAGCCGACGCTTGAGATTGTCCGATCTCAGCGCCACGATCGAGGCGGCGATGATCGTGAAGCCCGCCACCGTCGGCAGCCAGTCGGCGGCGCGCAGGTGCGCCAGCGCGCCCACCCCGAACACGTAGACGATCACCTTCACCACGGCGAACACGCCCGCCTTGACCACCGCCACCGCGTGCAGCAGCGCCGAGACCGGCGTCGGCGCCACCATGGCGGCCGGCAGCCAGCGGTGGACCGGCATCAGCGCCGCCTTGGCGATGCCGAACATGTAGAGCGCGAGCAGCCCGCCGAGCGCCGCGTTCGATATCCCGCCGCCGAGGATGCCGCCGGGCGTGAATTCGAGCGTTCCCGCGATCGCCCAGGTGGCGATGATTGCCGGCAGCAGCAACCCGATCGAGGTGCCGAGCAGATAGCCGAGGTAGGTCCGCCCGCCCGAGCGCGCCTCGGCGTCGCCGTGGTGGGTGACCAGCGGGTAGGTCACCAGCGTCAGCGCCTCGTAGAACAGGAACATCGTCAGCAGGTTCGACGCGAACGCGATGCCCATCGTTGCCGCGAGCGACAGCGCAAAGCAGACGTAGAAGCGCGTCTGGTGCGGCTCCTCGTTGGCGCGCATGTAGCCGATCGAGTAGATCGAGTTGACGATCCACAGCCCCGAGGCCACCAGCGCGAAGACCATCCCGAGCGGCTCGACGCGGAAGCCCAGCGCGATCCCGGGCAGCATCTCGAGCACGAACAGCTGCGGCACCGCGCCGCGCAGCACGCCGGGAAGCAGCCCCAGCACGCAGGCGAACAACGCCACTGCGGTGGCCAGCGTCGCGCTTTCCCGAAGATTGGGCCAGCGCCCCGCAAGCGCGATCGCCGCGGCTCCGGCAAGCGGCAGCACGAGCGAGGCGACGATCAGCTGCGCAGGGCTCAATGCACCGCTCCGAGCAGGACCATCGCGGCGCGCTGCGCGCCTTCGACGGTGTAGGAGGTGTCGAAGCCGAAGTAGACGCACGCCGCCACCAGCACCCAGGCCGGCACGAGCATCACGAGCGGCGCCTCGCCGGGCTCGGGGGTCTTCTCGTCTGGCTCGCTCAGATAGGCCGCCTCGACGAATCGCCACACATAGGCCACGGCGATGAGCGAAGTCGCGACCACGAATGCGGCGAGCCACCACCTGCCCGCCTCGATCGCGGCGAGCGCCAGGTACCACTTGCTGACGAAGCCCGCGGTTCCCGGCACGCCGATCAGGGAAAGCCCGGCGATCACGATGCCGAGCGAAGTGAGCGGCATCGAGCGTCCCAGTCCGCGAACGCGGTCGAGCCCCGCGCGGCCGCCTCGCAACGCGACGCCCCCCAGCAGCAGGAAGATCGCGCCCTTGGTGATGCCGTGGTTGAACAGGTGCACCACGGCGGCGGTGAGGCCATCGCGCGACGCCATGCTGATCCCGAGCGTGATGTAGCCGATCTGAGCCACGCTCGAGTAGGCGAACAGGCGCTTCAGATCGGTCTGATAGAGCGCCACCAGGGACGCGCTGAAGATCGCAACGATCGACAGGGCGAGCAGGATTTCCCGCATCGGCAGGCGCTCTGCCACCAGCGGCAGGCCGAAGACGCTGAAATAGAAGCGCAGCAGGACGTAGACCGAGACCTTGGTGCCGGTGGCGGAGAGGAACGCGGTCACGGCCGAGGGCGCATAGGCGTAGGCGTTCGGCAGCCAGAGGTGGAGGGGGTAGAGCGCGAGCTTGAGCGACACGCCGACCGTGATGAACGCGAGGCCCGCCAGCACCGGTCGCAGGTTCTCGACCTGGTGCA
>Ga0315556_1001296_pt1 | contig 15166 bp, 16 predicted proteins | sample SalMarSW160310MG_FD_202112 | JGI IMG/M metagenome (GOLD analysis project Ga0315556, IMG submission 202112) | Salt marsh sediment microbial communities from the Plum Island Ecosystem LTER, Massachusetts, United States - Salt Marsh Sediment SW1603-10 ...
AGGTCGCGGGGTTGCCCGGCACCGCAGGCCAGAACCGTGGCGTCGGCACACGCCAGCCAGCGGTCGGCATCCGCATCGATGCCCGCGTTGAGACCGGTGACAAACAGCACACCTTCGGCACGTAACTGGTCCAGACGCCGCTCGAGCAAGGACTTCTCCAGTCGGAAGTCCGGTATACCGTAACGCAGCAGGCCGCCGATGCGGTCGGCCTTTTCCATGACCATCACCCGGTAACCCGTGCGCACCAGTTGCTGGGCGCAGGCCAGTCCCGCCGGACCGGAACCGACTATGACCACGAATTGGCGCCTCCGGTAGCGCGGCCGCCGGGGCTGTATCCAACCGCTTTGCCACGCGCGTTCGGCGATGGCGAGCTCCACGGATTTGATCGTGACGGGGCGGTCGGCCAGGGTCAGCGTGCAGGCGTCCTCGCAAGGCGCCGGACACAGGCGGCCGGTGAATTCGGGAAAATTGTTGGTCGAATCGAGCTGAGCGAAGGCGCGGCGCCAGTCGTTATTGAACACCAGGGCATTCCACTCGGGAATCAGGTTGTGCACGGGGCAGTGGCCGTGGCAGGCGGGCGTGCCGCAGTCCATGCAACGGTTCGCCTGTTGCCGGGACTGCGCCTCGGGCACCGGACGCACATACTCGTGCCAGTGCCGAATCCGCTGCGGCACCGGTTGCTTGCGCGGCTCCTGCCGCGCATAACGCAGAAAGCCGTAAAGATCGTCCATAGCAAATCTCTGACGACCGCTGGCACCCGGGCAGCCCGGGTTGCGCGACCTGATCGATGTTTTCATTCTAGTCGATATCCCGGACAGCGGATCCGCGCGGGTCAGGTTTTGATAATCAGCAGCATGGCCGGCAAGCCCTGGACAGCAGGATCTATGCTCAGCCCTGACAGATTGACAGGGGCAGCGTTATGCACGGCGATTTCCACTACACTGGAGACAACGAACTTATGCGCTGACACCGCTGTCTGATTATACAGGCAGCCCTGTTAACCATTAACAGTGTGGGGTACGCAGCTATGTCAGACAGTGCACGCTTTAATGTCGGTCAGGTGGTCCATCACCTCAAATTCGATTACCGGGGCGTTGTTGTTGACGTGGATGCGGAGTTCTCCGGCACGGACGAATGGTACCAGCTGGTGGCGCGCAGCCACCCCCCAAAGGACAGCCCCTGGTATCATGTGCTGGTCGATGGCGAGGACCACATCACTTATGTTGCCGAACGTCACCTCGAGGCAGACGATTCGCAACTACCGGTCAGTCATCCCTATGTCGATCAGATCTTCGCCGAATTCAGCGACGGCGCGTATCGGCGCCGCGATCCGATCAACTGAACCGGTCAAGCGGTCCGGGTTTCAATCGCCGGCGAAGTCGAGTCTTTCCTGAACCCTGTCGAGTCCGGCGCGCGCGCAGGCCTCGTCCTTGTCACCGCCCGGCGCGCCGCTGACACCCACGGCACCAAGCAACACGCCCGCCGCGCGTACTGGCAACCCCCCGTCGAGCACCAGGATACCGTCGATCTCGTTCATCTCCGCGACAATGTCAGCGCGGTTTTTGCGAAACTCGGCGGAGCTCACCCCGGACATTACCACCGCGTTGGCCTTGCGCTCGGCAATATCGGTGGTGAAGCGACTGGCATAGACATCGCGCATCACCACTTGCGGTGCCCCGCTGCGGTCGACCACCACGGCGCTGACCTGGTAGCCGGCCTTGGCGCACGCATCGACTGCGCCACGCGCGATATCGACGGCCAGGGGCAAAGTCATCAGCCGGGTCCCGATGGTATCGTCGGCCGCGGCCTGCAGCGGCAGACACAACAGGCCCGCCCAGGCGCCGTGTCTAATCAGGTTCTGTAGTGACATGTTCCACATCGCTACCGGTGAGTGTATGCAACTGGTTGCGCCGGGAACGAATCAGGCGTTCCTTCTCCACACGCTGCAGTTTTTTGATATCGGCCTCACGCCGGCTGGCGCTGCCACGGTCATGTCCGGGTTCCAGGTAGACAATCTCCAACGGTTCGCGGCCGCGAAAATACTTGGCGCCCCGCCGGGTGGCATGCTGCCGCCAGCGCCGTTCGACGTCGTTGGTGATACCCGTATACAAGGATTGATCGCTGCAGCGAATCATGTAGACCTGCCAGTTCACGCCAGCGCCACCAGCTCGGCACCACAGCCACGGCAATAGTAACGCGCCTTGCCGGCGACAATTCGGTTGTGCCGGCAGGTACTCAGCTGGTGCGTGTCACAGTCGCACGCATAGCCGAAGCGCCGGTGACGGCGTTGCGGAATGCCGCTCAGATCGAAACGCGCACTCGCACGCGGTTGTGCGCCGAGTGCCTGCATCACCGCGCGCCACTCCCGGCCATGCGGCCGGACATGGGCAATGCCGTAAAGCCGGTCGGTAATGTAATGCGCGACTTCGTGCGGCACCGTGACCTGCAAGCCATGCTCGAAATAGCGCGCGAAGATATACGGGTTGTAGCGGATAACGGCCTCCCGTCTGGCCACACGGTACATACCCGCGGTACGCCCGCTCAGATCGAAGCGCACGGGAATCGGTTTGTGTCCGAGGTTGAACAGGCGCTCGGCGCGCTGCAGACAGTCCAGCGTCGCGCTACACACCTGTGTGCGCTGGCGCTCACCGATGGAAGCCGCCGTCAGGGCGGGCATGGGCGAAAGAACTCCTTGTCCCCGAAGGCTTCCTGGCACTGCCCGCTGCTGTAGGTCATGGTGTCCGGGTGGTGGCTGTTGGCACGCTCATTGCGCTCCATGTCGAGCAGCTGCTGGGCCGCCTTGCAGGCGGTTTCCTGCCCGCAATGCTGATCAACACCGCAGACTTCGTGCACCAGCCGCTCACACGGCGAGTATCCGTCAATGGGCGTACCGACCCATCCCTGTGCCTGGTCGGTAATCGGTGGTGGCGGCGGCTTGCGGGCGCGCAGTATGCCCTCGTTGGGCACTACCTGTCCCGAGCGTACGGTAATGACGCTGCCATCCTTCAGTTTGTGCACACCATCCCACAGCGGTGTCGACACCCCGTCACGGGTAACGGTAGCGCGGTTGCTTCCCGGGTCGACGCTGACCTTGCCGCCGTTTTCGAGCTGCGCGTTCCAGTCGGCATAAACCGGGCTCTGACCGGCCAAGCCCCAGACAATCACCGCCAGTATTACAGGTAGATTCACAGTCATTGCTTTTGCCCCGGACAGCTCTCACATGTTACCTGTCAACAGTGTAGCAAGCTTGCCCGGCACCTTGCACCCTGCCGGGTTTTATAGTTTATACACAAGCAATTAGCGGCGCCATCGACACCCGCCGCGCGCCGGCTTGCAGCCGTCACCCCGGCCAAGTATCGTTATCGGCTTTATACGCTTGCAGCGCGTTCGCAGAGACTGATCACCTGGATTATGGGACGTTACCGGCCACCCGCAGAAAAATCCTCGCCGTACATTACCCCGGACGGGTTCAATACCCTGCAGCAGGAACTCAACGCCATCTGGAAACGCCGCGCCGAGGTCACCAGGGCGCTGTCAGCCGCTGCGGCTGAAGGCGACCGCTCGGAAAACGCCGAGTACATCTACCGGAAAAAAGAGCTGCGCGAAATCGATCGCCGCATCCGTTACCTGCAAAAGCGCCTACCCGAACTCAAGGTGGTTTCACAGCCCCCATCCAACCTTCAGCAAGTCTTTTTCGGCGCCTGGGTGACGCTCGAAGACGCAAGCGGCAAGGAACACCGTTACCGCATCGTCGGCCCCGACGAGTTCGACCCCGAGCGGGGCTGGATCAGCCTGGATTCCCTCATGGCGCGCGCACTGATGAAGAAGTCACTGGACGATGAAGTGACGCTGCAAAGCAACCGCGGGGAAGTCCGTTACACCGTCGTCGCGCTCACCTATGGACAACCGGACTGACGCGGATTTCAATGGGCGATTTTGGGCGGCGCCCGCATTTTCCCGCCCGCATCCTGCTGCTCTAGTCGGCCGATCACAGGCGGCCTAAGTCAGTCAGCGTCAGCAGCCCCGTGCAAAGGCGCCCTGCCCTGCAGCCAGTCACCCAAAACCCTGGTCCGCCGCAATTCGACAGGCGCACGCGCCGCTCGGAACCGGGCGCGGGCCCTCGCAGGGGCCTCAGAAACGCCAGGCGACACCACCAAACAGGGTGGTGTAGCTGTCGTCTTCCACGATAGGGCTGTCTTTGAGTTCATCGCCAAGTTTCGTGTAAACGGCCCCACCCATGACCAGCCAGCTTTCGTTGATGATGTAGGTCGCCACCAGGCCTGCCGAGGTATTCCACGCGTCACTGGGAGAATAGGCGGGTCGTCCCGGGGCGGCTTCCGACGGCTGGACTCCGAAGTAATAGTCGGCTGTGTCATCGTCCAGATACTCAAAGCCCACTTGCCCCATCAACTGCCACTTGGGCGACCGCACCAGCGCATAGCGCAGATTGACAAACGCAGAGTCACCGTCGGACGTGCTGGATATGTCCGTGAGGTAACCGGCCTCGGCCTGGAAACGCTGGTACTCCCAGGCAACATTGAGACCCGCTTCGATAGAATCCCCGCGGGTATCCATATTTGCGAGCCGGTCGCCGTCGTTGCGACGCCAGCCGCGGCGTGATTTCAGCAGCGCGCCGAAGCGCAAGCCGGTGTCCTCGGGCTTCCAGAACCAGACACCGGCGCGATTGAGCTTGATATAGGCGGTATCCTTGTAGTCGAGACTGATCAGCGGCGCCAGCACGGTTTCGGTGTCATTGCCGCCGACGTATTCGGGTCGTTGCAAACCGGCTATGCCGAGGAAGCCTTTAAGGTCCTTGTCTTTTTGCGCTTTGACAGGTGGAATATCAGCAACATCGCCAATCGTACCGGCGAATGCCGCACCGGCGGATAACAGCAGGCATCCCATGCCGACCAGTCTTTTCATGTGAACGACTCCTTGCGGATGCGGGCATCCGAAAAATCTTTTCGTGCTCCGAATCCGTCCCCACGCAACAACGCTGAACCCATGCTGCCTTGTCCCGGCCGGGGGGCTCTGGCCGGATCAAGTGGTGACGCTGCGGATCCCGGATTGACCGGCGATGCTGTCGGGTTGGGACAGCCGCCGCGGGCGCCATGCTAACGCCTCTGCCAGAGGCAACGCAAGCACGGGGTTGAAGACTGCTTGTGGCCAGGGCATAAAGTCTTTGGACGCCGCATTATCCAGCACCCAATCAAGCGGGCAAACCCTATAGCACCAGGCCAAAAAATCCACTCATCGGGGCCACCGCCAACCCGGAAAGTCTGGCTGATGTCTTCGAGAACATTCAGGTAAACATCGGCAGGGAATTCGTCGACCAGGACATGCGTCCGGGCGCAGCGCGGGTCCCTTGCGGGGACCCGCTTTAACTGCGGATGTCGAGACTACGACTTACTTGGTTTTGTCGACCGCTTCTTCCACCTCGATCACTTCCATCGCCGAGAACTGGATCTCGGTACGCCGGTTCGGCGCCAGGCATTGGATCAGATTGTTGCCGCGTTTGCCCTCGCAAGTCACCAGCGGGTTCGCAGCGCCGAGCCCCCGCACATCGATGGCCTCAGCGTGCATACCCTTGGAAACCAGATAATCGCGAACGGCTTGGGCGCGCTCTTCCGACAGTTTCTGGTTGTAACCTTCCGGCCCCAGCCGATCGGTAAAACCGGTGATGCTGATGCGCTTGTCCTGCAGCACCGAGCGGTCCGGGATCTGGTTCAGTGCGTTATCCAGGCGGGAACGTCCTTCATCGGTCAGCGCGGCGCTGTCGAATCCGAACAGGGCGTCGGCTTCCAGCCGGATCGGCTTGAGTTCCTTGCGGACCATGACTTCCACGGCCGCTACTGCGGCCGGCTTGTCGCGGAGCGCTACGATTTCCGGGTCACATTCCGCAATGGCATTCTCGACCGACCAGCGCCCCGTATGCAGGCAATCACCGGAGCCCGTACGAACGATAGACTTTGCGGATTCGTCCACGTACCCGGATGCGGCCGATACCAGTCCACTGGTCATGCCCAGGCCAATCAGCATGATTGTGCGCGCTAATTGTTTCATTTTTCTTACCTCCGAACGTTGAAATATCAAACGCCCGGTGTGCACAGCAACTTCCCTGAGAAGCGACAGGGCTGACTCACCACACAAACCAGGGCACCTGTACCAAGAAGCCTTATAACACCCCAGAATCAATAGTCTACAATGAGAATAGACGCCGTTAATCCCCGCGTCTACAGCAAGTTCAAAAGCCGCGCAGTCTGTGCGCGGTGGCTTGGCGTATGGAAGGGGGTACCGTGCGGGCGCCCCCTTCCCCATCTCACCCTACCGAATGCACCGGCGAGTCGCCAGTCACGGGGACCGCGTTGGCGTCCGATTCCAGGCGTTGGTTGGCCTGGCGAACGCCGGCGCCGTATTCGGAGTGTACCCGCTCGAGCACCACATACCAGCGCTCCTTCACTGCTTTCGAGCACGGCCCCACGGCCGCGGCGCATTAGCATCAAGCCGTGACTTCTGCGCCGCGTCGAACAGGTTGTACAAGGAGCGTGATTGCACGTAGTCGGCATCGCAATCCTGCTGCGTATAGCGGGATGAGTTTTGGGGAACGACAGCGGGTCGTGCGAGATAAGTTGAGTGCGGCACCGGAGATGCAGGCGTTCTGATGACCTCATTCACCAGGAAGTTTGAGCGTCCTTTTTCTTGCGAAAAACCCGTGATGGAGCACGGGTTTCCCGGTCAGCGCCTGGCGGCGCCACTGCCCTGCGGCTCCGTTGCCCACAGCGATGCGCGACGGCGCTGGCGGCGGGCGATCCACAGGGCCAGTGCACCCGGGGCCAGGAAGGTCAGGTTCAATACAATCAAAAACAGCGTCCAGTCATTCATCCGCTCAGTCTCACAAGTGAAGTTGCACACAGGGTTTATAAGCGTTTACTGGATTGCAAAGTGTGTGCCAGCGCACAATCAAGAACTTACATGGTGTCGGCGGTCAGAGTTTTGACTTTTCGGCGCACTGAGTCGGTTTTTCGTCGCCAATCGCTGAGCCTCGCTGCAAGGAGCCGAGCGAGATCGAATTGGTTCAGTGAGGGCAAGGTTTCGGTCACCTGACATCACGTTGCAGGGGATTGAATGTCCCACTTGCGCTGGATTTTGATACTTCTGACGGTCTGGAAGTGGCCGATTTCGACCGTCCGGCAAATGCGCGAAGCGCAACAAATAAGGTCCGCTGCGACGGGGCCGTGGGACAGGATTGACGGCCTGCTCATGGGGCCTGGGCAGCAGCAGTCACCGTTTATGCAAGGCCGCGTGCTCTACTGTCCCCCACTGCCGCCGGCGTGATATGAAACTGCCTGGTAACCCCGTCGACTTTGCCCCTTGACAGGGGCACGCCCGGCCCGCGTGCGACGCCAGTTGTAGAAAGGAATCCTGGAGATCCGTCTCGGGATCTTTACAAATCCGCCTCAGAATAAACGCCTACGGAATCATTAACAGGATCGCGGGCGAGCAAGGTCCGCACCGTGAACGCCTTGCAGGACAAAAGGGATCAGTACCCTCTTGATGCTACTGCCTGCTCATCTGAGCTTGTTGTGTCAGGCCCGCCTTTCGGTAACGCAGGAAAGTCAGTGGACCGTACCAGGCAACCACCAGCGCATAGCCCACGACACCCAGGCCCACATGGTACCCGGGGTCGGTGGTTTCACTGGGATACAGATACATTACGGTTGCACCCAGGATGCTCATGAACAAAGCGGGCATCAGGCTGAAGATCAGGCTGGGCACCAATCTGGCACTGGCCGCCATGCGCACCAGCAGCGCACGGTATTCGGTTTCCCCCATGGCGCGGATGAGCCAGAGTTTGCTGCTGTTCGAAGCGGCCACCAGAAACGAAGCCACCATGATCACGATACCGGAACCGACATCCCACCAGGGGATGATGAACACCAGTATTGTCAGCACGGCAAACGGCCAGCGCAGGCGGCGGATGACGCTATTGGATTCCAGCTCCAGGTTGGGCGAGGCCAGGTACGTCGACCCGATATCGCCCAGGCGCGAGAGCAGAATTAGAATGGCCAGGGTGATCTTGACACTTTCCTGTACTTCCACGGTACGAGTTCCTTGCTTGTCTGAGAGACTTATCTTCGGCCGGGGCGCACAAGTGCCTCCGCTCCTTCTGTAACGGCAGAATCCAGGCGGAATCCAGTGTGGAAAATATGGCTCCCGGAGCTATCCAGAGGCCGGTACTGCCGTGTTCCGAACCTTCACGAAAAGCTGAGGAATGTCGTTCACTGGCCGCTTCTGCCCACAGCAGGGATCGACACCCCGTTGTCTGCGGCGCGAAGCCACTCTTGGAGGCGGGCCGCGCCTGACTTCACGTGCTGCCGACGGCAGTCGCGTGGAAGGTAACGTCAGGCGGCAGCTACATAGCAAGGCATTTTTTAGCGCACACACCCGTACGCCATGTTTGGACCAAACAGGCCATATGTTCGCCAACGCACAGACAACCCGATTGGAATGGACAAAACTTGCCAAGTAGCCCTCAATCGAGGACTGCCTGAACGGAGAGTCTTTCGAATGGAAGCGCACACAAAACCACATTGGTTGAGCGTCGCGCTCTCGACCTTGCTGACGATTGCGATTAGTCGTGAGCAAGACCGGTAGCATCGTTTGTCCAGTGGCAATGACATTTATACGGAGGAATACACAGTGCAAAACAAGCAAATAAAATTCAGGGTACTTATTGTGGCGGCCAGCTTACTGCTTGCCCACCAGGCCGGTGCGATGGATATGGGCAACGTGATGAATCCATCCAAGTGGATGGGCGGTAACAACAACGGTAATAACAATATGATGAATCCATCCAGGTGGATGGGCGGTAACAATAATGATCGCTATGATGATTATCGTGGTGGTCCTGGCTATGGTGGCGGTCCCGGCTATGGTGGGGGTCCCGGTTATGGTGGCGGTCCCGGCTATGGTGGCGGTCCCGGCTATGGTGGCGGTCCCGGCTATGGTGGCGGTCCCGGCTATGGTGGCGGTCCCGGCTATGGTGGCGGTCCCGGCTATGGTGGCGGTCCCGGTTATGGTGGCGGTCCCGGTTATGGTGGCGGTCCCGGTTATGGTGGTGGCCCTAGTGGTTACGGCGGCGGTCCGGGTGGCTATAGGTAACAGCCCGGCATAGCTCATCAGCTTCATAACCCCCCCTGCTCGACAGGGGGTTTGCGTTTGCATCAGAGGAAAAGATGATTAGGAACTCACAGTCAACGCGAAAACGGGAGCGCTGCCATGGCCGATCTTAAAACCTATTCCGTCTGGGACGCCAGCGTCCGCTGGTTCCACTGGATCAACCTGCTGTGCATGCTCGGGCTGATTGCCGTGGGCGTGGCCATCCTCAATGACGAAGCGCTTGGCGTGACCAACGACGGCAAGATCCTGCTGAAGACCGTGCATATCTGGATCGGTTATGTGTTCGCGCTGAACCTGACGTGGCGCCTGGTCTGGGCCTTTATCGGCGGACCCTATGCACGCTGGCGGGCGCTCCTGCCTGGCGGACGCGGTTACCTCAACGAGGTGGGCGGTTACCTTGCCGATTTCAAGGCCGGACGGCCGCGTCAGTACCTCGGGCACAACCCGCTCGGGCGCCTCGCAGTTAGCCTGCTGCTGCTGCTGTTGCTGTCACAGGCCGTCACCGGGCTGGTACTGGCAGGCACAGATCTGTTCTACCCGCCCATCGGTGCGTGGATTGCCGGCTGGGTGGCTGCTCCGGGCGTTGATCCGGCGACGCTGGTGCCCTACACGAAGGAGATGTATGACGAGACCGCCTACGAGGCAATGCGTGCCTTCCGCAAACCCTTCATCACTGTTCATTACTACGGCTTCTATGTGCTGCTGGCCTTCGCCTTGCTTCATATCCTGGCGGTCGTCGTGACCGAGCTGCGCGAAGGCGGCAATCTGATTTCCGCCATGTTTTCGGGCAAAAAGATACTGAGTGAACCACCAGCGGATCGGGCGAAAGTCGATTAAGGCAGGAATCCGGCAGGTGCGTGGGGAAGGCATCACAAACACCATGCGACTTAACCTTGGAGCAATCATCGTATTAGTTGATGCCTTCGCTGGGTACAGATCACAATCCGTAGCGGTGATTGCGGGGCCAACCCGGTCAGCTAAAGACTTTATTGTCCGTCCGCACTGGCGGCTTGTCCTGGTTCAGGGAACGAGCTGGTCGATGTTGACGGTGACTTCCGCACCATCGGTCTTGACCGGGGATACCGATCCTTGCAGGTCGCCACTCGAGGGCATTGCCTGACCGGATTTGGACACACGCGCCCCGACAGTCACCTCGCCGAACTTCGACAGTACCATGGCCGGGGACATGGCCATTGAATCATCGAGTGTCACGTCGGTCGGCAGATCCGCGACGCGCTTGCGGACAATGGCCAGCGGCATCCGCGGACCCTGCACCGCACGGGCAAAGATAAATACGGTGTCATCCGGCGATGCCCTGGCAGCGAGCGTCGGAGCCAGCGCAACGTGCACCTTGATTGAATCGCCCGGGGCAGCCGCCGCCGGTGCTCCGACCGGTTTCGGTCCAGCCGGCGTGAACTCCTCACTGATGGTGATCGCCACCTCGGCGCCATCGGTACTGACCGGGGATACCGAACCTTGCAGGTCGCCGCTTGCCGGCATCGCCTGACCGGATTTGGAGATCCGCGCACCAACCATCACCTGGCTGAATTTCGACAGCACCATGGCCGGCGACATGGCCATTGAATCATCAAGCGTCACGTCGACCGGCAGATCCGCGACGCGCTTGCGGACAATGGCCAGCGGCATCCGCGGACCCTGCACGGCCCGCGCGTAGATGAACAGGGTGTCATCCGGCGAGGCCTTGTCCTTCAGCGCGGGATCAAGCGACACGCGAACCCGCACCGAACCGCCAGCCGCAACCTTTGTCGAGCCGGTCGTATCCGGCTGTGCCGCCGCGGGTACGATTTCGTCGAGTGGTTGACCGAGCCGACTCTGAGCTGTCCTGATCTGCTGCTCAATGGTCGCAAGGTTCTCGTCACCGGGCGGCAACGCCAGCATGACCGCTTTCCAGTCTTCGATCGCACCGGCGTAGTCATTGTGCCGGAACCGCCAATGGCCGCGCAGCCACAGGGATTTGGGATGGTGCGGGTCGACGGCCAGTGCCTTGTCCAGCAACTGACCCACCTCGTCGGTGAATGCGCCGTTGTTTACCGCCACCAGGACATCGGCGTAACTGCTCAGCACTTCCGGGTCATTTGCCGACAGCTGCAGCGCATGCCGGTAGGCGTCGGCAGCGTCATTGATACGGTTCATCGCAACGTAACTGCGCCCCAGCAAGGTCCAGCCTTCGACATTTTCCGGATCCTTCTGCATCTTTTCCGCCAGCAGGGCAACCATCGCGTCCAGCGAATGCTTACCGGGCATGGATGGTGTGCCGGACTCTGCGGCCTCGATCGCCTGCACCGCGCCGCCCGTACCTATCTGCTGATAGAGCGCCACCGCCATGGCCGGTATCAGCACCACCAGCAGGATAGCCAGCCAGCGCCCCTTGCCGGCTTCGCCCGGGGACCCGGTCTCACCCGCTTCCACGTCGTCCAGCAGTTCGCGCTCGAGATCGCTTCGCGCAGCCGCGTAGGCGGTCTCGTCCAGGCGTCCGGACTCGAGATCGGCCCGCAGTTCGCTCACTTGATCGCGGATCACTCGCACGTTGAGGGCGTCTCCCTGTACCCCGGACGTGCGCGGTTTGCGCAGCAGAGGCGGTATTACAAACAGCATGGCGACGACCACCAGCAGCGCCGCCAACATCCAGAAGACCGTCATTTGCCACGCTCCCCGTCCCGCTCATCATTGAGCAGGGCAGCGATACGCGCCTGCTCTTCCTGGGAAAAGGTTGTCTCCGACTGACGTCCGCGCTGGCGTATGTTGCGCACCACGATGATCACTCCCAGGGCCAGCAGTACAAAGGGTCCATACCAGAGAAGATACGTTGAAGGCTTGACCGGCGGCTTGTACAGAACGAAATCCCCGTAGCGCGATACCAGAAAATCGACGACCTGCCGGTCGTTCTCACCCTTTTGCATATGTTCATAAACTTCCACGCGCAGGTCGTGCGCGAGGTCCGCGTCGGAATCGGCCAGTGACTGATTCTGACATACCAGGCAGCGCAGCTGACTGATAAGCGCCATGTAGCGGTCTTCGTTGACATTGCCAGTGAAATCGAACATCTCCACGCCCGCCAGCGCCGGCAGCACCCGGATCGATAACAGTCCGACAATAAGCAAACGCCCTATCTTCATCCTGTCTCCGCCTGCAATTGTTTAACCAGCGGCATGATTTCATGCTGCACAATGTCCCAGGTCAGTGGCCCGGTGTGCTTGTGACGAATCACGCCCTGTTTATCGATAATGAAAGTTTCAGGAGTGCCGTATACGCCCCAGTCGATACCCACCCGACCGTCGGCGTCAAACGCGTTGGCGCGGTAGGGATCACCGAACTGCTGCAACCAGCGCAATGCCGCGGGACGCTCGTCTTTGTAGTTCAGTCCGTAGATGGCCACATCCGTGCTCTTGGACAGTTGCATGAGCACCTGGTGTTCGGCCCTGCACGATACGCACCAGGTCGCCCAGACGTTGAGCAGCGAAACCTGGCCCTTGAAATCGGCGTTGCTCAGCGTGGCGGCCGGATCTTCCAGCCGCGCCAGCGAAAACGCCGGCGCCGACTTGCCGACCAGTGGCGAGGGCACCAGCCGCGGATCGATGCTGAGCCCCCGGTACAACAACCCGGCCATGGCCAGGAACAGCACCAGCGGCAGCAGGTAGCGAACAAAACGCGGCATCAGGCGTGTCCCCCGGCCGGCACTGCGCCACCGACGGTACGCCGGTGCAGCAGGTGCCGGTAGCGCGGATCGCTGGCCGCCAACAGGCCGCCTGCCGCGATCAACAGACCGCCGAACCAGATCCAGCGCACCAGCGGCTTGTAATACAGCCGCAGGCTCCAGTCGCCGTTATCCAGCGGCTCACCCAGAGAGACGTAGAGATCGCGCATGAACCCGGCGTCGATACCTGACTCTGTCATGGGTTTTCGTTGCACCCGATAGACGCGTTTTTCGGGGTAGAGCACCGCCACCTCGGCGCCGTTGCGGGTAACTTGCAACGTGCCGCGGTGCGCCCGGTAGTTGGGCCCCTGCACGTCCTTCACACCATCGAAACGGAAGTCGTATCCGGCCACCTCAACGCTTTGCCCCGGACTCATGCGCTCGTCTTTTTCGATATCGAACTGGGTCGCCACGGTGATACCGAGAATGAAAAACGCCACCCCCAGGTGGGCCAGCCACATGCCGTAATAGCTGCGCCCGCCACGCCCGGCGAGATCCGTCCACAGGCTGGCGACGCCACCCTTGGCGCGCAGGCGCTGGCGCAACCCCATCAGCAACGTGGTCAGCAACCACACCGACAGGGCCAGCGCCAGGCCCAGCGCCCACGAGTCGCCGAGCAGCGGCAACGCCACAGCCAGACCGGCGCCCACACTGATCACCGCCGCCAGCCGCAGGCGCCCCAACAGCTCCGCGGGCGCCTGCTGCTTCCAGCGTGTCAGCGGACCGATGCCCATCAGTATCACCATCAATGGCATGAAGGTCACCAGCATGCTGTTGAACCAGGGAAAGCCCACCGATATCTTGCCCCAGCCCAGGGCGTCATAGAGCAGCGGCGCGAGGGTACCGATCAGCACCAGCGCCGTCATCAGCACCAGCAGCACGTTGTTGCCCAGCAGGAAGCTTTCACGCGACACCGCGGCAAACCCGCCGCCGCGCGAGATATCCGGCGCACGCACCGCATACAGCAACAGCGAACCGCCTATCACCAGCAGCAGGAACATCAGGATGAACAGGCCGCGTGCGGGATCGGAAGCAAACGCGTGCACCGACGTCAGCACCCCGGAACGTACCAGGAAGGTCCCCAGCAGGCTGAGCGAAAAAGCCAGCAGCGCAAGCAACACGGTCCAGCGCCTGAAGGCACCGCGCTTCTCCGTAACGGCCAGCGAATGCACCAGCGCCGTACCGGCCAGCCACGGCATGAACGAGGCGTTCTCCACCGGGTCCCAGAACCACCAGCCGCCCCAGCCCAGTTCGTTGTAGGCCCACCAGCTGCCGAGCACAATACCGATAGTCAGGAACACCCAGGCCACCAGCGTCCAGGGGCGCGACCAGCGCGCCCAGGCGGCATCGAGGCGCCCGCCGATCAGCGCGGCGATGGCAAAGGAAAACGCCACCGACATACCGACATAGCCCATGTACAGCATCGGCGGATGGATCGCCAGACCGGGGTCCTGCAGCAGCGGATTGAGTTCGCCGCCTTCGGCGGGTATCGGGAACACCCGTTCGAACGGGTTGGAGGTGAACAACAGGAACGACAGGAAACCGATGCTGACCATGCCCATGACCGACAACACCCGCGCCAGCACCTCGTCGGGCAGGTGCCGACCGAACAGCGATACCGCCACCATCCAGCCGGACAGGATCAGCACCCACAGCAACAGCGAGCCCTCGTGGGCACCCCACACCGCGGATATCTTGTAAATCTCCGGCAGCTGCGTGTTACCGTGATTGGCCACGTACAGCACCGAGAAGTCATCCGCGAGGAACGCGTGCACCAGCGCTGCAAAGGACAGTGCCAGGAACAGGAACTGTCCCCAGGCGAGCGGCCGGGCCAGCGCCACCCAGGCCGGCGTGCGGGTGAAAGTACCGAGCAACGGCACCACGGCCAGCACCAGGGCCAGGCACAGTGCCAGAATCAGGGCAAAATGACCGAGTTCAGGAATCATAGTCCAGCCTCCTTCGCCTTGACGGCGGTCACGCCCTTGTCGTGCGCGTCTTTCAGCGATGCGGCGACTTCCGGCGGCATATATTTTTCGTCGTGCTTGGCCAGCACTTCGTCGGCGACAAACACACCGTCATCACGCATTTGTCCGTGAGCGACAATGCCCTGCCCCTCGCGGAACAGGTCGGGCAGGATACCGGTGTACTGGATGCTCACGGTTTTCTGCAGGTCGGTCACATCGAATTGCACCGTCAGCCCGTTGGGCAGGCGCTTCAGGCTGCCATCGGTTACCAGGCCACCGAGTCGGAACGGATGATGGGGCGGCGCCT
>Ga0315556_1001301_pt1 | contig 15125 bp, 12 predicted proteins | sample SalMarSW160310MG_FD_202112 | JGI IMG/M metagenome (GOLD analysis project Ga0315556, IMG submission 202112) | Salt marsh sediment microbial communities from the Plum Island Ecosystem LTER, Massachusetts, United States - Salt Marsh Sediment SW1603-10 ...
ATATCTGCGGGTTTGCATTTTGCACTAAGCCGCGCCAATATTGAATTTGCAGATCTTGATGGTCATCTCGACTTGTTGAATGATCCTTTTTCAGGGTTGTTTCATTTGAAAGACGGCATACTCACACCTTCAGATACACCGGGGCTGGGTCGGATCAGGCTGTAGCAAGGTGCCGATCCCCTGTCTTCTCCACCCCTGATAACTCAGTCATCCACCAGATCCCTGTCGCATACAGCCTTCCCCTTTCGTCTGAAGCACCGGCTCATTTGTCCAGTGTCAACGGGCTGACCCCTCCCCACTCAAACATCTTGACCTGTAGGATATAAACTTTTATTGTCTTCATAAAGACAAAGTTAATGATGTGATATGCAAATAACAATAGCGAAAAGAACTATAATTGATTAAGAATTTTTTCATGAAAAACAGGCTTTCTTTTTTTACAATAATGGCTTTAATGCTTGGGAGCTTATTACTGGTCCCGGGCCCGGTCTGCGGTGAAACAATTTCTTTTCCTTTGCAGCTGGATTATTCTTTTCTCAAAACCCTTGTGATTCAATCGGCTTTCACCGGCCCCGGCCTAACCATGGTCGTCACTGATCCGGACAACGCCTGCCAGCGAATTTCTCTTTCGAATCCCAGTTTTGCGGGTGAGAAGAATCTGTTGCGGATTGAAGTCGCTGTCCATCTGAAGGGGGGAACCCTCATGGGTGAAAACTGTTTATTTCCCCTCGAATGGGACGGGTACCTGGTGGCGCATATGAAGCCCCGGATAAGCCCCGGCAGCTGGCAGCTGTCCTTTTATCCGGTGGATTCCGTTCTCCTGGACAGAAATCGCCGGCCGGTCAGTCTGATGGGCCATTTGTGGGATTTTTTTAAAGTGCCTGTCATGGCGCGCATGGGGCATATCCGTATCGCGGTCAATGAGCCGATAGATCAGCTGAAACCTTTTTTGCTTTCCGCCGTGCCGGAAGCAGACTATCCCCGCGTAAACGCCATGCTCGCAAGTCTCAGACCCGGTGTAATTGCCGCTGAACCGGAAGTGTTGAAATTACAAATTCTTGCAGACATTGAAACCGATACTGTCCCTGAAACACCACCGGCTCCAGCAGCTCTAACTTCCAGGGAGATTGATGACTTTATCAAAACGTGGGAAACATGGGATTCTTTTCTTGTTTCTACCCTGATGCCCCTGATGGACATGCCGTTAACCGCTGAGGAACGTGAAACGCTGCTGACCGTGTTGCTGGAAACCCGGTACCGGTTTGTTAGCGAACTTGAGGCAAAGGCCCCGGCTTCCTCCGGAGATTTCGTGAGGGAGCAGTTTGTGGATGCCTGGGTAAAACTTTCGCCCATTTTTAAGAAGCATTTGGCTAATCATATGTCTGGTCAGCCGTCCGCCAATTCATGGGGATACCTTGCGTTTTTTACCGCGTCGGATGCTTTGGCCGCACTGGATAAACTCGGGCCGCTATTTAATATTGAAATCAGCGAAAACGGATTCATCCGGCTGGCGCGGATGCTGTCTGAGAATAAAGACCTTATCCTGCAATACAGCCTGCAGGTTGATCCGGGTTTGAGAAATCTTCTGGGCCTGGAGCCGCCCCTGGAGATCACCGGTCCTGATTTTATCGAAGAACTTCCGGACCAGGAAGATATGGAAAAGGAACCTGAAAAGAAAATTCCACGCACATCCATGAATTCCCGGCAGTCGATCATATCGGTACTTTACATGGCATTGACGCCGGAGGTTTGCTGGGCGGGAAAATCCGGATCATCCCCCAGCCTGAAAGAAATGCGACAGTGGCTGGTGAACAGGGACAATGTTGAAACCCATTTTAAAAAAACCAAAACCCTGCTGGAGGCCGCCACCCGGGAAAACTTAAAAAAGAACAGCATCCCGGAGAGCTATCACCAGATGTTTCAGAAGGCGGTTTTCGCCACCGCATGGCAGGAGACCTGTTTTCGCCAGTTTATTGTTGATAAAAAGAAACTGACCTATATCCGGTCACACAACAACACGTCCGTCGGCATTATGCAGATTAATGAACGGGTATGGCGGGGGATGTACAATATTGAGCACCTCCGGTGGGACATCGACTACAATGCCGCTGCGGGGATTGAGATATTGAATCTTTATTTAAAGAAATATGCGCTGCCCAAAATGAAATCCCTCAAGGGGAAGGATGTTTTAGACGACGACGGGGTGGCATGCTCCCTGTATGCCATGTACAATGCCGGCCCTGGCGGATTTTCCGGGTATGTTAAACGCCGGAGCTCCGGAAATTTTTCCAAAATAGACAATCATTTCAGGGAAAAATATACCTGGGTGAAGAACGGTCAGTGGAAGAGGCTGAAAGATTGTTATTAGCCCGTTGCCGGTAGATACGTTCTAGAGGTTCGGGTATCGCACTAAGGCTGAGCGAAATTTTCGCTTCCTCGGATGTGAAAAGATGCTTTAGAATCCTTATCTCTACACCAGATTCAGTTGCGGGAAACCCCACAGGCATTTTATCGAGATGTTTTTGTAATTCCCGATAGATATCTATCTCACCATTCATTGGATTCCTCCTTATCTCTTAATTCACGAGTATCCACAACAAAACGAACCGTGCGCCATTGTCGGACCATAGAAGGACGAAATGATTACTTGATGTCCATCGACCTGCGTGAGGATAGAATGGAATCAGAGAAGGTCATGATAATAGCTCAAAGAGAGCCCCCTTCTTGGCAAGAAATGGAAAGATTTAGGGGCCTCCTGAAATTGAGAGCATCATTTACGAATCCTGTACCACATTGCCGGTGCATGATTCGGCGAGAAGTCATCACGGTTCTTTCAGGATGAACCGTTCGTAAGTTGATAAAAATAGTCTTGGGTTTGGCCTTCATGAATGATGGAAAGAACGTCTTGGACTGGCTATATCCTCGACGCACAAGGCTGAATCCCGCAAAGTCCGAGTCCGAAAAAGGGAGTTCTTGCACGATCACGCAACCCTTCTCTTATTTCAGAAAGAAAAACGCTTATCTTTTTCACCTTCCCTGCGGCGAATGCCATTGCCGGTACCAGAGTGTGTTATGGGATCCTTTCGTCTGGCTTCAGCTTGATCAAAGTCTTCGATCATCTCCTTGAGTTTCACATCCAATTGATTTCGTCTATTTTCTTCCACGATTAGCTCCTTTTTCTCTTTAATGTGTTTTGTGATTTCTGAGTTTTTTGTTATGAATGTTGCCCATCGCATCACAGCAACATATTGAAATTCAAGGTCATTGCACTATTCACATGCAATCGACTGAGGATAAGTTCAAGATCCCCAAATCAGATTTTCTGTCTGTTTATCACTGCAAGCGGTAGGTTATTAATCCATGGGATAGATCATATGGTGAGACGCTTACCTGGACTTGATCTCCAACCAACACCTTGATGACGTTACCTTCTAATTGACTAAATCCTTTCGACTCAATCTGACCCTTGTCTTCTCACCCCTGCATCGGCCAAGGAGAAAAATGAGACTCTCAGCCTCGGGTTGAAAAAAAAGCGGAAGTGCCTATCTCCCCAAAGCATCTCCGCTTAAAGTCACAAGCAATAATCAATAATATAATTATACTCGAATCCGCCCTTGGAAGTCAAGAAAAAACAAGCACCTTGATCTTTGGAAAGTCAAACCCCGACCTCCACCCAAAGCGACTGGACCGCCAAAGACCCATGGAACATCATATCGACTATTCCATGTCCCAGCTCCCTGTTTCGGATAAGTCGCTTTATGTCGACCCGCGATATCCCGACATTTGCGCAGCCTGATTCTTGAAATTGAGATGCGGGTTGGCGGGAGTTGCATTCTCCGCAAACTTAATTCTTGGCCATCAAGTCATCAGCAAAAACGATCTCCCGGAAGTGTGATTACAATAAGAAAGCATTACAGGCCCTCTTGCACCGATGCTCAGACCCGAGATACCTTGCCATGACATGCACATCCTCTGTCCATTGCCATCCCGGATATTTATTCTCTTATCACAGACTCTGGTGAGGATGTGATCCATAGCAGATATCTGTATCTGCGACGGCTTTGATTAGATGCTTCAGTCAATATTTTCCGGCTGACCGGACTTTTGACTACGTATCGTAATCATCGCTTTTAGGTGCAACCGAAAACGATAGACTACCAGCAGTATAGTTGATTTTGGAACGCCAAAGAAGAGGCAGAGCCGAGTGACTCTGCCTCCTCTCTGACTTCTTGGCTGTGATTTACTTCTACGGTTCAACTATTTTCCAAGTTCCCTTTCCCCTTGAGATAGCCTGGTAAGTTCCTTTTTCGGCATGCCTCATGTTTCTTCTGGTATACTCAAAGCTTCCCTGAATTCCTTTGAATTTTCCAGTTCCTCCTATTATTTTGCCCTTTCCGCTGGCCGGCTTGGGGCCAAGCTGGGTTGCCTCTTCGGTCAGTTCCGTGATTACTTTATCACCATCTTTATCAGTGTCAATTATGTATCCTCGCAATCTCCCCACTCCATTTTCATAATACATAATACCCATATTGTGGGTTGACGTCTCATGGAATGGCATTGCTGTTCCTCCTTTCATTAGGCAGAACCCCGGCTTATTTGTCTACAAACCCATCTTCTCGGCACGGATTGGATAAATGATCCCTCCCCCACCGCCATCTTCAAGGCCTGGGTCAAAACAGCGGGCACTACGAAACACCCTTTCGAGTAGTTCTTCTTTTCATAACTACCTCATCCTTTCGTTAGATTACGGATTCATTCCAATAGCCGGAATTGTCTGTAGAACAAAACTAATTCCCTTGAACACAGTGTTCATCAACAGCGAACAAAGTTCAGGGAAAGGGATAGGTACCCGGTGACTTTGTTTCGTGCCCCAACGGCAGGGGTGAAAAAGAAACTGAGGAGGGAATAGGAAGCAAAGCCTGTTCGGCTGGGTGCAGAGAGGAGGTAAGATCAAACTCAAGAGTAAGGGGAAAATGAGGGGAATGCGAATGAAGGCGAGCTTGGGAATTCCGGCCGCTTTAGAACGGTTATGAGGGATGGCTCCCGACAGATCAACTCCCTATCGGGAGCGGTGCAGGATATATTTGAGGTGTGTACACATGAAGTGAGCCCTGAAAAAGGTTGCGGAGTGAACTGGTATGCGTTTTCTCAGTGCCGGAAAGGTAACAATTCTAACAGGAAGAGATGGATTCGCAGTGTATTGGATCTCAGCGGCGGAGCTGCTCGTGAAGGAATATTGGCAAAATCTAAGCTAAATTATCAACCAATGTGCAAATGGAAGTCAAGCTTTTTCGAAGTCTTTGTATCTTATCCTTTCAGAAAATGATCAGACGGCTATAAATCGCTTGAGTGTGGCCTTTATTTTGTGACGACTACCAGATGAATCCTTAAAAATTGGTCGAGTGAAGGATAACCCAAATGAGTCGTTACCCCGGTCTCCTTTTCGAAAGAGTTGATTTCAAGGAATTTTCAAACGAGTGATTATTTGCATAACCCGAATGCCACACCTGCTCAAAATCTATTGAACAATTCGTCTGGTAATAGAAACAAAATCCAGTGCCCCAAATCAGTTTTTTCGAGTGAAATCAAAATTGCCAGATATAAATTGTCTTAGAGCACACATCTTACGCCTTATGTGGTGAATCCAATAAAATACGTGTGACCCCTTTTCCACACCGCCCGGGAACTCAGTTCCAGCACCTCGTTTAGCTGTTTTAAAAGACGAACCATTTTGTAGATGGTGGCGATGCCGGTCGTCGGAAACTGGCACCTGACGGTTTTATAGATCCTTTCCACGGAGGGGTGCCCCTCGCTGGCCGCCAATATTCTCAATTCTCAGAATGGTCAACCGTTGCGGCGTGATCCTGAAATCACGCTCTCTCAGTTTCGAGACCATTTGATCCTTCGTCGCTTAACATCTACCTTTTTGGAACGTGGCTCCATTGTTATCAAAAAAAACCCTTTGTTAACGAATAATAAGTATCCATAAGTCTGCCGGTTAATGCCTAAGCTTGTCAACCATGAAAGCATTCTGTCGTTTAGAGATAGGGATCAAGGGTTGTTCAGGGGGATATTGTATCTTTTCAGTTTCTTGTACAGGACGGAACGATGAATTCCCAGGAGTTTGGCAGCCTTCGCCTTATTGTACTCCGAAGATTCCAAAGCGTAGCGAATAGCCTCTCTTTCAGCGCTTCTCTGAACCGTCTTCAGGCCGGCACGACCCGCCCTTTCCGAACCTCTTGAACTCCTGTGAAGGTAGAAGGGTAAGTCGCACAGGTGTATGGTAGACCCTTCCAGATAGGACAGGACCCGTTCAAGGGTATTTGACAGTTCCCGCACATTGCCGGGCCAAGCGTACTCAATCAAGGCCTTTTCCGCCCGGGAGTCTATGTTGAGCATTGGAAGGTCCCAGTGCTGAGCGGCGCGCGCCAGCAGATGGTTGGTCAGATGGAGAATGTCCTCTTTTCTTTTCCGTAGCGGCGGGATTTCGATGGGTATCACATTTAAACGGTAAAAGAGATCTTCTCTGAAACGACCCTCGGTCAACATCTCTTCAAGATTTTGATTTGTCGCTGCGATAAGTCTGAAATCCGACTTAATTACCTGAGTGCCGCCAATTCTTTCAAATTCCTTTTCCTCCAGCACTCGTAAGAGCTTTGGCTGCATTTGAAGCGGGAGATCTCCGATCTCATCGAGAAAAAGGGTTCCATGATGAGCCAGTTCAAACTTGCCGGGTTTGCCTTTTGTTTTCGCTCCGGTGAATGCGCCTTTTTCATACCCGAAGAGCTCTGACTCCAGTAAGTCTCTCGGAATGGCTGAACAGTTGATCCGAATGAAAGGAAAGGGTCTTCGAGCAGATGCGTGGTGAATAGCCTGTGCAAAAAGTTCTTTCCCCGTGCCTGATTCCCCTGTGATCACCACGGGAAGATCTGTAGCAGCGGCTTTCCGGGCATGCCTCTTAAGCTCTTTCATGTCGCTGCTTTTCCCCACAATGCTGTCAAAAGTATATTTTGTGGACCGCAATGAAATCAATTCATTTTCATACAGATCGACCTTGGATTCCAGGAAGGAGACTTTTTCTGCGAGTTTACTCGCCGTGCTTGCGCTATCAAAAAGAACCAGACCAAGGACGGCGATAACCTCTCCCTTTTCTCTTATGGGGACGCGATGAACCAGGAAGGCCCTATCCTTGAACTGGTGAGGGTAATTGACTTCAGCCCTTCCGGTCTTTGCCACGACATGGAGCCTGGAGTTTACCCCAAGTTCAGTGGCATGCTTTCCTATTTGGGCTGCGGGACTCATTTCCAGAAAACGGGCGTAGGTTTCATTTATGTAGACAATGCGGCCGTCTGAATCTGAAACGATCACGCCTACTTGCATATTGTCGAGAAGCATTTTAAAGAAGTCCGGCTTTTGAAGAAGTGCGACTTCTTTGATTCCTTTTTCCGTGCCCTTGGTCATTCTTCCCTCCAGTCTCAATCGAGAGACATGTCTTCGATTTGAGACATTTTGGTTCCTATACCCCTTTCTTGTTCAGGAATCAAGAAAATACCACCCTCTCTAGCAGCAGAACACAAAACCTGTTGTTATAACAGACTATTTTTCATCGCTCCTTGCCTGGAAGAACAGCTGAGGTAAACGGGCATTTTTGGTGGCACGTGATTTGCTCACTTTGTGGCTGCAGCAACCCATCTCCTTGTTTTGCAATCGCAACCACGGGGAACAACTCTATTTTGACACCTTAAATTTCAGAAAGACAGAAAAAGGGCAGCGATGTTCCCATCTCTGAGGAGGCTTATATGAATCTTGGATCTCTTTTTAGAAGGCATGCGCTCTATCGACCCAATCATCCAGCAGTGGTTTTTGGTGATCAAAGGTTGACCTATTCTGAGTTCAATGGAGAGATAAACAAGCTGGCCAACGCTCTTCTCGCCCTGGGGATAAAAAAAGGGGACAAGGTCGCAACTATCCTCCCAAATTGCCTGGAGCAGTTGGAAGCGTATTGGGCCATGGCCAAAATCGGCGCGGTCGTGGTTCCCCTGAGTATCCTGCTCAGGGGCCAGGCCCTGGCAACGCTGCTCCGTGACTCTGACGCTGTGGCGGTCATTACTGATTCGGCATTCGTAGAAATCCTGGATGGGATCAGGAGCGAACTCTCCTCAATTCCCCATGATCACTACATCCTCACCGGCGGTTCGGAAATAAGTGGTTACCGGAACTATAACACTTTGAAGCATGGTGCTGGCGGCCAGGAACCCGAAGGAATCAAGGTAACAGCTGAAGATCCGTTCAATATCATGTACAGCAGCGGCACCACAGGGCTGCCGAAAGGTATTATCCATACACACGGTATTCGGATGGCCTATTGCACGTCGTTTGCTGCTTCATACCGCATGACACCTGAAAACATTACTATGCACGCAGGGGCGATCGTTTTCAATGGAGCATTTGTGGACATGATGCCCACTTTTTTTGTGGGAGCAACCTATATTCTCCTTCAGGCGTTTGATCCGGTCACCTACATAGAAACGATTCAGAAGGAAAAGGTAACTCACGTCATGATGGTGCCCGCCCAAATTATCGCCATGATCGAGGCGCCCAATTTTTCTCCCAAGGCTCTTGCATCATTGGAAATGATTCTCTCATTAGGTGCGCCGTTGCATCTGAAACACAAGGAGGAATTGAACAAACATCTCCCGGATAGATTCTATGAACTTTACGGCCTGACGGAAGGGTTTGTTACTATCCTCGATAAATATGATTATCCCGTAAAACCCGAATCTGTTGGGACTCCACCACCTTTTTTTGAAATGAAGATACTGGATGAGAAGGGAGGAGAAGTTCCGCCGGGAGAGGTTGGAGAGATCTGTGGGAGGGGACCGATTCTGAGCCCTGGTTATTACAAGCGACCGGATTTAACCGAACAGGCCATTCTTCATGGATGGCTTCACTCGGGAGACATGGGATATGTTGACGAAGATGGTTTCCTCTATCTGGTGGATCGGAAAAAGGACATGATTATTTCTGGAGGGGTGAATGTCTATCCAAGGGATATCGAGGAAGTCATCGTGCAACACCCTGCGGTCCGCGAGACAGCAGTATTTGGGGTCCCCCACGAGAAATGGGGTGAGACCCCAATGGCCGCGGTTATTCTGCATAAGACTGGGACTGTGACCTCAGAAGAACTCAAGGCATGGATCAATGACCACGTGGGCGCCAAATTCCAACGGATTCATGACGTGGCCATATTGGATGAATTTCCGAGAAATGTGGCAGGAAAGACACTCAAAAGGGAATTGCGCAGACCTTATTGGGAGGATCATGAGAAGAGTTTGCAATCTCTTCATAGGTAACCCGGAGACGGAAAAAGTCCGTTTCGGATGAAAGAATTGAAATGACCAGAGTGAGGAGGTGAGAGCGCGAAACAATATCTCGTGAAAAGCACATGCGGTAGAGGGGATTATTGGCTGAAAGGATTTACTTGAAAGGAGGAAAGAGAAATGAAGAGAGCTCGTTTAAGGTTTTTTGTCGTAGCACTAATCATATCTACTGTTGTCGGTATGGTATACGCAGAGAACGCGGTTGCCGCTGATACAATCCGGATTGGCTGGACCGCCGACATGCCGGGGATAGGAGCAACCTTTTACAAATCCCAGAAGGAAGCCATAGAACTCTTTATTGAGAAGACCAATGCTGCAGGAGGCGTGCTCGGAAAGAAGATCAAACTCATCATCCGTGATTCGAAACTCAAGCCTGATGTGGGAGCGAACATGGCCAGGGAATTGATCCTGGACGAAAAGTGTGATTTCCTGATCGGACCCACCAGCAGCGGGGTGGCGCTTGCAGTTACCAAAGTTGCCAAACAATACAAGAAGATCGTCTTTTTTCACACCTCGAACACGGAAAAGCTGACGACAACTGATTTTCAACCTTACATGTTTATGGTGGTGCCAAATACCGGAATCGAGGGACGTGGTATTGCCATGTTTCTCTCCAAAAAGCCTTATAAGAGGTACTGTTACATAGGGCCTGACTATGCCTATGGACATACCCAGTGGAACGCCTTTAAGGAAAATCTGAAGAAGCTGAAACCGGACGTGCAAATTCTGAAAGCCGTTTGGGTAAAGCAGGGAGAAACCAACTATACGCCGTACATCCCAACGCTAATGGCTAAGAATCCCGAGATTATCTACAGCAGCCTCTGGGGTGGCGCACTCAGCAGTTTTATCAAGCAGGCAAAACCGTATGGGCTCTTCAAAAAGGCCAGCATTACATCCCTTTATGATCTGGACATGCTGAGAGCAACAGGCCTTGACATGCCAGAAGGACTTCTGGGTTACGCCCGGTGCCCCTTTTATGCAGTCAATACTCTGGCTATGCAAGTCTTTACGGAAGAATATCATAAGAAATATCACGAATGGCCCTCGGACTGGGCGTGCATGGCCTACGACGGTCTTTTGGCTCTGACTGCTGCAATAAGAAAGGCAGGAACCACCGAATCCGACAGTGTTGTTCACGCTCTTGAAGGATTACGCTGGAATTCATTGCGGGGTTCGCGGTATATCCGCGCTGTGGATCATCAGGCCAATGTGGGAATATACGTGGGTTATACGGCGAAAGATCCGAGATACAAGAATTTCCTCATTCTAAAGAACGCAGTTGAAGTGCCGGCCGAGAAAGTCTGGCTCTCGGCGAAACAGGTCAAGGAGCTGCAACCTAAGTGATATTGTGTAAGTCGGCTCTGACTCAAAGGATAGCGCTTCGAATTGCATGAAGCCATGCGCAGATGAGATTGCCAGAGGAGTCTCATGACTTTTGATTTTTTCCTTTTTATGCTCGTCAATGGCCTTACCCAGGGCATGTTGCTCTTCATCATCGCCTCGGGACTGACGCTGGTATTCGGCGTTCTCAGGGTCATCAATTTTGCGCATGGCTCACTTTACATGATAGGGGCGTTTCTTGCTTTTTCCCTGAGCACCCTGCTCCCGAGCGGATCATTGTTCTCCTTCCTTTTGCTGTTGCTCCTCGTACCCCCAGCCGTGGCGTTGATTGGTGCGATACTAGAAATCACGCTTTTCAGAAGGATTTACCGCGCGCATCATCTCATTCAGCTTCTTCTGACCTATGCCCTCGTGCTGATCCTTGAAGACGCAGCCCGTCTTATCTGGGGAGGGGATATCCGAAACGTTGCGCGACCGGAAATTCTGGCGGGATCAGTAAAGTTTCTGGGCCTCTTTCTCCCCACCTACAATGTGTTTATCCTGATCATGGGACCACTTGTCACTGTGGGCCTGTGGTTAGTGTTGTACCGGACACGAACCGGGAATATTATCCGGGCAGCGGTCTCCCATCCGGAGATGGTAGGGGCCTTGGGGGTAAACGTGTCCCGGGTAATGACGGGAACATTCATGCTGGGGTGCGGGCTGGCCGGGCTCGGGGGCGTGCTTATGGTGGGACTCGCGAATATCACTCTCGGGATCGGGATGGAAAAGATTATCGAGTGTTTTGCAGTGGTGGTGATAGGGGGGTTGGGAAGCGTCGGCGGCGCCCTCCTGGGTTCGCTCATCCTTGGTGTGGGGGTCGCGTTCATGCAGTTGCCGCTTAGCCGGCTGGCCATTGTTTTTCCCTACATTGCCATGGCCCTCATCCTGATTATCCGGCCGTGGGGGCTGTTTGGAAGACCGGAGCGTTGATGAGAAGAGAAGGAAGACAAAGCATGGAAGGAGCGCGACTGAAAAGCAGAAATTGGACTGCTGCAATCATCACGATAGTCTTGCTTGTCCTTCTTCCTTTTGTTTTGAGGGCGCTTGGCAGACCGGGAGAATACTGGATCTGGGTAACGACAGAAATGATTATCATGGCCCTCTTTGCCCTGAGCCTGAACCTCATTCTCGGTTTCGGCGGGATGGTAAGCTTCGGCCATGCAGCCTTTTTCGGCGTTGGCGCCTACACCTTAGCCCTGCTCATGAAGAAAGCAGGGATTCCCCTCCTCCCCGCACTGGCGGCAGCCCCCCTTGCTGCTGCCGTGGCCGCAGGTATAATCGGGTGGTTTTGTGTGCGATTGATCGGTCTCTATTTTGCCATCCTGACCCTTGCCTTTGGACAGCTTCTCTTTATGATCGTCTTCCAGTGGTATACATTTACCGGCGGGGATGACGGAATTCACGGCATTGCAAGACCCGATTTCCTCGGCCCAACCAATTTCTATCTTTTCTGCCTTTTGATATTCTTGGTCTCTTTTTTTGTTATGCGGATGATCACCCGCTCTCCCTTCGGTCTTGCCGTTCGAATAACGCGCGAAAATGCAGAGAGAGCGAAGTTCATCGGGATAAATGTCCGGCGCTGTCAACTTCTCAATTTCATCATCGCAGGAGCTTTCGCGGGCCTGGCGGGTGGGCTTTTTACTGAACTCAATCGATTTGCCCAAACCGATTTCCTTCACTGGAGCAAGTCTGCTGAGCCTATTCTGGCCTGTCTGGTCGGGGGTATGTACTCCCTTGTGGGACCGGCGATCGGGTCGAGTGTACTCATATTCCTCAATATCATCATCCAGCATATCCACCAGTCCTTGGTTGAAATATGGGCCATGGTGCTCGGTTTTATTCTGCTTGTTGTTGTGCTGTTTGCCCCGGAAGGACTGGTCGGCTTATATGAGAAGGCAACGCGTAAATCATGAGCTGGAATGATTTGAAGGCATAGTTGGAAATAGATTCAATGGCGAAAGAGTTGCTGAAAATTGAGGGTCTGTTCAAGTCCTTTGAAGGAAACAGGGTGATAAACAACGTCAGTTTTTCGCTTTTCCGTGGTGAACTGAGTTCTATTATCGGTCCGAATGGTGCCGGAAAGACTACACTCTTCAATTTGATCACCGGCTATCACGTTCCGGACAGAGGCAGTATTGTTTTTGAGGAAGAAGATATCTCCGGCATGCAACCGTTTGACATCGTAAGACAGGGAATTGCAAGGGCCTTCCAAGTCACCAACATCTTTCCTAAACTCTCTGTGCTGGAAAATATTATTGCCGCGGTCATCACCCATCGGAGAATAAACCTTAACATGTTTTCATCCGTAAGCAGGCTTACCAAGGTGTATGCAAGGGCATATGAAATACTGGAGGGAGTCGGGCTGGTCGATATGGCCGATCGGCTGAGTGGAACCCTGGCGCATGGCAATCAGAAGCGATTGGATATCGCGATTGCCCTCGCGCTGGAACCAAAATTGCTGCTGCTGGATGAACCGACTGCCGGAATGAGTCCTGAAGAGCGATGGCAGGTAGTGGAGCTTATTCAGAATCTCTGGAAACAATTGGACATCACCATGCTGTTCATAGAACATGACATGGATATCGTTTTCGGTATTTCACAGAACGTAACAGTTCTTGGTTACGGAGTATTACTCGCAGCAGGAACTCCGGAAGAGATTTCGAAAAACGAGAAGGTTATTGAGGCGTATCTTGGGGAAGAAGTCTGACCATGGAATTGGAACTAACTAACATCAATACGTTTTACGGATTAAGCCATGTCCTTTTCGATGTTTCTCTCCAGGTCGATAAGGGAGAAGTGGTCGTTTTGCTCGGCAGGAACGGAGCTGGAAAAACCACCACTCTGACCAGTATAATGGGCTTGAATCCCCCAAAAACAGGATCAGTTGAGTATCGCGGAGAGGATATTACCGGTTTCCCTTCTTATAGAATCGCACGCATGGGAATAGGTTTCGTGCCAGAGGACCGAAGGATATTTCCAGATCTCACAGTATACGCGAATCTGGATGTGGGGCGAAAGTCATCAAAGAAAAGCAACGGCAAATGGTCAATCGAGAAGATCTACAGCCTGTTTCCTATCCTTGAAAGGCTTGCTCAACGTCGAGGCGGTACGTTGAGCGGTGGAGAACAGCAAATGCTGACTATCGCCCGTACACTGATGGGTGATCCGAATCTTCTTCTCCTTGATGAGCCATCAGAGGGATTAGCTCCTATTATTGTCAAGGCGCTCGGCGAATTTATCGACGTGGTCAAGCAAGAAGGCCTGACAATTCTTTTTTCAGAACAAAACTCGAAGTTCGCTCTCCGACATGCAACCCGCACCTACATAGTGGACAACGGTGAAATCAAGTACCACGGAAGCATTGCCGAGTTGGAAGAGAATGAAGAGGTGCGAAAGAGATTTCTAGCCGTTTAGAGACAGTCGGTTCCATCGTTTTGATCTCTCCGTGGTTCATGCAGTGGTAAGATCGGCTTTCGAGTGTTGAGGCAGTATTCCGCTGGGTAGCCTGGGTAGCCCACGCATGAACGGCAAGGGGCCGTGACAGCAAGATTTGAAACCTTCCAGCCGGGCCAATACAGCCTTATTGGCTGGAAGAGGTTGAATTTGCGGAATGGGTCCTGGGAGGGATGACGGAGATTGCGGAGGGATTGTTGCAGGAGCAGGAGGCAAGGATGAAGATGATGTCAAAAAGGAGAAAGCTGACGAGAGGTGCGGCCATAGTGGGTGCGGGCATGTCGGAATTCGGCATGTTTCGCGATAAAAACTCAAAGGATTTGTTTGTCGATGCCTTTCGAGAGATGGTCGCTTCGGTTGAAAAAGGCCTGGATATTAGTGAAATCGATGCAATGTACCTGGGTAATTTTTCAAACGACTTCTTTGTGAACCAGTCTCACTGGGGACCGATCATTTCCGACTTGGTTGGCATGACGCCGAAGCCCGCCACTAGGACTGAGGGCGCGTGCGCCTCAAGCGCCCTTGCTTTCAGGGAGGGCATTTTTGCCATTGCCTCCGGCTTTTATGATGTGGTCCTGGTGGGTGGAGTGGAGGAAATGTCCAAGAGGACGACCGAAGAAGTTGCTCAGGGCCTGGCCCTCGCCACGGTGCCCTACGAAGGGAGAGTCGGGTTCACTTTTCCAGGCGTCTTCGGGGCTATAGCCACTGCTTATTTCGAAAAATACGGCGCCACTCGTGAAGACTTAATGAACATAACCATAAAAAGCCACAATAACGCACCGCTCAATCCGAAGGCACAGTTTCCGCTGACCATACGGGACATTATGAATAAGAAAATTGAGAGCTTGAAGAAAAGAGAAGAGGAGGTGCCTGACTGGCAGGATGAGAAGGATTTCCTGAGGGATCCGA
>Ga0315556_1001302_pt1 | contig 15124 bp, 13 predicted proteins | sample SalMarSW160310MG_FD_202112 | JGI IMG/M metagenome (GOLD analysis project Ga0315556, IMG submission 202112) | Salt marsh sediment microbial communities from the Plum Island Ecosystem LTER, Massachusetts, United States - Salt Marsh Sediment SW1603-10 ...
GGCATAGATGCTGCCTGTTGAGAGTCCGGAAATGAAGTATTGCAGGAATTGGGACATTGGATACCTCTTTCTTAACGAAAAGGCCAGTTTCTAAAATAGAGCCTCAATTTGAACCATCTCCCGTACAATCCCATAGGCTCGAAAATCAGGACAAGGAGTATCGTGACCCCGTATACCACGGGTACCAGCTCCTTATAGGCATTGAAGACCTGGGGCACGAGAATGACGAAGGCGGCACCCATGATGGAACCTTCCACAGAGGCCAGCCCCCCGATGATGACGGCCACAAAGAGGTTGATGGATTCCATGAAGGTGAACATGTTCGGTTCCAGGTACCCCATGAAAAGGCCGTACAGCCCCCCCTGGATTCCCGTATAGAAAGAACTGATGGCAAATGAGAGGAGCTTATACCTGGTCAGGTTGACCCCAATGACCTCCGCAGCGATGTCGTTGTCCCTGATGGCAATGAAGGCACGACCCATGTAGGAAGAGATGATATTGTAGGTGAGAAGGGTGAAGACCAGTGCTATAGCAAAATTGAAATAGTAGTTGAAATTGATCGCACTGAGTCCGAACAGCGGCTGCATTTTATGCACCGAAAGGCCCATTCGGCCTCCTGAAAGGGTCTCTGAATTGACAAATACCTGGTAGACCGCAATTCCGAATCCCATGGTCGCAATGGCCAGATAAGGGCCTTTCAGGCGCAGGGAGGGGAATCCCACAACGATGCCGAAGAGCCCCGCGGCAATGCCTGCGGCGATCAGCCCAAAGGGCCAGGGCACGCCCCACTGGTTCAGGTGGCCGAAGGTGAAGGCGCCGATGGCCAGAAATCCCGCCTGGCCGAATGATATCTGACCGGTATTGCCGATGAGGAGATTCTGTCCCTGGACGCCTATGGTATAGATGGCAATGATGGTGACCACATAGATGACATGTTCGGGGGCGAACAAGGGGAGCAGGATCAGGAGCAGCACAAAGGCCCCCACCCACACACGGGTCCCGGGTTTTCGAATGAGTTGAAGTTCCTCCCTGTAACTTTCAATCAAATCCATGGGGAATTATCCTTTGTAGAGCTGCTCAATGAGGTCCTTGTACCGTTTTTCCAGGAAGCGTCGCTTGACCTTCTTGGTAGGGGTCACGTCTCCGTCTTCTTCGTAGAACCGCCTGGGGAGGAGGGCGAACTTTTTGATGGTCTCCACCCGCGCAAGGGTCTTGTTGATCTTGGCCACCTCTCCGTCGATGAGCTTGTGGATTTCCTTGTTTTGGGTCAAGTCGGCAAAGGTCGTGAAGGGGACCCGGTTGTCCTGGGCGTATTTGGTGACATTGTCCTCATCGATGAGGATCAGCGAAACCAGATACTTTCGCCCGTCTCCAATGACGACGGCATCCTGGATATAAGAGCTGAATTTCAACTTGTTCTCAATAAAAGCCGGCGTGACGTTCTTGCCCCCGGCAGTGATGATGATGTCCTTCTTCCGATCCAGGATCTTGATAAAACCGTCATCAATCGTCCCCACGTCTCCCGTGTGCAGCCATCCGTCCTTCAGGGTCTCGGCCGTCAATTCCGGGTCCTTGAAATACCCTTTGAACACGCCGGACCCCTTTGCCAGTATTTCCCCGTCTTCCGCGATGCGGACTTCTACCCCGGGAAGGGCCTCTCCCACGTAGCCCCACCGGGGACGATCGATCCGCTGGATGGCGATGACCCCCGTGGATTCGGTCTGGCCATAGCCTTCTCTCAGGGGAACGCCCAGGGCATTGAAGTACTGGAAGAGTTCAGGAGAGGCAGGGGCCGCTCCGCACACGGCCCATCGCACACGTTCCAATCCCACTTGCCGTTTCAGGTGGTAGAGGACCAGCGCGTAAAGGGGCCAGTAGGGGAGACTCCAGAGAAACCGTTTTCCTGTTTTCTTATCGGATCGGATGTATTTGAGACCGACAGCCACGGCAACACGATAAAAGGCACGTTTGACCAGGGTTGAGTCGGACATCTTGATCTCGATCATGGAAGCGAATTTTTCCCAGATCCTGGGGACGCTGCAGAAGACCGTTGGAGAGACCTCTCTCAGGTTCATGGGGAGCGTGTCAAGGCTTTCAACAAAATTGACCGTGCCGCCGCCCCTCACCGCCAGGAAAAGGGAGATAAGATTTTCATAGATATGGGCCAGGGGAAGGTAAGAGAGCATCTCGTCATTTTCATACATCGGGGAGGCTTCCATGAAGGACTCGGTGATGCTCAGGACGTTGCGATGGGTCAACATGGCGCCTTTCGGTCGGCCCGTAGTGCCGGAGGTATAGATCATCATGGCCGTGTCTTCCGGATCGATGTCTGCCATCCGCTCGGAAACACACTGGGGATTTTCCTTGAGGTGGGCCTTCCCCTTGTCTCGGAATTCATCAAAGAACATCATGGCGGTGTGTGAAAAACCCCAGAGGCCTTTGGGGTCCCAGACCACTATCTTTTTCAGATCGAGGTCGGGGAGAATCTGAAGGGCCTTATCCACCTGTTCCTCGTTTTCCACGAAGAGGATCTTGGATTCGGAGTGCCCGACCACGTAAGCGACCTCTTCGGGGGCGGATGTGGAATAAATGCCGCAGGTCACGAAGCCCGCAGACATGGCGGCCAGGTGGCAGATGACCCATTCGGGTCGATTGTCCCCGAGGATGGCGACCCGCTCACCACGCTCAAGGCCCAAGACAATCAGCCCTGCCGCAACCGTCCGGACCTGTTCTCCATAGACGTTCCAGGAGACCCGGTTCCAGATCCCGTATTCCTTTTTCCGGAGGGCCACGCGATCTCCATGGGCCGCCACCTGCTGGAAAAAAAGGGCAGGGAAGTTTGCTGCGGCTGCTCCCATTACCATGTCCTCCTTTTCTTGTAGAGCCGCCACCCCTTGGATGAGATCTCCTGTCCTCCGAGGCCGAGATAAAGTTCCTGTACGTCCTCATTTTCCTGGAGCTCTTTTGCGGTGCCCTCGAGAACGACCCTCCCCGATTCCATGATGTAGCCGTAATCGGCAATGCTGAGGGCCAGTTTTGCATTCTGCTCCACCAGTAAAATGGTGGCCCCTGCCTGACTGATCCGGGCCAGGGCGTCGTACACCTGACGTGCAACCATCGGGGCGAGCCCCAGTGACGGTTCATCCAGCATGAGGAGCCTGGGCCGCCGTAGCATGGCCCTGCCCATGGCCAGCATCTGCTGCTCCCCGCCTGAGAGGGTCTCCGACTGCTGGTCGGATCGCGCCCTGAGTATGGGGAAAAGTTCCAGTACATTTTCAAGGTCTTCTTTGACTTCCCTGCCCTTCCGCCCCCAGCAGCCCAGTTCCAGGTTCTCCTTCACAGAGAGTTCCCTGAAAAGACCGCGATCTTCAGGCACGTAGACAATGCCCAGGCGGGAAATCTTTTCAGGCGCGAACCGTTGAATCCGTTTGTCCCCGAATTCTATGACGCCCTTCTTGGGTTGGTCCTTCAAGAGTCCCGCGATGGTCTTGAGCAGGGTGGTCTTGCCCGCGCCGTTGGGACCGAGCACGGCGAAGATTTCCTTTTCCTTGACCTGCAGCGAAAGACCGTGAAGCGCGTAGATGCGGTCATAATAAAGGGTTTCAATACTCTCGATTTTAAGTAATGGCGTCATAATCGCGATGGTTCCGTCCTCTGCTGACAGGATATTATAGCTCAATAAACAAGGAATTTCATGCAACGGATACTCGCGACCAAGAGGTCGCTCCTACAGAGAAAAATGTTGAAACGTGGTGCAGGAGCAATGTCTACGGTGCGAAAGCAAATTGATCGTTTTCTATTTTCCGCCTTCCTAATTCCGCATTCCGCCCGCCACAGAACCGGCGGGTAAACCTTCCGCCTTCTAGTCGTCTCCCAGATACGCTTTGATTACGGCCGGGGTCCGCTGCACTTCCTCGGGGGTACCCTGGGCAATCTTCTTGCCGTAATCCATGGCCATCATCCGGTCCGCGAGTTTTGACGCGATCCTGAGATCATGCTCCACCAGGAGTATGGCGGTATGGTAGCGGCCGCGGATTTCATTGATGCGGTAAGCCGTCTCCTCTTTTTCTTCAGATGTCAATCCGGCGATGGGTTCATCCAATAGCAGCAGCCTGGGTTCCAAGGCGAGAGCCCGTCCCACCTCGGCCCGTTTCTGAACACCATAGGGACAATCCGATATGCGAGCCTGTCTGTAGGCTTGAAGATCAAGAAATTCGATGATCTCTTCCACCACCTTCCTGTGCTTCAGTTCTTCGTTGCGCAGCCTGAGGTAGACGGAAAGGGGATTCTTTCGAAACTTGATATGTCTCCCCAGAAGGAGATTGTCAAGAATGGTCATATTCATGAAAAGGCGGAGATTCTGGAATGTTCGGGCTACCCCGTGAAGGGCCACGCCATCGGGGGAAAGGCCCAGGATGCCCTTTCCCTCGAAGTGGATGTCTCCGCCGTTAGGATGGTAGATCCCTGAGATGCAGTTGAAAAGGGTGGTTTTTCCAGACCCGTTGGGACCGATCACGGCCAGGATTTCTTCAGGTTCCACCTGGAGATCAATGCCCGCAAGGGCCTGGATACCACCGAAACGGATGGACAGGGCACGGATGTCTAAAAGAGCCATGCCTCTAGAAATGCGGCCCGAAAATGGTAAAGGGCTCCAGAGGGACGTGTTTGCCGTTCACGGCCCGTCCCATTCTCGACGCATTGACCCCGTGATGGCGGTCAGGTCCATAGGTCACCGGCGCGCCGATCCCTTCGGGTTTCCAGTTATGGATCATCTCCATTCCCTTTATCAGGGATTCGGGCGTAAGGTCTCTGCCGGCGTTCCTGAGGCCTTCCACAAAGTGCATCATGGAAACGGCTCCGAAAAGGGCCAGGTATTCCTTGCCCTTGATTTTCGGATTGTATTTTTTGAGGATATCAACGACACGATTGGACTGAGGCTCAGCGCCGGGCACCCCGGAATTGCCGGGAAAGGCGAAATAGGTCCCTTCCCAGACATCCCCCGCGACCCGGTACATGATGGGGTCACCCAGGGTGAAGGTGGCCAGGACCTTGGGACGGTAGCCGATTTTGGCCATTTCTTTGATGATCAGTGCCCCGTGGGTGGGCGTGGTGTAAATGATGACGCTGTCCGCCCCTGTTTTTTTGAGGTTAAGGGCATGGGTGCCAAGCGACCTTTCAGTCACCTCGTAGGGAACTGCTCCGGCCAGCACTGCCCCGCCGACCTCTGCCAACCCCTTTTTAACCCCTGCCATGGCTGTCTTACCGTAGTCGTCATTCTGGTAAAACAGTGCTATTTTCTTGGATGCCAGCTTATTTACAGCGTATTTGGTTATATACTCCGCCTCGTCTTCGTAATCGGGGTAGGCGATAAAGACATAGTGGAGTTTGTCTTTAGGAAGCTTTTGCCATATGCGGATATTTCCATAGGCGGTGATGAGCGGAATCTTGTTGTCGGCGAAAAAGTCCTTGGCCGCGTTGCAGATGGCCGTGCCCAGGAGACCACATACAGCGAAGACCTTCCCTTTCATCTCCTGGAGGTTCACGAGTGCTCGGGTGGGATTGTATCCGTCGTCCTTCAATATGACCTTGATCTTACGGCCGTTGACCCCGCCTTGGGCATTGATGTAATCGGCCCATGCCATGGCCCCAAGGGCGGTCACGCCCCAGAGGGCCGCCGGCCCGGAAAGGGGGGTGGTCCAGCCGACGACAACCTCCTTGTCCGAGACTCCGGGGACCTGTCCGGCCCCTGCCAGGGCGGGGAGTACGAAAAACAGGGTTAGCAGAACGAATAGTGAAAATGTGGATTTCCTCATGGCTACCTCCTCTAGGTTAAAGGTTGAGATAGGCGAAAAGGGTCAGAATGCCCCCCGGTATAATCCATGAGACAAACAACAGGTCTCGAAGAGATTGATCGTTGCAGGAAGATTGAAGTATATGTAAAGGTAAGTCGCGGGTCAATGGAATTGTTCACCTCGGCACCATTTGAGTGCCGGGATATCAGAGACCGTTTAACCTCTCCCTGGCGGCTTCCGCTTCTGCCATAATCTCTGCAACGATCCCGCCAACCGGCTTCATGTCTCTCACGAGCCCAATTCCCTGCCCGCAGGCGAGGAGTCCGGAATCGGCCTCGCCCTCGAAATACATCCTTTTTGTCCGGTCGCCCGAGATGATGCTGAAAAGCTCCTCCAGGCCGGCACCCCGTGACTCCATCTCCGCAGTTGCCGCCGATGCCCTGTTCTTCCAGACACGGTGGGTATTGCCGACGCTCCGGAGGACCAGCGTGGTGTCCAGTTCCGTTGCTGAAAGAAGCCTTTCCTTTATCCTCGGGTGCAGGGGGCACTCATCGGCCACGAGAAAGCGGGTACCCATGATGACGCCCTCGGCGCCAAGGGCCAGGAGGGCCGTCATGCACCTCCCGTCGGCAACGCCTCCTCCCGCGATCACCGGGATGTTCACGTTATCGACCACCCTCGGGACCAGGCACAGGGTCGTGATATCCAGCCTGCCGGTGGCCCCGCCGTTCTCATACCCAACGACGGTGACGGCATCCACGCCCAGGCTTTCAGCCTTCCTGGCATAACGGACGCCCACACACTTGTGGATCAAGAGGACGTTTCCCTTTTTGAGACGATCCACGTATGCTTCGGGCGCCTTGTGCCCGGAGGTCTCCACGATCCCCACACCCTCGTCCAGCAGAACATCGATATAGATGTCGTTGTCCAGACGGTTCCTTGCCGGGAACATGTTGAGATTGACGGCAAAGGGCTTGGCAGTCTTCTTCCTGACATCCCTGATGGCCTGCCTGAAGGAATCCCGGTCCTGGTAGTTGGCCGATGCCAGGATTCCCAGGGCGCCCGCATCGGAGACAGCGGCCACAAAGGGGGCCTGACTGAGATGCATCATGGTGCCCACAATAATGGGATATTCAATTCCAAGGAGTTCCGTTATCTTCGTCTTGAACATTGTTATCATCCTCTACGGCCCAACGGGCCCAACCGTATCACCCCAGCATCATTTTCGCGATGATCTCCTTCATGATCTCCTGCGTACCCCCTCCGATGGAAAGGATCCGGTTGTCCCTGTAGAGCCTTTCAACAAGGAACTCCCTCATGTAGCCGGCGCCGCCGTGGATCTGAACAGCGTCAAAAGTCACCCGGTCGCTGACCGTACAGGCAAAATTCTTGGCCATGGAGATCTCCTTGACCTGGTTTTCTCCGGCCCCGATTCTGGCCGCTACCCGGTAGACAAACTCCCGGCTGGCCTCCACCAGGGTCGCCATGTCCGCCAGCTTGTGTCTGGTAATTTGAAAACCGGTCAGGGCGCGCCCGAAGGCCTCCCGTTCCTTCGCATACCTGAGGGATTCCTCCAGGGCCATCTGGGAGGTCATGTTGGCCATGACGGAGAGCTGCAGCCTCTCGTGCTGGAAATTTTCCATGATGCCGTAGAATCCCTGGCCTTCACGGCCGAGCAGGTTCTCCATCGGTACACGGCAGTCCTCCAGGAATATCTGTGCCGTGTCGGATGCCCACCATCCCATTTTTTTGAGTTTCCCGGAGACGGCATATCCCGGTGAATTGGACGGTATGACCAGGAGGCTGATCCCTTGGTAACCCTCACCGCCGGTTCGTACGGCGCAGGTGAGCTGGTCGGCCCGGGCCCCACTGGTGATGAACATCTTGCTTCCGTTCACCTTGTAGTGGTCTTCGTTTCGCAAGGCCCTTGTCCGGATATTGGCTACGTCCGAACCGGCGTCGGGTTCGGTGATGCCCAGGGCCGAGATTTTTTCCCCCTTCAGGACGGGGGGAACAAAGCGGGCCTTCTGTTCTTCCGTTCCCAGGGCCAGGACGGGAGGAATGCTGATATCAAGCGACCCCAGCCCGGCTACAACGCCCGCAGAACCGCATCGCATGAGTTCCTCGGAGGAAGCGATCTTGACGAAGATATCTCCACCGGAGCCCCCGTATTCTTCCGGATACCCGATGCCGAGGATACCGGCATCACCGGCTTTCCGATAAAGTCCCCTCGGAAATTCCCCACTTTCCTCCCACTCATCCACGAACGGTTTGATCTCACGGGCGACAAATTTCCGTACGGTCTCCCGAACCATGTTATGCGTTTCGCCAAAGTACTGCTGGTATCCGGCCATAACAAATCTCTTCGATCCGTCAGATGGATGAGGCCTCAAATGGACGCTCACTGTTTTTGCCTGTGGCTTTTACCGGCTCAACCGACAAACCGGCCAACCCGGGGTATTAAAACGGAAAAAGCTCGGGTATCCTCTGGGCGAGCATGATATCACCGCTCACCTTCAGCTGGCCGCTCATGAAGGCCTGCATGCCATTGAGGTCTCCGTTCACCATCCCCAGCCAGGTCTCTCCCGACATGGTGAGCGTTGTCGTCGGAGCGTCGTGTGTGCCTTCATCGATCACGCAGGTGCCGTCCTTGATGGCAACGCTCCAGTTTCCGCCCCCGTCCCCGGAGATCTCGAACTGGAATACCGCATCCAACCCTTGTGCTGACGCGCCATTGAACACACCGGACATCTTTCCAAAAACCTCTTTCACATCTGACAGTGCCATTTTCTTCTCCTCCTTATGTTTTGTGTTCCTGTTTGGTTTGTTTTGAAGCCGGATCCTTCACGTCAGAGGGGGGAGGGATGACAATGGCCTCCCCCTCTGCCACGAGCTTCATATCCTGGTTGGTCCATTTGCAGGTCATACGGACCCATTGTTTTTCTTCCAGTTTTTCCGCCACCCGGGCGGTAGCCGTGATGGTGTCCCCAAAAAAGGTCGGGGCCTTGAACCGGCAGGAAATTTCCACCGCCACGGTGCCAAGCCCCGGCAGTTTCATGCCCAGAACCGGGGCGATCAGGCTCTGGGGAAGGGCGCCGTGGGCTATGCGCGTCTTGAAAGGCGTCAGCCTGGCGAAGGCCTCGTTCACGTGCAGGGGATTGAAATCTCCACTGATGCCTGCAAAGAGGTAGACATCCGTTTCCGTAATGGTTTTTGAAAAACTGGCCTCTTCACCTATCTTCAGTTTATCGTAGCTTTTTCCCAGTTCAAATTCCACGAAAAACCTCCCCTGTTCAATGCTCATTGTGAATCCATGTCCTCAGGCCCAGATCAGAGATAAGTAGCTTTGCCGAAACAAATTGAGCTGGAGTAGCGGAGTATTGGGGTATTGAAAGCCCTCGCCCTCCCTATGGCCGGAGGCCGGAACCGGATCATTACTTCTCAGTGCTTCAAGCCGAGCCGGGCCCTGCACTCCTCCACCGTGGCCACTTCACGGCCCTGGTCCTTCACCATCCTCGCCGCCTTTTCCACCAGATCACCGTTTGATCGGGCCATGACACCGCCGGAGACGTAGAAATTGTCCTCCAGGCCAACCCTGACGTTCCCTCCAAGTGCAATGGCAGCTGCAACCATGCGCCATTGGTCGTGGCTGATGCCGATGACCTCCCAGTCGCTTCGGGCAGGAAGAATCCGCACCTGATGGGCCAGGTTGTCTGCGGTGGGCGGCATGCCCCCCAAAACCCCCATGATGAGGCTGAACTGGTAGGGGGGTTCCAGCAACCCCATATCGATCAGGGGAAAGCAATTTCCGATGTGTCCGGAGTCAAAACACTCCATCTCAGGCTTGACTCCCGCCTCCTTCATGGCTGAAACAAGGGGCGCAATTTCGGAAAAGGGGTTGGCAAAGACGAAGTCGAAGACAAAGGCCTTTTTCCCTTGATGGTACTTTGCATAGTTCATGGACCCCATGTTCAGGGCCCCGATGGCGGGGCGGATTTCCCGGATGGGAGCGATTTTCTTCTCCACGGGAATGCCGACGGCACCGGTGGAAAAGTTGATGATAACGGGGCATGTCGCGGTCACCGCGTCGTAGATATTCCGGTAGTCTTCCACTTCGTAGCTGGGAGAGCCATCCGGCTTCCGGGCGTGAATGTGTACCACGGCCGCCCCCGCCTCGTAGGCGCGCTTTGCCTCGGCCGCATACTCTTCAGGGGTATAGGGAATGGCGGGGCACTGGTTCCGGTTGGCCACCACCCCCGAAAGGGCGCAGGTTATCATGCAGGTGCGTTCAAAGTCATGGTTTTCAGTGATCCAGAAGGAGGACATGTTATCACTTCCCCTTGAAATTCGGTTTTCGTTTTTCCATAAAGGCCATCATCCCCTCCATGGCGTCCTCGGTGGTGATTACTTTTCCAAGGGCCCCGCAGAGGTAGTCGATGGCATCGTCAAGGGCCATATCGCTCATGGTCCTGAAGGCCTCCTTGCCGATCCGCGTACCGATGGGGCTCTTGCCGGAGAGAAGATCCAGTGTGTCGTGGATTTCCTTATCCAGGTCTTCAGGGGTCACCGCCCGCGTGATGAGGCCCATGGCCTCGGCCTCCCGGGCCTGGACCTTCCTCCCTGTGAGGACCATGTCCATGGCCTTTTTCCTGCCGACGTTCCGGTAGAGCAGGGCGCCGATCATCATGGGAAAGATGCCCACATTCACCTCCGGGGTGCAGAAATAGGCGTCATTCCTGGCGATGGCAATGTCACAGGAGAGCATGATCCCCAGTCCTCCCGCGAGGCACGTCCCGTTTACCCGGGCTACGAGGGGCTTCCCGAACCGGGACATCCTCTTCAGGAGGCGGGCGTAGTTCCTCGCCCCCTCCAAACGGTCCTCTCCCTCGCCTGCCAGGGTTATTGCCAGGTCGGCTCCGGAGCAGAAGGCCCTGTCACCGGCCCCGGTTATGCAGACGGCTCGGACGTCGCTGTTTTCTTCGACCTCCCGCAGATGTGCCAGGAAGCCCAGGATCATTTCCTGGCTGATGGCATTCCGACGGCATTCCCGGTTGATGGTCAGAACTGCAACAGGACCCTTCAATTCATAGAGGAGATCTTCACCCATCTGTTGGAGCTTCCTTTTCGATTTCCACCAGGGTATCGCCCGGCGCTACCCTCGCCTCTGCCCGGGTATTAATTTTCTTTACCAACCCTTTGTATGGGGCGACGAGGGTGTTTTCCATCTTCATGGCGCTCACCACCACCAGGCCCTGACCGCTTTCAACGCGATCTCCTTCGGCCACAAGTATCCTCACCACCACGGAGGGCATGGGCGGCGTAATATCCCCGGGGAGCTCTTCAGCAGCCGAGCGGCTCAAGGAAGAAGGTATTCGATCTGCGTCCCGGACCAGGAAGGTCTGCCCTCCAATGAAAATGTGCTTGCCGTCTTCCGTCTTTGCTACAAAGGCTTCAACTGTCCTTCCGTCCACAAGGAGATGGAGGTGTGTCTCAGATACCGCCTTGTAGGCCACCAGGTGGGTTGCTTCACCGGCTCGCACCTCAGCGAGGTTCCTGCCTTCCACCGGAGAGACCTCCAAAGGGATCGTCTCTTTGTCAATCTGGAGGTTATATTTCACAGGTCTGCTCCGTCACAGTCTCCACTCTCCCAGAGTCTCCCAGGGAGTGGGTGGATCCGCCATCTCAGACGTTCCGGAAGCCCTCAATGGGCGTGCCAGGTCATCGATCACGTAGGTGATCCCCGCCAAAAGAGACTCCCGGTTCTCCGGAGACCAGTCGGCAAAGTGGGTCTCGATAAAATGGGTGTAGGTTTCACCCTCTTCAAATGGTGTGGATTCCATCACATTCACGAGGAAGGGAATCGTGGTTTGAACACCCAGGATAGCATAGCCCCTCAAGGCCCGCAACATGCGACTGACGGCCATTTTCCGATCCTCCGCCCAGACAATGAGTTTTCCGAGAATCGGGTCATATTCCACAGGGACCTCAAACCCTTCATAAATTCCCCCATCCACCCTGATACCGGGACCTTCAGGCTCTTTATAGAGCAGAACAGGGCCGGGAGAGGGAAAAAAATGCTCTGATGGGTCTTCGGCATAGATCCGGCATTCAATGGCGTGACCCCGCCTTGTGATGTCCGCCTGTCCAAAGGGGAGGGGATTGCCGGCCGCGATCTCGATCTGGTGCCGGACCAGGTCCAGGCCGGTGGTCATCTCTGTAATGGGGTGTTCCACCTGCAACCGCGTATTGACTTCCATAAAATAGAACTTTCCCGAAGGCTCAAGGAGAAATTCCACCGTGCCGGCATTCACGTACCCGGAGGCCCTGGCCGCCGAAAGGGCCGCCTTTCCCATGGATCGGCGAATTTCCCGGCTCAGGCCCGGAGAGGGCGTTTCTTCGACAATCTTCTGATGACGTCGCTGGATAGAACACTCCCTTTCAAAGAGGTGAACCACGTGACCCTGTTGATCGGCAAGGACCTGGAATTCGATATGACGGGTGTTTTTCAGGAACTTTTCCAGGTAAAGGGCACCGTTTCCAAATGCCTTTTCCGCTTCACTCATGGCCGACGCACACACTTCTTTCATGCCACGGGGATCTTCAACGATACGCATGCCCTTGCCGCCGCCCCCTGCTACCGCCTTCAGGAGTACGGGGTACCCCATGCCGTCTGCCTCTTTACAAAGGGTTCCAATATCTTCCGTACCTGCAAGCATGCCGGGTATCACGTCCACCCCGGCCGACTGCATGATTTCTCGCGCCTTCGTCTTGTCTCCCAGGTCCCGGATGACCCGCGAGGGGGGGCCTATAAAAACGAGGCCGGCGTCCTCCACCGCGGACGCGAAGTCGGGGTTCTCGGCAAGAAAACCGTACCCGGGATGGATGGCCTCGGCCCCAGTGCTCTTGGCAGCCTGAATAATCAGGTTGATGTTCAAATAACTGGAGGACGGCTCAGAGGGGCCGAGGGAAACCGCTTCATCGGCTTCCAGGACATGAAGAGCGCATTCGTCCGCGTCCGAGTAAACCGCCACCGTCTCGATGCCCATTTCCCGGCAGGTCCGGATAATCCGGACCGCTATTTCACTCCTGTTGGCAATCAGTATCTTCTTGAACAATGTTTTTGCTCTAGTCGTTATGTTTTTGGTTTTTCGGCCCAGGTTTGATGGAACCGTAAAAAGTCCGTCCATGGACTTTTTACTCACGGAGGTCGAAAAGTGTGATTTTCGATCTCCTTACAAATCAATGGGTTGCCATGCACCCCATTGATTTGCGTGCCCGTCCATGGGCACGATGATGACTTTTTACAAAGCCATCAGGTTTGGATCGGCCGATCCGGCCGATCCAAAGGTCTGCGTCTGTCCGCGTGTGTCTGCGGCCAATACATCCATCACATCCTGAAGGTCCCATATCCGTAAGTACCATCCCTGATCGGAGCGTTCAAGGCGGCCGAGATGGCCAGCCCGAGCACATCCCGGGTCTTGGCCGGATCCAGGATGCCGTCATCCCACATCTGGGCCGTTGAATAGTAGGCGTTGCCCTCCTTCTCGGCGGACGCGACAATGGGAACCTTGATCTGCTCAAGCAGTTCATCGGGGAGGGGTGAGTTGCCTTCCCTGGCCAACTGATCATTCTTTACGGTGATCATGACCTGTGCCGCCTGTTCACCGCCCATGACGCCGATCTGGGCGTTGGGCCACATCCACAGGAAGCGGGGGGAGTAGCCACGGCCGCACATGCCATAGTTGCCCGCACCGAAGGAGGCACCGATAATCACCGTAAATTTGGGGACGGTGGCCGTGGCCACGGCGTTGACCATTTTGTGCCCGTCTTTTGTAATCCCGCCCCGTTCATATTCTTTTCCGATGATGTAGCCGTTGATGTTCTGGAGAAAGATGAGGGGGATTTCCCGTTTGTCGCAGAGCTGGATAAACTGGGTCGCCTTGAGGGAGCTGTCCGAAAAAAGGATGCCGTTGTTACCAAGAATTCCCACCTGATACCCATGGATGGTAGCCCATCCGCAGACGAGTGTGGGGCCGTAACGGGCCTTGAACTCCAGGAATTCGCTTCCATCCACCATCCTGGCGATGACTTCCCGCACATCGTAGGGTGTGCTCAGCTGCGCGGGAACGATACCGTAGATCTCCTTGGGATCGTAGAGGGGTGGCGTGGCGGGTTGTCTGGGAACGCCTGAATTCCGGTTTGGAGGCAGGTTCTCCACGATCCGGCGGATAATCTCGATACAGTGCGCATCGTCTTCCGCAAAGTAGTCGGAGACACCGGAGTGCCCGCAGTGCACATCCGCGCCGCCGAGTTCATCCGCGGTGACCTCTTCACCCGTTGCCGCCCGGACAAGGGGTGGGCCTCCCAGAAAGATGGCCCCGGTGCCTTTCACATGGACCACCTCATCGCTCATGGCAGGGATATAGGCGGCTCCAGCGGTACACAATCCCATGACGCCGCAGATTTGTGGAATGCCCATCTTCGAAATAACGGCCTGGTTATAGAAGATGCGTCCCCCGTCGTCCAGATCCGGGAAGATCTCGGATTGCAGGGGAAGGTAAGCACCGCCGGAGTCCACCAAGTAGATGATGGGAAGACGGTTTTCCATGGCTATGGTCTGGGTCCTGAGGCCCTTCTTGACACCCATGGGGTAGATGGTCCCCCCCTTGATCATGGCGTCGTTGGCGTGGATAATGACCTCATGACCTTCAACACGTCCAATACCGGTTACAATGCCCGCACCGTGGACCTTCTTGTCATAGAGTCCCCTGGCGGCAAGGGGCGCAATTTCCAGGAAGGGTGTGTTCCTGTCCAGGAGCCGTTCAATGCGTTCCCTGACGGAGAGCTTTCCCTGCTCCCTGAGCCTGGCCTTTGCCTTTTCAGAACGTTCGGTCCTGGCCTTTTCCAGCTCCTCGCGCAGTTCTGCCACCAGCCTTTCCATGTGTTGGTAATTTTCCCGGTATGGATCACTTCCGGTATTTATTCTTGATTCAATGACTGACATGATCAGACCCTTTCGAGGAGGCCGTCTCCTATTCGCATCCTGGACATCTCCGATGATGTGCCGGCAATCTGGAGATATTTGGCATGGCGGTAACTTTCCTCGGCCTGGTTTCCCCTTACGAACCCACGGCCGCCGAGAACCTGAAGCGCCTGGCTGGCCACCTGTTCCGCCGATTCAGCACAAAAAACCTTGGCACAGTGCACCATGGCGTCCCGTTCACTATCCCCTGACGCATCCATCCAGGCGGAGCGGTAGGCGAGCAACTGGGCGGTCTGCTGGAGCGTCAGCATCTCAGCCAGCTTGAAACCGATCTCCTGGCTGGCGATGA
>Ga0315556_1001303_pt1 | contig 15118 bp, 11 predicted proteins | sample SalMarSW160310MG_FD_202112 | JGI IMG/M metagenome (GOLD analysis project Ga0315556, IMG submission 202112) | Salt marsh sediment microbial communities from the Plum Island Ecosystem LTER, Massachusetts, United States - Salt Marsh Sediment SW1603-10 ...
TGTGCGCTCCACGCCCTGTATTCATAAGTTGTGGTTCACCTAAAGTTGAAGGAAATTGGGTTGATGATAAAGGACAGTTTATGGCGGCTGTTGCTGCAGGACCTGTTTATAAACTTCTCGGCAAAAAAGATTTAGGGACAAAAGTAATGCCCCCAATGGGGACTGCACTTATCAATGGTGATATTGCGTTCAGACAACATTTCGGAGGACATACAACAATTAATAATTGGCCTACTTTTATAAAGTTCGCCGAAAAATATTTTGACAGTTCAACTGCAAAAGAATAATTCTTCTACAGAAGAACAAAAATAAATAACGAAGGATCGGCTTTCGTTTACAGGTAAGAAGAAATTGCGGTAAATATTGAGGCGCTTAGCTAGATAGTTTATTTTTAAACACGTCCTGGTTGTACTCAAAAATTTATTACAATTATCCTTACTCGCAACTCAATCCTTCGGTATCGAGCGTCTGCGATATTGAAAAAAGTGTTGATTTTAATTATAATCATTTAGGACACGGGCGCATAAATAACTGTATATTATGTTACAGATACAGGAGACTAAGAAATATGAAGGGAAAATTATCCCCCTTAGTAACAGGCAAAAAGGGAATCTATTGTTTGATCTTTTTTATAATTTCAACATTGATGACGGCAAACATCTATGCTCAGTTACCAAAACCAGACCACATTGTAATAGTCATTGAAGAAAATCACAGTTATAGTGAAATAATTGGTAGTAGCTCAGCACCCTATATTAACGGATTAGTAAGCGACAGTCTTTCACTACTTCTTACACAATCTTATGGGGTTACGCATCCCAGCCAACCTAATTATTTATATCTTTTTTCCGGAGATAACCAGGGAGTTACCGATGATAATAAACCTTCAGGTTTACCATTTACTACTAGTAATCTTGGAGCAGAGTTACTGAGAAACAACTATACGTTTGTTGGGTATTCTGAAGATTTGCCAAGCGTAGGTTCAGATGTAACTTCTTCCGGGGCATACGAAAGGAAACACAATCCCTGGGTAAACTGGCAGGATGCGTCAACCAACGGAATCCCCTCTTCGCTAAACGTTCCGCTTACTGACTTTCCAACTGATTATGATTCACTTCCCACTGTTTCTTTTGTAATACCAAATCAAAATAATGATATGCACGATGGAAGCATTTCAGCTGGTGATACCTGGCTGCAAAATAATCTCGATGGATACATTCAATGGGCAAAAAATCACAACAGTCTTTTTATCCTTACTTTTGATGAAGATGATAAATCTTCAAACAACCAGATTCCTACAATATTCGTAGGGCAAATGGTAAAAAAAGGAAATTTTGATAATAAGGTAAATCACATTAATATATTAAGAACAATAGAAGATATGTATGGTTTAAACTATGCTGGTAGTAGTGCCGATTCTTCAGCTATCCCATCAAATTATTGGCAATCTACAACAACACAAACGCCGGACAGTAGTATTTTATCATACAATTTTGAAAATTATAGTATTGGAGACTCTCTATATACCCTTAGCTACACTCCGGGTGATATTCAATCCAAAGTTGCGGATGATCCACTTGCCAGCGGAAACAATGTTTTGAAAAACGTTGTCCACAATTATGGTGCAGCTCCGGTTCTTATGTTTGTTCTGCCGACCGGTAAAACTCTGGCAGATTATGATTCTCTCACTTTTAAAGGCTACTTCCAAAAGGGAGATGTGGCTTATAAACTGATTGTGGCCCAGGCTTTTCAAACAAAACCATCCGGCCCATTTGAGGCTTCAGGTACTGATACCCTTGGTTCTTACAATCGTGCACAAGGCGCCTCTACTGCCTGGGAAAACATAGGACTTGATATAACTAATACTTCCGCCTTTACTGATACTGTTTATATTGCTCTCGGTATAAACTGTGCTGGTACATCCGGTACTGATACCACTACCTGGTTTGCTGACAATATACAACTTGTGGAAAAGGCAGGTACTCCACCACCTCCGCCGGTATACTCCGGCCCTGTTGTAACAAACGGTGGTTTCGAAGACAGCCCTGACGGAGTTGATACTACCGGCGCTATTAAAGGATGGCTCTTTCAGGCTGTTGATACTCTAAGTCCTGCCCCCGTATTTGAAATTGTTAGTGACACCGTTGAAGAAGGAAGCCGTGCATTAAAAGTTACGGTTCACGCTTTAGGTACAAATCAATGGGATATCCAGGCTGTTAATGACAGTGTCCATATTACACCCGGGGGAACATACTATTATTCTATCTGGGCCAAGGCCGACAAGCCCGGTGCTCAGGTCAATTTTACAGTGGGTAATTATTCATATTCAGAATATAGCGTTATACGACCAGCTAATCTAACTACCCAATGGAAAAAATATAGTATGCAGTTTTCAGTAAATGACGGTCAATCCGTTATCCGTGCGCCTATTCACTTCAACTATGCCGGTAACGTCGATAATGTGATATATATTGATAATCTGCAAATAGATACTGTTTCAGTTTATCAAGGCCCGCAATTAGCTCAGGGAGCAAATAAATTTTTGGGCAATGTAAAAAACGTTAACGGAGATAATGACTTTGCAAATTATTGGAACCAGCTAACTCCGGGTAACGAAGGCAAATGGGGCTCAGTTGCAGTTTCACAAGATACAAATCAATGGAACTGGAGTGGTCTGGATTCTTTATATAATTATGCACAGAATCATCACTTAATTTTTAAAGATCATAATCTTATTTGGGGACAGCAGCAGCCTTCATGGATTTCAAGTCTTGACTCTGCAACGCAGTACAAGTACATAGAAACGTGGATTAGAATGGTCGGACAAAGATACCCGAACATAGATATGATTGACGTTGTAAATGAACCTCTCAACGGACATAACCCACCTGATGGAGGAAACGGACGTGCAAATTACGAAAATGCTCTTGGTGGTAAAGGTACAACTGGTTGGGACTGGGTAATAAATGCTTTTAAATTGGCGAGAAAGTATCTGCCTAATGCCAAATTATTAATTAATGATTACAATATTATCAATAGCAATTCTGCTACAACGGCTTACCTACAGGTTATCAATTTACTAAAGGATAGTTTACTAATAGATGGCATTGGTGTACAGGCACATCGTTTTTCGCTTGAAAGTACTGATACATCCATTATAAGTAATAACCTGCAAAGGCTAGGTGCTACAGGAGTGCCGGTTTATGTTTCCGAATTGGACTTAGGTAATATTGGTGATACCGGAACCCCGAATGATAATACACAATTACAGTTATACCAAAAAATATTCCCTGTTTTGTGGAAGAGTCCGGCAGTAAAAGGAGTTACTCTTTGGGGATATAAAGAAGGAGAAATGTGGCAGACCACCTGTTATTTGGTGCGTGCGGATAATATCTGGAGACCTGCGATGACGTGGCTGGCTCAATATGTTAAAGCTAATCCAACCGGAGTGGAAAGGACAGTATCAACTGTGCCGGCCAATTACAAATTGGATCAAAATTTTCCCAATCCTTTTAATCCTGCTACAAAGATAAGGTACAGTATTACTAAGGCTTCAAGAGTAACATTAAAAATATATGATATTCTCGGTAGAGAGGTCCAAACACTTGTAAACGAACAGCAAGCCCCCGGTCAATATACTGTTGCATTTAACGCGAAGAATCTTGCAAGTGGTATTTATTTCTATCGGCTTAATGCCGGAAATTTCAGCGCAACGAAGAAACTCATGCTACTCAAATAACTCACTATTGTCCAATTAATTTATACTTTCAGAGCTGAACATAAATAGTTGTTTAGCTCTGAAGGTTCCTTAACTCCTTGTCAAAAGACGAGAAATCTGCTTTCGTTTAGTGCTAAAGTAAAACCCTGGCAAATATTGGTAAGAAGATCAAACAAACCTTGCTTGAATAAAAATCTTGTTTATCTTTCCACGCGCCCCGAACCACTTCCTTTTGCTAACTTTTCAACTTCACTTATTGAAACAAGATTAAAATCACCCAGGATGGTATGTTTCAAACAGGAAGTTGCAACCGCAAACTCAAGCGCTTCTTTTGTATTTGATCTTGAAAGCAATCCATAGATAAGTCCACTAGCAAATGAATCCCCTCCCCCTACCCTGTCAACAATTTCTATCGCATATCTTTTCGATCTGTACGGCTTCTTACAATTTTTATCGTCTATTAATAGAGCACTCCATCCGTTCCTAGAAGCTGAGAAACTTTCTCTGAGAGTGATCGCAACAGCTTCAAAATTAAATTTTTCTTTTAGCTTCTGAGCTAAATTGAAATAACCTTTTTCATCCAGCTTAGCACTTTCAACATTTGTAGTGCCTGCATTGAATCCCAGGCTTTTTTCTGCGTCTTCTTCATTAGCAATACATACATCAACATATTCCATTAATGGTACCATAACAGTCTGGGCCTCTTTTGTCGTCCAGAGTTTTGCGCGATAGTTTAAATCAGCACTTATTTTCGTTCCATTTTTCTTTGCTGCAACACAAGCAGCTTTTAAACAACCCTGCACCTTCTTTCCAAGCGCGGGAGTAATTCCTGTCCAGTGAAACCACTTCGCTCCCTCGAAAACCTTATTCCAATCGAGTTCGCTACTTTCAAGTGTTGTTACTGCTGAATTTACTCTATCGTAAATAACTTTTGAAGCCCTTTGGCTGGCACCTGTTTCAAGGAAATAAATTCCTACTCTATCCCCTCCTCTTACAACATAATCTGTTCTAACCCCATATCTTCTTAAACTATTTATCGCTGATTGTCCTATTTCATTTGAAGGTAGCTTCGACACAAAGTAACTATCCAAACCATAATTTGCTAATGAAACGGCGACGTTCGCTTCTCCCCCACCATAGTTGACATCAAAACTTTGTGCTTGTACAAATCTGCTGAATCCCGGAGTAGATAAACGCAACATTATTTCCCCCATTGTAACAACTTTTGCTGACATATTTTTCCCTAATATATTTTGTCGTGAATTTTAATGATTAACTTCTTGCTTTATTGATGCTTCCCATTAAGACTTTGGCATTTTCAGTAAGTACTTCATAATTTCCTGTCTCAATTGCTTTCTTGTTGAGTAACGCACTACCAACTCCAACAGTGCATGCCCCTGCTTTCAACCAGTCACCTGCATTTGTTAACGATACTCCACCGGTAGGCATTAATTTTAGATGAGGCATTGGTGCCAAAATTCCTTTAAAGAAAGCCATTCCTACAACATCTGCCGGAAAAACTTTTACAATATCCGCTCCTGCCTCAAATGCTGTTTGTATTTCAGTTGGAGTAAACGCACCCGGCATAGCAGGAACTCCATTTGCGTGTGCCGTTTCAATTATTTCCTTTTTAAAAATAGGGCTAACAACATAATTAGCTCCAGCATCAATTGCTTTCTTAGCAGTTTCCGGATCCAAAACAGAACCGACGCCAACGTTCATATAACTACCTATCTCTTTGCACGCACTCTTAATGACATTTATGGCATCGGGTACTGTCATAGTAATCTCTATTGCAGAGACTCCACCTTTATAAATTGCTTCAGCAACTTTTACAAGCTTACTTGCATCCGCTAGTCTTATAACGGCTACAGCTCCCCCATTTATTAAAGATTCAGCTATTTTTTCCATAATGTTTATTAATGCTTATAAAATTTAATAAAATCAGAATTAATTATTATGGCCAGATCCACCCAAAGAAAACATCTTAATAACCTAAAATAAAAAACTCAGGGCTCATTAGCACTTTTAAGTGACCAAAAATTAAACGGCAATTGTAAATCATCACATAAAGGCAAAGAATACGACCATTCTTGTACATTGATTTTTAGTTATTGAAACTTATTAACTTTTCAGCTTGTTCAATTTCTTTAGGTTAAGATGATCAGCTTCAACTTTGAAGGTAAATTAAAGTACTACATTTTAATCAATGGTATTGCTACAATACTAAATTGCTTAAATATTAGAAATTAACTATTATCGATTCAAGAATGAGGGCATAAATAAAATAATTATTGTTTTACAAATACGGGAGACGAATAAATGAAAGGAAAAGCAAACAATTCTGCAAGCAAGAAAAAAATAATAATCGGGTTGATAATTTTTATTTTTTCAGTACTGATGGGAACAAACATTTATGCTCAATTACCAAAACCTGACCACATTGTAATTGTTATAGAAGAAAATCATAGTTACAGTGATATAATTGGCAGCAGTTCAGCTCCTTATATAAATGAGCTTGCAGCGGATAATTTCGGTGCGCTATTTACGCAATCATATGGAATAACACACCCTAGCCAGCCAAATTATTTATATCTCTTTTCCGGAGACAACCAGGGAGTTACTAATGACAACAAACCTTCAAGCTTACCATTTACTACAGATAATCTTGGAGCAGAACTACTTAAAAATAGCTATACCTTCGTTGGGTATTCAGAGGATTTGCCTGGTGTAGGTTCAGATGTAACTTCTTCCGGCAAATATGAAAGGAAACACAATCCGTGGGTAAACTGGCAGGATGCATCAACCAATGGAATTCCATCTTCACTAAACGTTCCGCTTACTGATTTTCCAACTGACTATAGTACACTTCCAACAGTTTCCTTTGTAATACCGAATCAAAATAATGATATGCATGATGGAAGCATCTCAGCCGGTGATACCTGGCTGCAAAATAATCTCGATGCTTACATTCAATGGGCAAAGACTCACAACAGTCTTTTTATACTTACTTTTGATGAAGATGACAAATCTTCGAATAACCAGATTCCCACAATATTCGTTGGTCAGATGGTCAAAAAAGGAAATGATAATATCAAGATAAATCATCTTAATGTATTAAGAACAATTGAAGATATGTATGGATTAGGCCACGCCGGCAGTAGCGCGGACTCTATCGCTATTCCATCAAGTTACTGGATAACAACTACAGACATAAAGTCAAATAACGATCATACAGGCATTCCTCAAAACTTCCGGCTGTTTCAAAATTATCCAAATCCATTTAATCCATCTACTAATATAAAATATAACCTGCCAAAAGAAGGGAACGTTTCACTAAAAGTTTTTAACGTATTAGGTAAAGAAGTAAGGACGCTGGTAAATGAATTTGAACAGGCAGGGACTTACAATATATCATTTAATGCCTTTGAACTGCCAAGCGGTATCTATTTTTACAGACTTACCTCAGGGAATTTTACTCAAGTAAAAAAACTAGTGCTATTAAAATAATCATTATCTATATGCTATAATTTAAGCCGCTGTAATTGAAAAATTACAGCGGCTTTTTTATGAGAAGTACCGGCTATAGTATAAGATGTACTAATACTAATATAGTTTAAACTTTGAAAATTGGGAAATAGAGCTTAAATTCGACATAGAATTAAGGAGAAATAATGGGATTAAAAAAAATAAAGAAACCGAACGGTGAAGTTTATTACATTGATGAAACTGGACACAGGGTCTTTTCTACTAGCATAGATAATCTAAGTGAGACTATAGCAAAAAATATCCCTGATGAAGACCTTCAAAAAAAAGTATTATTAACTACCGAAACTAACCCTGCAAATATAAACATAGGCGAAAGAATAGATATTATTTCAGCAGAGTCCATTTTTTCATCAGATTTATTTGAAGATTTTTTTCAATCAGGCGAAAAGGAAATTCATAGGGGGACAAAAACTGCTAAGGACGCCCTAAAAAAAGCAAAACAAAATGTACTTAGAGAATTGCGAATTGAAGCTATAAATATTGGGGCCGATGCTGTGATTGGTGTTAATCTTACCTATTCTGAATTCTATAATAAGAAAAAGTCTATGGTTTTGCTTCTTGCTACGGGAACTGCAATTAAGCTTAAATAAAATTATTACGGACAGGTAAATATTTTTCAATACCCACCTGCCCAAAACAAAAATAAGTTAAACCTGAAAGATTTTAAAACAGACCTTCAATTGATAGGTATCTTTCACCTGTATCATAATTAAATGCTAGTATTTTTTTACCTTCAGGTATTTCTCCTAATTTTTTTGCAACGGCGGCAAGAGTAGCGCCGGATGAAATTCCTACAAATAATCCTTCTTCAGCGGCGGCTCTTCTCGCATAATTAAACGCTTCATCTTTAGTAACACTGATCGTTCCATCAAGTAATGAGGTATCAAGAATTTGTGGAATGAATCCGGCACCAATGCCCTGTATCGGATGTGGACCTGGTTTACCTCCACCTATTACAGGGGAATCACTTGGTTCAACTGCAAATACCTTGATATTTGGAAAGCTTTTTTTCAATACTTTTGCAACTCCGGTTATATGCCCACCTGTTCCAACACCAGTGATTAAATAATCGAATCCCTCCGGAAAATCATTCAAAATTTCTTTTGCAGTAAAATCAGTATGTGCCTGTACATTAGCCTGGTTATTAAATTGGTTGGGCATCCAGGCATTCGGAGTATTCTTCACAATTTCACCAGCTTTTTCAATTGCGCCTTTCATTCCAAGTTCCTTCGGCGTTAATTCAAATTTTGCTCCGTATACAGCCATTAGTTTTCTTCTTTCAACTGACATTGATTCCGGCATAACAAGGATAACTTCATATCCTTTTACAGCTGCCACCATTGCAAGACCAATTCCAGTATTCCCGCTTGTTGGCTCTACAATAATGCTACCTTTTTTTAATGCCCCTTTTTTCTCAGCATCTTCAATCATCGACAAAGCTATTCTATCTTTAATACTTCCGCCAGGATTTGCTTTCTCAAGCTTAATCCAAACATTATGAGTATTACCAAATAATTTATTAAGCCTTACGTGTGGAGTATTGCCAATAGCTTCGAGGACATTATTGTACTTCATATCTTCTCCTTAAATTATTTTAGATGACAAATTCCAATGTGTCAAAATAATTCTCATTGGATCTTACTTTAACTTCTATTTTACTGTATACTACTGAATTGGGTGGTACACTTTGTGTGATCCACGAATTACCGCCGATTACACAGTTCTTTCCTATTACCGTACTTCCGCCCAAAATTACTGCCTGAGAATACAAGATCACATCATCTTCTATGGTCGGATGACGCTTCGTCTTTAACATTGATTTATCTACACTAAGTGCACCTAGAGTAACTCCCTGATAAATCTTTACATTCTTACCAATTGTTGTTGTTTCACCAATTACTACTCCTGTACCATGATCAATAAAAAAGTGCGAACCTATTTCAGCGCCTGGATGAATATCTATCCCCGTTATTTCGTGTGCATATTCAGTTAATATTCTTGGGATTATAGGCACACTCAATTTATATAATTCGTGAGCTAACCGGTAGATTAGAATTGCTATGAAACCGGGATAAGCCAAAATAACCTCATCAAGACTTTCCGCTGCAGGATCTCCTTCATAAATAGCCTGCGCATCATCCCAAAGCATATCATGAACTGCAGGGATTTGCAGCATAAATTCATTTGCTTTGTTATTGATATTAGCCATTGAATTGTTATTCATTATTTTTAACAATGATATCAAATTCCTTTCAATAAGCTGAAGCTTTGAAATAACATCTTCAGTGGAATAATAAACGTGGCTGGAGAAATGTGGAAAAAGAAAATCAATCAGTTCATTCAGAAAAGCTATTGAAACTTGTTTCAGAGATGAGGTACAGGAATGTATCTCCCGCTTACTTAAAAGCTTCGATGCGAATTCAAGGTACGGTGAATTTTGTTGTACTTTGTTTATCATAGCTTTACTATCCCCATTATTTTTTTTATATTTTCTTTACGTACAAACCTTCCCGAATTTAAACAATGGTAAAATCGAAATAGTTTCAGTGATTAACTTTAAGAAATTAATAGAAAAAATACGGCTACAAAAAGAAAATTACTTCATTTTAGTATGAATAGCAATTCTGAATATTTTAGCTCAATGTTAAACTGAGGGGGATTACTCCTGCTTCCTTTTTTATAAAAAAGCAAACTTACAGAAACCTGTTTGTTAAAACCCCTATTTCTTGAGTCACCTTGAGCGGTAGCTTCCTCCATACGGATTCTAATAACTTATTGCCATTGCTTTCATCTAATTGATTCTGACTACAATATTCATCTTTAGAAAAATAGTAATGGTATATCTGCTTTGAATCGCAGCCCCATTTGGATTTAAATTGAGCAAGAGTCGCATTACATCCACTAACTTCTCCCATATCGTAATACTTGTAGCCATCCTTACATGCTGTATGAATTGCTTCCCATTGAATTAAATCATTCGCATGAGTTGTTAGCCCAATTTCGTTTCTTCCATTATAAGAATAGAATACGGTATCATTAAAGCTGAGGTAAACTGATCCTGCTATTAATTTCTTTTCACCCTCAACTTCATATTCAGCCAAGAGTATTTTCATCAAACCTTTCGGAACCAGATTATCAAATAAAAACTTAAAGAAGTTATATGGACGTGCAGCGACCATATGCCACCTTACTGTTTCCAGATATAGTTTGTACCATTTCTTTAAATCCCCTTCTGATTCGGTCTCTCTTACAGCTACACCAAGACTAACCGCTTTATTTACCGCCCACTTTACTTTGTGATGACGTTTCTTATCTCCAAACCTGATTTGAGTTGGACATTCCGGTAATTCTAAACAAAAAGATGGACGCCATTCTATTTTAGTTAAACTCCGGACATTTTCATTTAACTCTGAAGAATAGGATTTTAATTGTAAGTATGTATTACCATTATTAGAGACTTTTCCAATAGCTGCTTTTATAAGCATCTGTTGAACTGTTTTATCATCAAAAAGAAATCCTCCCAGTGGTGTTCGTGGCAAGGCTGAAAACCTCCGCCCTGTAATAAGTTCCCTACTCTTAAATGGCAAACCCCGCGTCGGCATTAAAGGAAGAATACCTCTTATATTATTTTCTGAATCTTGACAAACCAAAACTGAAGCCTTTAGTCCATATTCATTTTCCAGCGCTTTCAACCATAAAGGGTGGCAAAAAAAATGGGCCTGGGGATGTTTTTGAACATAACACTCCCATTCTGAAAGGATATCTGACGAATTAACTTCCTTTATGGTAAGCGGCAGATTTTGAGACGGTTTAGTTGTTCTTGTCTCAAACTGAAACCCGGAATAATCAAGATTAGTTGATCTGGATTCTGATTTGTTATCAATTTTGTCCATTTCTAGCATATATTACCAACGTTTATTTTTTTAGAAATTCATAGGTTATTATAGATTCAACTTTTATGCCGACTAAATCGATAGCTAATAAAAAAGAAGATGGATTATGCTATGAGCTAATTTCAATTAAAATAACACGAGAAGAACTTTCTGTTTTAATTCGAGTGTCGATGCAATACTTGCAAATATTCAGTGGGCTTTGGAAAAGTAAGATTTGAATATCTAATTATATAAGATCAGATTAATAGTATTTTTAAAAATAATAACCCTGGATTTCATTCCAGGGTTTTGAACTTTAGTGCTAAAGATTATAGATTATTATTACTGTTACTTCATCAGAACAAGTTTTTTAGTTGAAATAAAATTATCAGACCTTAATCGATAAATATATATTCCACTTGACAGGTCCGAGCCATCAAATTTAACTGAATAATTACCGGTGGTTTTATTCTCATTTATCAATGTTGCAACTTTTCTGCCAAGGATATCAAATACTGTTAAATCAACAAAACCGGATTTAGGTATTGTGTACTCAATTGTCGTTGTTGGATTAAATGGATTCGGATAGTTCTGAAATAACTTATAGTTAGGTAGCAAAGTTGTTTCCTCAATTCCTACTACAGAATTACTGATCAAATAAGAATCTATTAAACTTCCGGTTCGCGTAAAAAATTGAAACTGCAGTCCATCTTGAGTTTCACTAACCTTCATTGCTCCATAGTCACTATTGTATCTTACCTTACTCCCTGCAACTGGCGTTCCGAAGCCATACTTATTCGCACCTCCAAGACCATTAACAAAATAAACAATACTATCACCATCAGTATTATCATCTCTTAAAATTCTTTCATACGTGTGGGCGTGTCCGGACATTACTGCTTGAATTCCCCAATCTTCAAAAGGCCATTGCATAAATGAAGTACTGCCGTGGTTACTATCAGAAGAATATGCTGGATGATGAAAAACTGCAATCTTCCATTTTGCTGTTGAATTAAGAGTCTTTTGTTTTATCCATTGGCCCTGAGTAGAATTAGACGAAACTTTATCAGGTTCATGACCATCTGAATCAATCATAAGGAACTCTATATCCCCGATTGTAAGATTGTAATAATATTCATTGTTGGGAAGAGTAAAATAATCGCGGTATGGTTGAAGATTAGACGCACGCCAATCGTGATTTCCCGGAACCGGCCAGAACCTGTTTATATCTGATGAACCATCACCATAGCTCCCGGTATACGGCTTAATAAACTGGTGATAATCATACCCGATATTCCGATCTATAGTAGATGCTGAGCCATCAGGATAATTATTGTCACCAAGAGTAATTATAAAATCAGGATTCCACGATTTTATTAAGTTTGCAACATCACTCTCGGCCTGATTACCCATTCCAAAATCGCCTATAACTGCAAAGGTCTGATTTTGCCCCAGAGTAAATTTTATCGAGGTAAAAAGGAAAAGAAGAATTGTTAATTTAATTGGGAGGAGACTCCTAAGCATATTAGTACCCCCATAAATTTTATAATAATAAAAATAACATTGAATAATCAACCTCAATTATTATGCCTTTACTATTATCACAATTTATTACTAAATTATATTATCTACAAAACTATCCAGTAGAAAAATTATACCATTATGTGTATAATTTTCATACCAGAATCTAAAATAACAACCTATAGTTGATAATATTTCAATTATAATTTCAGGTTATTTGCATTACTTATTTTAAATTTTTTCCTAAGGAATCTGAATGATTTAATGGATTTTCCTTTCGTACCTGCTGGCTATTATTTTTCAGTTCCTATCTGGATAAATGACTTAGGAAGCGTTACTAGTATAGGATTGAGCCTTTTTTTGTACCAATCTATGGATATATAGGGGCTGCATATGCGCTGGTGACAATGAATACCATTTTGGCATTATTGTATTACATTTTCTTACAGATATATAATATTAATCCAAGCGTTAAATCCTATTTAAAGCCCTTTGTTTTGCTATTTATTTTACCAGTTTTTTCTTTTATTTATAATGGTGAATTTTCGTTGAACTTAAGCGGCTTATTGTTTATTTAAGTTATTATATTTGAATGGCTTTTAGGCGAACATATTAGATCAAGGGCAAGCCCAATAGTTTTTTATATCCGGAGATTCACTCCCCTTAAAAATCTATAATACGGTGCTGGGATTGAAAATAATCTAACGAAACTCTTTTATTTGGGATAGTGAGTAAAATTAGCAATACCTACAAAGGTAATAGTTTAAATGTATATATTTTGTTCAGCTATTTTGATTATTAAAGTATAAAGATTAAAAGATTATTTATTGAACTCATTATTAATAGACAAAGTCATTATCAACATAAACGGATTTTAAATAAAGGATAGTAAATGTTTAGAAAGATCGGAGTATTTAGGACATTATTAATTTTTTTAGGAATATCACACACTGTATTTGCTACAAACCATTTCGTTGACAAAAACGCAATCGAAAAAAATAACGGAAGCAGTTGGAGAAATGCGTGGGTAAATTTCAAGAATATAGACTGGAGTAGCATTAGTCCCGGTGATACTATTTTTATTTCAGGCGGAAATGACTCAACAATATATAATGAAATGCTCTCTATAAAAAGTAACGGTTCAGCAGATAAAAGAATAGTGGTAATGAAAGGAAAGGATGCCGGACATAATGGGAATGTAATAATAGATGGAGAAGGGAATATAGCCGATGGAATAAAGATAAGCAAAAGTAGTTACATAGTTATAAAGGGAATTGAATTAAGAAATAGCAAACGCGGGTTAATAAAAATAACCCATTCAAATTATATATTGATAGAAGACTGTAGGATGCAAATATATGGACGAGCGGGAGTATTTATACAATATAGCACAGGATCTGAAGTTAGAAACTGTAATATAGAAACTGGAAGTTATGTAGGGATTCAAACCGATGGAATTTATTCCCAGTATACAGTAAATAATGTTTACGATCACAATTATATAGTAATAAACAACAGTGAGCCCTCTGGCCACGATGATTGTATACAATCTTACAAGGATAACAACCTGACAATACACTCAAATTATTGTGAACAGAACAATAACAAGACTTCGAATGCACAAGGAATATATGCAACAGCTCCTACCGGAGGGGTGTTCAGGTTCTATAACAACATAGTAAATATGGGAAATGCAAAGAGCAATGGAATGGGTTTTCAAAAGTTGGGAGGAACAGGTTCTATAGAAATGATAGAGAATACATTATATGGTATGAGATCAAATTCGTTGTTATTTTTAACGGATACAGATGATCCGGTCATAAAAAATAATATAGTTTATTCTGAGGGAACTGCATTTGCGGCAAAGTTATCGGACTGGAATGGTAATCCGCCTAACATAAATAATAATCTTATTTATGTGCCAAACTCAAATAAAAATAAAGTCTGGGATTTTAACGGAGATTCTAAGAGCTGGAGCCAGTGGAAAGCTTTAGGATTTGATGCACAAGGGAAGAATGCAGATCCAAAGTTCAAAAATATCGCCGGAAGAGATTTTTCACTACAAGCAGGCAGTCCGGCAATAGATGCAGGAGCTAATTTAGGAAATCCTTACAATGTGGATATGCTTGGGATTAAAAGACCGGTTGGAGCTGCTTACGATATCGGATCTTTTGAATGGACCGGTAGCACAAAGAATTAACAGAAACAAAGGCTGAAGTTCTTTTAAAAAGTGTATGAGATAATGCATCATTATCTTGATATGAGACATAATATTAGTAAAGAAAATGAAATATTGCAGATATATGATATGGCACAATATTTTCCACTAAAAACAGAAATATGTCCATAAAAGGTAAATGATCGGGGTAAATTCGATAGTCTGAAAAATAAGTGATTCATATATGATTAGTATTGAAAAATCCCGGGAAAATATATAATTATTCAACACGTACCTTTT